>Ga0187892_10009187_pt1 | contig 13122 bp, 12 predicted proteins | sample MA1701073metaG_FD_139345 | JGI IMG/M metagenome (GOLD analysis project Ga0187892, IMG submission 139345) | Bio-ooze microbial communities from a basaltic lava cave in the Kipuka Kanohina Cave System on the Island of Hawaii, USA - MA170107-3 metaG ...
CGACGCCACCGAAGCAGCCCCAGTCCCCCCGACTTGAGAGCCCCACCGCTCGCCGTCCACATCACAACGGGTCCCTGCATAAAAAAAGCCAATCGTCGGACACCTTCTCAAGATGCGCCCCGTGGCTGAAACTGCGGGCTTGATTTGGCGCGGTGATTTGGGAAGCTGGCGGCGGGGCGGGGGGAACGCACAACGCATGAGCGGGACAAACTGGTTCGTTTATTTCATAGCGCTCTTCTGGGCGGGCGCGGCGTTTGCGCTGGTCTATTACATCGGGGAATTTCTCCAGAGCGCGGTGCAATCCTACGAGAGGAAATACTCGGCGGACACGGCGCGGCATCTGGACGACATGTTTCTGGCGTTGCCGCCTGGGCAGATTTTTTACATGGCGCTGGCGACGGCGGCGGCGGCATTCGCGATTGCATTCTTTGTGCTGGGCGGGATTACGTCGGTCGAGCGATTCGTGGTGGGACTGGCGGCGGGACTGGCGGCGGCGGTGGTGGGGTTCCTCATTCCCAAGCGGGTGCTGCGTTACATGAAACAGCGGCGCGTGAAAAAATTCAACGAGCAGCTTGTGGACGCGCTGGCGACGATGAGCAACTCGTTGCGCGCGGGCTTCAGCATCGTGCAGGCGTTCGAGATGGTGATCAAGGAGGGGCGCCGTCCGATTTCGGAAGAATTCGGGTTGTTCATGCACCAGCATCGGCTGGGGATGAAGTTCGAGGACGCGCTGGCGGAATTGGGCAAACGGATGGAGAGCGTGGATTTGGACTTGATGATTGCGGCGATTGAAACGGCGCGGCAGACGGGCGGCAATTTGACGGAGGTGTTCGACCGATTGGCGGAGACGATTCGCGAACGGATGCGCGTGGAAGGAAAGATCCAATCGCTGACGGCGCTGGGACGGATGCAGGGGCGAATTGTGGGGCTGGTCGTGCCCGTGATTTTGGTGCTGGGGATGTGGTGGTTCAATCCGCGGTTGATGGGCGATTTTGTCGGATGGACGGTGGGACCGTTGCCGCTGGGAATTTTGATTTTTGTCGGGCTGGCGTTGTGGGTGTCCGTCGGGTTCTGGTTCATTCGGAAGATTGTGGAAATTGATGTGTAAGGCAAAGCGATGATTGTTTTTCTCAGCATTTTATGGGCGGTCTGCGTGGTGGCGGCGGTGCTTTACGTCGCCGACGCGGTGCGGCACATCCGTTACATGACGCTGGCGGACGGGCGATTGCAGGAACGGCGCACGCCGATCCTGATTCGGCTGTTGCTGCCGTTGACGCCGAACGTGATGCCGCTTCTGCGCGCGCCGTTTTTCGACAGGACGCTGAAGAAAGTGGAGCGGACAATTGTGGCGGCGGGATATGAGAACGTGATTTTCGCGGAGGAACTGGTGTCGCTGCAATTTTTGTCGGCGTTGACGGGTTTGCTGGGCGGTTACGCGGGGTTGAGCGTCGGTCTGAGTTGGATGGTTTCCCTGCGGGTGATCGTATTGATGACGATCATCCTGACGGTAGTCGGTTATTTTTACCCGTTGTTGTGGATGCAACAGGAGAAGGCGGCGCGGCACAAGCGAATCGAGCGCGCGCTGCCGCACGTGCTGGATTTACTGACGCTGTCGGTTGAAGCAGGGCTGGATTTCATGGCGGGATTGCGGCGGATTGTGGACAGGCGGCGGCTCGATCCGCTGGGCGAGGAATTGCTGCAACTGTTTCAAGAAATCAAGGTCGGCAAAACGCGGCGGCAGGGATTGCGCGACCTGTCGCAACGAGTGGACAACTCGGACCTGACGATTGTGTCGCTGTCGCTGATTCAGGCGGACGAACTCGGCGTGGGTTTGGGCACCGTGCTGCGGATCCAAGCCGACCAGATGCGGCAACGCCGTTTCCAGCGCGCGGAAAAAGCGGCGCACGAGGCGCCCGTGAAAATGCTGCTGCCGCTGGTGGTGTTCATTTTTCCCGTGGTGCTGATCATTCTGGGCGGACCGTTTCTGTTGCAGGTGTTCAGGTCGGGGGTGCTGGGCGGTCCGTAAGGCATTTGGCTTGCGGCTCGGGAAAAGATTCATATAGTTGAACCAACTCAGCACTCAAACCGCCGCTTTCATGATGAAGTTACGAATCGAGAAGGGCTTTGAAGCAGGTCGCGTATTTGACGTGGACTCTGAACTTGTCACCATCGGGCGCGCCGCCGACAACGATATCATTCTATCGGACACGATGGTCTCGCAGCATCACGCGAAAATCTGGCGTGACCTCGACGGGAAGATTTCCGTCACGGACATGGAGAGTGTCAACGGCACGGAAGTCAACGGACGCGCGGTGCAAACGGCGGAATTGCGCGCGGGCGACAGGGTGCTCGTGGGAAAAACCGTCATTCGGATTGTGGAAGACGGCGCTCCCGCCGAAACGCGCTCTGCGGGACGGGCTCGCGAGGAAAGGCACTCCGAGGAACTGCGCGGCAAAAAAGCGGCGGTGGCGGAGCGCGAGGTGGAGGAACTCGTCGTCGTCGGTCCCGCCAAGGGTTCGGCGGAGGCGACGATTGATCTTGGGTTTGAAGAGCGGAAACGTCCGCAGGAATCCGCGTCTGCCGCAAAGCGCGAGCGCGCCTCGGCTGCTGCGCCGACTTTTCTCACCAGGCGCGTGAAGAGGGTGTTGATCGGCGCAATCGGGATTGTCCTGCTGGTCCTCGTCGCAAAATATATTTCCGACAAGTTGGGCGGACAGACGTTCAATGTTTCGGGACCCAAAGCGACCACGGCGACGGCGCCCACGGAAATTTATTGCGAAACGATAGTCGGCTCGGTGGGCAGCGACAAAACCCCGCCGCAACTCCGCCGTTTTGAAGTCACTTTGAAGGACGGCAAACTGGCGGTCGCGCTCGACGCCCCGAGCCTGCACCTTCAAGGGCAACGGCTCCGCAAGGAGAAGCAGTTGACGCCAGAGGATTTGAAGCAGGCGATTGACAGCCTCAAGCTGGCGAACCTCGAAAAGATTGATCGTCGGGAAAAAATCACGCAACTCATTCCCCAAACATACGCATACACTGAGTTGCGGGTGACGCAGGGCGCTGATTACAAGGAATTTCTCGTGCGCAACACGGATTTGCCCGATGAATTGAGGCGGACGGTTGAGGCGTTGATGGAACAGGTCAAGTATCACCTCAACGTTACGTTCGAGGATGTGGCTGAGCGGATCCGCATTGCGTCCGCAACCTATGAGGAGGCGACGCGGTTTCACAACAGCGCGAACACGCATCCCGCGAATCTTTATCGCGCGTGGAAGCGCTTCAGGCAGATTGAAATGGGTCTGGAAGATATGGAGCCGAAGCCGACCGTGTTTTTAGAGTCGCAAAAGAAAGCGCTGACGGTGCGGGAGGAATTGGAACAGTTGGCGGGCAAGAACATGTCTGGCGCCCGCGTTCACATCGAACTGCGCGAATGGGAACTCGCCGACCGCCTGTTGCAGTCCACAATGGAAATGGTGGAACGGGATCAGTCCGACGCGATTTACCAAAGGGCTTTTCAAGAGTGGCAGCGAAAAGTTCTGCCGAACCTGCCCAGAAGATGAGAGCCGTTTAAGCTGGCAGTCAGCGCGGCACGGAGCGACACATGAGCAATCGCACGACAAAAAAAAATCAGGGACAGAGCAGGGGAGACGGCTTACGGAGTCGAAACGTTTGGATGTCCGCTTCCGTCGCGGGTTTCGCGATCCTGCTGGGCGTGATTCTGACGATGGCGTTCGGGCTGACTTCATGCAACAAGGAGCAGCCGCAGGGTATTCTCGTCATCAGTTCCGATCCGCCGCGCGCCGAGGTCTATTGCAACGGCGAAATCGTGGTGGGCGCCCTTACAAACGCGAAGCTTCGATTACCGCCAGGGGAGCACTTGATTGAGTTGCGAAAGAACAAGCACGAGGTATTTCGGAAAACCGTGCATATTCAGGAAAATCGCGTGCTCGACCTGAAAGTCACAATGCGCGAGACGAAGGGAGTCGCGCTGTTGGAGACCGACCCGCCGAACGCCGAGGTGCACGTCAAGGCGACGGGCGTCAAATTGGGGCACACGCCGTTGCTGATCACGGAACTGCCGTTGGATACGACAGTCCTGACATTGAGTCATGACGGATACGATCCATCGGATATTTCGATTTCATTGAGCGACCGCATTCCGTATATGAAAAAGGAATCGCTCAAGTCCCGACTCGCGCCGATTTTCATCAACAGCGTTCCCGAAGGGGCGACGGTTTATCTGGACGGCGAACTGCTCGGCAAGACCCCCGTGACGCGCCAGTATCTCGCGGGCAATTACAAGGTGAGGGTGCAAATGGAGGGGCGCAACACGGTGACCGACGCGATTGAAATCATTGCACGCCAGGAATTTTCCAAAACTTACGAATTGCATGAAAGCCCTGTGACATTGGAAATCGAGTCTATGCCCGAGGGCGCAACAGTCTTTGTGAATGGCAAAAATCAAGGCGCGGCGCCGCTGAAACTCAAGGACATTCCTGCGGGAACTTATACTGTCCGCTTCACGATGCCCAAGCATCTTGACGTGGAAAAGGAAGCCACCATTCAGCCAGGCAAGGAAGGCAGGGTCGAAGCGAAGATGGAGAAGAACGTCGGCGTGATTCAAGTGCAGACGAAGCCGCCTGGCGTTGAGGTGCGCGTGGACGGCAAACCAGCAGGCGTTACCAAGGCGCTGCCTGGGCAGGAGACCTCGGAAATCATGATGATTCCCGACAACGAGGCTGGCGAACGGCGTGTCGAATTTATCAAGGGAAAGTTCCATGTCGTGACCAAGACAGTGTCGGTCAAAAAAGATGAAATCGTCCTGACAACCCCTGATGTCATTACCATGGAGCAGAAGGACGATACGCTGCTTTGGTTGAAGGGGAGTAGCGCCCCTTATCGTGGTGTTGTTCTGCATCGCAACCCCGACGGCAGCATCCTTTTTTCCCGCAGCGGCGGTTCGATCAAGAACACCTACAGCCGCGATGAGATTGATAGGGAAGAGCCAGTAAAGGACTGACTTCTTTTAGGATATTTCTTGGGGTCTCAGCGTTGTCAACCAGACTGACCCATTTGACAGAACCAGCGCCCCCTCCATGAAAACATTAGACATAATGCCCATTGTGCGAAGTTTATCGGGGGGTGTAGGACGGGCAAAAGTTGGTTTGAAACGTTAGCGAATTATTCCCGTTCGATTGCTGAAGGGCCAATAGATAAGAAATGCGCGCCCGATGACGTCGGCTCTGGGAATTGTTCCCCAATATCGGCTGTCTGTGCTGTTTGCGGTGTTGTCGCCAAGAACGAAGATATGTCCATCAGGAATCTCCGCCACGTCTTTGCTGGAGAATATTTCGACCTCATCCTTGGAGCGTCTCTTTGACATGTCGTATCGCCCCAATTCTTCGATGGTGACATATCCCCGAAGACTTGCCCCGTCGGCAATCGGTCGTTCATAGATTTTTTCAAAAATGGATGGTGAGCGCACGGGTTCGTCATTGATCAGGAGTTTGCCCGCGCTGATTTGGAGTTTTTCGCCCCCCAGTCCCACGAGCCGCTTGATGTAAAAATCCGCTCCCTGCTGGTGCGGTTTTTCGCGCATGTTACGAGTCCTGAACACGACCACGTCGCCGCGTGTTGAACGAACGAAATTGCAGGTGAACCTGTCCACGAAGATTCGGTCCCCGCTAAACCTGTATCCGTCCTCGAAATACGATTTCCCGAGGATCATCCCGCCGAAGAACCGATTGATCGCATTCGGCTGCCTGCCATCCTCGTAAGGAATCGTAGTCTCGCTTGGGAATGTCCCGTAAAGCGTCGGCTGCATTGACCCCGTGGGGATTTTGAACGGCTGGACAAAGTAAGTGCGCACCGCGCCCGCGATGACCAGCGCCACGAAGATCGCCTCAACATTCTCGCGCCAGCCCGACCATTGTGTGCGCGGACGAACGGTTTGAAACGCCTTTTCGGCTTCCTCCGTCGCCGCCATCACTTTTGATGTTGCGCCCGTCGCCAGCGCCTCCTCCAATTTTAGCAAAGCCGCCGCGCTCGAGTCCTTTTGCGCCGTGCTGAGTGTGTCGCGCTGTATCCACAGCCATTTGCGGCCGTGCTTTAACAGATGCTCCGCCTTGCGTGCGTCCCGACGAGGCAGCACTGCGTCCCGCGATTTTGTGGCATCCTGTGTTTTCTTCGCCATCGTCGGTCGTTTCTGGTTAGTCCGATTTGAGAACTGAAATAAACGCTTCCTGCGGGATGTTGACTTTGCCGACCTGTTTCATCCGCTTCTTTCCTTCTTTCTGCTTTTCCCACAACTTGCGTTTGCGCGTGATGTCGCCGCCGTAACATTTTGCCGTCACGTTCTTGCCTTCGGCGCGGACGGATTCGCGCGCGATGATTTTTCCGCCAATCGCCGCCTGGATGGCAATCTGAAACAACTGCGGCGGGATGACTTCCTTGAGCTTCAACGCCAGCGCGCGTCCCCTGCTCTCCGCCTTCGAGCGGTGCACGATGTTGGAAAACGCGTCCACCTGCTCGGCGTTCACGAGGATGTCGAGTTTCACGAGATCGTTTTCGCGGTAACCGATATGCTCGTAATCCATCGAGCCGTAACCGCGCGTGATGCTTTTGATCTTGTCGTGAAAATCCACAAGGATTTCGTTCAGCGGCAGCTCGCACGTCAGCATCACACGGCGGCTGTCGAGCGATTCCGTGTGATTGCATTCGCCGCGTCGGTCGCGCACGAGTTGCATCATGTCGCCGATGTTTTCATTTGGGCAAATTACGAACGCCCGCACCATCGGCTCTTCGACGCGCTCGATGATGCTGGGATCGGGCAGGAACGCGGGGTTGTCAATCTCCAGCACTTCCTTGTCGGTCTTAACCACGCGATACACGACGCTCGGATACGTCGCGATGATGTCCATGTTGTATTCGCGGCGCAGGCGTTCCTGCACGATTTCCATGTGCAGGAACCCGAGAAACCCGCAGCGAAATCCGAAACCGAGCGCGACCGAACTCTCCGCCTGATACACGAACGCCGAATCATTCAACCGCAGTTTGCCGAGGCTCGCCTTGAGGTGCTCATATTGCGACGTATCAATCGGGTAAATCCCACTGAAGACCATGGGATGAATCTCCTGGAACCCAGGCAACGGCTGCGTCGCGGGACGTTGCGCGTCCGTGAGTGTGTCGCCAATCTTCACATCCGTCACCGCCTTGATATTCGCGATGACGTAACCCACATCCCCTACCCCAAGTTTTTGCTGTTTTTCAAAGCTCGGTCGGAACACGCCGACTTCCTTCACTTCATATCGCTGATTCAACTGCATCAGCATAATTAGCTGGTCGGGCTTGAGTTCACCTGCAAACACGCGCACGTAATTCACAACGCCGCGGTACACATCGAACACCGAATCGAACACCAGAGCGCGCAACTCGCCGCCCTGCATCACGCGCGGCGGCGGAAATTTCTCGACGACCGCCTTCAAAATCTCCTCGACGCCCGTCCCCATCTTCGCGCTCGCCAGAATCGCCGTGTCCGCGGGAATCGCCAGGATGTCCTCCAACTGTTTCCTCACCAATTCCACATCCGCGTTTGGCAGATCAATCTTGTTGATGACTGGGATGACCGTCAGTCCCTGTTTTGCGGCAAGATGATAATTCGCCACCGTCTGCGCCTCGACCCCCTGCCCCGCGTCCACCAGCAACAACGCCCCCTCGCACGCTGACAAACTCCGCGACACCTCATAAGAAAAATCCACGTGCCCTGGTGTGTCAATCAGGTTCAACTCATACTCGTTCCCGTCGGGCGAGTGATACAGCATTTTCACAGGATGCGCTTTGATGGTGATGCCGCGCTCGCGCTCCAAATCCATCGCGTCGAGCACCTGGTCGCGCATCGCGCGCTGCTCAATCGTCCCCGTCTTTTGCAGCAAACGGTCGGCGAGCGTGGACTTGCCGTGGTCCACGTGCGCGATGATGCAAAAATTGCGTATGAATTTCGGGTCCATCTTAAAATGTAGCCGCACCTTTTATGGATGTGCAAAACGCCCGCTTGTAGGGCGCGAATGCCCAGACCGTAGTCTGCGAAGGGCTGGGTTTCGCGCCGCGGCGTTTTATCAAGGGAGTTGCCCCATAACACTCGGCGGGAAACCCTCCTTCGTCGGGCATTCCCTCCCTACAAATGGGGTAAAAACTTACAGAGCAGTTTGCGCGAGTTTCTGTCCCAACGCAAGCAATCGGCTCACGTCTTTTGCAGTGTCTCCCTCCGCGTAGATGCGCAGAATCGGCTCAGTGCCCGACACGCGAAATTGCAGCCACGAATCGTCCGTTGCGATTAGCTTCACTCCATCGAACGTCTTCACCTCGCGCAAAAGCGAACTTAGCAGCTTGGAGGGCGGCTCTCGTTTCAATTTCTCCAGCAACGGCAGCCGTTTCTCCAACGGATAATGGATATCCACGCGGTCATAAACACGCGCGCCAAACTCTTTCGCGATGCCCCGCGCGATTTGTGTCACAGACTTTTTCTCGACCGCCAACATCTCCAACAACATCAAAGCCGCGAGCAACCCGTCGCGCTCGGGTATGTGTCCTCGAAATCCGATGCCGCCGCTTTCTTCGCCGCCAATAAGCACCTGTTTTTCCAACGGCTCTTTCTCCCGCTGCAAAATTTCTGTGCAAATCCATTTGAACCCGACAGGCACTTCCTTCCACTCCAACCCGTATCGCTGGCAGATGCGGTCAACCCACACCGTCGAGTTGGACGATTTCACGACAAACCCGCGAAGCCCGCGATTCTTCAGCGTGTGCAACAGCAGCATCGCGAACACGACTTGGATCGAAACGTATTTCCCGCGCTCATCCACAACGCCGATGCGGTCGGCATCGCCGTCAGTCGCCAAACCGATGTCTGCTTTCTCGCGTCGCACCGCCGCGCCGAGCGCGCCGAGACTTTTCGCAATCGGTTCGGGATTCACGCCGCCAAACATCACGTCGCGCTTCGTCTGGATTGAGACTATTTGGCAGCGCGACTTCGCCAGTGCCTTTTCCAACACCGTGCCGCCCGTTCCATACATCGCATCGGCAACCACTTTGATTTTCGCGCCTCGAATCAGCCGAAAATTGACGTGGCTTTTGATGGCGCGCACATGGGCGGGACGCGGGTCGTAAATTTCTATCGTCTCCGCCTTCACGCCGTCGTCGAATTTCACCGAACGCACAGGGTTTTTGTCCACGCACGCCTCGACTTGCGCGCAATACTCCGCGTCCGCAGAACCCGCGTAATGTGCCTTCAATTTGAAACCATTGAATTGCGGCGGATTGTGGCTCGCCGTGATCATCACGCCGCAAGCTAACGCGCGGTCTTTCACTGCAAAACTCACGGCGGGCGTCGGCACAGATTTAGGCGCAAATAACGCCTTCAGACCATTTGCCGCGAGCACTTCGCACACGAGCCGCGCGTAGGTCTCCGACATGAAACGATTGTCGTAACCCACCATCACGCCGCAGCCCGCGCCGCGCGTCTCCAAAAGAAAATCCGCCAAACCCTGCGCTGCGCGCCGCACGTTGGCGAATGTGAAATCCTCCGCCATCACGCCGCGCCAGCCGTCCGTGCCGAATTTGATTTTGTCCGCCGTCACCGCTCCTCCAGCCATTTGCATTTGCCGCGCGCCACCAACCCTTTGAGCACGGTGATGCCCGCCATCACGCCGATTCCCGTGATCAGAATGCTGATGAGCGGGCTGACGAGAGACTCGCTGGGAACCTCAAAGTGCTGCTTGAGCAAATACGTGGCGAGCGCGAGCGCGAGCGCCCAAACCGCCAGCACGGCAAAGAATCGTGTCTTGTTGATGCGTCTCATGTGAAAAACGTAGCCACGAGAGTAAGCGAGTGGATTTTCTGCCCGTCGCTTGGCCACTCGCTTACGCTCGTAGCTACGCGGAAATTGTTCGTCTCAACTCTTCAATCGCCTTGCCCAAATCTGAATGTCGGTAAAGTGACGAACCCGCCACGAAAACGTCGGCTCCCGCATCGCCGCAAGGTTTCCCGCTCGAATTATCAATCCCGCCGTCCACCGCGACGTGAATTGCGCGTCCGCTCCGCTTTACCAACTCGCGCGCCTCGCGGATTTTCGGGACGACCTCCCCCATGAATTTTTGCCCGCCGAATCCAGGCCAGACACTCATAATCAAAATCAAATCAACAGATTCAAGGAAAGGCTCGACCGCGTTCACGGGCGTCAACGGATTTACGGCAAGACCCGCGAGGCAGCCGAGTTGACGGATTCGCGTCAGCGTTTCCGAAATCGCGGCGAGATTTTTCTTCTCGAACACCGCGCGACCTTCCGTGCCCGCCTTTTTGTTTCCCAACGCCTCGACGTGAATCGTCTGCACGTGCGCGCCCGCCTTGGCGAATTGCTCGGCGTATTGGTCGGGGCGCTCAATCATCAGGTGCACGTCGAGCGGCAGTTTGGTGGAACGATGCAACGCCTCAATCATCGGAGGACCGAAAGTGATGTTGGGGACAAAATGCCCGTCCATCACGTCGCAATGCAGCCAGTCTCCCCCACCCTGCTCCGCGCGGCGGGCGTCGCGCTCCATGTTGGCGAAGTCGCCTGCGAGAATGCTTGGGGCGATGATGGCTGGAGGCATGGTGGAAGAGTTAAAGGGTTAAAGAGGTTAAAGGGGTTTGGTATTCGCGTTAATTCGCGTCCATTCGCGGTTGAAAATCATTTCTTCCCTCGGCAAATCAACTCGATCTCATACTTCTCAGGCGCGTCAATAAACGCGAACACCGCGCCCGTGCTGCTGCGATGGGGACCGTCGCTGAACGGAATCCCCTTCGCTTTCAGGTTTTTCTCCAGCGCCTCGAAATCATCCACCTCGAACGCGACGTGCATCAAATCCTCGGGCACGCTTACAGGACCGCTCGCGGGATAATGGCAAATCTCCAATTCCTCCTCGCTGTTGGGCGCTTTCAAGAAAACCAGTTCCGAGCCGCGCGGCGATTTGTGGCGACCCGTCTCCTCCAAGCCGAGCGCTTCTTTGTAAAAGCGCACCGTCTTTTCCAAATCATTCACGCGCATCCGAGTGTGGGCGATCTTGCTGACCATAAATTCCTCCGCGCCGATAGTAGGGACGACGCGAGTGGGTGTCAACGAAGCGACAAGCATCCAGAACTTCCCCATTTTGATTCAGAAGATTGACGCAGAGCGAGTTGGAGGGTCACGCTCCGTCGTGACCGCGTTGGCGAATCGGACGCGACAGAGCGCGTCCCTCCAATTTGGGGAATGTCTGCAAGCATCAATTTGTAGGGCGCGAATGCCCATCTCGTAGCCTGCGAAGAGATGGGTTTCGCGCCGCTTCGAATGTTGACGCGGGACGGCGCGAAACCCCGCAGACGGGGCATTCGCGCCCTACAAAGTTGCCAACGCGTCCCTCCATTAGCAAACCGCAACACGAAACCCTCCGAAGAAAAAGCGCGGACGGCGTGAATGGAGGAGCGCAGTCTCTTGCGCCCGAATCATCCGAAAACGGGCGCAGGGACTGCGCCTACCCTCACGCCGTCGGATTTGAGCAGCGCCCACGCCCGAATCATTCCACAACGGGCGCAGGGACTGCGCCCCTACATATTTGTCACTCAGATTTCGGTTGAATTGAACCGACGCCCGCAGCTTAATGAGCGCGCATGAAAAAATCTTCGCAGGAAACGGTGGCGATTGTCGTGGGCGGCGGACCCGCGCCTGGCATCAACGGCGTCATCAGCGCGGCGACCATTGAGGCGGTCAATCAGGGACGACGCGTCATCGGGATTTACGACGGCTTCAAGTGGCTTGCGAAAGGCGACACATCGCAAATCGTCGAGTTGAAAATCGAAGACGTCTCACGCCTGCACTTTCAAGGCGGCTCGATTTTGCGCACGTCGCGCGAGAATCCGTCGAAAGACCCGAAGAAACTCGCGAACGTCGTGGCGTCGCTGAAAAAACTCGGCGTCCGTTACCTCATCACGATTGGCGGCGACGATACGGCGTTGAGTTCGAGCCGCGTGGCGGAGGCGACGAAAGGCGCGGTCAGCGTGGCGCACGTGCCCAAGACGATTGACAACGACCTTCCCCTCCCCCGCATCCAGTCCACGTTCGGCTTCCACACGGCTCGGCATGTCGGCACGCAACTTGTGCAAAACCTGATGGAAGACGCGCGGACGACGGCGCGCTGGTATCTCGTCGTGACGATGGGGCGGAACGCGGGCTTTCTCGCGATTGGGATGGGCAAGGCGGCGGGCGCGACGCTGACCATCATCCCCGAGGAATTTCGCGCCGAAGAAATCACGCTCGGCGACATTTGCGACATCATCGAGGGCGCGATTTACAAACGGCTCGCGTCGGACCGCAGGGACGGTGTGGCAGTTGTTGCGGAAGGTGTCGCCTTGAAATTGTCGAAGAAGGAATTGCTGAGGATGCAGGAGGAGAAGCTTGCGGAAGTGGAACTGGATTCGTTCGGCAACCCACGCCTTTCCGAGGTGAATCTTGGCAAGGCGATCAAGGACGAGTTGGAGCGGCGGCTCGCCGAGCGCGGCGTGTCGGTGGCGCTGGTCGAGACGAACATCGGTTACGTCCTGCGCAGCGCGCCGCCGATTCCGTTCGACCTGGAATACACGCGCGACCTCGGTTATGCCGCAATCAAGTTCCTGCTGGGCGGCGGCAGCGGCGCGATGGTGACGGTGCAAGGCGGCAAGCTGGTGCCGATGCCGTTCAATGAAATCATGGGAGAATCGGGCAAGACGAAAATCCGCACGGTGGACGTGACGACGGAAGCCTACGAAGTCGCGCGCAAATACATGATCCGCCTCGGCGCGGATGATTTCTCAAACGCCGCGCAACTCAAAGCGCTCGCCGACGCGGCGAAGATGTCAGCGACCGAATTCAAAAAACGATTCGGTCATCTGAAGTAGTCGGAGCGGAACGCGTCAGCGTTCCGTGAAATCCAAAACGGCGTCGTTACCGATGCTGCTCCGCCGCCTTTGGAGCGGAACGCGTCAGCGTTCCGTGAAATCCAAAACGGCGTCGTTACCGACGCTGCTCCGCTGCCTTCGGAGCGGAACGCGTCAGCGTTCCGTGAAATCCAAAAC
>Ga0187892_10009188_pt1 | contig 13121 bp, 9 predicted proteins | sample MA1701073metaG_FD_139345 | JGI IMG/M metagenome (GOLD analysis project Ga0187892, IMG submission 139345) | Bio-ooze microbial communities from a basaltic lava cave in the Kipuka Kanohina Cave System on the Island of Hawaii, USA - MA170107-3 metaG ...
CGGAGTCTTGCCAGCGTCTCGGGCGCCATGCGCGCCACGCGCGTCCCGCCGCGCAGCGCCGCCAGCGCCTCCATCGTCCCGATCCCCGCCGCCTCCAGCCGCCGCCACTGCCGCTTCTGCATCCCCGCCACGCGCGACAGATGATCCTCCGCCTCCCACTGCGCCGCGCAGCGCAGGCGCAAGTGGCACAGCTCGCACGCCTCCACCGGCTCCGGCCGCGTCAGCGCCCGGCTGGGGTCAGAGCCCGAATCTTCTTGGTTCTCGCTTTTGGGGCTCTGACCCCGAATCTTTTGAACTTTCTCGACGTGCTTCAGGAACCGATCCCGCACGTTTCGGTAGTAGTGCGCATAGTCCCGCACCCGAAAATGCACCTCCGTCCCGTCCCCGAGCGCGAGATGCGCCCGCTCCGGCAGCACCCCCTGCCCCGCCGCGACGAGATCCGAGTAGCACGCGAGCTGGATCAGGAACTTCGCCTTCGTCTTGAGCGCGAGCTTCGTGTCCAGCACCTCGTAGCGCCAGCCGCCGAGCGCCGAGCTCCCCTCCACGCTCCTCAGGAAGTCCGCATGCCCGATGAGCGGCCCTTCGCGCAGCGCCGCCTGGTAGATGACGCCTGCGCCCGCGCGCATCGCCTCTCGCGTGCGCTCGAGCCTCTCCTCGAGCGTCGCCTCCTGCACTATCTCCACCAGCCCGCCCGCCTTGCGCAACCCCTCCAGAAACCCCGCCTCGTGCGACCGGCCCTTCTCCTGCACGAGCAGCATCTCCTCGCTGTCCGGCGCCTTCTCGAGCGGCGTCTCGAGGTCGATCAGGTCAAGCGTCGTGCGGTGCGGGCAGCCGAGATAGTTGACGATGTCGGAGGCGGAGGCGAGTAGCGCGCCTTTGTACTGCAACATTATCGGCGTTGCGGAGCTACGCTCTGCCGTGGCTGATGAATTCCGAGATTAATCCTTCGAGAGGTTGCAAGTCACCTGAGTCAGCAGCCCGCAAGGCACTGAAGTATTGATCGCGTTGTCCGAAGGCCAAAGGCCGAGATACCCCGGTCAATGCTCTTATCTGCATCGAAAGCAGAGCACGCGCTAGCGCGCCGTTTCCATCGAGAAATGGATGAATCGAAACCAGACGATGATGGAATCGTGCCAACTGTCGAACCTGCTCATCGCGAGGCAGAGTGTGCAAGCCGTCAACACCTTCGTTCCATGTCTCAAGCACCCTCTCGAGCATAACGGGAACATCCGCCGGTAACGGCGGCTTCTGTTCAGATCCTGCGATTCTGACTTGTGAATCGCGAAGCGTGCCTGCATGCGGAGTGCTCGCCGGCATGAGCCTTCGATGGAGCTCTCTGAGATCGTCCAGACTTAGACGCAGCGATCGGCGAGAAGGACGAGGCAAAGGTCTGGCGAGATCTTGGGCAAACGACTGCAGGGCCGAAGTAAAGCTTGATCGCAGTTCCGAAATCTCCTCCTGAACATCACGCTGGCGCTGGTCGATGACATTCACGGTTGAATGAAGAACCTCTGAAGCTCCTTCCGTAACCTTCAGAGCCCTCTCCATCAGATATGCAAGGCGCTGCTCGGAGATCGCGGAATCGCGCCGCTGCTGGCGATAGACCACGTAGGCCACGACGCCAGACGACGCAAGCCCTATCAGAAAAGCGAGCAGAAGCTCCAATCCAAACACTCCTGGTCGACTGCCGAAATTCGACTCCCGCTAGCGCGCTTTACCCGAAGCGTTTTTCCGCCGGCCATCTTTACTTGCCCGAACCGCGCTTTACTTTCAATAAAGCAAACAGAGGACCGTAATCCCGCCTGTCCGCGGCACGGAGGGCTGCTATGTAGCGCTCCCGGGCTTCACCCTCGCGGTCCAGATCGGCACCCCAAGCAAAGCGGTCCTTGCCGTTTTGTACGAGCATGAGATCAGTTATCGTGCGTGAGAATCGCCCATTTCCATTCGGAAACGGGTGGACGTACACCATGCGGTGGTGAAACCGCACAGCGATCTCCTCAATTCCCCACGTCCCATCCTTGATCTGGGCTTCCACGTCCTCCAGGAGCGTCTTCAGTTCGGGCCTGATTCTCTCCGGGGCGATACCGACCGGATGCGTCTCCTTCGTTCGTATCGCCCCCGCCCATTTCCACGTATCGCCGAACATCTTCTGATGAAGCGTTTGTATGAACTCAATTGAGAGAATGTTCTTCTGTTTCGTGCCGAAGGCCCACTCTTCTCCTCTGATGACATTTGCGTACTCCCATTCGTTCAGCTGCCCCTGAGTAGTAATGTGACCGGGGATCAGGCCGGCCGCATCATCGGGATCGAGCGGTGTTGCCCCGGCGGGGTATTCGATTTTTAGTCCCACAACGTTTTGGGATTGCCCGCCAAGAGTCTTTCGATGCGGCGGTTCAGCTCGCTTTCCTCCATTTTCTTGCTCACAGCCTGGTCTTCCAAGCTCATGGAATGAGAGACGCGTTTGAGCAGGCGGCGTGCTACGGCGCGCGCCCGCTCTCGTCGGATATCCTCCAAGGGCTCACGCGGCACAAGCGCGTAGACCAAGCGACATTCGAGAGCTTCAGCCAGCTTGCGTAACGTCTGCAGCTTGATCGTCCCGCCCACCTCGTATTCCTGCATGTCTTCCACCGACTGGGGCGCCTTGACCCCTACTCGCCTAGCGAGTTGTTTGTTTGTCATTCCGAGCGCTTCCTTGATTGCGCGAACCCAGCCCCCTCGAGGAGGCTGCAGCTCGATCAGCTTCCTGTACGGACGGAGCGCGTCCTCGATTTGCTCAATCCCAATTAAATCTTTATCTTTCATATAGTTATCCGCAGTCAGGAGTATAAAACCAGGTTACAGCCTGGTTTTTCTCGCAGAATACCAGGCGGTAGCCTGGTGCCAGCTGTCGAATACCAGGCGCTAGCCTGGTTTTCCGAGATCAAAGCCAGGTGCTGACCTGGTAGCGGAATACGTAAGCCATTGACTGACCAGGATTAGGCTTCTACAATCGCCTAACCGGAGGTCCGGGGGAGGGGGTCCGGGGGGTCCGGGGGAGCCAAAAACAAGGCTCACCCCTATAGGTCAGGACTTACTCCTAACTCGTGGCGGGACGCGCAGTGCACGCGTCTGCACTCGCATAACTCTCTGACGCCCGCCCACCGTCGATTCCTGAAACGGACCAGAGAGTCTCTAAAGGCCACTGCCGCTACCCTCCAAGGCAGTTACGCTTACCGCGTCACCACAAATACCAGAGTAGTCACGCTCTAAACGTGAGCGGCCAACGACTTCCCCCGAATCCTGCCGCGATGATCGAGGCTCTTCGCGACATCGGATATTCGCTGGAAGCGGCCGTTGCTGACATCATCGACAACAGCATTACCGCCCGCGCGAGAACCGTTCATATCCGGTTTGGCTGGGAGCGTGAGCAACCGTGGCTCGCCGTCCTGGACGACGGCCACGGCATGTCCGAAGCAGAACTCGTGGAGGCCATGCGCGCCGGCAGCCGCAACCCGCGCGATCAGCGAAGCCGTGATGATCTCGGTCGCTTTGGCCTCGGGCTGAAGACGGCGTCATTTTCCCAATGCAGATGCCTCACGGTTGTTTCGAGGAAATCCGAAAAGACCGTGGCAAGGCGCTGGGATCTGGAAGAAGTGAATCGCCGCAACGACTGGATTCTCCTGACGGTAGGTGATCAAGACCGCGACGCGCTCCCAGCGCTACGGGAACTCCGGGACACCGGCACGTACGTGCTTTGGCAGCGGATGGACAGGCTCGACATCGGCTCCTACGGCGACCGAGCCCACGCCGCACTGAACGAGCGGGTCCAAGGCATTCGAAATCATGTGTCGCTCGTGTTCCATCGCTTCATGTCAATGGAAATGGGCTCTCAGCGCGTGAAGATCCTCATCAACAACAATGAGGTCGAACCGTTCGAGCCTTTCAATGCGCGAAATCCGGCTACAGCGCATCTTCCTGAAGAACGTGTCCGCGTCGAGGGCGAGGACGTCCTAATCCAAGCGTACGTGCTTCCCCATCACTCTAAGGTATCCCCGGAGGAATACGAAAAATACGCGGGCGAGGACGGCTACCTCCGGAGCCAAGGGTTTTACGTCTACCGCAACCGGAGACTCATACGACATGGGACATGGTTCCGACTCTGTCGTCAGGAAGAACTCACGAAACTTGCTCGAGTCAGGATCGACATTCCGAACAGCCTAGACTACCTCTGGACGATCGACGTTCGCAAGTCGCGGGCGAGCCCACCGGAGGCTGTTCGCAGCCGCATGAGACAAGTGGTCGAACAGATACGCGGATCCGCGAAGCGCCCCTATACGCACCGTGGAAAGGCAATCGAAGATCGCAACACGGACCGGGTCTGGCTGCGGCAAGCGTACAACGATCGCATATCCTATGAGATCAACAAGGAACACCCCTTGGTCGAGAACCTCAGGGCCGATCTCGATGAAGAAACGCGAAGCAGGTTCGACGGGGTTCTGAGAATGATCGGCTCGGCGCTGCCAATACCAGCGCTCTTCACCGATATCGCGGGGCAACCCCGAAAGGTCGAACAGGCAACGCCCGATATCCAGCTTCTGACAGATCTCGCTGCAATGATGGTTACGGCAAATCCGGGAGCCGGAAAGGACGAGCTCAAGTCGATTCTGCTAAGAGTCGAGCCATTTGCTTCCTGGCCTCACGTGCTCGACAGCATCCTCAACGAAGCCCTTAAGGACAAATAGCATGTCGCTCGAAGCCCTGGAGGCCAGCGCAATCGGATTTCTGGTGAACATGCCCGATCCGGGGCCAGAAGATGTCCGCAAGGTCCTGAAAACCATGTGGCAGCTGCGACCCGATCTCCAAGGCCTGATCGACGATGACCAGCTGGAACGCGCCGCCAAGCGCATAGAGGCAAAGCTCGTAATCGGGATGACCGATGCCTCGAAGATCCAGCTTCCCTTCCAAGAATGGCTCCCCCAGCGACGCGTCGAGCAGAAGCTCTTCTATTACCCGCGTTACAGGAAGTGGCTCGAGCAGGTCAGGGGATTTGCGCCGACGGTCCTTGGTGTACTCGACAAGGACTCAGACAAGATCGTCGGGCTGTTCGAGGATCCCGGGCGCGCAGGCGCCTGGAGCAGGAGAGGTCTGGTCGTTGGGCATGTGCAATCGGGAAAGACGGCAAACTACACCGGCGTCATCTGCAAGGCAGCCGATTATGGGTATCGCTTCATCGTGCTGCTCACGGGCATTCAGGAGAACCTGAGAGTCCAAACCCAAGAGCGCATCGAGGACGGTTTCATCGGTCTGAACTCGGAGGCCGGCGGAAGCATAGACACTTCAAAGGCGATAGCCGGAGTTGGAAAGTTCGGCCTGGACCGCCGCCCGATGTCGCTCACTTCGCGAGATTCCGACTTCAGCATCTCGCGAGCCAAACTTCCTGTGCCCCTTCAGGCCGTCAAGGAACCCGTGATCCTGGTCATGAAGAAGAACGGGCATATTCTTCGTAACCTCATCGAGTGGCTCCGGAACAATAGTCAGGACTCCGGTGGGAGGATTTCCGGCATCCCGATGCTGCTGATTGATGACGAGGCGGACAATGCCTCGATCAATACGGCCGTGGACGCGACGAGTCCCACTAGCATCAACGCGCGCCTTCGAGAGCTTCTTTCGCTCTTCGACCGGAATACATACGTTGGATACACGGCAACGCCTTTCGCAAACATCTTCATCGACCCGGTATCAGTCGATGCCATGAAACGAGAGGATCTGTTCCCGCGGCACTTCATTGTTTCACTGGATGCTCCGACCAACTATGTCGGCCCCGGGCGCATATTCATGCCCGACGGCGATCTGCGCCATACGTTGCGACCGATCAACGATCACCACCTCAGCCTGCCTGAGCGACACAAGATCACGCATGAACCGCCAGCTCTGCCAGAAAGCCTTTACGAGGCAGTACGCTGCTTCGTGTTGAGCCGGGCCGTCCGCATCGTACGCGGTCACGAAGCAGCTCATTCCTCGATGCTGGTAAACGTCTCGCGCTTCAACAGTGTGCAGAGCAAGGTTACCGGGCTGATCAATGACTTCCTGAATACACTTCGGACCGCGTGCCAAGGCCATGCGCTTCTTCCGCTTGCGGAAGCATTGCGAGATCCGCAAATTCGTTCCCTGCACTCGCTGTGGAACGAAAAATATCAGTTTCATATCCGCGAGCAATGGCACGACGTGCAACGACTTCTTGCCCGTGCCATCGGTCCTATAGAAGTACGCACCATCAACAGCAAATCAGCGGACAGGCTTGACTATCGCAAGTACAAGGAACGAGGCCTGCATGTCATTGCCGTCGGTGGCCTCACCCTGTCCCGAGGCTTCACCTTGGAAGGCCTCACCATCAGCTATTTTCTGCGCAACTCCATCATGTACGACACGCTGCTCCAGATGGGCCGCTGGTTCGGCTACAGGGACGGATACGAGGACTCGTGCCGCATCTACATGACGAAAGATGCTATCTCGTGGTACGAGCACATATGTGAAGCTACCGAGGAGCTACGTGACGAATTCCGCCAAATGGAGCGGGCGGGACGCCGTCCGGAAGATTTCGGTCTCCGTGTCCGATCTCATCCCGATTCCCTGATCGTGACGGCTCGCAACAAGATGCGAACCGGGCGCTCGGTCAAGCATCTGGTTTCCCTCGGCGGACGCCTCATTGAAACGACCGCGCTCCGCGCAGATCCGGCAACGGTCAAGGCGAACAAGGACGCCCTCGATACTCTCGTCTCAAAGCTGGACGCGGCGGCCGGACGGGCAGTCACCCGAAATTTCGGCCATCTGTGGTCGGGTGTCCCGGCGTCTGCGATAAAGGACTTCATCAGAACGTTCCGAAATCACGACGACGCAAGCATGAAGACCCAAGCGGAACCAGTGACGGAATACATATCTGCCCGTGAGGGTACAGAACTGGCCGCTTGGGACGTCTGCCTCTACAGCCCCTCGGAAGCAAAGGGACCCGACTCAACCATCTCCCCTTACTCGGTTCGGCAGCAGTTCCGGAATGCAGATGCCCGATCACCCGTAGATGGAGCCGCCTATTTCGCCGTAAGCGGAGGCGCATCGCGCGTGGCGTCCAGAGGCGCCGAGCGCGCTGGTATGTCAGACGACGAAATCGAAGCAGCTAGAGCCAGTTTCAAGGCTCGCTCGACATCCAGTACTGCGCCCAAGAACATGAGCGACAAGGACTACCGCGAGTTCCGTACCCGGCCGCTACTCATGCTGCATCTCCTCAATCTCGAGTACGGCGCTGAAAGTGAAAAGCGGAATCTGGAGAACGTCGTTGCCTGGGGCATAAGTTTCCCCTATTCCAGACTGAAGGACCCCGAGGTTGAATACGTGGTCAACACCAGATGGTGGAATGAGAACTTCGGCGAGGACCTGGAAGAGTACGCCGAGGAGGAAAAGGATGCCGCGTGAGAACCCGTGGATAGGCTTGGGCCCGGCGTCGCCATCGAGGGTCAAGGCCAAGCGGGTAAGCGAAGCGCTTCAGCACGACTTTTTCTGGGCGTGCAATTCGGAAGGCCGCTACACGTTTCTGCTCAGTCTGAATGCAGACGGCGGTGATTGGGGACCGGCGCCGGAACTGCGCGGGATGGCAATCGGCTATTACCGAGGCGAGCGCCAATTCCAGCTTGTCCTGAACGACCCGTCAGACTGGGAGATGTTCTATGTGCTTTGTCATGATCTGATGCAGGCAACGGATCAGGCGAACACCCCAAGGGCGCTGATGGACGCCATGATGGCGCGCCTGCTCCGGTGGCAACGGCTACTGAGCCGCGGTCCCCGTCGCATTCTTGATGACCAGGCAATCAGAGGCTTGATCGGCGAACTCCTCTTCCTCCGGAACGAACTGCTTCCGCGATTTCGCGCGCGCGCGGTTGATTTTTGGCAAGGCCCGGATCGATTGCCTCAGGACTTCGTCGTGGGTGGTTACCTGTTCGAAGTGAAGACCCATCTCATAGGTGACGCTCCAAAGATTTCGATCGCCTCGCCATCCCAGCTTTGGAGTGGTGGCGCTCCCTTGTTTCTTGTCGTGATCCCTCTCGCTCACTGCGGCCGCCAAACCCAAGGCGCCGTTACGTTGCCCGAGCTCGTCGACGAACTCGCAAACCAGCTGGCGGGGAAACCGCAGCTCGAAGCATTTGAGGCGCGGCTGGCAGACTTCGGATATGTACCGTACCCCGAGTATCTCGATGCCACCTACAGCGCGGGACCGACTTCCTGTTTCGAAGTACAGGCGGGTTTCCCCAAGCTAGTCTCCGGCGCTATTCCCGACGGAGTCGAAGATGTGCGCTACGCGATCCGCATGGATGTGTGCGAACCCTTTCGCGCACAGCCCGATTGGAAGCATATCCAGGAGCAAGCGTGAGCCTGCGTGACTGCGAAGCAGAGCTTCAGCAGGAAGTCGCCATCCGCGCCACAACTACCGGCGACTTTACTGAAAGCGCCTTTGCCGACGTTGTAACAAGTTACCTTGCAGATGGAGGCGCGATCGACGGTTACGAAGCATGCGCATACAAGCACCGCGGCCTCCGTGTCGATGGGTTCTTCTTCAACCTTGATGATGAAGCGACCTTAGATCTGTTCATCGTCGATTACCGCGGAAAGCAGGTCACTGAAACGCTCACGAGGACGGAATCGGAACAGGCTTTCAAGCGCGCAGAGACGTTTTTCGAGAAATGCTGCACGGCCCGCTTCGTCGACGGCATGGAGGTATCGCACCCGGCATACAGTCTCGCTCTCGCGATTCTCGAGCAGGCTGAGCGCATACGACGTGTCCGCTTCATCCTCCTGACCGATGCTGCGCTGTCTGAGAGGGTCAAGGAGATTTCACCCAAGCGCGAAGGTGGACGCGAGTGGGCTTATCGCATCTGGGACGTCAATGCGCTGTGTAACCTTGTAACCACTGGCGAACCGGAAGAGATAATCGTCGATTTCGAAGAGATGTTTGGCCAACCCCTTGCCTGTCTGCCGGCAAACCAGGGGTCCGAGAAAGTCACGTCGTACCTTGCTGTTATTCCCGGCAACTGGCTCGGCGCCATCTACGATCGCTTCGGCGGCAGATTGCTCGAGCAGAACGTCCGCACTTTTCTCCAGACGCGAGGCAAGGTCAACAAAGGCATCCAGCGGACCATTCTGGAAGATCCGGAAATGTTCTTTGCATTCAACAACGGAATTTCGGCGACAGCGGCGGAAGCACAGGTCGAGATAGCCAAGGGTATTGGCAAAATCAAGCGTCTGAGACGCCTTCAGATCGTTAACGGCGGGCAGACAACAGCGTCCCTCTTCAACGTCACCAAACGGTTCAAGGACGCAACGCTGGACAATATCCATGTCCAGATGAAGCTGTCGGTAATACAGGAAGAATCGGTTGATGAAGTTGTGCCCAAGATCTCCGAATACGCCAACACGCAGAACCGGATCAGCGATGCTGACCTCTTCTCCAATCATCCATTCCATATCCGCATAGAGGGTATCGCAGCCAGGCTGCTCGCCCCCGCAGTGGGCGGATCACAGATACAGACGTACTGGTTCTACGAGCGGGCGCGAGGTCAGTACCTCAATAAGCAGGCTTATCTGACGCGGGCCAAGAAGAACGAATTTCAGCTCAAGTACCCCAGGAACCAAGTCATTACGAAGACCGACTTGGCCAAAGTCATTAATACGTTCGAGCGAAAACCAGACATCGTCAGCAGGGGTGCCCAGAAGAACTTTGCGGAATTTGCGACGTTCATAGGCGGGCGCGAGGCATGGAAAGCCAAGCAGGAAACCATTAACGATGCTTGGTACCGTGATGCTGTCGCAAAGACTATCGTATTTCACACGGCGGAACGCCTTGTTCAGGAGGCTCCGTGGTACGCGCAGGGCTACCGCGCCAACATCGTTACTTACTCCATCGCGCTAATAATCGAAACACTCTTGGCCGCCAAACGGGAACTCAACTTTGAAAGAATATGGCAGCGGCAGGTCGTGGGCGATGGGCTTCGCGCTGAACTCCTGCGCATTGGGGAGAAGGTGCTGGAGCGGATCGTAAATGCTGCGCAGGAAAATAATGTGTCCAACGTCACTGAGTGGTGCAAACGGCAAGCATGCTGGGCAGATTTGAAGAATTCCATACGAGTAAGCCTTCTTCCGGAAGCCGAACTCATTTCCACCGCCGAGGCGGCCGACGGCCGTCGGGCAGCAAAAGGTGAGCAACAGATTACGAATGAGGCGGAAGCTCAGATTCACGTCGTAGGGCGTACAGCTGCCTACTGGAAGCGAATGCTCGAGTGGGGCGAACGTTCGCCGGTCATTACTCCAACAGATCTGGATTTCCTTCGACTCGCGTCTCAGCTCGGCGCACGCAAAATGCCATCAGGGCCGCAGAGTCTGCGGCTAATTCAGATTGAGGACAAAGCCATTGCAGAAGGTTTCAAGATGTGACCGGCCATCGAGACGGCGACTCCCGTGGCAGATATCGTAAGCAAGGACATCCGCAGCCGCATGATGGCCGGGATCCGGGGCAAGGATACGAAACCGGAGCGCTTCCTTCGGAGCCTCCTGCACCGCCAAGGATTCAGATACCGAGTGCACGGTGCGCGATTGCCCGGTCGGCCGGATATTGTTCTTCCTAAGCATCGCATCGTTATCTTCGTCCACGGTTGCTTCTGGCATCGGCATTCCGGCTGTCCCTTCGCCTACCTGCCTGCCTCCAACAGTGCGTTCTGGCGGACGAAGTTCGACGCGAACCTGAAGAGAGACCAAGCGGCAGAGAGGGAGCTACTGGACGAAGGGTGGCGGGTGCTTGTTGTGTGGGAATGCGCAATTCGAGGCGCAGCACGTAATCCATACCCCCTCATTGATCGGATAGTCCGATGGATAGCCACGCGGCGAAAGCGGGACGACCTCCCACGACGCCAGCCCTCCCACCGTTCCGTTTTCGCTAGCCGGCCAATATCGCGCGCACGATAGCAGCCATCTGACGCGCCAGTAGAGGCGGCACCGCATTTCCGACCTGCTGATATCGAGATGTCCGCGTTCCCTCAAAAAAATAGTTATCAGGAAACGTCTGCAGCCTTGCTACCTCTCGGACGGTCAGGCTCCTGCACTGGATCGGATCATAGTGAATGTAGTAGTGGCCATCTTTGCTGATGTGTGACACGACGGTGGACGCTGGCCTTCCTCGTATTTGCACGCGAAAGCGGTCCGCAAAGACATCCTCTCGTACCGCCTCGCGCACGTTCTTGTGGGCGGGCCGAAGCCGATGTGGAAAGTCTGCAATGCGGGGGGATTCTCCATGCACCCGCGCGTAGTGCGATGCGAACAGGTATCGGCGAAGGTCGCGCGGCATGTGATACCGCGCATCATGAAGCGTAACGCCCTTAATGCGGCGATCAATGAGCCACGCTTTCAGGCGCGCCAACCAAGACCTTTCCCGAGGCTCGCGAAATTTGCTCGGTACGAACTCCGCTCCCCCATTAAGTTCCCTCAATACACGCCGGCCGATGTTCCGGCCCTTCAGCCGCCCGTTTCTGCCGAACACCGACCGTAATCGACGCAACTCTCGCAGCCATGCTTCCAGAGAGTCGCGCGAGCGCGGCGAAATGTGACTTCTTATGACAGGAAGGTCTCCTATTGCCGCTTGTATCGGAACCTGCCTTTTTGCCGGCCGCAGGCAGCGTCCGCCTCTCTGAAGCCCTTTTCGCACACCGAGCAGGATCACTCTGTGACGAGACTGAGGTACCCCGTACCGTTCGGCTTCAATCACGTAGTCAACAGGCTCCAGATCTTCGCCGTTTCCCTCCTTGACGAACGAATGCAACGTGTAGCCGGCGCCGGCGAAGTCTTCCAGCATCCGCTTGAATATCTCCACTCCCTTTGCGGATGACGAAAGCAAACCCTTGACATTCTCCATTACGAACACAGGTGGGCGGAATTTTCTAACGATCCGCAAATACTCCTTGAACAGAAAATGCCGACCATCGCTTTCGAACTCGCGTCGGGTCTCCTTGCGCCTTCGCGCGCGCCCAACCAGCGAATATGCCTGACACGGCGGTCCTCCGATAAGCACCCAATTTTCGTGGTCACCCACAGCCCTTCTGACCATCCTATCGATCCGCTTTCTGTTCCAGGGAGCGAGCGTCAGGCGGATGGCTATGAGCTGGGCCTTCTCGTGCTGTCGCGGGTACTTCTCAAATAGCTCTTTGAGCGATAGTTCCCCGCGCAGGTATTGGAAGTACTCCTTGGGCGCCCTAGTGAACTGCCGGAAAAACGTGCGAAGAAGAAGCGTCCGGTGCGCGGAAGACTCCTTCTCGATGGACAGCACACACCGGAAAGGCCGGTCGCCACCGTTCCTGTAACCCTCGAAGCCCTCGGATAGCCCTCCTGGTCCAGCAAACAGATCAATCACCGGTATGGGCATGAAGTAAGCGTTTCTTTTTCCGGCGATTCGTTCAATCGCCGCGTTCGGCACGAGAAGACAAACTAGTCCTCGCCTGCCGAGGCGTCCCCCCACCTGCGGACAAGCAGGCGGAATATTACCAGGCCCGCGATCGCGCGGAGACGAAAAAGTCCGGAGCGAGGCGAAGCAGAGTTTCGGCGTGCGCTCGGTTAGTCAAGTTTTTTCGGGGCTCGTACGTAGACAATGTCTTCCTAATTGCAACCTCGTCTGTACAGCAATGCGCATCTGCGATTCAATTTTTCTTGGTGTAAATAATTTTCTTGATTTCCCCAACAGCAATCATCGCCCGCCGATCAACCCCTGCATCAACTCCGGAATCTGCAGCATCCGCTCGACGCGCTCGCGAGGGTCTTTGCGCTCCTTGGCGAGCCAGGCGAGGGCCTGGCAGGCGTCCCAGGCGCTCTGGGCGAAGGCGGGGCTGCCGGGGACGCGGCGGGTGGGGGTCAGGGTCTTGGCGCTGGGCGGGCCGGGCTCGAAGGGGAAGGCAAGCTCGGCGTCGTAGCCGGTGACGGCGATGTGCAGGAAGCGTGCGGCGAGGCGGCGGTCGGCGAAGGCGCCGAGGGGGGGGGCGGGGACGGGGGTGGCGCGCCACTCGCGCAGGGCGAGCTTCTCGCGCCCGGCGAGCTCGAGGCCGGCCTGGATGAGCGGC
>Ga0187892_10009190_pt1 | contig 13118 bp, 11 predicted proteins | sample MA1701073metaG_FD_139345 | JGI IMG/M metagenome (GOLD analysis project Ga0187892, IMG submission 139345) | Bio-ooze microbial communities from a basaltic lava cave in the Kipuka Kanohina Cave System on the Island of Hawaii, USA - MA170107-3 metaG ...
GAGAAGCTGAGCGGTGCGCCGGTCTCATTGAATCCGTGCGGCAGCGTCACACTCGGGTGCCCCGTGTAGTTCGTGATCGTGAGCCACGGCCCGGCGTTCGGCCCGACCACGACGACGTCGAAGTCCTTGATCGCCTCGTGCACGGCTTGCATCAGCAGCGTGCGCAGCCGGTTCGCCTGGATATACTCGACGGCCGGGATCAGCCGGGCCGTCCGGAACGAGTTGGGCCAGCTGCTGCGCTCGATCAGGTCGTCGTTCTGGCTGCGTGTCAGCTCATCGAAGGCGGCCGCGGATTCCGCGTTCAGGATCGTGCGCAGCGGACCCAGCGGGTACGGCTCGGGGAGCGCGACCGGCACCAGCGTCACACCCAGCCCGCGCAACACTTCGAGCGCGGCATCATCCTGCGCCTTGCTCGGGTGATCCGCATCGAACACGCTCTTCAGATAGCCGACGCGCAGATCGGCAACGCGCGTTCTCGCGTCCCAGTTGAAGGGCAGATCACGCACCGTGGGATCGCGGCCATCCGGTCCGCGAATCGCGTCAAACACGAGCGCGCAGTCTTCGACGGCCCGGCAGATCGGCCCGATCTTGTCCATGCTCCAGACCAGCGCCATGGCGCCGTGCCGGCTGACCCGGCCGAATGTCGGCCGCAGGCCCGTCGCCCCGCAGCGCGTTGAGGGTGACACAATCGAGCCCAGCGTTTCCGTGCCCAGGCTGAACGCGACCAGCCCGGCCACTGTGGCTGACGCCGAGCCGGCGGACGAGCCGCTCGAGCCCTGCTCCGGATTCCACGGGTTCCGCGTCTGACCGCCGTACCACTGGTCGCCCTGCGCCAGTGCACCCAGCGTGAGCTTGGCAATCAGCACGGCGCCCGCTTCATCCAGACGTTGCACGACGGTCGCGTCCGCATCGATCACCTGCTGCTCGTACGGCTTCGCGCCCCACGTCGTGGGATAGCCGCGCACGGCAAACAGGTCCTTCGCGCCCCACGGCATGCCATGCAGCGGGCCGCGGTACCGGCCCGCGGCAATCTCGCGATCCGCACGCCTCGCCTGGTCCAGCGCCCGCTCCTCCGTGATCGTGATCGCGCAGCGCAACACGGCATTGTGCCGCTCGAGCCGTGCCAGGTAGAGCTGCGTCAGCTCGACGGAGCTGATCTGGCGCGAGCGCACCAGCTCGGCCAGCCGCCGCACGGGCCAGAACGCGAGTGCCTGCGGATTCTCGGGCCGCGCCGTGCGAGGCGGATCGCTCAACCGGATCCGGCGCTGCTCGACCGGTACGCGCATGCCCGGCAGCACCGGTTCGAATTGCAGCGCCGGCGGCACCGCGTTCGGCAGTGGAATCGAACGAAGCTGCTCCCAGCTGCGCAGGTTCTGATCGAGTCCCTGCGCCATGGCCTCGCGCTCCGCATCCGTGAACTCGAGGCCTGCGATCCGCTCCGCTTGCGCGATCATCTCCTTCGTCACGATGCGCGGCGCCTGCTGCTGTGCCTGTGCCCAGAGTACGCCGGGTAGCAGCGTTCCGCCGAGTCCGATCGCGGAGAAGTAGGCCAGGAACGCGCGCCGGTCCTGGGCCTCACCGATGGCTGTTTCGTGTTCACTCATTCGCTCGAAGGTGGCTCGGGTCTCGCCGTTCGCTGCTCGGGTCGCCGCGGGCTGCATCTCGACCGGAAAATCCCGACTCCGCGAGTCGCGCGCAACGTGCGGCTTGCCGCAACCGGCAAAAGGGCCCACCTTTCGAGGTTCGTTCCCACCGGCCGGGCTTGCCACGCGCATCGAGCCGGCACTTCATGACACCACGCGGGAGGAATCGGATGTTGGGGCAACAGAAGGTAGTACGCGTTGGCATTGCGGCGATCCTCGCAATCGCTGGCGCGTGTAGTGGCGCGCAGGACTCGGCGAACACGGAGACGGCGCCCGCGGAAGAGGCGAATGCGGCGGCCGTCGAGCAGGTTCGCACCGCCACACAGCGCTTTGCCGACGTGAATGTGGCGCTCGCTGAAGGCTACATTCAGGACCCCAGCGGCATGTGCATCACCGCCGCGATGGAAGGCCGCCCCGAATCGGAGGGCGCCATGGGCATCCACTACCTGCGGCCCGATCTGCTCGGCCTGATCCAGGCTCCCGGCCGCGTCAATGGCACGGGCACTCACGCGGACTTCTCTCAGCCTGCAGTCCTTCTCTACGAGCCACAGGCTGACGGCTCGCTGACTCTGGTCGGCGTCGAGAACCTGGTCTGGGTGGCGGCGTGGAATCAGGCAGGCAATACCACACCGCCGACGTATCTCGGCCAGGAGTTCAATCACATGGCTGACAATCCGCAGACGGAATTCGATGAGGCCCACGGTTTCGAGCCTCATTACGATCTCCATTTCTGGCTCTACCGCGAGAATCCGACGGGCCGCTTCACGCCGTTCAATCCAGCGGTCACGTGCGCACACGCTGCGCACAAGACGGGACAGGCCTGACGCGACGGCGGACCGACCGATACGCGGTTCCGGTGAGCGCGAGTCCCCACGGGGGCTCGCGCTCAGTCGTTCCAGACCCGAGCCGCACCCGCCGGAGGCTGCCCCAGCAATTCCGGATGCAGAATGCAGCCCAGGATCTCGACGCCATCGACGGTGCGGGGGCCGGACCGGTTGAAGTAGGCAGAGCCGTCCGCCACCCATGCGCGCCCGGCTGCGACGGCCCGTGGTGCGACGCGCCGGAGCCGGGCCGCGTGACGATCCGCATCGGCCTGCGCCGCTTCGAGACCGTACCCGCACGGGAAAACCAGCAGCACGTCCGGATCGAGAGCGGCCAGCGCGTCCCACGAAATCTCGCGCGAGCGGAGGCCCGCTTCGCCCGCAAGGCAGTGGCCGCCCGCAATCTCGATCATCTCCGGCACCCAGTGCCCCGGCACGAACGGTGGATCCAGCCATTCGATGCCCAGCACGCGCGGCTTCGACTGCGCGGCAACGGTGCGACGGACCCGCTCGATGCGCGCGCGAAAGCCTTCCACGACGTCTGCCGCGCGGTCCCCAGCACCGGCAGCTTCGCCGACTGACAGAATCGATTGCAGCACGTCCTCGAGATGGTGCGCGTCCAGCGATAGAATGCGCGCGGCCAGCCGCTGCCGCTCCGCCACTTCACGCACGCCCGGCGTCGGCACGGCGCACACGTCGCAGACTGCCTGCGTCAGGATGAGCGTCGGGTCCAGGCGGGCCAGCGACTCGGCGTCGATCTCGTACACGCTGCCGTGCTCGAGCATGGCGCTGCGCACGGCGCGATCGATCTCGCCGCTGTTCAGCGAGGCCGGGTCGAAGCGCGGCCGGCTCACCCGCGGCCGGTCGAGCACGCCGGGTGGAAAGTCGCACTCGTGCGAGATGGCGACGAGAAGGTCCTCCAGACCGAGCGCGGCCACGATCTCCGTCGCGCTCGCCAGCATCGACGCAATGCGAGGCCGCGCGCCAGTCCCGTCGCTCACAGCAGCCCGCGGATCCAGCCTCCATCCACGGCGATCGACTGACCCGTGATGTAGCTCGCGCGCTCCGAGGCGAGGAACGCAACGGCGGCGGCCAGCTCGCGCGGCTCGCCAATGCGGCGCATCGGAATCTCATCATTCCAGATCTCGAGCCGTGCGGCAGCGTCCACACCGCGTGCGCGCGCCGTGTGCACGGCCAGCTCCTCGAGCCGCTCCGTCCGCGTGTAGCCCGGCAGCACATTGTTCACCGTCACGCCCCGCGGCGCGATTTCATTGGCCAGTGTGCGCGCGAAACCGGTGACGGCGGCTCGCAGGCTGTTCGACAGGATGAGATGATCGACGGGCTGTTTGACGGCAATCGAGGTGATGTTGATGATGCGACCCCAGCGCCGCTCCTTCATGCCGGGCAGAAACGCATGGGTCAGCGCGAGCACGCTCTCCAGCAGGTTGGCTGCGGCCTTGCGCCAGACTTCGATCGAGTGCGCCTCGAACGGGCCCGCCGGTGGGCCGCCCGTGTTCGTGATCAGGATATCGACGCGGCCGTAGCTCCGCTCTGCCGCTTCGACCACGCGCATCACGCCCGCTTCCGTGGCCACGTCCGCGGCCACGCCCTCGACGTGCGCGCCGCCGGCCGCGCGAATCTCCCGCACCGCACGGGCCAGCGTGTCTTCACCACGCGCGCAGAGCAGAAGCTGCACGCCTTCGGCCGCCAGCTCATCGGCAATCGCGCGGCCCAGCCCGCGGCTCGAGCCACCCACGACCGCCACCTTTCCGCGCAGACCCAGGTCCATCGCTACTTCGTGCCGCGCAGATACGCGTCCGTCTTCGCCAGCCAGTCCTCGCGCGGCGGCGCGAAAATATCCATGTCCAGCGTATCCTCGAGGGCGTGCGCCTCGTGCCACACGTTCGACGGCAGGTGCAGCACTTCGCCCGCGCGCACGATCACCTCTTCCGCACGCTCGTCGCCGATGTAGAAGTGCAGCGCACCCTGCAGGATGTACGTGAACTGCTCATTCTCGTGACGGTGTCTGGGAACGATGCACCCCTTGCGCAGCAGCACGTGCGCGAGCATCACGCGATCGCCCGTGATCAGCCGCCGGTCCAGCTTGTCGTTGACGTTCTCCCAGTCCAGATCGTCCCAGCGCGTGAGCGTCACCGGGTCCATCGTTCACACTCCCTGAAAAAATGGCTCGCCGTCCACGCGCGGAAAGTAAGCGTTCCGTGCACGGGCGGCGAGCGAGGGGCCGGTCGCGATCCGTCCGTGGCGCGTCAGCGGCCGATCGTGAAGCCGGCGACGAGCGCGTAATCGAAAGGATTGGGATCGAAGCTGCTCGACACGTTGAATTGAACGCCGGCGTCGAGATGGGCCCGCTGGCCGACGCGGAACCGTGCCATGGGCGCGAGGTCGATCGTGGTATATCGCTCGCCGCTGAAGCTGGTGGACGAACCGATGAGTTCCGCGCCCAGCCCGACAGCCGGCGAAGCCGCGAACACGGCAGCGCCGCCGAAGAGCAGCGTCGTTTCGCCATCCTCATCATCGGTCGGAAACGCAACGCCGAAGTTGCCGTGCAGCGACACGGTCTGCAGGCTGTGCGAGACCGCGCCACGCAGCCCGATGATCGCGCCGCTCGCGCCGAATTCCTCGCTGCCAATGGGCAGGTTGACGTTGGCGATCGCAGCCAGCGTCGTGTTTCCACTGGACGAGGAGACGAGCTGCAGCTTGCCGTACAGCTGGGCATCGCCCATCCCGCTCTCATCCGCATCGCCAAAATCCGTCTTGACGCTCACGATGTTGTGCGGGAACAGAATCGCACCGACCATCGCCTTGTCCGCGATGCCGTAGAATCCGCCGACCAGGATCTGTGTGAAGCTGAAATCGACTTCACTGATCACGAAGTCGACGCTGCCGCGAGTGTATCCCGCGTAGCCGGCAAGGCTCCAGCCTCCCCTCCCCAACACCAGTCCGCTCTCCCCGAAGAGCGGCGCTCTCGACGCGGCCCCCGCGCCGCTGACCGCGCCGCCGGGCACGCCGCCGATGACGCCGATCTGCGCCGCCGCCGGGACGGCCTGAGCGAGGCCCGCCATCACGGCCAGGCCCCGCAGAATCTGCTGCATGCGCTTCCGCATTCCACTCTCCTCCGTTGGTTGCACCGGGGTGCACGTTCCGGGTTCGACGTCCACGGCCGCGAACTGATTACCCGGAAGCGGGCCCGACGTGACGGCCGGCCGCGATGCCACGCCCGGCCGCGACGGAACGCTGCTCCAGCTGCGCGGTACGTTGGGGCCAGGGCACCATCTGATCCGATGGGCCGATACTCAATACTGGCGATTCGATAGCCCGAACCCGAGGCTCAACACCATGCGTGTCCTGCGATTTGCGTTCTGCCTGCCGCTCGTACTGGGCTGTTCGGACGAGCTGCTCAACGGCGGCAACGGCTCGGGCGGCGACTTTGCGGTTTCCGTCAGCGGCGGGACGCAGCCCGACTACTCATGGTCGAGCGGGCCCGCTCTCAGCGTCGATGTCGTGCGGACCTCCAACCAGACCGTCGTCGTGTGGCGCGTCGCCGATACCACGAACCGGGACATTCGCTCACCCGTCCGCCAGGGCGTCGTGCCGAGCGGCGCGCTCGAACTGGCCGCGCTCGAGCGTGTGCTCACTGTTGGCGTGCAGTACCGCGTCACGATCCGGCTCGCGGACGGCCGCACCGCCTACCAGGACTTCCGCCCCTGATTCCAGGCGCGCCGCGGGACCCGCTGCCGTTGACAGAGCCCGCTCAATGGACCCGGCTGCCCAACCGGCCGATCCTTTTCGGTGTGCGCGGCCGATGCCGTCGCGCGTCGTTGATCGGGATGACCTGATCGTCGCGAGCCCGACATGCTGACGTTGATGCCGTTTCTGGTGATGAGCCTCGTGCTCTCCGCGGCCTGGCGCGCAGCGCCGCTTCGGTGTGACCGTCCGGCGCCGGAGCCGGCCGCTTTTCATTCTCGCGGGTTCGGATTCGTGGCGGAGTTCTTCCCGCCGCACTCGCGGCAGAACAACGGGGATTCGCCCGCCGCGTTCGTTTACGAGGTGGGGTATCCGGGAACGTCGTGGCAGATGGATGCGCGTCGGTTGTGGACCGGCCCGCTGGTCAATCCGCGTTTTCCGCAGGCGGCTCTGGTTTCGATGCAGGGCGATCTGGTCACTCTCGACGACTACGACCGGCCCGGCGAAGCAGACGCCGTCGTCATCTATGACCGCAGCGGCCAGCTGCGTAGACGGTTCGCACTCACGGAGCTGCTCGATTCCGCCGCGCTCGCGAGTGTGATGCGCTCCGACTGCGGCTTTCACTGGCGTGAGGATGCAATCTTCTACTTCACCGGCGGCGAGCAGCCACGCCTGTACATCGTGCAGCACCGCGGCAGGGTCCTCGAGTTCGACCTGCGAACGGGCGCCTTCCGGCGTGCGCCGGAGCCCGCGTTCCCGGCCCTGAATGCCATTCTCGCCCGCGAGCATCCGAACGAACAGACGGGCATCTGGCGCATCAGTCTGCGCTTCTCCTCGATCACCGATGTGGCGCGCGGGCGCGACGCGCCAGAAGAACCGTAGCGCGCCGCAACCCGCGATCCGCTTCGGTACCCGAACCTGCCGGGTACCGTTCGGCTAGTTCTGGTTGCTGATCGGGTTCGTCGTGACCGTCCGCTTCAGCTCCTTGTCCTTGTCCAGGAACCGGACGCCCTTGGTCATCCAGTCCGGGGCCGGCGCACCCTTCAGGTAGTGATCGAACCACTCGTTGATGCGGCGGTGGTAGTCGATCTGGTTCGGCTTCTTCGCCAGGCCGTGGTTCTCACCCTCGTAGACCAGCATGACCAGCGGCTTGTTCTCACGACGCGCCGCGTTGTACATGACGACGCCCTGATGCCAGTCGACGGCGCCGTCCTTGTCGCCGAACGTCATGAGCAAGGGCGTCTGCATCTTCTCGATGTTCCACACCGCGGAATTGCTCATGTAGGATTCGACGTCCTTCCACGGCGGCACTTCCATGCGGCCCTGGCTGACCTCGAAGATGCGCGCATCCGTGCCGCCCGAGTTCCAGTACACGGACAGGTACATGCTGGCCAGCTCGGTCAGCGGCGCACCCGCGACGCCGGCCGCGAACGTATTCGAGACGGTCGAGACAAACGCGGTCTGATAGCCGCCCCACGAGTGGCCGACCAGGCCGACCTTCTTGTCATCGATCATGCCCGTCGACGCGATCTTCTGCACGGCCGGGACCAGACTCTCGACTGCGGACACCCCCGGGTTGCGGTCGCGGTACACGATGTCCGGCATCAGCACGAAGTAGCCGTTCTGCGTCCACACCGTGGGATTGTACGCACTGCGTTCGGACGGTGCCGAATAGCTGTGGATCTGGTTCGAGACGATCTCGTAGATGTACACGATCATCGGATACTTGCGGCCCGGCTCATAGTTGGCGGGATAATAGAGAGACGCCTGCAGCGGCTTACCGGTCGAACTGGTGAAATCGACCAGCTCGGCCCTGCCCCACGCGTAGTCGGCCTGGAACGCGTTCGTCTTCGTGACCTGGCGCGCGTCCGCGAGCGACGCGCTGCCCACGAAGTAGTCGGGCGAGTCATCAAAGCCCATCGTCACGTACGTGTAGACGCTTGCGTCTTTCGCCTTGGCCAGCCGACCCACGTTCTTGTCCACGAACACCAGGCGGCTCGGCGCCTTCCCGCGCTGCACCGTGCCGTAGCCGTACTTCTTGGTACGCTCGCCATAGAGCGCCACGTAGTTCGGCTGCGCGAGATCGCGGAAATCCGCGTCCGGATCGAGGAACACGAAACGGTAGCGGACGCGATCCTCCGCGCCATCGCTCAGCCGTGTCGCGCGTGAGCCGTCCGGCGCCAGCTCCCAGATGTCGTACTTGTCGTAGAGCAGCACGCTCGCATCATTCGGTGTCCAGCCGCCCACGCCGAACGGCGGCTTCTGCGTCACTGTGTGATCGTCTTCCTTGTTGACGAACGACGTGTTCACGGTGCGCGTGATGTTCGTGTGCGTCTTCCTGTTCGTGTCGTAGATCCAGTAGTGATCGTTCTCCAGATACAGCAGATACCGGCCCGTCGGGCTGATCCCCATCTGGAACTCGATCCGGTCCTTGACTTTCGTTCGCTCGCCCGTGTTCACGTCGACGGCGTAGAAGTCGTAGTAGAACGGGCCGAACATGCGCTCCCGCTCGTACGGCGTCTGATCCGTCGCGCTGGCGGCCAGCGCGCGCCGCGCAAGGATCGCATCCTCCGTCAGCGGATTGCCGACTTCGACGAACCGGTTGGTCAGCGGGTGCCACGCGGACAGGTAGTTGCGCTCGCGGTCGCGCTGCGCGCGCACTTTCTGCTCCGGCATGATGTCGACGTCGGCCGCGTGCCAGATTTCGACGCCCGGCTTGTCATCGGCCGCGGCCTTCGCCGAATCGGGTTTCTCCTTGAGCGGCCATGGCTGCACGCCGAAGAGAACGGCCTGCCCCGTGCTCGCCCAGGCGAGCGGCCGGAACTCGACAATGCGCGTCTCTGCCGGGAACCCGGCCGCTGTTGCCGGATCGAAGACGTGGCTCGCGGAGCGGCGGCCCGCCAGACCCGTCCACGCCAGCACCGTGTGCGTCGGGCCTTCGCGCGTGCTGTCATTGCGGATGTGCAGGACGGCGAGGTCATCGGCCTTGCGCCGCCACGCCAGACTCTTGTAGCCCGCGGTATCCGAGTGCAGCGACTTGAGTAAGCCCGTCGCCGGATCGTACAGCTTCACACCGTTGCCAGCCCGCGTTTCCGCGTCAATGACAAAGGCCAGCAGCGAAGCGTCTTCCTGCCACACGTTCTCGGCCACATCCCCGAACGTGGTGTGGGAGCCGGCCGCAAGATCGCGCACGATCATGTCCACGCCGCGATGCTTCTGGTCCTTCACCGGGAACCCGCGCATCGCCAGGTAGCGGCCATCGCCGCTGAAACTGAAGTTGGCAATGTCGTTGATCGTTTCCTGCCTGCCCGTCGTCAGATCGACCAGCCCGAGCTTCGTGCGCAGCGTCGTGTTCGACTTCTGCGCCGCCGTCCGCTCTTTCTCCGAATGCCCGATCAGGTACGCCACCCAGCGCGAGTCCCGCGAAAACGCCGCCTGCGTGCCGTACGCCACCACGATCACGGAATCCGTCGCCGTGTTGAATACGCGCAGCTCGTTCTCCTCGTTCACGCGGGTGACACCGGCAGCCAGCCACTTGCCGTCACTCGACAACGAGCCGAAGCCGAGATTCTCGAACTTGCCGTAGTCCGCCGGCTTCACGGTGGGCTTCTGCTGCGCATCGACCGGAGCGCCCGCACCGGCCAGGATCAGCAAACCCAGATGAATCGCCGTGCGCCGCCACACAGATCCGAACATGAGGCCTCCGCATGAGAGTGTCGCCGGACCTGGCTCCCGCACCCGCAAAGGCGCGCCGGGCCCGCTTCGCCTGCCGCCGGAGAATCGAACCGCCCGCGCTGGCACCGTCAAGGTAATCGGTCCCTCCGCGCACTTGCCCGGCCCCACGCTCCGGCCGAAACTCCCTTCAGGACCGGCGCACGGCACGGGTCCCGGCGAACCAACACGCGAGCCTGCAATGAACTACGGCTTCCTGATCTTCGGCATCCTCGCCATCGCGTTGCCCGTTATCCTCTATAACGGGCTCGTCCGGCGCAGGAACCAGATCGGCTTTGCCGCCGCCAGCGTCGATGCCCTGCTCAAGAAGCGCCACGACCTCGTCCCCAATCTCGTCGAAACCGTTCGCGGCTACATGACCCACGAGCGCGCTCTCCTCGAACGCATCACCGAGCTGCGCGCCTCCGCCCGTGCGCTCCCCGTCGACAGCAACGAGCGAATCCAGGCCGAAAACGGCCTCGCCGCCGCCATCGCTTCCGTCTTCGTGCGCGCCGAGGCCTACCCGCAGCTCCGCGCCAGCGAGAACATGCTCCACCTCCAGGCCTCCCTCAACGAAATCGAGGAGCAGATCTCGGCCGCGCGACGCTTCTTCAATTCCGCGACCACCGACTACAACAACGCCGTGCAGACCTTTCCCTCGAATCTCGTCGCTTCCATGTTCCGCTTCGAGCAGCGGAGCTTCTTCGAGATTCCGGAAATCGAACGCGCCGTGCCCTCCGTCGCGCTCCGGCCCGATCGCTCCGCATGAGCAGCCCCCGCATCAACGAACAGGAGCTGCTTCCCGTCCTCGAGGAGTTCGGCCGCGAAGCCCATCACGACCTCAGCACGCTCTACCGCCATACCGGCCTCGCCCTCGCCGGCGGCCTCTTCGCCTCCCTCGCCCTCCACGCCGTCACCGGACCCGGAAACTTCTTCGTCTGGCTGCCCGCCGTCGCTGGCCTGCTCTACGGCGTCTTCACATTCTTCCGCATCCGCGCCGCGTTCCGCGTGCGCTTCAAGGAATCCGTCGTCCGCTCCGTCATCCGTCACGGTTGGCCGGAGTTCCGTTACCTGCCCGATGGCGCCGTCTCGCGCGCCGAGTTCGAGGCCTCAGGCCTGTTCCTCCAGGACATCGACGACTTCAAGGGCGAAGACCTCATCGAGGGTCAGATCGGTGCGACACGCATCCGCTTCTCCGAGGTCCACGCCCGCGATCGCCGCACACGCACAGATTCCAAAGGCCGAACCCGCTCCGAATGGGTCACCGTGTTCCGTGGCACCTTCGTCATCGCAGATTTCAACAAGCACTTCACCGGCGCCACCTTCGTCCTGCCCGACTCCGCGCAGCGCTTCCTCGGCGGCTTCGGCCAGTCGCTCCAGTCCCTCGACCGCCGCCGCGGCGAGCTCGTCAAACTCGAAGATCCCGAGTTCGAACGCCGCTTCGTCGTCTATGCCACCGACCAGATCGAGGCCCGATACATCCTCTCCACCTCGCTCATGCAACGCATCCTCGACTTCCAGACACGCGCCCGCCAGACGCTCCACATCGCCTTCATCCATTCCTGCGTCTTCCTCGCTCTCGCCTCCACAAGGGACGCCCTCGAACCGCCTTCCCTCTTCCTCATCGCACGCGCTCACGCCCAGCCCGCCGCCAGAGCCCAGGTCCTCAAACACCTCCGCGCCTACACCGACTACCTCTCCCTCATCACCGGCATCGTCGCTGAGCTCGACCTCAACGAACGCCTCTGGACCCGCTCCGCCTGAGTCCCGCGTGCTGACTGTAGACGGCTGACCACTCCGGGCTGAACAAATCCACCCGATCTCCCGCGTCGCCACGATCCCCCTCTCCCCTTTTCCGTACTCGCCGTCCTTGCGAGGGTCGCCGGTCCTGCCTATTATCGATGGTCGATAATCGACGGTCGATAACGAGGACTCCATGGAACGGCTGCCCGTCTCGGAATTCCAGATCCTGGTCGCGCTGCTGAGCGGGGCGCGTCACGGCGCCGCGATCCGCGATGAAGTGGCGGAGCGGACGGACGATACGGTGGTGCTGGGGCCGGGCACGCTGTACACGTCGATCAAGCGGCTGCTGGGTCGAGGCTGGATCGATGAAACGACGAGTGAGAGCACGGACGTGCGGCGCTTCTATCGTTTGACGGCGGCGGGGCGGTCGGCGTTGGCGCAGGAAGTCGAGCGGCTGGAGCAGGATGTGGCGTACGCGCGGCAGCGGCTGCGCCGGCGTTTGCGTGCGACGTGAGGGCGGTCGGTTTGTGATGCTGGCGGCGATGCTGCGGGTTTTGTTCCGGCTGGCGCTGAGGCTGCACGGGTTGGAGGATCGGCGGCGGTTTGGCGCGGAGATGGCGCGGCTGTTCGAGGAGGATGTCGCGGTGGCGCGTCGCGCGGGCGTGCTTCGCGCTGTGCGTGTAGCGGTGCGTGAAACGTGGGATGTCGCGCGCGCGGGTGTGCGGGAGCGGTGGAACGTCGCGGAGCTGGCGGTCGCTGGGCGCCGACGGAGGAATCGGATGGAGCGGACAATGCAGGATTTGCGATTCGCCGTGCGATCGCTGATGCGGCGGCCGGGCTTCAGCGCGCTGGCGGTGCTGACGGTGGCGTTGGGAACGGGATCGACGACGGCGATTTTCAGTGTAGTGAACGGGGTTCTGCTGCGGTCGCTTCCGTACTCTGAGCCGGAGCGGCTTGTGCGGCTGTGGCAGACGCGCGTGCAGCAACCGGGCGCTCCGTTCGAGGGATCGGTATCGCCGGTGGTATTCAAGGACTGGCAGGCGGGCGTGCGGTCCTTCGAGGCGATGGCGGTGTGGCGGCGTGGCACGCCGACGCTGACGCGGCTGGGGGATCCTGAGGTGGTGACCGGGGCGCGGGTGTCGCCGGACTTTTTCCGTGTGTTTCGTGCGGATCCGGTGCTGGGCCGGGCGCTGACGGCGGAGGAGGATGTGCCGGCGGGCCCGCTCGCGGTCGTTGTGTCGCATGCGTTCTGGCAGCAGCGGCTGGGAGGCGCGCGCGACGTGCTGAACCAGACGCTTGAGCTGGACGGGGCGACGCACAGCATTGCAGGTGTGGCGCCGGCCGGCTTCGAGTTTCCATCGGGCGCGCGGCTCTGGCTGGCGATACGCAACGACGATGAGAACTGCAGCCGCGACTGCGTCTATCTGAATGCGGTTGCACGGCTGAACGCGGGCGCATCGTTGCCGCTGGTGCGGCAGGAGCTGGAGCTGCTCTC
>Ga0187892_10009191_pt1 | contig 13116 bp, 10 predicted proteins | sample MA1701073metaG_FD_139345 | JGI IMG/M metagenome (GOLD analysis project Ga0187892, IMG submission 139345) | Bio-ooze microbial communities from a basaltic lava cave in the Kipuka Kanohina Cave System on the Island of Hawaii, USA - MA170107-3 metaG ...
CCCCTATCTTGGCGAGTTTTGTAATTGCAGACAGCTCACCGTTGGTCCGAATGTCGTAATTCAGATTTTCATAAGCCTTGTGAGCGGCGAGAAGCTTGCTATCGATTCGCTGTACCCAACGACTGCGCCTGTTGCGTGCGAGGGATCGGGCAATCCACTTCCGCAGCCTATACCGCATCGACCTATTCCCCAGTGAGCGGGGATAAACTTGAATCTTCAACTGATTAGCCTCATTCTGTGGCTATGGATTGCCAGGACCAGACTACGCCTTGCAGCCTAATTTTGAAGTGCGTTGGACTAAACTGCAGTCGCGGTCGAGAAGGGAGAAACAGATTAGGTTCGGGGGAGGGGCCGTGTTGAAGCAGAATGTGGATCCCCTATCTACATTTTCTTTCAGGGAAAGGAGTCTTGTATGACCCCTGACGACAACGCTATCTCCAAGACTTACAATTGAGCAACTACTCTCGCAAGACTCAAGAAGTCTATGTGGAGGGTGTTTCGCTCTTCGTTGGTTACTTCAGTAAGTCGCCCGAGTTGCTCTGACCCGAGGACATCCGCATCTACCAGCTCTACCTGGTCCATGAGAAGACAGCTTCCCGGAGCCGGTTAAACCAAACCGTCTTCGCTTTTTGGTTCCTCTAATCTTCGCACCCTTCACCAGGACTGGATCATCCGCCACATCCTGTTTCCCCGCAAAGAAAGCAAGTTCAGTTGAACTAACTCGTTGTGACCGTCTCGCAGAACTTCTGCATTCCTACTCATGCCACACTTCGATCGCGACCAGTCGCAAAGATTCCTATTCGTTAGGCCGTCCAAAACCGGACCTCTCCAATCTAGGCACTCGACTGGACCATGCAGATTTAGCAAGCCAGCCACAGCACAGACGATCTGCAAGGGGTCCAGTCCAGAGGGACACAGGAAGCACAGAAAGCAACAGAACGGCCGCCTCAACTGGATAACGGTATCGATAGACGGAAACGTGCGTGAAGTAGTAAGGGACTGGATAGACGAGCAGGAAGAGCCAGACTGGTGTAAGGCTTCGCCAATGGGGCAGCAAATGGCGACAGCCGACTATGACAGCAATCAGAAAAGGAGCGTAAGCGAGGAAGTGAATGGAGGGTAGACTTCCCCGACGGGGACTTCGAAGCCAGAAGTACCCTAAGCGACGAACCGTCAACCGAAGAAACGACGTTGGGTTCGCATGGATCCATTCAAGCGCCTTTCTCTGCAAATACCGGTTGTAGGCTAACTCAGACTGTCCTTCCACCTGCCGGAGCTCATTATCGAGTGCCTTGAATGCCATGGCGTTTTCTGTCGCATCATTTGTTCCTGACGAGAAGGGGTTGTTCCCGGCGAACAGTTCGTTGCCGAAATTTGATTTCAGCAAGCTAGGAGTGCCCAGCACAATCCAGTTTCGAACTAACCAAGGGCTCACGACGACGCTGGCGATGAGTGCCCATAGCACTCCCAGCAAGACACCTTTGGAAACCGTAAGTTTCTCTGACACTAGAGTCCAGATCACAAGCAACGGAAGATAGAGAAGCATTGAGGAGTCCGTCAGGATAATCATCCCGCTAACGGCCCCGAGGAGAATGATCCATCGGATCGCAGGGTCGTCCCGTGCCACAAGTGCAATGGCCATCGTGCCGACGGTGAGCATGACTACGAACTCACTGTACCAAATTCGATTCACCGAAAAGAAGATAGAGCTAGGATAGAGCGCCCAGCCGAGCCCAGCGATAATACCCGCCCTACGGTTGAAGAGGCGGCTTCCCAACACCGCCAGAAGTACTCCCGCAATCGCGGAGCAGGTTGACTGGAACAAAAAAACAGCCACAGCGGCGGCTTTAGTATAGGTGCCAAAAATCAAGAAGCTACTCGCGACGACCAAGGGATAAAGGGGGGGGAACAGCGCTGACGGTGATTTTCCATCCCACGTCGACACGAATCCCTTGCCGGCTGCAAGAGAAGCACCCAATTGCCCCATCTCAAAGCCAAATGACCGTTGATCTGGAAACTCCCAGCTGCGGATAAGACACATACTTGCCATTCTGACCACCAGAACGGCAGAGAAAATGAGCAGAAGCCACCGCACAGGTAGGACTAATGGTTCTGGCTTTAGCAGTGGCGCTCCAAGCGGATTACTGTCGTACAAGTCGGAACTCCTATTCGCTAGCCTGACTTGCGCTCGGTGGGAGATGGGCGTGTTCGATGGCTTCAGCACGGGCGAGTCGTGTAAGCTGTGACTCCAACGAACGCACTTTGGCATACAAGAGCAGGCAAATGAAGGCGAGGCTTACAAGCCCGAAGTAGGAAAGCAAGTCAGCGCCACGACCCACACCAACTAGATTAGCCAGTGAAGTGGTCCAATCAGGCACTGCCACCATGACGGCGCCAGCAACTCCGAGGCCCAATACACTCAGGTGATCGAGGGCTCGCGATTGGAAACGACGAAAATACATCGTCACCAAAGTCAGCAGCCCCACAATGAGAATGATTTGAATTGCCCTCATCGAAATACTCTCCCCAGTAACATATCTATCAGAATATTAAAGGCACTCCAGTTGGACAGGCCTTTGGCCTTCGAATACTCGGAATAAAGGATCGTTGTGGGTCTTTCGACATAGATCAACTTTAGGCGCCGAATCTGACTAAGGATCTCCGAAGCGTGGGCATAGCCATTCTCGCGAAGATCTATTTTTTCGACAGCCTCACGGCTCAAGGCACGAAAACCGTTGTAGGCGTCGCTTTGCCAAACTCCGACCATGAGTCTATTCACCATTACTGCGCCCCTCAGTATAAGGCGCCTCAGAAAAGGCACAGCCTGCTTGTCGGTTTGGCGAAGAAAGCGGGATCCAAAAACGACGTCGCATTCACCGTTCCGGAGTGGTTGAATAAGGGACTCTATGTCTTTCACCTGGTGTTGCCCGTCAGCATCGAAGTGAACGATAATCTCAGCTTTTTGTCGCAGCGCAAACGTCATCCCGGTCTGCAAAGCCGCGCCCTGACCGAGATTGCATGGATGCCTTACAGCGTAAACGGGGAGGGCGGTAAGGACCGACCACGTGTTGTCATGCGACCCATCATCAACCACCACGACTGAATAACTCGAGTCGATCAAAGGTTGAAGCGTGGAGTGGATCACGGCCCCCTCGTTGTACGCAGGCACTACCACAAACACAGCTTCACTCGATTGTGAGACGTTTTCTTTCATATTCGGCAGACCCCCATCTCAAAGCCAAAAGACCGTTCATCTGGAAATTCCCAGCTGCGGATAAGACACATACTTGCCATTCTGACCACCAGAACGGCAAAGAAAAGGAGCAGAAGCCACCGCACACGGAGGACTCATGGTTCTGGCTTTGGCAGTGGCGCCCCAAGCGGATTACTGTTGTACAAGTCGGAACTCCTATTCGCGAGCCTGACTAACGCTCGGTGCTGGTGTTGCCCGTCAGCATCGAAGTGAACGATAAGCTCAGCTTCTTGTCGCAGCGCAAACGTCCTCCCGGTCTGCAAGCCGTGTCCTGATCGAAATTGGATGGATGTCTTACAGCGTAACGGGGACTGCGGTAAGGATCGCCCACGTGTCGTCATGCGACCCATCATCAACCACCACGACTGAATAACTTGAGTCGATCAAAGGTTGAAGCGTGGAGTGGATCACGGTCCCCTCGACGCCACTCTCCGGGCACGTGTCATACACCAACATTTTGGCGTGGAAAATCTTCGAGGACTAACGGAAACAGTTCTTCAGTTTGGAATCAGCGAACGGAGCGGTGTCCCCAAAAAAAGGCCTACGTTCCCGATTTCTGAGACACTCTATCGGAGGCACTAACGGCAAGGCTAATGACACTGCGTCCTACACCTTATTTTTGGGAACAGCAGCAAAAACAGGAATGCCCAGGAACAACCGCAATTCATCGGGGGTCCGGAATGACGGATCGCAATAGTCCGACACGAGAGCCAACCCCACACTGACCAAACTTGCGAGTAGACCGCCCACCAACACAATCATTGTTTTTCCTGAGCTGGTAGGCGCAGAAGGTACGGTCGCTTCCTCCACAACGGCTACGTTGATGATGCGCTTCTGGTCGAGTGCATTAGAGATGCGCGCTTCCTCTTGCTTTCTGAGATAGAGCTGGTAGTTTTCCTCAGCCACCTTATGCTCCCGGACCAGATCATGGTGAAGCGTTTCCTTCCCCTCCAACTCGCGGGCTTTCTCACGATAAACACGAACCGTCTGGGCCAGCGTTGCAGCACGTGCGCGCAAGACTGGCAGTTCCAACTTTGCCTTCGCCAATTCCTGCTCAACCATTTCATAAACCGGATTCCTACTACTGGTCTCGTCCCGAAGTGATAAGTTTTCCTCTGCAGCAAGGGCAGTGCGAGTCTGAGCAATCTGGCTCTCCAATTCCTGAACTGTCCGATAGGTGGGCTCGTATTTGCCCAAAAGCTCCGTGCGCTTCAGTTCAAGGCTCAAGAGCGTGGTTTTGAGTTGTTGTATGACAGCTGCATTACTAGAAGTAACTATGGCAGTCGTCAGAAAGGAAGATGTGGAAGATGCCTGTGCCTCCAGAGCGCGAACACGCTCCATGGTTTCAGCTACAGTTGCTTGAGTATCGCGTACCTTAGCCTCGAATTCAGTCAGTTTGCCAACCGTAATTTCCTTCTCAAGGAGCGGGGAAACGACCCCGCCGTTCTGACTAAAATTGGTCAGACGTGCCGTAACCGTAGCTAATCCCTTCTTGTATCGTTCGGTTTCCTGTTGAAAGAATTCCAATGTGCCAGCAGGACGATGGACCGCCAGATGCTTCTCCAAATACAGGCCAGCTAAGTTATTCAACACACGGGCTGCCAGATGCGGATCGGGAGACCGGTAAGTCACTTTGATGAGGTTTGACCTTTCCAGAGGTTCCACCTGAAGTTGGTCATTCAGCTCCTGAACCACGCCAGGCAATTCCAAAGTTTGCGTTTGAGCCTGATCTGCCGACGCCACGAACACACGGCTCCAGCGGGAAACCCTGCCTGGCATCTCCTGAAGTTTAGACACTACAGCTACCCTTTCAAGCAAGTCCCTGCTCTTGAGCAACTCGATTTCAGAATTCAGTTCCTGCTCGGACACTCCAGGACCCACATTGGACGGCGAGTTCGCGTCTGGTGTTACCACAGGGTCAGCCCGTTCCCGTTTGACCAGAATTTTCATCTGAGTCTGGTAAACGACAGGCCGCTGCAAAACATGGAATAGGGTCGCCGCAATAATCGCCAGGAAAGAAACTAGCATCAGCTTGGCGTGACGAAACACAACCGCCAACAAATCACGCAGTGTGAAAGAGACCCCGCGGTCAGGTTCAGGAGTTAGTACATTTTGTTCTCTCATATCATTTATATATTGCCCACCATAGCAATATCTCCGGTCTAGGAATATACTCTTTGATCTTAGAGTACGTGCTTTCTGGAACCCACAACATGTCTCCAGGGTGGAGATGCTGGTCTTCGGTCAGGTCTGCTTTCCTGAACATCTTCTTAAGATCAACTTTTGTCACCTTCACCCATTCTTGCGATACGCGGCGGAACAGTAAGACCTGTGAATGCTTCGCCTTTGGTGTAAAACTTCCAGCAATGTTTACGGCTTGAGCTACTGTTGTGTCGCCGCGCAAGTCATATTTGCCAGGTTTCGTCACCTCACCACCCACGATAAAGTAAGGTTTCTCGAACTCCAGCAGCTTAACGGAGATGACGGGATCGTGAAGAGTCTTCTCGTATGCCGCCTTGAGCGCTTGGTCCAGTTCCGTGAGTGTTTTTCCCTCAACATGAAGATCACCAGCACCCAGCAGGGAAATGTAGCCATCGGGCTGGACGGTCACTCTTTCTTGATCAAATTCCGGGGTCCATGGAAATTTCAGTTCAAAGGCATCACCGTAACTCAAGCGATAACGGGGATTACGCTGCTGGAGCGCAAGTCGATCGGTCTGTTGGAGTTTTTCAGGAGGGGAACTCTGCACGCCCTCCCACGGAGCTTGGGGAGCACTGGGTGAAACTTGCGTCTTCCGGTCTTGATCTGCAGAAACGGACACTACATATAGTAAAGAAACTACGATCGCAGTTATCAAAAAGCCTCGGTTAATATGCTTGGTCATGGGTACCTCTCTTGTATTACGTCGCCGATGTACTCCAACTCTCGCAACGCTCACAAAGTTTCCTCAGCGTGAGACAATTCTCACCTGCTCTCTTTCAGAGAGACAGTTCTTTTTGGCACCTGTTGTTACTTTGAGGTGTGGAACCTAGTGGAGATAACAGAGTCCATCGGCGTGTTAGTAACTCGGATTATTTATTCATGAACCGTAACTATGAGCTCCCCGCTTCTCATCAGCCCCGCGCTGGTCCCCCCGTTGTAGTCAACAGGTAGTACCGGTATTGCCCCGACTGACCCTTAGGTTCAAAGTGATAGTGCTTCGAATGCCAGATCCAACTCTGAGCGAGGTGGTCCATCCCAGAAACCTTATCCAGCAACCGACTCATTCCGTCCAATCCTACCGACCGGGCCATTTCTTTGGCATTTTCCAAGGGAGGATACTTTCCCCAGCCCAAGTAGTATACGCGGCCGTGCCTTAGAATCCTGTTAAGTTCGTCGGGGTTCGACAAATATCGGTCTCCATAGAAGCGCTTCAGCCGGCTCTGCCAGGCTGCACTCAGTAAGGATGTTTCGTCTACTGACGTCGGAGTATTGACATTGAAAATGCGCGCTTCAGGTCTCATAATCCTCAAGAAGTGAAAGTCCGAATAGGACCATGGAACAAGCAGGCAGGCTGAGTTGTCCGACCCTAGAATAGAATCCACTGTTCTGAGAAGGGCGCTCCGGTCCAATTCGTAGGGCATCAACTTCACAAGAAAGACATTGGCAGAAATAGTAAAAAGCAGGACCCCTGCAAGCAACAAGTGGCTGAGGCGCCGGTTCGTTAGGGATTCGATCAATGGGGTAAGCCCCAGACTGCCCAATCCAGCAAGGGGCAGGAGAGCGCTGGTAAGATACCGAGGCTCGACCATGTAATTCACTGTGACCAGGAGATGAGGCAAGACGGCTAGAAGGAACCACAACGCGAACAGTTGCACCGTTCGATTTTTTCTTCCAATAAATGACGCCACTCCGAACAGATAAACGAAGCCGCCGAATGTCGCTATTCCCAAGGCCGACATGGCGGTTGACTTGATCCCCCCGGTGACAAAACCCTCGAAATAGGCTAACAGATTGTCGGGATGTACGCCCAACAAGAACAACACTGTCAAATAGAGGGGAGCAGATATCAAGAGCACGCTGACGGAGCAGAGTAGCAGGTCTTGTCTGAGCCGGCGAGTCTCTGAAGTGAAAGTCAGAGCTCCAGCAAGTGCGACCAGCGGAATCACCATATCCACCCGAGCCAGCGCCGTGAGAGCCAGAAAAACACCTGCGCCCAAGAGGTATCGGAACCGATTTCGGAAATGTGTCTGAGATCCCTTAAGAAACAGGAGGCAACTAAGTGTCACTAGTGGCAAAGCGGTTGTTTCAGACAACAGCTTTCCAGACAGATACGGTACGACTGGCGTAAGCAGAAAGCAAAGCACACCGAGTGAGGCTGACAGCTGGTTCTTGAGCAGGTTCTGCAAGACTTGGTAGAAAAACAAAGCCGACAGAGCCATCCACAGCATGGAAAGAGTCACGGCGAGCGTCAGGCCCCCTTTCGCGGGAGGTACCAAGAGAAAAAGGATCTTTAGTACACCGAGGTGTAGGACCTTGGCGCAATAGAAGCCTGCTGAACTAGCCTCATCGATCGAGTGTCCAACTTGCTGAGGATTAAAGACGCCCAAGAGAATTTCCTGGAAGGAGAAGTTGCAGGTCAGGTAGAGAAACCGAACCTCATGCCAGTGGTGAAGTCCGTCCCAAGAGATGAAGGCCGTTACGGCCATGGTGAGGACCAAACCGATGATGCAGGACAGTCGCTGTTCCCGGGAATTCATCGCAAGTCCGACTTGGTTGAGATCATGAACGTCCCGCTGCCTTCACTGAGGGGTAACACTCTTCCATTGTTTCTTCCACGTTCACGGTAAGCCCTTTGGCAATCCTGTAATACTCGATTACCTTGTTGAGAATAGCGGTAACGCCGAGGGTCGGTTGGTATCCAGTGAGTTTGTTGATCTTACTTATGTCTGGAAAACGGCGGGGCATATCTTCGAAACCCTCTTCGTAGGCTTTGTGATAAGGAATGTGAACGATCTCTGAGGCACTATGAGTAAGGTCCTTGACCAGTCTAGCCAAATCTCCAATGGTTATTTCATCGCGGCTACCGATGTTGAATACCTCACCTATCGCATCCGGATGTCTGCCAAGACTTATGAGCGCTTGAATCACGTCACCTACATAAGTAAAGCTCCGGGATTGCTTTCCGTCACCATAGACTGTAATCGGATTCCCCATCAGTGCCTGCCTCACGAAAGTGGGAACGACCATGCCATAACGGCCAGTTTGCCTAGGCCCGACGGTATTAAAAAGACGAAATATGATCACTGGGAGTTTTTTTTCTCGATAATAGGCCAGTCCGAGGAATTCATCTACTGCCTTAGAGCAGGCGTAGCTCCATCGTCCTTTCGTAGTCGGACCCAACACCAAATCTGCATCCTCCCGAAACGGAATTTGAGTGCTCTTGCCATACACCTCCGAGGTGGAAGCGATAAGTACTTTTTTGTTTTTCTTGCAGGCATGACGAAGCACGACCTCAGTGCCGTGAACGTTGGTTTCAATGGTCCGCGTAGGACTCTCAACGATCAGTTTGACCCCAACTGCGGCTGCCAAGTGATAAACTATGTCACATCGGTCAACCAGTTCGGCGAGCAAATATTGGTTATTAATTGTGTCGATGGTATAACCAAAACCCGCCCTTCTTTTGAGATGGTCTACGTTTTCGATGCTACCTGTGGACAAGTCATCGATGATATGCACTTCTTCGCCCCGGTTCAGTAATTCCTCAGCCAGATGGGATCCGACAAACCCTGCTCCACCAGTGATTAGTACTTTCATCATTGCCTCCTCAGACAGTAGTCAATCAAGAGTTCAAACCTCGATTGGATTGTTGTTTTTCATGCTCCCTGCAAAAGACCACTTCTTGGTTGCACACTCGTGCTTTGAGTGCGCCAAGGATGCTTTGAACGTTTTTGAGGCTACAAAATATCCTTAAGGTTGAGGCAAACAGCAACCAAACTGTTCCGTCCGAAACTGGCAGCTGGTCCTTGATCAGGTTCAGGAAGACTCGGTAGGTAAAAGCGCAGACAGAGCGATTGACGGCATGGAAAGGGTCACAGCGAGCACCAGGCTTCCCTTTGAAAAAAGTACCAGTGAAAAAGGAGCTTCAGCAGGGCTTGGTGTAGGATCTTGGAGGAATAAAAGTCCGCTGAACTGGCCTCGTCGAACAAGTTCTTTTGTTTGATGGGAGTAACAGCCGACGGGATTCTCCCAGGCTAGGTAGAGAACGTCGCGGCCAGTGTAGTGAAGCCCGTCTCAAAAGATGATCGCGGTTACGACCATCGTGATGGCGAGACGATGACGCAGAACAGTCTGTGAACTCACCGTTTCAGTCCACCATCCATCTCTGCGCTTTGCACATCCGCAACGGATATTGATCTCCACGAGAGCAGGTTGCCGAGGACATAAATCAGCCCTCCAACCAGAGGCAAGGTCATCGAAACCGCAAAACTAAAGAGTGAAATGCCCAAAGCTTCTGACGCGCCCACACCCAAAGGCGCAAAAAAATAGACGTAAGCCCCTTCTCTGACACCCAGCCCCCCGAACGAAACTGGAATCATGGTCAGAACGTGGATCAGCGGAACAAAAACGAGAAAAGGCAGGATCGTCATGTGCAACCCCAACGCTCTAGCAGCTATGAAAGGAACGAGAATTCCTAGCAGTGGGCTTAGCAAACCCATTGATGCACTCACAATAAGGGCGCGCTTTGCTTTCGAATAAGTCAGCATGATTTCGAAGAATCTGGTTAGCCAGCAACTCAGTTTTCCCTCAGGGATTCGAGCCAGTGCTCGCGACGCTAGACTCCACGTTGCGGGCGTCGCAACGCCAAAAGACACGACTCCAACGCACAACAACATCATGCCAACAAGCCGCCAGAAAACCTGATTGCTTGAAAGGCCCGACGCTTGGGCTGTCAGCGTCATTCCCGCGGCGGTCAGAATGCATAGCCCAACCAGGTTCACGAGATTTTGCATCAAAAGCGAAGAGATTGATTCCTGCACTCTTGAGGTCACCCTGCCAAGCTGTTGCATTTTGATCAAATCGGCGCCAAGGCTCGTCGGCAAGAAAAACCCAAAAAAGTTGCTCGTCGCGTGAATGTAGAGCAACTTTTTGAACGGGATCCTGATTTCCTGAGATCTCAATAGAACACTCCAGTTGAGGCATCGGAGAACCGCGTCTGTAAACACCAGGACCACACTTGCCAAAAACCACCAGGGCTCAAGGAGCAACAACTCTTCACCGACCCGCCGCAGTCCGGCCGTCCAGAATAGAAGCGCCAGTAGCAGGAAACTCACGCCAAGTTTCACAATCAACGACTCTGATAGCTTTTTCCTTTCCATCTCTAGTTCTAATCTGGCTCTCACTCGGTGTCCCTGCCTCGAGGCCGCTGATGTCATTTGAATCGAGTTCTAGTATTACTTTGCTAAGTTGACAACAGATTCTTGGGATGGCCACCCACCCAGTCGACCTAACGCGGGTAATACTAACAACCCTGAGCTCAGTCCCCTTGATAAGCCAGGAACACAGATCCGTGCCTCAAGCGTCTTCTGAGTTTGTGGCGAACAACGTCCAACAGTGATGTCCTTTTTTCTCCAGGCAAAGTAAAAAAAAAGTCTGCGGTCAATCTGCCGATTCTATAAGGATCTGTCCCAATCCTTGGAATTCGCTTGTGATCAGCCTCAATCCAAAAACCTGTTCGGAAGCCAACCTCTTGTGATACCTCCAAAGCCAACTGACTGCCTACTCCCCAGGGAAAGCACAGATGGGAGACCTTCCGTTGAGGGAGAAACGTCTCGATGGCTCGCTTTGAGAGTTGGAACTCGCTTCGCAGCGACTCGCGGGTTTCCTCGCCCGTCTCGAAACGACCGCGTGGTCCACCGCCCCGTTTCCAGTTTCGAACCACTTCAACCCGCTTGGCTTTCCATCCGGGCCTGTCGAAGAATCTCGGGCCGCCTTCGAACTCCACATGCCGGACGCAAGTGTCTCTCAAAGTGGGATCGTCAAAATAGCGTGCCCTTCCGGCTGAAAGCGGAGCGGCCTCGTAGATCGGGCTGCCAAAACTGACCTGCGCCAGCGGAAGGTCCGAGCCTCTGTTATTGCTGAGCGGAATCTGCCAGCGATGAAAGTGTTTCTGAACGAATGGCCGATAGAAATCGACGATGCGATCCGAAACCGGCAACATTGCGTGGAGGTGAGTATGGGACTCAAAGTCGAAGACTCCACTCTTGGCCATGGTCTGAATCTCCTGAACCGTGAGAAATGGGGACTCGCTGTGATCTCTTCCAGCGATATCGAGAGGTGATGTTGTTCCCCGCTTGACATCATCCAGGTTTGGCAGGTACTCAGAGCTTGATCTTACTAGCGAGGAAACCAGGAACACGGTAGCCTTAAGGCCGTAGTCCCGCAGCACCGGAAAGGCACAGCTCCAGACACTGCCCCAGCCGTCGTCAAATGTCAGGAGGATGGGACGCTCTGGAGCTTCCAAGCGTCGGGTCAAGATGTCGTAAAACTCCGATATTGAGAGAGTCGTGTATCTATTTTCAGCCAGGAACTGAGCATACCGTTCGAAGGAATCGGTTTCCGCTCCGTGAAGACAGAAGACCGGAATCTCGCCTTTCCGAATATCGCTCCCATAGACGAAGGCTGGATAGCGAAATCGGACTAACTCGAAAGCAATGCTACTTACTTCGTGCAGATTCTTAGCTAAGCGACTTAGCATCTGCTTTCCAGCAGTCTCAAGAACAGATCCATGTGAGCTCTGGCCGTTGCGCCAAACGTGAGACTGCTTTCCACTTTCTCTCTGGCCTTTTTAGCCAACTCCAAAGCCTCCGAGGGATTCCTCAAAAGCTCCATCATCGCCGCCAACAACTCCTCGTCGTTGTTCGGAGGGATTAAATATCCATTCTCGCGATTGACGACAAGATCGGGAATACCGCCGACGTTTGTGGCTAAAACGGGTAGCCGGGTGGCCATCGCTTCTATGATGGCCAGCCCCAACCCTTCATTCTCCGAAGGAAACACGAAATAATCGGCTGCCTGTAGATATTCATGAACGTTCGTTACGTAGCCGGTAAACGTAACCGTCCCTCCCACGCCGTTCTGCTGAACGAAAGATCGAAGAAACGCCTCGTTAGAAAGAGACTGATTACCACCAGCCCCAATAAACAGGAGATGAATGTCAGTACGATAAGCTAATAGTTTCTTCCAAACTCGCAGCAACGACTCGAGGCCCTTGCCACGAATGAGCTTTCCACTGTAGCAGAAGATCGTCTGACCGGGCAGGCCGAGCCTTGAACGGAGAATCGTCTTCTCCATCGAATCCAGCGGCGCAAAGAGGCGTGTGTCAACACCGTAATAGACTATGTGCACTTTGCCAGGATCGACCCCACTCATCGAGAACTCCCGCTCTATTTCCCTGCTAATTCCGACAAAGGAGTCTGCACGATGCAAGATCCTGTTCCTTGCCCAAATGTACAGTCGAAAGAGAAGTCGGGTCAGAGTTTGAGTCTTTCCCATATACTCCCAGAACGGATAGTCTCCAGACATCTCTCCGATGCACGCTGCCGAGAGCACGCATTTCTTGCCCAATACCTTAGCGGCAAGCACACCCAACACGCCCAGAACTCGAAATATGTTGACATAGATGATGTCATATTTCTTGCGCAGCTGAACAAGCTTCCAGAACCCAGTGAAGGTCATGAAATACTTGGCCAAGGAACCCAATCGGACTGGCCCAACTCTGAAAATCTCAATGCCATTCACCGCCTCAAAAGACTGGAGATCCTTTCGGACACGACGGGTTACCACCAGCACGTTGACGCCCTGATTTCTTAATTGAGTCGCCA
>Ga0187892_10009192_pt1 | contig 13116 bp, 12 predicted proteins | sample MA1701073metaG_FD_139345 | JGI IMG/M metagenome (GOLD analysis project Ga0187892, IMG submission 139345) | Bio-ooze microbial communities from a basaltic lava cave in the Kipuka Kanohina Cave System on the Island of Hawaii, USA - MA170107-3 metaG ...
CCGCCCGGTCGCGGCCACGAGCTGGTTGAAGGAGGCGTGGATGCGCCCGGTCGTCGCATTGATCAGGGTGGGCAGCGAGTCCGCGTAGGTGGACTTGAGCTTGGCGAGCGTGCGGTGCTCGACGATGCGCGCGGGCAGCTCGTGGCCGAGCGCCAGCTGCTCGAGCACGTCCGCGTCGGTCGAGTAGCCGGTCTTGGTCCGCTTCACCGGCGGCAGCTTGAGCTTCTCGAACAGGATGTGGGCGAGCTGCTTGGGGGAGCCGATATTGAACTCCTCGCCCGCCAGGGTGAAGATCTCGCGGGTCGTCCGCTCGAGGTGCCCTTCGAGCTCGCGCGAGAACTCCTGGAGCCGGACCGGGTCGACCCGGATGCCGTGCCGCTCCATGCGCGCCAGCACCCCGATCAAGGGCCGCTCGACGTCCTGGTAGAGCGCGTGAAGCCCGACCTCCTCCAGCGCGCGCAGCTCCATCGCCCACAGGTCCCAGATCCATCGCGCCCGTGTCCCGGCTCGCGCGATGCCGGGCCCTTGACCGAGCAGCTCGGCGCAGACCTCCTCGAGCTTGTAGTTCGTCCGCGCCGGGTTCAGCAGGTACGCGGCCACCGCGGTGTCCTCGCACGAGGGTAGCGCGCGGCTGCGGGCCAGCCACCACTCGGCCAGCGGCTTGATCTCGTGACCGACCAGGGTGCGCCCGCCGAGATCGGGCACGGCGGCGCTCCCGGCCTCGAGCTCGAGCACCGCAGGGCCCGCCTCCGGGTGATACAGGCCGATCGCAGTTACCGCGGGATCCGGGGGGCCGCCGTCCGCGACCGTCTCGACGGGGAGCGGCGCGCCCGCGGGCACCTTGCCCAGATAGCGCGCGAGCGTCGCCGCGTCCGCCAGGGTCGGCACGTCCCCGCCCGTCGCGGCGGCCGCCGGCTCGGCGGGGAGCTGGCGCAGGAGGCTGTGGAACTCGAGCTCGGTCCAGAGCGCGCGCAGGCGCTCCCAGTCGGGCTCGCGGCGCCGGAAGGCCTCCAGGTCCACCGTGATCGGCACCCGCGTGCTCACGGTGGCCAGCTCACGGGAGAGCAACGCCTGCTTGCGGTTAGCGGCCAGCGTCTCGCGCAGCTTCCCCGGCACCAGGGGGAGATTCTCGTACAGGCGCGCCACGCCGCCGAACTGGCCGATCAGCTTGGCCGCGGTCTTCTCGCCCACGCCGGGCACGCCCGGAATATTGTCGATGGAGTCGCCCATCAGGGCCAGGATGTCGGGGATCTGCGCGGGCTCCACCCCCCACTTGGCCTTCACCGCGGCCTCGTCGAAGACCACGCGGTCGCCACCCCGGCCGGTGGTCGAGAACACCCGTACCCGCGGGCTCACGAGCTGGAGCATGTCCTTGTCGGAGGTGACCAGGACGAGCTCGATCGGGAGGTCCTGGGTGCGATCCACCACGGTACCGAGCACGTCGTCGGCTTCGAAGCCCGGCACCTCCAGGAGCGGCAGGCGCAGGGCCTCGAAGAGGGTCTTCACGAGCGGGATCTGGGTCCGGAGATCGTCGGGGGTGGGCGCGCGGGTCTCCTTGTACGCCGCGAACTTCTCCTCCCGGAACGTCGGGCCGGGCGGGTCCCAGGCCACCGCGAAGTATTCGGGATCGTCCTCGCGGAGGAGCTTCCACAGCATGGTGGACATGCCGAAGACCGCGTGACTCGGCACGCCCTTCGAGGTGGAGAGGAACGGAATCGCGTGGTAGGCGCGGAAGAGGAAACCGGGACCGTCGAGGACGAACAAGCGCTCGGTCATGCGGGCTCGACCCGGATCATACACCGGCGTTCCGGCGACCGCCTCCCCCGCGCATTTATCTCCGCGGGTCTCGGTTAGTATTGACGAGGAGGCCCACGTGACCGGAGATCGATTCCTGGTGGAGGGCGGCCATCCCCTGCGGGGGACGGTGACGCCGGCCGGCAACAAGAACGAGGCCCTGCCGGTGCTCGCGGCCTGCCTGCTCGTCCCGGGCGAGGTCATCGTCGACAACGTGCCCCGCATCCGCGACGTGACCGCGCTGCTCGAAGGCCTCCGCCACCTGGGCGTGCAGGTGAAGGTGGACGACCACGGAACGGTGCGCCTGGACGCGAGCGCGCTCGAGGGCCGGGACCCCGATCCGGCGGTTATGTCGCAGCTCCGCGGCTCGGTGCTGCTGGCGCCCGGCCTGCTCGCGCGGACCGGCCAGGCCGTGCTCCCGCCTCCCGGCGGCGACCGGATCGGGCGCCGGCGCCTCGACACGCACCTGCTCGCGCTGAGCGAGCTGGGCGCGCGGGTCCAGGCCGGCCCCACGCTCCACCTGACCCTCGAGGGCCGCTTCCGGGGCACCGAGATCTTCCTCGACGAGATGAGCGTGACCGGCACCGAGAACACGGTGATGGCCGCGGTGCTCGCTGAGGGGGAGACCGTGATCCTGAACGCGGCCAGCGAGCCGCACGTCCAGGGCCTGTGCCGCTTCCTCAATACCCTGGGCGCGCGGATCAGCGGCATCGGGACGAACCAGCTCCGCGTCCAGGGCGTCCGCGAGCTCGGGCCCGGCCGGCATCGCCTGGGTCCCGACCACATCGAGATCGGCTCGTTCGTGGCGCTGGCCGCCATGACCGGCGGCGATCTCCGGATCCGCGACGTGATCCCGGAGGATCTGCGCATGATCCGCCTGGCCTACCGGCGGCTGGGCGTGGAGACTTCCCTGGACGGGACCACGCTGGTCGTCCCCGGCCCGCAGAAGCTGGAGGTCGCGACCGACGCGGACGGGGCCATCTCCAAGGTGGACGACGCGCCGTGGCCGGGCTTCCCGGCCGACCTGACCTCCCTCGCGCTGGTGCTGGCGACCCAGAGCCGAGGGACCGTGCTCATCCACGAGAAGCTCTTCGAGAGCCGGCTCTTCTTCGTGGACAGCCTGATCGCGATGGGCGCGCGCATCGTGCTCTGCGATCCGCACCGGGCGATCGTGGTCGGCCCCACCGAGCTGCGGGGCGCTCCGATGGTCTCCCCCGACATCCGGGCCGGGATGGCCCTCATCGGCGCCGCGCTGTGCGCCCGCGGCACGTCCTCGATCATGAATGCACACCAGGTGGATCGCGGCTACGAGCGGATCGACGAGCGCCTGCGCTCGCTCGGCGCGCGCATCACCCGCGAGCCGGCCTGACCGGGATGAGGGCGCCGAGCGCGAGACCCCGGTGACTAGCGGGCGACGTCGAGCCGGAGCTCCCGAGCCCGACGATCGATGGTGAGCCGGAAGGCGTCGAGGAAGTCCGCGCCCAGGATCCCGTCGATGCCCAGGGTCCGGGTCATCGGTGACGAGACGATCCCGACGAACAGGTTGTCGACCTCGTGAGACCCCAACCGGAGGGGGCGCAGCGCCACGATGGGCGTCTCGACGGGATCGGGGCCGACTCCGAACACGGGGATGCGCCCGACCGCCGCGCCCACGTCGATGCCGAGCCGCCCCGCCGCCTCCGGGCTCAGCATGGTGATCTGGGCTCCGGTGTCGACCGCGAGCAGGACGGGCCGCCCCGCGACGGCCCCGCGAACCACGATGAGGTTCGATCGCAGCTCGAACGGAACCACGCTCGCCGCTCCGTCGCTCCGGACGGCCACGACCGGCGAGAGGGGGCCCCCTGGCCGCGACGGCAACGCCACCTCGACGAGCGTGCGCCACGTCCCGACGCCGGGCCGGCTCCCCTTGACCTCGATGCGCCAGCGGGGTCCGAAGGGAAACTGGCACGCCACCGTCGGTGACAGACATTGCAGCTGCGCGATCAGCGGGATACGCAGCTCATGACCGGGCAGCATCGTCCGCTGCATGGTCGAGCCCACCTCGTTGGACTGGAGGGTCAGGGCCGCCCACGACGCCCGGTACTCGGTGAGGGTGATCTCCTCGCGGGCGGCGTTTCTCAACACGAGGGTGGCGTGGTGCTCCTGGACACGCTTGCCCTCGACGACCCGCTCCTCGGCCCGGTGCTCGATCGCCTGCCAGCCGAGGGGCTCGGCCCGTCCCTCCTGGGCCACCGAGCCCATCACGCTCCCCGCCGTGGCGGCCCAGAGCAGAGCGGAGCAGGTCAGCCGGTTGAATGTCGACGACATCGCATCTCCTGCCTCGAGCGAGATAGTAGAATAGTGCGGATCTTCAAACTAGCCGTATCGCTCATCCTTCTCGGCGTCGCCGCCGGAGCGGCCGCCCAGACCTCGAACTTGCAAGCCGAGCTCGAGCGCGTCGCCGCGTCGGTGGGCGGCAGCGTCGGCATCGGCGTGCGCCATCTCGAATCCGGCCGCGAGCTCTACGTCAATCGCGGCGTGCGCTACCCGATGGCCAGCGTATTCAAGGTGCCGGTCGCGCTTCAGCTGCTCGCGATGGTCGAGGAGGGCCGCGCCGATCTCGACAAGATGGTCGAGCTGCGCGCGAGCGACCTTCGCCCCGGCAGCGGCCGGCTCGTGAAGGGCTTCGTCGAGCCGAGGCGGACCACGATTCGGGAGCTGCTCGAGAGGATGCTCATCGACAGCGATGCCACCGCCACCGACTATCTCCTGGGCGAGATCGGCGGCGTCCCCGCGGTCCAGGCGCGGCTGAAGCAGCTCGGTCTGGACGGGATCTCGGTGGACCGCACGACCGGTCACCTCCAGGCGGCCGCGCTCGGCTTCGACGACCTGCCCGCCGACGTCGGCCCGACGTCGTCCGAAATGGATCGAATGATCCGCACGGTCCCGCGCTCGCGGCGCACGGGCCGCATCGCCGCGTTCATGAAGAGCGAGCGGGATACGGCGAGACCCGAGGCGCTCGTCGCGATGCTCACGAAGGTCTGGAACGGCGAGGCGCTGGGGCAGACGTACACCACCGTCCTCATCGAGACCATGCAGCGCTGCCGGACCGGCAAAGGGCGGCTGCCGGCCGGGCTGCCCGCCGGAACAAGGGTCGCTCGCAAGACCGGGACGTTCAGCCGCTTGATCACGAACGACGCCGGAATCATCACCCTGCCCGGCAAGGCCGGGCATGTTGTCGTCACGGTTCAGATCAAGGGATCCAGCCAGACTGTCGAGACGCAGGAGCGCGCGATCGCGCAGATCGCGCGAGCGGTCTACCACCACTTCACCGCCAGAGCTCAGACGACCTCGCCCTTCTCCCGCGGGCCGAGCCTGGATCTCGGTGTCACCGGACGACGTCGTAGGCGCGGACCTCGATGCCGACGAGCAGCGGCCCCCGCGCGGGTGAGCCATCGGGCCGGCGCGGGGTGACCCGCCGGCGGCTGGTGTAGGGAATGCCGGCGGCGTTCGTGGCGTGCGCGCGCACCACATGCGCGGCCCGGGCCCACCCGCCGAACACCTCCGCGGTGTAGTCGTGCTGGCGCAGCAGGCCCCGCGCATCGAAGTGGAAGGCCTGGACCGGGCTGTGCGTGGGCAGATGCGCCGGGAACCTGGCCTCGAGTGTTTGGTCCGAGATCTGCGTCCACGCGACGTCGGGGCGCAGCAACAGGGCCGGGAAGACGAAGTAGTTCCACGCCGCGTAGCCGGCGAAGTAGGTCTGATCGAGCGTGTCCCACCACAGCGCGCGGCGTCCATATGGGAAGGCGGACCGCGACTCGGGCCGGGCCGCGACGAGCTCGCCGTCGGCGGTCTCGATCCTCACCCCCGTGCCGTCCAGCACGCCGGTGCTCCCCCGTCGGTCGATCGGGGTGATTCGCGCGATCGGGGCGCGCGCATCGAGGAGGACTTGCACCCGGCGCAGGGGGCGGCGCCACTTGAGACGGAATGCCCACCCCCACGCGGACAACTCGAGCCGCACCGTGCGGGCCGCCTCCCACAGCGCCCGACCGCCGTACGCCTCGACCACCCGCGCGCCCAGAGGGGTCATCGGAGAGCGGGCCGCACCGCAGGGGAAGGTCTGTTGAGCGGGGGCGCGGCCGCCGGCGTCCCGATCATGCGGCTCCAGGTCCGTGGCCGAGCAGGAGCGTCTCGACACGCGCGGCCACCGCGTCGGCGCGGGCCCCCACCTCCTCGGGGCTCAGGCTGCCCACCGGATGCGCGATGACCGCGTGGGGATAGCCGGGCATACCCGCCAGGCCGGCGATGCCGAGCGCGGTGGGGATGAACGGCTCCGTGACGATGACCGCCGCGGGGATGCCGCGCTTCTCGAAGAAGATGGCGTCGAGCACACTGCCCGACGAGCACGATCCTCAGTCGCCGATCGCGATCACCACCGCCGCGCACTCTTTGAGCAGCGGCTCCGCCTCCTCCTCGGTGACGGGGACGCTCGCGTTGGTCTTGGCGACCCGGATCACCTCGACGATGGCGTGACGCTCGCCCAGGATCTCCGCGACGCGCTCGAGGAGCAGCATGCCGTTGGATTTGCCGTTCGCGAGGAGCCCGATGCGGGCGCCGGCCAGGGTCGACGGCCGGGGGGCGAGCGGCGCCGTCGCGACGGGTCTCACCGCGCGCAGGGTCGGATCGAGGATACGCGTCATGACGGCACCTCCTTGGTGACGAAGGGCACGGATCGCCCGCGGCTCCACGACGGGAAGAAGGCCGAGTGGCCGCCGGCTTCCCCTCCCCCCACGCAGAGCAAGATGTCGTCCGGGCCGAGGCCTCGACGCACGCGGACGGTCTCGTCCTCGGCGGTGACGTGCTCGGCCGCGCCGGGGTCGGGCGGAGGCGTGGGCACGCCGGCGGGGTGGTCGCGGTAGAGCCACTCGAGCAGCCGCGGATTGGTGAGGAAGGCCGGCTCGATCTTTCCGGAGCGCTTCAGATCGGCGAGGGACCGCCACGCGCGCTCGTAGAGCCAGGCCTGGGTGCGCGCGCGGCTCCAGCGCTCGCGCGCGAGGTGCCCGGCGTGCTCGGGGGCGAAGACGATGACCGAGCGTCCGGGACTCAGGCTTCCGAGGCCGGCCATGGTCTCGGCGAACAGCGTGAGCAGGCGCTCGGGCGAGCTGGTGCCGTGCGCGAGGACATTGTGCCCCGACTCGGCGGCGAACACCGTGACCGTGGACTGCCCGGGCCGGAACCCGCGCGCCACCGACAGCGGCTCCCAGGGGCTCGCCTCCTCCTCTTCGGCGAAGCAGAGCGAGTACTTGCCGGGCCAGCCCTGGGTGGATTTGTCGAGGACCCCCGGCTGACACTCGAGGCAGTTCAGCAGCACCAGGCGCAGCGTGCGGCCGATGGTGGCGTTCGCGCGGAATCCGGGGCCGAAGAGATTGGCCTTGCCGTGGATGCCCAGGCGCCGCCGCACGGGGCCGTTGACGATCAGCATGAGGGCCGCCCCGCCGGTGCTCGTGGCCGGGCCGTGCAGCTCGAAGCTCGGATCGCCGATGGCGGTGAGGGCCGCGCCGATGACCGGGAAGTACTCGGGCCGGCACCCGGCCATGACCGCGTTGATCGCGGCCTTGTAGGCGGTCACCCCGCGGTCGCGGGCCGGCTCGTGGAGCAGCACCTGGTCCGGGTCCCACGGGCCCGAGGCCAGCATCCGCTCCACCAGGGCCTCGGTCGGCGGGACGACCGGCAGGCCATCGGTCCAGCCCTGTTCGTAGCAGGCCTCGATGGCCTGCCAGGGATCGTCGAGATCGATGCCTTCGCGCTCCCGTCCCATGGCCGCCGCCATCATACACTCCGCGACGAGACCCCAGGAGAGACCGCGCCCAGGGCCCGGGGCGGGCCGTGTAGAATCGTCGTGTGCAGCCTGCTCCGGTCACGCGTTGCTTGGCGTTCCTCCTCGCCGCCTTCCTGCTGGCCAGCTGCACCACCGCCGAGCGCCAGGCGGCCCCGAAGCCCGCGCTCATCGTGTTTCTCGTCGTGGACGGCCTGCCGCAACGCCAGGTCGTGGACTACCGCGATCAGCTCGCCCCCGACGGGCTTCGGCGCTTCCTCGATCGCGGAGCGTGGTTCTCCGACGCGCGCTACGGGCATGCGTTCACGGTGACCGGCGCCGGCCACGCGGCCATGCTCACCGGCGCGTACCCGCACCGCACCGGCATCATCGGCAACGACTGGCGCGACCGGGCGACGGGCGAGACGGAATACTGCACCGGCGATACCGCGCACACCTACATCGGCCACAAGACGGAGAAACTCGACGGCACCAGCCCGAAGAACCTGATGGTGGAGACGGTGGGCGACGTGTTGAAGCGCAGCGACGCGCGCGCCAAGGTGATCGCCATATCCGGCAAGGACCGCGGCGCGATCCTGCCCGCCGGGAAGACTGGGGTCGCCTACATGTACATGGACGCGACCGGGCAGTTCGCGTCCACGACTTTCTACATGAAGGAGCACCCCGCCTGGGTGACGGTCTTCCACGCGGCGAACCCCGCGGACCGCCACTTCAAGGCGACGTGGTCACCGCTGCTGCCGGAGGACGCCTACGCGCGCTCGCTGCCGGACGGCCAGGCCTGGTACAACCCGGGCGGCAAGCTGCCCAAGGTTCTGGGCGAAGGCCAGGACAAGCCCGGCGCCGCGTTCTACAGCGCGCTCATGCGCAGCCCCTACGGCGACGCGCTGACGCTGGACTTCGCGCGCGCCGCGATCGCGGGCGAGGGACTCGGCCAGGACGACACACCGGACATCCTGTCCGTGAGCCTCTCGACGCACGACTACATCAACCACGCCTACGGCGCGGAGTCGCGCCTCTCGCACGATCATCTGCTGCACCTCGACCGGCTACTCGAGGCCTTCTTCCGCGACCTCGACCGCACCGTCGGCCAGGACCGCTATGTCGCGGTGCTCACCGCGGACCACGGCTTCATGCCGGCGCCCGAGTACGCGAAGTCGCTCGGCCGGAATGCGGGCCGGCAGAACATCCCGCAGACGCTCGCCGCGGTGAACGCAGCGCTCGCGGAGAAGTTCGGCGAGCCGAAGCTCGCGCGCGCCTATTCGGCGAGCGGCGTGCTGCTCGACGGCGGCGTCATCGCTCAGAAGAAGCTTGATCGCCGCGCCATCGAGGAGGAGGCCCGGCGCGTCTTGCTCGCCGAGCCCGGTATCGCGGCCGCCTTCACGCGCAGCGATCTGGAGAACCCGGCGAGCCTTCCCGTCGACACGCCGTTCCTCGCTCAGGTGCGCAAGACCTGGAACCGCGAGCGATCCGCCGACGTACAGATGGTCGTCAGGGAGTACTGGATGTTCGAAACGCGCCGCACCTTCGCCGCGACGCACGGCTCGCCCTACGCACTCGACTACACCGTGCCGATCCTGTTCTACGGACCTCGCTGGGTCGCGCCGGGCCGAATCGACACGACCGCCGAGGTGGTGGACATCGCGCCAACCCTGGCGCGCTTCCTCGGCGTGACGGCGCCGGCCGGGTCGGAGGGCAAGCTGCTGCCGCTCGTGCGGCCGCGCTAGGCTCCAAACGGGTCCGCGAGCTCAGCTCGGCACCTCCGCCCTCCCCCCTCTCCCCTCCGGGGAGACGGCAAGGTGACCCACTTCTCGTAGCCAGTTCCAACGAGTGGCTATTGCTTGTACGCTTGTTGTCATGCTTCATCGCACATACACTCCGGCGTCTCCTCTCCGGGACTTCGTCCACGATTTCTGGCTGTACGACGACTACGTCCCGGGGCATCTGCACGATCGCATTCTGCCCAGCGGGACCATCGAGCTGGTGATCAATCTCCGTGAGGACGAGTTCCGTATCTACCATCCCCGGCGCCCCGAGCGCTGCGACCGCTTCCCCGGGGCGCTCGTCTCCGGCGCGTACGGCAGACTCTTCCTCATCGACACGGCGGAGGACCAATCTGTCATTGGCGTGCACTTCAGGCCGGGCGGGGCCGGTTCGTTCCTCGGTCTGCCGGCAGACGAACTGGCTGACACCCACGTGGATCTGGAAACGCTCTGGGGCCGAGGTGCCGTCGACCTTCGCGAGCGACTGTGCGTGGCGGCCAACCCGGCCGAGCGCTTTCGCCTGCTGGAGGAGGCGCTGCTGGCACGCCTTGTTCGCCCCCCGAAGCACCACGATGCGGTGACCCTCGCGCTCGACGCCTTCGACAGCCTGGAGGGCGGCTTGACGGTCCACGAGGTCGCCCGGCGTGCCGGGCTCAGCCACCGACGGTTCATCCAGGTCTTCAGCGCCGAAGTCGGCATGACCCCGAAACTGTTCAGCCGGATCCAACGCTTCCAGAGGACGATGACCCGGGTTCGGCAGACCACCGCGCCCGACTGGGCGCAGGTGGCCGTGGACGGCGGGTATTTCGATCAGTCGCATATGATCCGAGATTTTCTCGAGTTTTCGGGCCTTAGCCCCGCGGTGTACCTCCGCCAGCAGCAGCGCCTCCGCCAGGAGGGAACGCACGAGAAGAGGAACCACGTCCCGGTGGCCGACTAGGTCAAAATTCTCCAATACTGGCTGCATCCGCGGTGGCATCGTGAGCCATGTCAGGAACAGGTCCACGGAATCACCATCCTTTGATGGAGGTTCACGACATGGCCAAAGTCCGATACCTGGTCGGGGACGTCGACCGTAGCATCGAGTTCTACACCCGGCATCTGGGATTCAAGCTGGAACACCATGCGGGGCCCGCGTTTGCGAGCGTCTCGAGGGAGGATCTCACCCTCTTGCTCAGCGGACCGGGGAGCTCCGGGGCTCGACCCTTATCGGATGGACGACAGCAACGACCGGGTGGGTGGAATCGAGTTCTCCTCGAGGTCGAGGATCTACCATCTCGCCTCGCGAAGATGAAGCAAGCCGGCCTTCACTTTCGTAGCGACATCGTTACCGGCCCGGGTGGCCAACAAGTTCAGCTGGAAGATCCGGACGGCAACCCGATCGAGCTATTCGAGTCGGCGTCGAAAGCCTGACTCGACTTACCTCCGAAGCCGCGGGTTCAACGCGTCGTTCAGTCCCTCGCCCACGAGGTTGATCGCGAGGACGGTGAGCAGGATCGCGACCCCCGGGATCGTGCAGAGCCACCACGCGCTGCGGAGAAATGTCCGGCCGGCGCTGATCATGAAGCCCCAGCTCATCACGTTGGGATCGCCCAGACCCAGGAACGAGAGCGCCGACTCGACCAGGATCGCGGTGGCCACGATCAGGGAGCCGGTGACGATGATCGGGGAGAGGCAGTTCGGCAGGATGTGGCGGAAGATCACGCGGGCGTCAGTCATGCCGAGACAGACGCCGGCCTGCACGAACTCGCGCCCGCGCATGGCCAGGAACTCGCCCCGCACCAGGCGCGCGACGGTGGGCCAGTTCACGACCGCGATGGCGAAGGCGATGCTCCAGACCGACGGGGCCAGGATCGCCACGAGGAGGATGGCGAACAGGAACGTCGGGATCGTCTGGAAGAACTCGGTCGTCCGCATGAGCAGATCGTCGATCCGGCCTCCGTAGTAGCCGGCGAGCCCTCCCATGACGGTGCCCACCAGCACCGCGGCCGACGTGGCGAGGGCCCCGATCGTCAGCGACGTGCGGGCCCCGTGAGCGATGCCGGCGGCCACGTCGCGACCGAGCACGTCGGTACCGAGGAGCTGAGGTCCGAACGGGGGAGAGAACGGGCGGTCGACCCGCCGGAAGGGGCTGCCGGGGAAGAACAGGGGCGCGAGCGCCGCCACCGCCACCACCACGACCAGGATCGCGAGACCGAGGACCCCGGCCCGGCTGCGGGCGTATCGGCGGACGAAGCGCTTCATACGTGGATGCGGGGATCGAGCAGGGTGTAGACGACGTCGACGACCAGATTCACCGCGATGACCAGGCACGCGGACAGGAAGAAGATCCCCAGAAGCAGGTTGAAGTCGCGGGCGAAGAGCGACTGGAAGGCGAGCAGGCCGAGGCCGGGCCACGCGAACACCGACTCCACCACGATCGAGCCGCCGAGCAGGCTGCCGACCTGCACCCCGGCCATGGTGACGACCGGGAGCACCGCGTTGCGGAGCACGTGGGACAGGGTGATGCGGGTCTCGGTCAGGCCCTTGGCGCGGGCGGTGGTCACGTAGTCCATCCCGGCCTGCTCCAGCATCGAGGCGCGCATGAGGCGCACGTAGAGCGCCATGTAGAAGAGCGAGAGGGTGAGCGCGGGCAGCACGAGATGGCGGGCGATGTCGACGACGCGGGCCCAACCCTCGTGGAACGCAGCCACCGTCTCCATCCCGCTGGTGGGCAGCCAGTCGAGCCGGAGAGAGAAGACCACGATCAGCATCAGGCCCACCCAGAACAACGGCGTGGCGTAGGACACCAGCGCGAGGATCGAGATCAGGGTGTCGCGCCAGCTACCCGCCCGGGCCGCGGCCAGGAGCCCCAGCCCGATCCCGGTGGCCACCGAGGCCACGAGCGTCGTCACCATCAGCAGCAGGGTCGGTCCCAGCCGCCCCAGGATCAGCTCGAGCACCGGCATGTTGTGACGGAACGAGAACCCGAGGTCGAGCACCAGCATGCTCTTGACGTAGAGCAGGAGCTGGACGGCCAGCGGGCGGTCGAGGCCGAACCGCTGGCGGAGCTCCGCCATGTACTCGGGGGTGGCCGAGGCCGCCTCGCCCGCGAGCACCTGCGCCGCGTCGCCCGGGGCGAGGCGGAGGAGCAGGAAGTTGAGGACGAGGATGGCGAGGACGACGGGCACCACCTGCAGCAGCCGGCGGAGCACGTAGGTCGCCCGCCCCGTCCCTCCCCTCATGCCGGGCGTGGACGGGGTCGGCTACCGGTCCTGGTACGCGCGGTCGAAGGATGCGTAGAGACCGAGCGGGCTCACGATCAGGTCCTTGAACTGCTTGTTGTAGACGGTCACGAACTGGAGCTCGTGGACCCACACCAGCGGCGCGGCCTCCACGACGAGCTTCTGGAACTCCTGGTAGAGCGCGGCGCGCTTCTTGGGATCGAGCTCGACGGTGGCCTGGTCCATGAGCTCATCGGTCCGGGGCGAAGACCAGCCGGTTTCGTTGACGAACACGGTGCCCGGTCGGATCTGCCTGGAATGGTAGAGACGATGGACGCCGATCACCGGGTCGGCCAGGCCCTGGATCCAGTTCGAGCTGAGCTGGAAGTCGTAGTCGGTGAACAGGCGCTTGAGCCACGTGGCCACGTCCTCGTAGCGGAGGGTGGCCTTGATGCCGAGCTCGGCCAGCACCTGCTGCACGTACTCGCCGTAGCGCTGCCACTCCTCGCCGTAGGGCGTGAGATCGTGGACGATCTCGAACCGG
>Ga0187892_10009193_pt1 | contig 13115 bp, 10 predicted proteins | sample MA1701073metaG_FD_139345 | JGI IMG/M metagenome (GOLD analysis project Ga0187892, IMG submission 139345) | Bio-ooze microbial communities from a basaltic lava cave in the Kipuka Kanohina Cave System on the Island of Hawaii, USA - MA170107-3 metaG ...
AATGCGGAGCTGCTGAACCGGGCGCTGGCCGTGCGCGCCCGTGCCAAGCACTCGCGCGCGCTGTGGGACAAGATCAAGCCCTCGATCGCGACGCAGCCCCTGGTCAGCTCAGCGGGTGCCGTCGCCGACGCGAACGCCGTGCTGGGCCGCGTGGCGAACAACTGGCGCTATCTGATGGAGTTCAGCTCCGCCACGCTGAGCAGCACCATGGCCAGCGAGATCAACAGCCGCGGCGAACAGAATTTCGACACGACCAGTGTCATCTCCGTGAACCGCGCCGCGCCCAAGACGATTCTCGGCGTCAAGCTGCTGGATCCCATTTCGCAGCAGCCGGACACGCGAATCGTGAAGTTCCTCGAGGAGTGGAAGAGCAGCACCAACCTGGGCGTGGCGGGCGGCATTTATGCGCCGCTGACCGTCACTTCCGCCAAGCACATGCTGCTGATTCTCGCGGAGGATGAACTGTCCAAGGGCAACACGGCCGGCTTCACCACGCGCATCAATGCGGTGCGGGCGATCGATGGTATGCCGAACTACACGGGGCAGATTCCGGCGCTGGAGATGTTGAAGCACGAGCGGCGTACGGCCCTGTTTGTCACGGGTCTGCGCCTGCTCGACATGTACCGCTTCGGCATCAAGGACCCGCTCTGGCACGCAAACTCCGACGCCGTGAAGACGCCGGGCACCTTGTTGCCGATCACCTGTATCGAGAAGAACGCGAATCCGAACATTGCGGATTGCTGAGCGCAACAAAGACGTAGCGGAAGGAAAGGCGCGGTCCGCGGCGATGTCGTATTCCGCGGACCGCGCCGCACATCGGAGCGCACCATGAAACGACTTGCTTTCGTGCTGGCGGCTGTGTCCCTCCTGGCGGGCGGCTGCAGCTGGTTCGATGATCCGTCGCCCGAGCGAGCACGGCTGCTCATCACCGGCGATCCGGGCAAGCAGGTGCGGCTGATCATCTCCACGCGATTCGTGGCCGCCGTAAATGAGCAGGGCATCACGCGCGTCGTCATCATCGAAGCGGACACGGCGTTGATCACGTTGCCGCACGACCGCGTCTACTCGATCGAGGATGACCAGCGGTTCTTCGTCGAGGCCGCGCGGCAGGACACCGATTTCCAATCGCTCCGCATGGAAGTGTACATCGACAGCCGGAAGCAGTTCGAGGAGGGCGGTCCCCTGGTGATGGGTCAGCCCTACCGCTTCGTGTACACGTTCAATCAGGCGATCACACGGGAGATCGTGGTCATATGAGGAGAGCGGCGAGTGCGGCCGTGATGCTGTGCGCCGTCGCGCTGGGCGCCGCGTGCTACAGCTATCGGCCGGTTCAATCACCCTCACCAGGCATGGATGTGCGCGCACGTCTCACGGCCGACGCAGCCGTGCGGCGCAGTCAGGGGCTGGACGATCCGGTCGTGCGACTGGAGGGCATGGTCGTCGAATCCACGGCGAGCCTGCTTACGCTCGATGTGCTGATCGCGCGCACGAGCAGCGCGTTTCAGGACGTCGTCATCCGCGACACCGTCCGGCTGGAGATGGGAGAGATCCAGTCCCTCCAGGCCCGTCGCTTCTCGCCGGCCAGGACGACGCTGTTCGTCGCGGGCATTGGCGTTGCCGCGTTCGGCGTTGTCCGGGGCATTGATCAGATCGTCGGCGGAACCGATGATCCGCCGGATGACGGGACGCCGACTTCGCCGCCGCCGCTCGTCAGCTGGCGAAGCTTCCGCATGCTGCTGGCGCTGTTGCGTTAGCCGGCCGCTCGACGGCTCGGCCGGAGCTAGGCGATGCGCTGGAGCTGGAACTGCCGGCCCATCGCATCGACGGCGCGCAGACCGCGTCCCTCCTGACCCGTAATCTGCATCTGCATCACATCCTGCCCCGCAGGCATACCCATCATGATGGCAACGATCTGCAGCATGAGCACATTGTTCGCCGGATAGAACGCCCACCCGCCCTGGAGCGGCACGGCCATGCCCATCATCATCTGCGTTCCCTGCAACGCTCCGTTGGGGTGGAGCAGCAGATCGTAGTCGCTGGCCACGCCGAACATGACCATTCGCACGTGCCAGCGTCCCGGTCCAATCAGTGGCATGGGTGCTGGCTGCGGGACCACGGGACCGGACGCTTGCGGTGAGTAGGACCCGGGTCCCGCCTGCCCGACTCGGGGTTTCCTGGATCGCGCATCGCCGTGACCGAAGCCCAGCAGCACCATGTTCTGGCGCATGACCTGCATGTCGCCCGTGCCCTTCACAATGCCATCCAGCGGCACGTCGATGCAGCGCCACGTCGAGGCGTACCCGCGCTGTTCCCAGCCACGCTGCGCGATCACGAATTCGCGCGTGCCCTTGATCGTCTCATAGCGCTTGCCGCCGATGCTCACGACCTCTTCCGCGTATTGACTCGGGCCGACGCGGACCTCGGCATTCGCGGGCATGCCCTCGCCAAGCTGCTTCATCAGGTTGCCGAAGTCCTCGAGCGGCTGCGTCAGGTCGATGGTCAACGTCTGCTGCTTGAACTCGCCGTTGCCCCACAGCTCGAGCGCGACTACCGCTTCCCGGTCTGTCTTCTTCACGACTTCGGCCGTGCCTTCCACCGTCATGGACCGGCCATCCTGCACCGTCATGGTCTGCTCGTAATGCGTCCAGTCTCCCACTTGCGTGCGCTTGTAGGGTTGCTCCCAGTCGACGATGCGTTCGCAGACTTCGCGGATGCCCGCGACAATCTCGGTGTATGCGACGCCGGCGTTGGCGTACGCCTCGATGGCGCGTGCGTTCTTCGGCAGCGCCTGGAACGAGGCGAGCGGCGAGTCGCCCCACTCGGCCGTTCGCGCAATGACCGGCACGATCTGGCACCGGTTTGCGCGCTCGAGCGCCAGACTCTTCGGCAGCTCGACCTCGCGAACGTACTGTGACGCGAGAAGGTCCGGCGTAACGATGAAGAGCACGAGCCTGGCGCCGTCCAGCGCGGCCGCGATCTGATCGTTCCAGCGAGCGCCCGGCTGCACCCGGTCATCGTACCAGTCGTCAATGACCTTCTCGTCGCGGAGCGGCGCCAGATGATCCTGCAGCGCACGCTTGAACGATTCATCTTCGCGCGCGTAACTGCAGAAGACCGTGATCCTGCCCATTCGCCCGGTAATCATGGCTCTGGCTCGTGCGGAGTGAACTTCTGCCGGCTGCCCGACACGCTTCCGCATCTTAGCGCGAGCGAGCACAGCCAACGAGGGGTCACCAGAAGCTTCCCTCGCGCGTCTCCCGCGTCATGACGCCCTGCAGGCTGTCCTTCGCGTGCAGCCGGGCGACCAGGCTGAAATCGACATTCCGATCGGCTGCAATGCGGAGCACGGAGCCCAGCGCATTGAGATCCTGGATCAGGTCCGGCCGGGTGTCGGGTCGCGCCTCGATCGCCTTGCGCAGGGCGGTCGTCGTGGCCAGACCCACGCGCGCCGCCTGCCACTGCACGGGCTGGTCGTAGTAGTCGTACGCGAAGCCGAACGCGGAAAGCGGCGTCACTCCCAGCTCGGCCGCCAGCCGGTCCAGTCCGCTCATTTCGCGCACGAGCGCACGCCCGCGCGCGAATGCAGCGCTCGTCGCGCCGAAATAGTCACCCAGCGGCTGGCGGAAATAGGGCACGACGCGGGGCCGGATCAGCAGTGGCGCGAGCAACCACTGCAGGCAGATCAGGCCGAAGAACGCGGTGAATACGGCGAACACCAGCAGACTCGGGAGTCCGCGGCGCCCCTGCAGTGCGGACGCTGAGGCGATCAGGCCCAGCAGGGAAACCGCAAGGCCGATCAGGAAGATGAGCGGGATCCACCACGTCATGCGCTTGCGCCAGACGCGGAGCTGGTAATCGCATTGCGCGCCGAGCGCCTCGTGCGTCGGCCGTTTCGCCCGCATCAGCGTGCACGCGCTCCGTGGCTGCCGAAACGCCGCAACCACGAAACCTCGAGCATCCGTTCAGCGCCGCTTCGGATCCGACGGTAGGCGAATTCATCGCTCCGTCCGCGGAGCACGGGCCAGGCGCGGCTGCGCGAGATCTCACGCCCCGTGCGAAGGTCGAGCAGGCGCGAGTCGATAGGCTGCCGATCGAGATCGGTCGCGGCGAGATCGGCGTCAACGAGGGCATACTGAACGAGCATCGCGTTCCGAGTCCAGCGCATGGCGGACAGTGCGAGATGCGAACCGGTTTCCGGATCGAATGTCGCTCGGAGCGCGCGGCCCTGCGTCGTCCGATAGACCACGGGGTTGAAATCGTCCAGTACTGTGCGCCACGCGACCCCGCCGTCCGCACTGAACGCGTCGATGGTGGGGAGGCCGGCGGCCACCGAGATGACGAGGTCAGGTTCCGCCGTGCACAGGAACGGTCCGGTGAGGAGCCGCGCGCTCACGTAGCTCTGGTATTCGCCGAACAACTCACTACCGGGCGCATCGGGCGGCGCTCCGAATGAGCGCAGGCGTTCGCCTGTCGGGCCGAGTTCATGGATCGCGTGACCATCGATCAGCGCATTCACGAACACCCGGCTGCCGAGTGCACACACGCTTCCGCCGAACGCGTGCGGGATCTCGCCAGCGGCTACGAGGCCGCGTTCCCGCCGCTCGAACCGTGCGATGCGCGCGTTACCTGGATCCATCACGAGGAGCAGCGAATCTCCGATCAGCGCGAGGTCCGACGGCGACTCGAGCGCGCCCGGGTCCCGGCCTCGCGCGTGTATGCGCGCTCGCCACGCCGGCTCGCGCTCGAACCACCACACCTCGCTACGCTGCCGGTCGAGGATCGCCGCGCCGCCGCGGGGCAATGGCTCGATAGCGTCAGGATCCATGACTACGCCGTGAACCGGGTCGCGCGCGAAGCCAAAGACGGCGACACGCTCGAGCTGGACCGAGTCGAGCTCGTGGAGCGATGGATCGTCCGGGAACGATATTCTGCCTGCCGAACGGGCGACATTCGAATCGCCACATGCGGAAGCCGCGAGCATTGCGAGCGTCCAGGCCTGGTGCCACGCGTGGTTCATCGGTTGCGCTCGAGAATCTCGTACACGAGCACGTGCTCGACATCGAGCGAGTCGCGAGACACGCCCGCCAGCCGTCGCGTGCCGAACGTCATGATTTCCAGATTCCGCGGCGCGGCCACCCCGCCGAGGTGCGTACCGCCCGGGTCCAGCACATCCCAGATGGGCGCGGCGGACGTGTCCGCATCGATATGGAACTGCCGCGCCCAGATGTTGCCTTCGCCATCGACGAACAGCCGATCGAAGGCCGGCCTCCGCGGCGGCACGGGCAGGCGGTCGCGCCACTCGGTCCAGACATCCAGGCCCGCGCCATAGAGGCGGCGTCGTCCCCAATCGTCGAGCGTGCGATCGATGTCGGCGGCGGTGACCGGCGCCGGTTCTCGCGCGATCACGAACTTCGCGGCCAGGTCCCCGGTCGCAGCATAGATGTGAATCTCCGGAGCGAAAGTCGCAACGATCACGTGCGTGCCGGAAACTACACGCAGCTGCGGAGCTGTGAACGGCACCGGAAGCTGGTACCGGCCGGTCCACAACCAGAGGGGAGAAGGCAGCCGCACCAGCAGCCGGCGATCCTGCGTCGCACTGTCGAACCGCCACAGCTGGACGGTATCGACGAGAATCGTACCGGGCGCGGGTGGCCGGATCGTCGTCGGCACCGTGATCAGCAGGGCGCCATCGGCAAAGCGCTGGTGCGCGATCGGCACATCGCCCACAGCCGTAGCATAGGAATCGCTACGCAGCACGATGCCGTCCGCGCTGACGACGGTGAGTCGCGCGAGCGCGCGGTCCCAGAGGAAGAACGATGCGCTGTCCCGTCCGAGATAGACGGGCACCTCGAACTGGCCGGGCCCGCGGCCGCGTGTGCCCGCAATCCACACGTGCCGGCCGCCGGCATCGAAGCGCCGGAGCTGCGTCGAACCGCCATCCAGAACCATGACACCGCCATCCGGAAGCAGATCGATGGCGCGAATCCCGACGAACTGGTAGGCGGGATCGCCCATGACATCGCCGATGCGGAGCACCGGCTCGGCGCCGATCTGCCACGCCTCCGTTGCGTTCCATGCGGCCGCGCGATTCTCGACAATGCGGATGCCCGCGCTGTCACGCACGATCGCAGGCGTCACCGTTGAGGTGTTCTGCGTACATGCGCACAGAACAATCACGCAAGCCGCTGCCAGGCGCCTGCGCCTCGAGGGCCGGGTATGGATGCGCCGCTTCAACGTTCCCACTGGACTGTGTAGGTCGTAGGTGCGGAACCACTGCACGTGCCCGGCCGCTGCGCCATCGACATGCGGCCATCCGCGGAGAGCTGGAAATAGAACTCGGTCGTGCGATCCGTATAGCAGTAGGGCGATGTTCCCGTGGCCTGGGCCGGATCGCGGTTCACCGACCCGCTCGTGAGGACCGGCGTAAAGAAGAACGCAGTGGAAGGATGAATCGCGAGGCGGACCGCGCCATCGTACTCGGTTGCGAAGGCGAGGCGCCAGCCGCTGGATTCCTCGGCGGCGCCCGCGCGGAACCAGCCGCCAGCGAGGGATCCCGCCACATCGCGGCTGGCGCTCCGGCAGTTGCCACCCGCGCTCTGGCCGTAGTAGCCGAGGGCCGCATCGAAGGCGCTGCGCAGGCTGCCCGTGTAGTAGCTGCCGCCGCAGATCGCATGAAGACTGTTCCGCAGATTGCGCGTCTGCCGGTAGCGGTTGCTGTTGAGGAACGGGTTCTCGTGCTTCGAATTGTACAGCGCGTAATCGAAGGCAAACGACCGGTCTTCACCGCGCATGGCCGGCGGCGTGCCATCCGTGTGTCCGATGACTTCGCCCGCTTCGAATGTGACCGAGTTCCGTGGATCGTGGAACGTGCTGGTGAATGCGGCGCCGGTCGCTTCGGCCAGCTTTGCGCCTGCTGTCCGGATATGGTCGAACCGCGCCGTGACTTCACAGCTGAACTCGAGCACAAAGCCGTAGTACTCGTCCGCGTACGGCGCGGGCGGCGACGCGGCCTGGTAGCGACGCACGCTCTGCAGCCTGGCCCGGGCGGCGGCTACGATCGGTACGTTCCGGCCCCTCGTGGTCCCGGCTGCATCGGTTTCCGTGCGGACCTGAACCTGGTGCCGCTCCTTGATCTCGCCACCACTCGATGGTGTGCCCAGCGGCACAATCGAGCGAACCTGCGTCAGGTCCGTGAACATGTGCGTGAACACGGGTGCCGCGTTGGACGTGCAGTCCTCGCCGAGACCCAGAACGTCGCAGGAGGTCATGACCAGGGCGATGACGGGCACGCACGGCCCGTACCGGATGACCCGTCGTGGATTCAGGGGCGCCTCCGCGCTGTGGGTGTGCGGCAAACGCGGATCCCAACGCCACAGGATACACGCGAACAGGCGGCTCGGCCAGCGCACGCGCCGCGCTCGCGGTATTCCGCGTGTCCGGCATTGACAGGAGGTCGGGCCCGCAGTTATGGGAAGGGCTCCAACGAACACACATCGCGCCGAGGGATCTCCCATGACGACTTGTGCTGGTGCGTGGAAGGCCACGTTTGCCTTGACGTGCACATTGACGCTGGCCGCGACGGACGAGCTGCTCGCGCAACGCGGTGCCGGTGGCGGTGAAGCGCAGGGCGGCAGCGGCCGCGGCGGCGGCTGGGACGTGACGCAGCCTCGCGGCAAGACTCGCGAGATCAGCTTCACGACGAGCGAAGGAACGCGGACGGCCGTGGACATTGCGCCCGACGGATCGTGGGTCGTGTTCGACCTGCTCGGTCACATCTACCGCATGCCTGCGGCGGGCGGCACGGCGCAGGTGCTCACGCAGAACAGCGGTGTTGCGCTCAACTTCCAGCCGCGTATCTCGCCCGATGGCCGCAACATCGCGTTCATCACGGATCGTCGCGGCCAGTACAACCTGTGGCTGATGAACGCGGACGGCAGCAATCCGCGGCCGGTGTTCAGCGAGCAGAACACGACGGCCGTCGAACCGGCATGGACGCCGGACGGCAACTATGTCGTGGTCCGTCGTGGCGGCCGTGGTGGCGGTGAAGGGGGTGGTGGCGGCGGCGGCCTCTGGATGTACCACAAGGATGGCGGCACCGGCGTGCAGCTGGTCGGGACGGCGGCGGGTGGACGTGCTGGCGGTGGCGGCGAAGGCGCGCCCTCATGGCCCACGCTCACGCGCGACGGCAAGTACATGTATTACCAGGTCGGAAACACCGTCACCGATGGCGAGCCCATCAGCGGCGCGCAGCAGCTCAAGCGCTTCGAGTTCAAGACGGGCGAAATCGTGGACATCACGGCCGGCACGGCCAGTGGCGCGGCGGCCGGCCGCATGTCGAGCGGCGGCGCCGCGGCGCCCGAAGTCTCACCGGACGGTCGCTGGCTCGCGTTCGCACGGCATATTCCGGACGCGGTGCTGCAGTTCAAGAACCACAAGTTCGGCCCGCGCACTTCGCTCTGGCTGCGCGACCTCAGGACAGGGGCCGAGCGCATGTTGATGGACCCGATCGAGCCGCTGGTCGCATCGGGTTCGAAGACGCTCGGCATCCTGCCTCGCTACAAGTGGGCCGATGACGGCCGCTCCATTCTGATCACGCAGGGCGGCAAGATCCGCCGCGTCGATGTGGCGACTCGCGAAGTCACGACCATCGCGTACACGGCGCAGGTGCAGCGCACGATCTCCGAGATGGCGCGCAAGGAGTTTCGCATCACCGACGATCCGCTGCAGATCAAGTTCTTCCGCTGGCCGTCATCGACGGCCGATGGCCGGATGATCGCGTTCCAGGCCGTCGGCCGGATCTACGTGCAGGAAGGCGCAACGGGAACACCGCGGCGCCTGACCGCGCCATCGTTCGATCCGCTGGAATACATGCCTGCGTGGAGCGCGGACGGACGCTGGATCACGTTCATCAGCTGGGATGACACGGCGAGAGGCCACGTATGGAAGGTGCCGGCGGCCGGTGGCGCGCCGCAGCGCCTCTCGCGCGAGGCGGGCGATTACGCGAATCCGGTGTGGAGCCCCGACGGCCAGTCCGTCGTCGTGATGCGCGGCGAAGGCGCTACCGCGCGTCAGGGCACGATCACGCATAACGGTTACTGGGATATTGTCCGCTTTGCCGCAGCGCCACCCGCTGCGGGGGATACCGGCACACGGGTCGTGACTGTGCCGGGCCGTGGCGCAGCGCGGCGCCAGCTCGCGCGGCCCGCGTTCGGGCCGGAAGGCCGCGTGTTCTATCCCGAACAGCGCGCAGCCGTCGCCGCGGCAGCCGGCGGTGCCGGCCAGCGCGGCGGGACCTCCATGATGTCCGTGAAGCTCGATGGCACCGACAAGCAGGAACATCTGAGCTTCCCGAACGCGGAAGAAATCGTGCCCTCGCCCGGTGGCGAATGGGTCGCGTTCCAGGAAGGGGACAACGTGTACGTTTCCGCTCTGGCCTGGGGCGGCATTGGCGCAGACGCACTGCGCGTCGAAAAACGGCGTGGCGCGATCCCTGTCACGCAGCTCACGCGCGACGGCGGCCTGTTCCCGCGCTGGCGCGACCGCAACACGCTCGAATACGGCAGCGGACCGCGCTACTACATCCATCACATGGATAGCGGCCGAACGGATACGCTCACGCTGCGGCTGTCCGTGCCACGCCAGATTCCGCAGGGCAAGGTGGCCATCACCAATGCGCGCATTGTCACGCTCAACAACCGGCAGGTCATTGATCGCGGAACGATCGTGGTCGATGGCAGCCGGATCGCGTGCGTCGGCAATTGCAGTACGCAGGGCGTGAGCCGGACCATCAATGCCAGCGGCAAGACGATCATACCCGGCATTATCGACATGCACGCGCACCACTATCGCGAGTGGCGCGGCATACGGCCGCGGCACGACTACGAGCAGGCCATCTACCTGGCGTATGGCGTGACCACGACGATGGACGTGTCAATGTGGAGCCAGAACATGTTCCCGACGGCGGAGCTGATCGACGCGGGCGAGATGATCGGCCCGCGCGGCTTCAGCACCGGCGACAACCAGTCCGGCGGTGATGGCGCACACACGAACGAGATCTCGACACTGGCCGATGCCGTGGCGGCGGTGCGTCGCCTGACCGACTGGGGCGCCACGCAGATCAAGCAGTACGGCCAGCCGCGCCGCGATCAGCGCCAGTGGTTCAGTGAAGCGGGCCGGCAGATCGGTGCCAACATCACGTCCGAGGGCGGGCACTTTCTCGAGAATCTCGGCATGATCATGGACGGCCAGACCGGATGGGAGCACCCGTTCGGTGAAGTGCCCATGTATTCCGATGGCGCCAAGTTCCTCGGACAAGCCAAGGCGACGTATTCGCCCACGATCGTCGTGGCCGGTCCGTCCTCCTGGAACATCGAGTACTTCTTCCAGGAGAGCGATGTGTGGAAGGATGCCAAACAGCGGCGCTGGTTCCCGTGGCGCATGCTGATTCCACCGACGCGCGTGCGCTGGATGCGGCCGCCAACCGACTACTCGTATCCGCTCATCGCGCAGGCCATGGCCGACATCATTGCCGAAGGCGGTTACGGCGCGGTCGGCTCACACGGCGAGCACCATGGCCTCGCGCCGCACTGGGAGGTGTGGATGGGCGCGAGCGCGCTCGGCAATCACGGCGCACTCGAAGTCGCGAGCAAACATGGCGCGATCTTCCTCGGCGCGGAGCGGGACCTGGGCTCCATCGAAGTCGGCAAACTGGCCGACCTCGTCGTGCTCAACTCGAACCCGCTCGACAACATCCGGAGCACCATCGATGCGCAGTACGTGATGAAGGGCGGCATCCTGTACGATGCGATGTCGCTCGACCAGGTCTGGCCGAAGGCCGTGCCTTTCGGCCCGTACTACTGGGTCAACCCGGAGCAGCTGCAGGCGGATACGAAGGCCACAGACTTCTTCGACCGCGCCCGCGGCCGCTAGAGTCATGTGGTTTCCAGGCCGCCATGGCAGGGGCGAGTCGTCGTCGATGTGAGCGTGACCGGGTGAACCACAGCGAGATCGTCAGCTTTCTCTGGGGTGTCGCGGACCTCATCCGCGACACCCAGAGCTGCTTCAGAAATCCACGGGCGGGCCGCGGCCGCCATGACGGCTATAAATAACGTCTTAGACTGTTCCCGTGAATAAGAGGATCGCGAAGTCACGTCGCGAGAACAAGCCCACGGGATCGCATGTGACGGTCTCGACTGTGGGCGGCGAGCGGGTGCGTGCCTTCGTGCCGGCCGCGCTGCGGCCGGACATCGCGTTGTCGCCGACTGTTCGCGGTGCGTACGATGCGGCGCTCCTGGCGCTCGGGCGGCTCGACGGGATCTCGGCATTTCTGCCCGATCCGGACGTGTTTCTCTGCACGTACGTTCGCAAGGAGGCGGTGCTCTCGTCTCAGATCGAAGGCACGCAATCGTCCCTGTCCGACCTCCTCCTGTCCGAGCTGAACGAGGCGCCCGGCGTGCCAGTGGATGACGTTGCCGAAGTATCGAACTACGTGGCCGCGCTCGAACACGGACTCGCACGGATGCGTGGCGGGTTTCCGGTCTCGAACCGGTTGTTGCGGGAGATGCACGGGATCCTCCTCCGCAGCGGCCGTGGCGCGGCGAAGCAGCCGGGACTGTTCCGTCGCACGCAGAACTGGATCGGCGGCACCCGGCCTGGAAATGCGGTATTCGTACCTCCGCCTCCGGATCGGATCGCGGATTTGATGGGGGCGCTCGAGCGGTTCCTGCATGGACAACCGGATCCGGTGCCGCCGGTGCTCAAGGCGGGACTCGCACACGTACAGTTCGAGACGATTCACCCGTTCCTCGACGGCAATGGCCGAATCGGTCGTCTCCTGATCGCGCTCGTGCTCGTCCACGACGGCGTCCTGAAGGCACCGCTTCTTTACCTCAGTCTATACTTCAAACAGCATCGGCCGCAGTATTACGACTTGCTGAGGAGGGTGCGCGAGCAGGGCGCATGGGAAGAGTGGCTGCGTTTTTTCGCTGAGGGCATCCGCGTGACCGCGGAGGGAGCCGTGGCAACCGCGCGGCGGCTCTCGGATCTGTTCGCGCGCGACCTCGAAAGGATTCGCGCCGCCGGCAGAAGCGCTGGATCAGCAGCGCGCGTCCACGCCGCGTTTCGCGAACGGCCGCTCTGGAGCGTCGGCAAGCTCAAGATCGCGACCGGGCTCCCGGTCCCAACGGTGACGCGCGCGATGGCGGCGCTGGAGAAGCTCGGAATCGTTCGAGAAACAACCGGCCGCAGGCGAGGTCGGGTCTACGCCTACGACACCTGCCTGAGACTGCTTTCCGAAGGGACGGAGCCGCTGTGAGCCTCGACATCTCCGATCGCGCCTTCGAAGACGCGATCGAATGCGCCCTGCACCGGTACACAAGCGATAGTGCCTCGGGTCTCACCTTCAACGAGCCGCGGCCAGCCGTGACGCCCGGGCGAACTGCGGCACGCTCGTGAGCGAAACGCCGTAGTCGCGAGCCAGCGCATCCACCGGCAGCACCGAATCGAACGTCTCGAGTGCGGCGACAATGCCCCAGACGGGTTCGGGCAGCCCGGGGATCGGGTCGCCCGGCGGGACAAATCGAATCGCGATGCGGCGGCCGAGCACGGCTTCGTAGGCGGCAACGACGTCCGGCAGCGTGACAGCGGACGGACCGCTGATCACGAGCGTCTGGTTGCGCGCCGCCGGCTCCCGTGTCGCCGCGACCGCGAACTCCATCACGTCCTGCTCGGCAATGAAGGAATGACGCCGCCGCGATTCACCGACCAGCGTGACCGGCTGACCCTGCGCGACCGGCATCTCGATCAGCATGCCGAACCACACGTCCATGAACGCGTTCGGCTGGAGGATCGTGAAACCCATGCCGCTCTGGCGGAGCGCAGATTCCGCGGCGGCCTTTGCGCGGAACGCGGGGACCGGGCTGTCCGGTGAAGCGCCGAGTGTAGAAATCAGCACGAAGTGCGTGACGCCGGCCTCGCTTGCAGCCTCGATCAGGTTCTGTGTGCCTCGCGCGTCGACGTTTTCCGGCGTGTCATCGCTCCGGCCGGTGGCGCTGGCCGTCGAAATGACGACGTGGGTGCCACGGCAGGCCTCGCGGAGGCTGGCGGGATCGCGCAGA
>Ga0187892_10009195_pt1 | contig 13112 bp, 11 predicted proteins | sample MA1701073metaG_FD_139345 | JGI IMG/M metagenome (GOLD analysis project Ga0187892, IMG submission 139345) | Bio-ooze microbial communities from a basaltic lava cave in the Kipuka Kanohina Cave System on the Island of Hawaii, USA - MA170107-3 metaG ...
GCGCCGCGTCGCGTCGAACGCGACGATCGTCCGATAGCCCCCCGTGCCGCCGTCGTGCGCGTAGATGGTGAGTCCGCCGCGCTGCAGCGTATGCCAGGCGAGGGCGACCGAGCTGCCGGGGCGGCCGGTTTCGGCTTGCACGACGTGCGTCAGCGCGATCGCGGAGTCGAGGGGCGAGCGCACCAGGCCGAGCTGGATGGCCAGGAACCGCGCCATGTCGGTCGCGGTCGAGCGCAGGGCCCCGGCGCCCGCGAGGGCGTCGAAGTCCCAGGTGGATGACTGGCCCTGCCGGTTGTAGGGACGCGCCAGGCGCCGTCGCAGGGTGTCCGTCATGGTGACGCGGGTGTCGGCGAGCCGCAGCGGCTGCAGCACACGCCGCGTCAGCGCCGCCTCGTAGGACGTTCCCACGCGGCGCGCCAGGGCGTGGCCGAGCAGGCCCACCGCGAGGTTCGAGTACTCGTACCGCTGGCCGATGTCGCGCGGCAGCGTGTACGCCCCGAGAAACGCGTACAGCTCCGCCGTGCCGTAGTGGACGTACGGGTTGCGGATGTCGGCGCGTCCGGAGAACAGGTTGTTGGGCAGGCGGGGCAGCGCCGAGCGGTGCGAGGCGATGTCGCGCAGGGTAATCTCGCGGCCGTCGCGCGCGGGGACCCGCACGGTGTCGGGCAGGAGCCGACGCACCGGTTCGTCCAGCGACGCTTCGCCGCGCACCACGAGATCGGCGAGAAGGGTCGCGGTGAACACCTTGGTGATCGAGCCGATCTCGAACACGGTGGCCGAATCGGCCGCGGGCGCCGCGCTGTCGCGCGCCAGCCGGCCAAACGCCCAGTAGCGCGAGCCCGCGGCGTCGACGATGCCGATGACGACGGCCGTGGCGGGTCCGCTGTCCACGCGGGCCTGCGCCGCCGCGAGTACGGCCGCCGGCGGTTGGAAGCGTTGCGCGGCAAGCGGCGGCGGCAGGGCCAGAAGCAGGAGGGCGGCGGCGCGTTTCACCGCGAGGGTCCGGTCCCCGGGGCGGGCAGGCGCGCGCGCAGGGCTTCCGCGATCAGCTGCGCCGCGACCTCGTTTCCCCGCTCGTTCCAGTGATGGTCGTCCCGGTAGTAGAGGAGCTCGCGCGCCGCCGCTGGTCGCATCAGCTGAGACAGGTCCACGACCTCGAACCCCACCGACCGGGCCAGGTCGCCCACATGATGGAGAAACCAGGGCTCGGACGACGGAGTGGGGAAGCCCTCGAAATCGGCGCCGTACAGGCGGGCGGCCGTGGGGGCCAGGATCACCGTGACGCGGAAGCCCTGTCGCTCGGCCAGGGCCCGCATGTCCCGGAAGGTCCGGTCGAGCCGCGGCCGGTTGGGATGGCCCTGCACGTAGGCGAGGGGTTTCGTGGCCCGTTCGACGTCGTCCGGGTTGAAGAGCATGTACCCCCAGCGCGGCGAATGGTAGAGCGGCGTCGCCAGCGTCACGCCGTCGATCCGGCGTACGCCGCCCGCGGAGGAGCTCCGGCCACGCCGGCCGAGCACGAGCTCGCCGCGCAACAGCCGCCGCACGGCGCTCTGGGCCTTGATGCGGCCCGGCAGCTCCGCCAGCCACCCCGGCAGGGTACCGTCGAGCAACGCCCCCGATCCGCCGCCGGGCGATTCCGTTGCCGGCCGCAGCTCCGCGTAGCTGTTCTCGAGATCGTTCCCCTCGTAGATCATCCACAGCAGGTCTCGTACGGTCATCGAGTCGCGGTTGTGCTCGAGCATGTACGCGAGCAGCTCGAGCTGCGGCCGGGGTCCCGTGGACGACAGTCCCATGTTGTAGACCGGCTCGCCGAGCGTCGCGCCCAGCCGATCGGTCCACGTTTTCCCTTCGTCCGTCGAGTAGCCGAGCGCGTAGGAATCGCCCAGCGCGAACACCCGCGAGCCGGTGAGGGGCTCGAGCTCCCGAAGCCCGTCAGGCCCGATGTGGTAGGCGAGGTGGTGCAGGCCGAGGACCGAGTCCCGCAGGGTGGGCGAGCGCTGCATCGGGGCGGTGTAGTACTCGCCGTAGGTGTCTGCGCTCAGCCGCACGTCGGGTTTGTAGAGGAAGAAGTTCCGCGAGGTCGGATAGTACTGGCGCGGGAAGAGTTCGCCGTGCCACAGGTGCGGGTCGCTCGACCGTCCCGGGTCCGCGACCTCGGCCCCCGCGCGCCGGTTGGCCAGCACGCCGGCCGCCGTGTCGGCGATCAGGATGGCGCCGGTCGCGGACAGCAGGGCCACGCCGATGTTGAGCATGCGGCCGGGCGTCAGCGCGCGCCGCACGGCGGGCCGCGACGCGGCGAAGGCGATGCCGGCACACCCCAGCGCAAGGGTTCCGCCGGCCAGGGCCGCGCCGAACCCGACGCCCGCGACCCGCTCCTGATAGAGGAAGACGACGCACGTGTACGCCCACAGCGCGCCGGCGCCCAGGGCGAGCAGGCGGGGGCCCAGCCGTTCCGCCGTGCCGGTCAACGGCCGGCCGCGCGCACGCGCGCGGTGAGCGTGTCCGCCAGCTCGCCGACGTTCTTGAGGCCCGCGATCTCGCCGGTTCGTAGCTTCACGCCGAGCGCGGTCTGCAGGGCCACGAGGAGCTCGATGTTGGCGATGGAGTCCCACCCCGCGACGTCCTTCGCCGCGGTGGCGCGCGTGACCTCGAGCGAGTCGTCGTCGAAGGTCTCGCGCATGATGTGGACCACGGTCTCCCAGACGGCATCGTTCGTCACGGTATGTCCCGGTGAGGGGGAATCAGATGGCATCCACCACGGCGATGGTCGTCGCCGCGGGCCGGTACGCGGCGACCTCGACGCTCCAGTGGTCGCCGCCGTCGATGGGGCCGCAGCGGCCGAACCCCAGCTCGCCGTACAAGTCCTTGACCATGCCGTTGCGCTCGGTCGGGAGGTAGACGCCGTGCAGCGTCCGGTATCCGGCGGCTTTCGCCCGTTCCACCAGGTGATTGCAGATCAGCTGCTCCACGCCCCGCTTGAGCACTCGGCAGCTCATCAGCCACAGGTCGATCCACAGGTCGGGGCCGACGCCCCGCGCGGCGATGACGCTGATGAGCCCGTTGTCGCCGAACCGGTCGGCGAGGCACACGGACGCCGTGAGATGGTTCGGCGAGGCCATCATCGCCGCCAGGTCGGAGCGGGTCAGGCGTCGCGTGGTGAGGTTGAACTGGTTCGTCTTGTTGGTGAGCTGGCTGATCCGGTCCAGGTGCCGTTCCTCGAACGGCGCCACGGTGGCGCGCTGCTCGAGCGAGCGCAGGTAGGCGTCGTAGTCGCCGAGCGACGAGCGCACCACGGCCCGCGCGGTATCGGCTTCGTAGAGCGCCGTGCGCGCGGTGTCTTCCGCCGAAACGGCGACCTGCTCCAGCCACCCGCTGCGATCGACCGCGGCCGGGTAGCCGGCCGGGTCGTCGCCGAGCTCAACCACGCGGACCTCCGGCAGCGCCTGGCGCACCTGCTCGCGCTCGGCCGGGTTGTCGTCGACGAAGACGAGCGCCTCGAGCCCGACATTGAGCGCGGTGGCGATCTGGCGGAGCTGTCGCGACTTCGGGCGCCAGTCCGCGACGAAGGCGGCGAAATCGTCGCGCCGCAGCACCATTTCCGGCCGGCGGGCGAACGGCGCGAGGGCCTGCGCCTCGTCGTTCTTGCTCGCCACGGCGAGGAGCAGGCCACGGTCCTTGAGACGCCGCAGGTACCGCTGGAAGGCCGTGAACGCCTCGCCCACAGGGTCGCCTTCGCCGAGCAGCAGGCCGTCCGCGCCGTCGTCGCCCACGACGCCGCCCCACAGCGTGTTGTCGAGGTCCACCACCACGCACTTGGCGGACCGCCCGTACAGGGCCGCGAGCAGGTGCGCGAGCTCGCGGGCGTACGGCACCAGGCACTCGAACGACACCGGCTGCTTGGCGTGGTACCAGTAGCGGGCGTCGAACCAGCGGTCCACGCCGTGGAGCGCGGCCAGCGCCGCCACGTCCATGAGGTGCACGTACGGCGGTGCGCGCCGCGCCAGGTGCTCGTTGACCGCGCGGAGAAACCGGTTGGGCTCGCCGGCCAGCTTCGCACCCGCCGTGGCGTAGGGCCGGACCGGCAGCGGGTGGAAGTTGCCCAGCACGACGTCGCACCGGGCGTGCTCGTGGAGGGAGCGGCACAACCCGAGCCAGTACTCGCCGACCTCGTCGGCGACGGCGTCGGCCGCCCCGGTCGAGGCGTTCCAGGCCGGCCAGCTCGGCAGGTTGGCGGGTGTGGTGATGACCACCGCGACATCCGGACGGAACGCCGCGGTGGCGCTTGTCGGCTCGATCATCTCCGCGGCGAAGGTGCCGTACGCCGAGGCGTGGAGGGTGGCGTCCACGCCGGCGGCGTGGAGCAGGAGCTGCAACGGCTCCTCCAGCATCGTCGTGGTGGCGCCGCCCAGCACCGCGAGGCGGATCCGGACCGGCTGCGGCGGCGCCGGCCCGAGCGCCAGCAGCGTGCGGCGCGCGCGACACAGGGACTGGACCACCGCGTAGTCCGCCGCCTCCCGCGCCAGGCGGAACAGGCGGTCCCATGCCTCGTCGCGGCGCCCCTCCCCGACCAGGGTCTTCAGTGCGTCCATCGGGTCACGGCAGGTCGGTGCACCGGTGCGCGTCCGCCAGCGCGGCGACGGCCGCCGTGGAGCCCGCGTCGGGCGCCGTGCGGACCGCGCGCAGGAACGTGATCAGCGCCGCCGTGACGCGCCGGCTTCCGGCCACGCCAACGTGCTCGGTGTCGCGGAACTCGCCGTCACCCACCAGGCAGCGGAGATTGACGAACGGCACCGCCGCGAACCCCGCGCGGACCAGGGCCAGGTACCGCGCCGAAACGCCCGGTGCGTAGCGCTGCCGGCTCAGGCCGAGGTCCGGGAGGTTGACGACGTAGAGTTCGATCCCGCGGCGCGCGCAGTAGTCCACCAGACTCGCCATCCGGGCATGAATGGCCGCGGAGTCCGGACCGGGGTCCCAGTGGTGCACGTCGTGCCACCACGAGCCCGGCCGATCCAGCTGCCGCTGCATCTGCGCCGGCGTCATCGGCGGAAGCCCGCGGTATCGGTATGGACCGCTGTAGTGTACGCCGAGGGTGTACGGCCCGATCTCGGCCGCTCGCGAGACCCAGCTGCGGTTGAGCCACCGCGACCGCCGCGCGAAGCGCGCCACGGCGCTGGCCACGAAGGCGTCGCTCGCCGCGGGGCCCACCAGGTCGCCCGCCAGGCGCGCCACGGCGGCCCGGTATCGCTGACGCTGCTGCCGAACCAGGAACCGCACCCCCGCGACCATGCCGGCGAGGCGGGGCTTCCGCTCGAGGCCGAACCCCGTGGGATCGCGGCCATGGACGCGATACGCGGTGCTGTACCGCTCGAGACCCAGGGAGAAGGGACGGCCGCTCGGGATCTCCGCCACGAACCTGGGGGACACGCCGAGGACCAGGACGGCCGGCAGCGCGCGGGGGCCGTACGCCCGCTCGATGTACTCCAGCGAGGCCATCACGTCGGCCAGCGTCCCGAGGCTCAGCGCCCCCTGAAAAACCCGGTAGTCGGGGAAGGCCTCGGCGACCTCTTCGAGCGACACGTCTTCGCGCACCGTCGAGGGGCCCGTGAGGAGCAGCATCGGCTTGCCGTGGTCCGGCCACAGCGAGGGCAGGAGGTAGCGCAGCCAGTCCTGAAACCGGTAGGGATAGACCTCGCCCCGGGCCTCGACCGTCGCGGACAGGACCTGCAGGCCGGCCGTGGCGCCGGCGCTCAACGCCACGACCGTGCCGATCGTGGCGAGCGGCAGGCGCAGCCGCTCAAAAACCGGCATACACGAAGTCCACGCTCGAGCCCGCGTACACGAGCAGGAAGGTGATGAGGACGCCGGCGAGCGTCAGCTTGAGGACGATACGGACGCGTTTCGTCATGACAGCAGGGCGCGGAACGCCTGCGCCAGGCGCTCGGGGCTCACCCGGAAGAAGATAAAGGCGAACGCGGTGGCGTTGAAAGTGCAGAACACGCCGCCCGCATGGACCAGCGGGTGCGCGCGGAACCGCTGTGCGCCCGCCCGGCCGAGCCGCTTCGTGAGCAGGGCGTCCCAGCTCCGGTAGATCACGAACCACAGCCCGTGGACCACCCCGAAGAGCAGGAAGCCGAGAGTGGTGCCGTGCCACAACCCGGAGACGAGCATCGTGGTCATGAGGGCCAGGTTGGCCGCCAGCAGTTTGTGGCGCGCGGTCCATGGGACGGTCAGGAGCTTCGCGTACAGCGGCGTGAACACGTAGTCGGTGAGCCAGAGGGTCAGCGACCGGTGCTGCCGCTGCCAGAAATCCGAGATGTTCCGCGCCAGGAACGGCCGGTCGAAGTTCTCGGGAGGCCGCACCCCGAGCAGGCTTCCGAGGCCGATCGCCACGTCGCAGTATCCGGAGAAGTTGAGATAGAGGAAGATCCAGAACGCGTACGCCTGCACGACCAGGTCGCCGGGGGTGAGGTCGAGCAGGTCCGTGTTCGGGCGCAGCGCACGGCTCAGGAAGAAGTCCGCGAGGAAATACGCCTTGATGATCCCGATCAGGGCGCGGAGCACCGAATCGAGGTGGGCCTCGTAGTCCGCCGGCAACCCCTCGACCACCCCGCCCCATTGGTCGCGGTAGTCCTGGTATCGCTGGATCGGGCCCATGATGAAGGTGGTGAAGTTCAGGCAGTAATTGAGGTACGTCAGCGGATCGAGGCGGCCGAGGGCCCCGCTGTACGCGTCGATCATGACGTGCAGGACCTTGAAGAAGACGAAGCTCAGGCCGGTCGTCCGCAGGGCGGTGGTCAGAAGGCTGCCGGGAAGGATCCAGGCGAGGAAGTCGTAGCGCCGCATGTACACGAACACCGCGACCAGCAGGATGCCGCCGGTCACGAGCCCCCGCCGTTCCTTCCGGATCGCGACCTGCACGAGGGCGTAGCCCAGCAGGACGAACACCACGGTGCCGGTCGCGCCCACCGTCCCGAGCACCAACGGCCCGACGAACAGGAGGTTCAGCGCGAGGAACGCCACCTGGCGCGGCCAGCCGCGCAACGCGCGGAGCAGGAGCAGCGCCGCGACGGCGAGAGCGATGAAGCGGAGATCGAGGAACGAGATGGACACAGCCTATCCCGCGCCCGCCGCCGCCCGCAGCTCCGCGATCAGCCCCTCGAGGTGCTCCCACCGCGTGAGATAACTGATCACCATCACGCGGATCGCCCGCACCCCCACCGTCGTGGTCGCCGAAACCCAGTGCCTCCGCCCGGCCAACACGCGCATGACGATGCGGTCTTGCACGGCGTCGTTTGTTCCGTGCTCCTGTGCCCCCGTGCCCCTGTGCCCCCTGTATCTCACCGCCGCGATCGCCGTGTCCACCGGCGTCACCGCCTCCCAGTCGCCGTCCTTCGTCAGCTCCGCCACGAACCGCTCGGTCAGCGCGATCTGTTCCTCGGCCATCGCGCCGTAGGCGCGCCGGCCCACCAGCTGCATGGCGAGCCAGAGCTTGAGCGCGCTGAACGGCCGCGATCCCACCAGGCTGTGGTGGCGGAACTCGATGGACTGCTCCGTTGCCGGGATGTAGACGGCGCCGGCCGCGAGCGCCTGTTCCGCGGCGCCGCCGTCCCTGGTGAGGATCGCGCCGCAGGGGTACGGCATGAACCACCACTTGTGCGGGTCCATCGTGATCGAGTCGGCGCGCTCGATGCCCCGGTAGCGCGGCCGCAGCTTGTCGCTGAGCAAGGCGCCGGCGGCGTAGGCGGCGTCCACGTGATACCAGAGCCCGAGCTCCTCCGCCGCGTCCGCGATCGCGTCGAGCGGCTCCACGACGCCGTTGCTCGTCACCCCCGCGATACCGACGACACAGAAGGGCTCGAGCCCCGCCGCGCGGTCGCCCGCCACCATGCGCCGCAGCGCCGCCACGTCCATCCGGGCGTTCGTGTCCACCGGGACGCGGCGGAAGCCGTCCTTCGCGCCCAGGCCGAGGATGTTGGCGCTCTTGTCGATGGAGAAGTGGGCCTCGTCCGAGGCGTACAGCACGGGGCGGCGCGGGAGCCCCCAGACGCCGGAGTCCTTCACGCCGGGGAGCTTCGCGTTGAGCGCGATCTTGAGCGCCGTCGTGTTGGCCGGCGTCCCGCCGGCGGTGAGCGAGCCGAAGCTGGTCGCGGGGTAGCCCGCGAGATCGCACAGCCAGCGCACCACCGTGGCCTCGATCGCGGTGGCGGCGGGGCTGTGGTGCCACGCGCCGAGGTTCTGGTTGAGCGCGGCCGCCAGCGCCTCGGCGAACACCGCCACGGGGAGCGGCGTGGGGTTCATGAGGCCGAAGTAGCGCGGGCTCGGCAGGTGGAACGACCGCGGCACCACGTCCGCCTCGAAGCGGGCCAGCAGCTCGCGCCACGGTGTGCCGATCTCGGGCACGGGGGCCGCGAAGCACCGGAACGTTTCGGCCGGCGTGGTGTCGGGGACGACCGGCAGATCGCGCAGGGCGGTGTAGTGCCGCGCGATCCAGTCGGTCACCGCGGCGCCCAGCGCGCGGATCTCGGATTCGGACGGATTGAAGGGTGTGGTCAGAATCCCCGCATGCGCTCGCGGAGGTTCAGGCGATCCGCATCGGCCATCGCCAGGTACGCGAGCCGCGAGATCACCGGGTCGGGGCCGGCCGCCAGCGCGATCAGCTCGGCGCGCCGCTGTCCGCCCATGCCGCGCAGGATGAACGAGGGGCGCGTGTACTGGCCCAGCGCGATCCACATCATCGCGTCGCCCCGGACGCCGGTCACCAGCGTGGTGTCGCGCGCCACGAGCACGGCTTCCTGCGGGGAGTGCTCGAGCAGCGGGGCGTACCGCCCGGCGCGCGAGAGGCCCCACGCCCGGATGGCGGCGGCGCGCGTGGCCAGGGCCGTGTCGCGCGTCGCGGTTGCCAGCCGTTCGTAGCCGCGCATCGCGTCGGCGACCACGCGCCGGCCCCCGAGCACGGCCAGCAGGCTCGGCTCGCCGCGCACGACGTGCTCGCCGATGGTGGTGACGGCCGCGAAGTCGGCGCGGGCGCCGGCGAGGTTGCGCTGGCGGATCCGCCACACCCCGCGCAGCAGGACGGCACGTTCCAGGGCGGCGAGGGGAACGATGCGGGGCAGCGCGAGGGCGATGAGCGAGCTGTCGTTCGCGGATGCCGCGATGGCGCGGTCGAGCCCGTGCCACTCGCGGCGGCGCGCGAACGCGGCCACGCGGTTGAGCGCGGTGTCGCGCACCACGAGGGCCCACAGCGCGGTGTCGGCCGCCGTGGCCGCGCTGTCGTTGAAGACGCGGGCAAACATCAGCGCGAACCCCTCGGGCGAGGTCCAGCGCAGGGTCGAGTCCCACAGCAGCGCGGCGCCGTCGCCGCTGTCGGTTCGCGGCACGGTGAGGCCCGCGACGTCCGGCACCCGTCCGAAATAGCGGATGCTGTCCTGCCAGCCGGCCGCGGCCGCGCCGAGCTCGCGCTGTGCCGTCGCCTTGGCCTTGCTCTCGAAATAGAGGAAGGCGCCCACCACGAAGGCGAGGCCGATGCCGAGGCCGATGAGCAGGCTCGTGGACAGCACTTTGAGGAACTTGCGCATCGGGGGTCTCGAGGCTGGGGGCGCGATAACCTATCACCAACGCCTTGATGTGCAACACGATACGCGCGCGTCCGGACCGCTTTTCCGAGTCGGCGCGCGGCGTCCCGGGCGCGGCGGGGCTCGGACCGTGGGTGGCAAACCCAAGCGCCAACGTGACTTGACCCTCGCCCAGCGCCCGGCTACCTTTCCCTGTCTGCGGCCGAAAAAGGCCGCGTTTTTGGCGCCTACGCAGTGGCACGGTGGCTACGAGGATTATGCCGACGATCAATCAGCTGGTCCGTGCGGGCCGGCGCGACGTGGAAAAGAAGGAAAAGGCGCCGGCGTTGCGCGGCAATCCGCAGAAGCGCGGCGTCTGCACGCGGGTCTACACGACGACGCCGAAGAAGCCGAACTCGGCGCTGCGCAAAGTGGCGCGGGTGCGGCTCACCAACGGGTTCGAGGTGACCGCGTACATCCCGGGCGAGGGGCACAACCTGCAGGAGCACTCGATCGTGCTGATTCGGGGCGGTCGCGTGAAGGACCTGCCGGGCGTGCGCTACCACATCATCCGCGGGACGCTCGATGCGGCCGGGGTGAACGAGCGCAAGCAGGGGCGCTCGAAGTACGGGGCCAAGCGGCCCAAGGCGGCTAGGTAGATGGCGAGGCGTCCGCGCTCCGTGAAGCGCGTCGTGCCGGCGGATCCGCGGTACGACAGCCAGACGGTCAGCAAGTTCATGAACAACCTGATGACGGCGGGCAAGAAGTCCACGGCCGAGGGTATCTTCTACACGGCGATGGACATCATCGAGCAGCGGACGGGCCAGCCGGGCGTGAACGTGTTCAAACAGGCGCTGGCGAACGCGAAGCCGGTGGTGGAAGTGAAGAGCCGGCGGGTGGGCGGCGCGACGTACCAGGTGCCGGTCGAGGTGCGGCCGGAGCGGCGGACGGCGCTGGCGATGCGGTGGCTGCTGCAGTACAGCCGCGCGCGCGGCGAGAAGTCGATGGCCGACCGGCTGGCGAACGAGCTGATCTCGGCCTCGAAGGGCGAAGGTAACACGATCAAGAAGAAGGACGACACCCACAAGATGGCGGAAGCCAACAAGGCGTTTGCGCATTATCGCTGGTAGGGGCTTGCTGAAGGCTGTCCGCTGACGGCTGTCAGCAGGCAGCAGACAACCTTAGCGTGAACAACTCGTAGGCCGCTGCTGGAAGCGGCCTCGTCACGGCAAGAACGCGGCCGGACGAACACGCGGAGCGAGACCTGCGGCTGCGGCCGCGCACGGTCGCCCCGCCTTTTTGCTGAATAAAGGGAGCGCATGCCACGAAGCACACCGCTCGAGCGGTATCGGAACATCGGCATCATGGCGCACATCGATGCCGGGAAGACGACGACCACCGAGCGCATCCTGTACTACACGGGCCGCACCTACAAGCTGGGTGAGGTGCACGACGGTACGGCCACGATGGACTGGATGGAGCAGGAACAGGAGCGCGGCATCACCATCACGTCGGCGGCAACGACGGCGGAGTGGACGCGCTTCGACACGCCGTACCGGGTCAACATCATCGACACGCCGGGCCACGTGGACTTCACGGTCGAGGTGGAGCGGTCGTTGCGGGTGCTGGACGGGGCGGTGGCGGTGTTCTGCGCGGTGGGCGGCGTGGAGCCGCAATCCGAGACGGTGTGGCGGCAGGCGGACAAGTACGGCGTGCCGCGGATCGCGTTCGTCAACAAGATGGACCGGGTCGGCGCCGATTTCGACAACGTGGTGAAGGAGATCCGCGACCGGCTCGGCGCGAAGGCCTTCCCGGTGCAGCTGCCCCTGGGCCAGGGAGAGTTGTTCACGGGGGTGGTGGACGTCATCCGCCGGGTCGAGGTGGTCTTCCAGGAGGAGGCGCAGGGCAGGACCTGGGCGGAGGGACCGGTGCCCGGCGCGCTCGCCGACAAGGTCGAGCAGCTGCGCCACGAGCTGATCGAGGCCGCGGTGGAGTACGACGACGAGCTGCTCGAGAAGTACCTCGAGACGCACGAGCTCACCGTGGAAGAAATCCGCCGCGCGATCCGCAAGGCGACGGTGAAGCTCGGCATGGTGCCGGTGTTCTGCGGCGCGGCGTTCAAGAACAAGGGCGTCCAGCAGCTGCTCGACGGAGTGGTGGACTACCTCCCGAGCCCGCTGGAGATTCCGCCGGTGCAGGGGCACACGCTGCACCATGGCGAGTCGCGCGAGACGCGGTGCGCCGGCGACGACGAGCCGTTCGCGGCGCTCGCCTTCAAGATCATGACGGACCCGTTCGTCGGGCGCCTGACCTTCATCCGGGTGTACTCGGGCGTGCTGGGGTCGGGGTCGTACGTGTTCAACGCCACGAAGGAGAAGCGCGAACGCGTCGGCCGGCTGGTGCAGATGCACGCCAACAAGCGGGAAGAGATCGACGAGGTCCGCGCGGGCGACATCGCGGCGGTCATCGGCCTCAAGGACACGAAGACCGGCGACACGCTGTGCGACGAGGACAAGGCTGTCGTCCTGGAGGCGATGCGGTTCCCGAACCCGGTGATCGACGTCGCCATCGAGCCCAAGACCAAGGCCGACCAGGACAAGCTCGGCATCGCGCTCCAGAAGCTCGCGGAGGAGGACCCCACGTTCCGCGTGCACACCGATCCGGAGACGCAGCAGACGATCATCTCGGGGATGGGCGAGCTGCACCTGGAGATCATCGTGGAGCGGATGAGACGCGAGTTCAAGGTGGACGCCAACGTGGGCCGGCCGCAGGTGGCCTACCGCGAGACGATTCGCGCGAAGGTCGAAGGGGTCGAGGGCAAGTTCATCCGCCAGACCGGCGGCCGCGGCCAGTACGGCCACGTGGAGATCAACCTCGAGCCCGGCCCCCAGGGCAGCGGGTTCGTGTTCGAGGACAAGGTCGTCGGCGGCTCGGTGCCGCGCGAGTACATCGGGCCGGTCGAGCAGGGCATCGCCGAGGCGCTGGAGAACGGCGTGCTGGCGGGCTACCCTGTGGTGGACGTGAAGGTTGAGCTGACCGACGGCAGCTACCACGACGTGGACTCGAGCGAGATGGCGTTCAAGATCGCGGGCTCGATGGCCTTCAAGGAAGCCGCCCGCCGCGCCAGGCCGGTCCTGCTCGAGCCGATCATGGCCGTCGAGGTCGTGACGCCGGGCGAGTACCTCGGCGACGTGATGGGCGACCTGTCGAGCCGCCGCGGCAAGATCGGCGGGATGACGCAGCGGGCGCAGGCCCAGGTCATCGCGGCCGAGGTGCCGCTGTCGGAGATGTTCGGCTACTCGACCCAGCTGCGCTCGATGAGCCAGGGGCGCGCGGTGTACACGATGCAGTTCGCGCACTACGAGGAAGTCCCGAAGTCGAAGGCGGACGAGATCATCACCAAGGTAAAGGGCTGACACGATGGCCAAGGCCAAGTTTGAGCGGACCAAGCCCCACGTGAACGTCGGCACGATCGGGCACGTGGACCACGGCAAGACGACCCTGACGGCGGCCCTGACGAAGGTGAGCGCCGACAAGGGGTGGGGCACGACGTACGTGTCC
>Ga0187892_10009196_pt1 | contig 13111 bp, 7 predicted proteins | sample MA1701073metaG_FD_139345 | JGI IMG/M metagenome (GOLD analysis project Ga0187892, IMG submission 139345) | Bio-ooze microbial communities from a basaltic lava cave in the Kipuka Kanohina Cave System on the Island of Hawaii, USA - MA170107-3 metaG ...
AGCACCGGGTGATGAAACGCGCCGACCAGATTCTTCCCGCCAGGGATGTTGATGGCCGTCTTGCCCCCGAGCGCTGCGTCGATGCAGGCTTCCACGGTTGTCGGGCACACCGCCCACCTGACCCCTCGCATCCAGGTGGCTGCCACGAACCCGGCCAGGTCGCTCACAACCCCGCCTCCCAATGCGAGAATGACTCCATCCCGTCCAAAGCCTTCCGAAGCCAATCGGTAATAAAGTTCTGCCACACTGGATATGCTCTTGGAATGTTCGCCAGGCCGAATTCGATGTTCGAAAGGCAAGAATCCGGCAGCTGCGAGCGACTGCAACACGGCCGGAGCGTAAAGCCTCCCGACCTGGTCGTCGGTGACAAGCAAGACGCGAGACACCGGTGCGTCCGAAATCGCCCCCTCAAGCGCCGATCCAACGACGGAGCAACCGTTCAACTGCAATACAATCTTCGTTTCCGATTCGCCGATTTTGGAAACTATCTCAATCATCAATGACGGCTCCCTGCTCCTCTCAAAACCGCGGAAATCGGTCTCACATGTTCATACAAGTTCGCCGCACCGAAGGACCTTGCCGGTCGTAGATAATTGATAGGGTTCGTTGCTGCGATTGCTGAGTTGCCCTGACAGTTGTTATCGGAACATGCTCGCTGAATGGATTTCACAATGCGAGCTGATTTTATCGGCCATAATCGTTGACGGATTTGTGAAAGGTAGGTACAATCCCCCCCGATGACTAGAGCCATTATTGACAAGCCAAAGCGGTTTTCCAGACCCAAGTCGCGCGCCAATCAGATTCGCACGTATCGTTCTTCAATTGCGTATTTGAATTCACTCACGAACTACGAGCGAGTCATTCGTCCACATTACACGAGCGCCAACTTCGGATTAGCCCGAATGGCGCGACTTTTGTCCTGCTTGGGCAATCCGCACAAGCAGTTTCGGTCGGCACACATCGCCGGCACGAAAGGCAAAGGCAGTACGGCCACGATGCTGGCCGAGATGCTCCGTGCCTGCGGCCTTCGGGTCGGATTGTACACGTCGCCGCACCTGTTGGACATTCGGGAGCGGATCGTCGTAGACGGGCGGATGATCTCGGAGAGCGCCTTTGTTCGTGTGGTGACGGCCGTGGCGCGGGTGGCCGGTCGGGCCCGCGTGCCGGAGCCGACATATTTTGAAGTCTTGACGGCGGCGGCGTTTCGGTACTTTGCCGAGGAAGAGGTCGACATCGCGGTTGTTGAAACCGGCATGGGGGGGCGGTTGGACTCGACCAACGTACTCTCACCGGATGTGGTGGGCATCACCAGCATTAGTTATGATCACCTTGCCCAACTCGGCACAGACCTTGAGTCGATCGCCACGGAGAAGGCCGGCATCATCAAGAAGGGCGTTACGGTGCTCAGCGCCCCCCAGCGGCCCAACGTCAAGGAAGTGATTCGGCAGACCGCGGAGGCCAAGAATGCGCCGCTGCGCTTCTCAGACGAAGACGTAGACTTTAGCTATCGCTTCGAGTTTTCGCGATCGATCGGCCGGCACGCACGGATTTGCATGACCACCCCGACGAGCCGCTTTGAACATCTGCACGTTCCCTTGCTCGGCGAACATCAGGCGATCAACTGCGGTTTGGCGCTGGGTATGTTGGATGCATTGAAGTCGCGCGGTTTGCCCATTGACGATCAGAAGGCGATGGAGGGATTGGCCAATGTTCGGCTGGCGGGCCGGATGCAGATTCTCTCCGAGGCGCCGACCATTCTGGTGGACGGGGCGCACAACGCCGCCAGCATCGACGCTTTGATGCGGGCGATCGGGCAAAACATCACCTACGACTCGATGGTGGTGATCTTCGGTTGCAACCGCGACAAGGACATCGCCGGGATGATCCGCCGCATTCAGTTGGGCGCCGACAAGATCATTTTCACGGGGACGGGTTCTCCGCGAACCGCTGAACCGGCGGAGCTGGCGGCCGAGTACACCGAGCGCTCGGGCAAGATGGCGCAAGTCGCCGATACGCTCGATGAGGCCATGCACATAGCCTTGAGCGCGGTCACCCGCGAAGACCTGATCTGCATCACCGGTTCGTTCTACCTCGTCGCCGAAGCCTTGCGCAGACACGGCGCGAAACCGGCGTAGCTATTGCGGACCGGTGAGGAGGGGGGCGAGGGCCGCGAAGTCGGCGAGGTCGATCTGAAAGTCCACGTCGGATGAGGCCGGGTCGGCGGAGGCGATGTCGAAGGCGTCGCAGCCTGAGGCGCAGGCGTCGGCCTGCGGGCCGCTGAAACAGGTCTGAAACCGGGCCATGTCACGCAGGTCCACGTCCCCGTCCAGGTCGAAATCGCCGGGATCAGCGCAGAGCAGCTTGGTTAAGCGGAAGATGGATGCAGGTGGAGACGGTGGATGCCGAATATCCGCGCTGCATGTGGGATCAACGTCGACCGAGCGATAGAAGCTTCCCGAGTAGATGATATTTCCCTCGGCATCAGTCGTGATGTGCGAGCGAGTGCCTGCCGCGAAGTCGATTGTCCGCACCCATTCAAAAGCCCCGTCAGAACCCAAACGCAGGATGAACTCACCCCTCGGGGCTCGTTCGACGACGCCGGGGCCGGGGTCAAAGTCGAGGCGTCCGCGGAACTTTCCGCCGACATGAACGACGCCCGCCGCGTCGATGGTCAGCCGCTCGCCGTATTCGGCTTCGTCGCCGCCCGCCGTGTAGGCCCAGGCGTAGGCGCCGTCTGAACGCAACTTAAGCACGAAGATATCCGATTCGTAGAGGCCGGTGCGGTCGGGGATCGCGGTACGCAGGTCCACGCCTTCGGTCACGTCGAAATCCACCGTTCCATTAAAGCCGCCAGTCACGACGACATCTCCCGCGGGCGATACGGCGATGTCGCCGTCATCCCCGTCGAAAAACACCGGCAGCGTCCGGGTCCAAGCGTACGTACCATTGGAAAGAAACTTGGTGATAAAGATGTCCTCGGCAATCGGTTGGCTCATCGCGATATGCCAGTCAGCAGCGGGTCCCGGATCAAAATCGGCAGCGCCGCGAAACGTCCCGGACACATAGACGCTGCCATCGCCGTCGACGCCGACGCCGACACTAGCATCCCATGCGCTACCCCCAAAGGTCCGGGTCCAAACGTGCGAACCGTCTGCGCTGAGTTTGGTCACAAACACATCGGCGAAGCCCCGTGACGTTCGCGCATAAGTCGCAACGCCTGGGTCAAAGTCAACAGTACCCCAAAAGGCGCCGCATGCGACGACGCTATTCGTTGTATCTACTGCAATTCCTGTCCCGACGCAATCTCCATCGAAACTTCGCGTCCACCCGTATACACCGTCCGAGGAGAGCTTGGTTACGAACGTGTTGTACCGTAAGTCGGCGGCCACATGGTACTCGATCACGTCGGTTGGGTCGAAGTCGACTACATCTTGAAACGATCCGGTGACATACACGGCACCGTCGCCGGTTGTAGCCACGTCGCTTGCGGCGTCGGCCTCGATTCCGCCGACCGCGTACGTCCACGCGTAGGAACCGTCGGTGTGCAGTTTACTTACGAACAGATCACCCTGGGGGCTCGAGGAAGTTCGCTCGTCGATTCCTTCCGTTGGATCAAAATCGGTCGGTCCAGTGAAGCCACTCGCGAGGTAAACGGCACCAGTAGAGTCGGTCGCCAGTGTTCCGCCCGCGTCCCAAACGAGGGTCCACCCATGGCGCGGTGTGGGGCATGCACCTTGGACAATGCCAAGCCCAAACATACAAAAGCTACAAATGATTGCTAATAGGGAAGCATGCGCGGCCGCATGCGATTGAACCACGCGCTCACGCCTCGCCTTTCCCAAGAACTTCACCTCCGACGAACCATCCCTCGGTAACGCCGTACTTAAAGTATAGCGTGTGCCAGCCGTCCGTTCTAGGACCGATTGGGAGGCGCAGGGCCTTTGCAATTCTTCACGCGGTGGGCCATGCCAAACGATGGGCTTCTGCAATGCTTTTCGGATTCCAGTCCGAGCGGTGCCGCGATCTTGACTGCTCGGGCGGCATGGTTTATCATCAGCAGGATTGGAAGCCGCCCCGTCACGGTCGGCGTGGCCAGCAGCGGCGGGGAGCGGGGGCCGGGGCTTCCTTACGTACTTCCTTCCGAACCGGTGTATTGTCCTGACAAGACCTAGCGAGGTGTGCGATGGGTGTGGGCAGGGGAATGATTCGATCGGCGGCCGTGGTGGTTGGCGCTGTTGTGTGGTCGACGGTCGCGGCCAATGGGGCGGTCGGCCCTGATGTGATCGTCGGCCGGCTGGATGACGTAGGTGATTACGCCCGGCTTGGGGATACGGCCGCATTGGCTATGGCCACCGTTTCCTGCAACGCGGGCGATGAGGTGTTGAACTGGTACCAATTGCCCAACAACCAACATCCGGTCATCGGACAGAACTTGTATCGCCTCAAAGACGGGCGGCTTGAGCAGATCGGTCAGGCATGGCTCAAGCACGGTTTTGCCGCGTTGCAGGGGACCACGTGTTTTGCAGACTGCGTGCCCCATTCGAGCACGGGGCTGGGTGTTCATTGTTCGGATCCGTACTCACACGGTTTGAACCAGGGACCTGGGCTGGGACCCAGGGGCGAGGTCAATCCGTTTACCGGATATTTTGACGGAGCGACGGCCGATGACCACACCGGGCACGTGCATACGGGCATCAGTCACGGCTTGCAAGTCAAGCACGCCGACTTGGGGAACGCCGGGGCGCGGTATTTCGCGGAGGGGCATTACGTCGCCCCGGACGATGCCACCGCGGGGAACGGCAACAACAACGCCTCATGGCTGGAGGTGGCCGTCACGGGGACTTCGGCGAATTGGACGTTTACGAATATCGGCGGCACGGTGCGCGAGCAGCCGGCGATTTTCGCGTGGACGGGTTCGACGCGAACCATCCTCGATAGTTGGCCGACCGACGGGCGGGTTATCGTCGCTTATAAGGTGACAGCGCTGGGCGGAGGGCAATATCGCTACGACTACGCCGTGTACAACATGAACAGCGAGCGCGCGATCGGCTCGTTCTCCGTCCCCGTCGGCGCCGCGACGATTACCAACGTCGGCTTTCATGCGGTGCTCTCCCACGACGCGGGGCTATCGAACGACGTGTGGCCATCGGTGGTCGCCGACGGCGACATTACATGGTCGACCGACACATTTCAGACGGATCCCGACGCCAACGCGATTCGCTGGGGAACCATGTACAACTTTTGGTTCGACGCGAACCTGCCCCCGATCATTAGTTCGGCGACGCTGGGCCGGTTCAAACCAGGCCCAGGGGGCGCCGTGACCCTGGGTGTTGTGCAAGCGCCGGCCGCGGCGGATTGCAACAACAACGGCACGCCGGACGATCAGGACATACTACCCGGCGGCGAAAGCGATGACTGCAACCCAAATGGGATTCCCGATGAATGCGAGGTTGCCGGCAACGACTGCAATATGAACTTGGTTCCCGATGACTGTGATGTTGCCGCCGGGCCCGATTGCAATGGCAACTCGATTCCCGACTCCTGCGACCTTGCCGGCCCAAGCCTGGACTGCAACGCCAATTTGACCCCTGATGAGTGCGAATTGGCCGTGGATTGCAATTCGAACCTTCGCCCGGACGACTGCGATCTGGCGGGCAACGATTGTAACGGTGACCTGGTCCCCGACGACTGCCAGGTGGACTGCGACTTCGACGGGACGATCGATGCCTGCGAAGCCGCGCCTGATTGCAATCTCAACGGAACGCCCGACAACTGCGACGTCAACGGGCTGGTCGGCGGAGCGGTCAGTTATCCCAGCGGCACGGTCGATCTGGCGATTCCGGATAACAATTCCGCCGGCGTTTCGCACACCTTGCTCGTATCCGCTGCGGGTAACGTGACCGATGTCAACGTCTCGGTGAATCTTACGCATACTTGGGTGGCCGATTTGATCATCACCCTCACGCATGGCACGACCACGGTGACGTTGTGGGACGGGGTCTGCGGCGCCAACGACGGCATCGCGGCAACTTTTGATGATGAGGGCAGCACGCTGACCTGCGGAAACCCAACCGTTGGAACGTTTCGCCCTACCGCGGCCGGGGGTTCCCCGTTATCGGGGTTTGATGGGTCCACCGCTTCAGGCAATTGGACGATCAAACTGGTGGATACGTTCCCCTCCGACGCCGGCGTCCTGAGCGACTGGACGTTGGTCGTTGAAACTCCGAATCAACCGCCAGTCAGTGAAGATGTGAACGGTAACGGCATCCCAGACGAGTGCGAGGAGATCTGCGCGACGGTGGCGGAGTGCAACGACGACAACGCATGCACGTTGGACGATTGCACTAATGGTCTGTGTGTACACCCGGTCACGGGCTACGGCGACGTCAACGGTAGCGGGCTCGTGGATCTGGACGATATTCTCTGTGTGCTTGACGGGTTCGCCGCCTCGGTCGACTGCGTCAACGCGGACATTTATCCCTGTCAACCCAACGGCCTTATCGATATCGACGACATCCTTGCCGAATTGGACGCGTACAATGGGGACGGGGCCTGTTGCGGCCCGTAGATCGCGCGAGCCGCGGATCAGTCCGCGCGGACGACGAGGAAAGGAAGCCGCGGTCCCGGACTACCGTTCAAAGCGAGCGATCCGTACCATGTGATCGTAATACGCATCGGCCAAGGCCGCCGGTTCGGCCGCGAAATAGAAGTGAAATGTCGCTTCGGCGTCGCTGATCGAGCTCGGCGTCGAGGCGCTCAACCGGGCGGCGCCCACCCGGGCTTGATAGCTTCCGTCGGCTACATCACGCAGCAGGCTTCGCAACGAGTCCACATAGCGACCGCCGGCGCCGTGGCGCAGGAACGTGATCAAGGCCCAGACCTGCGCGTGGTACGTCTGCGCGATCCGGCTATTGTCCTTGCTGATCACCTCTTCGACACTGGTATTGACGATCTCCTGGAGCGACAACAGGGCGTCGCTTTGAATCGCTTCGCGAAGGCCGTTGATGCGTAGGGTATTGTATTGGGGCGCGAACGCCGGATCAGCGCCGGAATGATCGACCGCCTCCAGGTAGCACGCCAGGCCTTCGTTCAGCCACGGTGGTAGTTGAGATCGAAATCGCGATGCGGCGTACTGATGCCAGCCCTGGTGGGCGAGGGTCGTCAAGGTCGTCGAACGGTCAACGTGGAAACAGGCCGAAGAGGCGCCCTGTGTGAAACCACCGGGGCGGATGTGGCAGCTCACTTCAGAACGGGCGGCAGCATCGGTTTGCATGAACCTATGCCACTGGCCGCGCGAGGTAAACACGTGCACGATGAGCTTGTCCTTGGTCCCATCCGGTGTCGGTAGGAGCCCGTCATACCGGCTATACATTCGTTCGAGGAATGCAGGCAAGGCAGTCTCAAGCTCAGCATCGTCGAGCGTGCTGACGATCTCGAAATGCTGCGTCGTCAGCTTCCGGCCGACCAGCCCAGCCTCGGACCATGGGCGTACTGAGACCGCGATCGCGGTTGTCGGGCCGTGCGCTCGGCAACCGGCGATTACCAGGGCCAAGCTCGGGCCGCAGGCCAGGCCGAGTCTAATGGCACCGTATCTGACGCGTCCGTGCTGCATCCGGCTACCCTCTCCGCACTCATCCCGCAGCGATAACGAACCTAGACGTCGACAGAATCCGGGCCAAGCCACCATAGACTTGGACTCGGATTCGGTCCCCCTTATCATCGACCAGCGGCGGACAGGGAGTGAACGTTATGGCGAAACACGAACAGACGGAACTTGTTATCATCATTGGATCGGGTCCGGCGGGTTGGACAGCGGCGTTGTATGCAGTGCGGGCCAACCTGCGCCCGCTGGTGTTCGCCGGTCGACCCAAGACCGTGCCCACAACCATCCTTCCCGGCGGCCAGTTGATGATGACCACCGAGGTCGAGAACTACCCCGGATTTCCAGACGGAATCACGGGCCCCAAAATGATGTCGTATTTTGAGCAGCAGGCCGTCCGCTTTGGGACGCGAATCGTTACGGACAACGGCCTTAGTCCTGACGTGTCCAATTCCGAGGACGGACACAGTCACGCCTATCATGATTGCCAGAGCGTCGATTTTTCGCGCCGGCCGTTCAGGGTCATCGGCGAAGACAGTACGGAGTATCGTGCCCACAGCGTGATCGTTGCAACCGGCGCGACGGCGAACTGGCTGGGCCTGCCCAACGAGCAGCGACTGGCCCGAAGCGGTGGAGGAGTCAGCGCCTGCGCGGTTTGCGACGGGGCTCTGCCGGTGTTCCGCAACAAGGCGGTCGGCGTGGTCGGCGGCGGCGATTCGGCCTGCGAGGAAGCTACCTACCTGACCAAGTTCGCGTCTAAGGTGTACGTGATTCACCGTCGGGACAAACTGCGGGCGTCGAAGATCATGGCCGAGCGGACGGCGGCCAATCATAAGATCGAATTCGTCTGGAACAGGGAAGTCGTTGATGTGCTGGGCGACAAGATGATCTCGGGGGTCAGGCTGAAGCATAGTCAGACGGCGGCAGAGTCCACGTTGGAGCTTGGCGGTTTGTTTATGGCCATCGGACACACTCCGGCCACCGCGTTTCTGAACGGTCAACTGGAACTCGACGCCAAGAAGTACATCAAACTCAAGGACCCATACCGTTCGGCCACGAGCGTCGAGGGCGTCTTTGCCGCGGGAGATTGCGTGGACAGCGTCTACCGCCAGGCGGTGACGGCCGCGGGCATGGGTTGCAAGGCCGCTCTCGATGCCGAGCGATGGCTCGGTCAGCAGGGGATTGAATAGAACCTGAATGAAAGTTTTTTTGGTTTTCAATCGCCCACGCGGGACGCCGGGTCCGAGTTTTGTGTAGCGGTCAGGCTTTGAATCCGGCGGATCTCTGTTTGTAAGCGCTGGGCATCGGCGTCATCGGGATTCCGGTCAAGTACCGCGGCCAGGTCGGCGGCCGCGATGAGTAGGTCGCCGCGCTTCCACTCGAGCAACGCCTTCACAAACAGCACTTCCGGCTGATTCGGCTGCTCCCGATGCGCAAGATCGATCGCACGCAGGGCGCGCCCCAGATCGCCTTCATCGATCGCGGCCTTGGCCAGGAGGAGCTGTGCCAGCGAATCGCGTGGATGAGCGACGACGTAATCGGCAAGAGTCCCGACCGCCGATTCGGAGTCGCCCAGCGCCAAGTAGCTTTCGGCCAAGCCGCGGCGCACCGCGCCACTTGCCTCATCGCCGCCTTTTGCCGAAACGAGCTGCTTCAGCAAGGGGACAGCCTCCGCAAAGCTTCCCTCTTGCACGAGCAGAAGTCCGAGCTCCTCGGCAATCAGCCGATTGCCGGGATAAGCGCTAACGGCACGGCGGTATTGCCTGACAGCTTCGGCGTCGTCGCCGAGCAGTCGAGCCACGTGAGCGGCCAGAGCTGCCAGTGCGCCCCGGTCGTCGAAGTCGGCCGTGCGTTCTTCCAGCAATCGCCGGGCCTCATCGAAACGATTAAGACCGATCAAACACTCAATTTGGGCGACAAAGTAATCGAGGCGGTTTTGATCCTGGGCGAGGGCCTGCGAAAACTTTTCGAGCGCGGCCTCAAGTCGATCCTGCTGCTCCAGAATGACGCCTTCGGTGTAGAGCAAGTCAGGCGACCGCGCCCCGGCCCGATCGGCGGCCGCCAGGGCCTGCGCGGCCGACGCCGGTCGGGAGAGTTCCAGATTCGCCCTGGCCAACAAGCAATAGTGCGCGGGGTTGCTCGGATCGAGGGCGACGGATTCGGTTGCGGTTCGAATGGACTCGTCGAACTGTCCCGACTGAAACTGCTGGACAGCCAGTTGGAGCTTGACCCGCCCGCGAACCTGGTTCCAGTGACGCTCGCCCTCCGCTTTGCGAGCGGACGATGGCAAGGATTGACATGCAGTGACACTCATCGCCAGGGCCGCCGCGGTGAGCACATGGAGTCTGTGACGATGGTGCAGCGGGTTCATGGCTGGGGGCTCCTTTCCGGCACGGTTGGGCCGGGCTGGGGCGCTGGACCGCCGGCCTCCGCGTCGCCGAAGACAGGATCGACCACTCCGTGTTCCGCGGCAATCAGTCGGTGAATGAAACCTCGGCCGCCCGTGCGCCGCGTGGACCAAGAGCGCTCACCAACGAGGTCTTCTCTTAGCTGCATGGCGGGGACAAACCGGCTGTTGTTGTGCAGGGCCAGGTTGACATGCCAGAGGGCTTTATCGCGGTCGCCGGCGGCGAGGGCCTCACGCGCCCTGCGTTCATGGCTTTGAGCGAGTCGATCTCGGCCGTGCCACATCAGGCCGTTGCGCGTGCCGATGTGGATCCGTTCAATGTCTTCGAGCTGGCCGCGCGATGCGTCGGCGAAGGCCGACTGATCCTTGACGACATGTATGGTCAATAGAATAATGACTTCCTCACGGTTGACCCGATCGCTGGTAGAGCGGAAGAGGACCCCGAGTCCGGGGATGTTCCCAATGCCGGGAGTCTGTTTGCGCGCTGCGGTCGTTACATCCCGGAACAGCCCGCCGATCAGGATGGTCTGGCCGTCCTTCACCAGCACGTTCGTGGTCACTTCCGTGGTCTGTTCCGATGGCAGCCCCTGGGCGTTGACGAAGCCGACGCTATCCTCCGGGTGCAGCTCGACGCGGACAAAACCGTCGTCACCGATGAACGGCCGGAAGATCAATTGCGTCCCGGTCTCAAGAAACTCGACGCTCTGGATCGCCTGGGTCTCGGTCACCGTCGTGGTTAGGAATCCGTCGCGCCGACCGACGATCACCTGCCCCTTCTGCTTGTTGAGGGCCATTACTTTGGGGTTCGCCAGAACCGTCGTGTCCGTCACCTGCTCCAGCGCCCGAAGGAACACGGCCACCTGATCCTTGATGATCCCGATGTTGATCCCACCGCCGGGCACGTCGCTGCGAAAGCCGGTTGAGGCCGCGGCATTGAATTGCTCGAAGCGGTCCTGTGGTAGTTGACCGAGGTTGATGTCGGTGATGGCATTGGAAGTTCCGCCCAGGAGCTCCAAATCCACGCCGCCGACGATGGAGAAGTCGATTCCCAGGGCGTTTTCGTCCGTCAACTCCGCGCGGAGGATGGTGGCCTCGATCAGTACCTGCCGCGGGCGAATGTCGATGGAGCGCAAGAAGCGCTCGATTTCTTGGAGATTCGGCGGCGCCGCGGTGACGATGATCATTTCCTGAGCGGCGCTGGTGTTGCTGCCGCCGCTTTCGGCCTCGCTGCCGATGCCGACCGCCGGAGGCGGCGATACGGCTGCCGTGCCGCCCTCGCCAAGCAGCGGGGTGATGTAGACCTTGGCGTCGGCGGCGGAAATGTAGTTGAGCGAAAAGACGCGCGTGGCCGGCCGGTCGGCAGTCTCCATTCGCGCCAGCTCTTCGGCGGTGTAGACATAGATGAAGTTTCCCGCGGTCCGGTACCCGGCCCCGTTGGCGATCAGGATCGCGTCGAGGGCTTCCTCGAACTTGGCGTTGTACAGGTGGGCGGTGACGGTTCCCTTGACGTTGGGAGAGGCGATGATGTTGCGGCGGCTCTCGATGGACAAAAGCCGCAGGACGGTGGCCAGGGGAAGATCGGCGACGTGGAGCTCGACGGATCCGCGATCGGTAACGCGCACTTCCGTTTGTCGGTTGGACGGCGGAGCGTCGCCGGGCGGACGATCCTGAGCGGACAGGGTTGCCGCTGGGAACAGCGCGCAGGCCGCAGCTCGGGCCGCGGCCCAAAGTATCGGCAATTGTCGTAACGTCCGCATCGGCGACCCAGGCGACTCGCGGCCGAACCATGGGAGAGGCTCGCGACGCGCCATTACAAGCCCTTGCCGCGATCCGTCGGGGCCGCACCGCCTTGGTTATCGGCACCAACGACGGCGACGTTGAGTGTCCCCATCGCCAGCAGATTTGGAATCCCTTCAATAGTTCCAGGCTACCTTGGGCATTGTTGCGTTATTTTACAAAGCACCAATTTTAAGTGGGTTCGTTTGGAAAGTACTGTCTTCATGTGCCGCATTGTGGCACAGTGCCACAAAGCGGCACTGCGTGTGACGCCGCGAAGAGCGGTTGAAGGAGCGGCGCGGGCCGCTGCCTTGCCCTTGACGCTGCGTGTAAAGGTCAGGCGGTCGCGGTTCGGATTCCGACCCACACTTCCTCACTCCGCCTGGACACGCACCTCCACGTTAATAGAACATCCCACGTGATCGGCCTTCTGACGTGGATTTCCCAGATGGCGTCTTGCGCGGCGGCATGATTCGTGCATGTTTTCCCTATAATTCAAGGGTTTCCGGAGCACCCGATGGGTGACAGGCGAAAAGAAGCACTTCGCGTGCAGTTCGATGGAAACTGAGGCTCGAATTCCATGGAGCGAAGGGGACCCGTGACGCAGGCTTGCTCGCGTTTCGTGAACGGGGCGAGTGAAGTTGCGATTTAACGACCAGGTGGACGGGACGACCGAAGGGGGCCAAGAAAACAGGCAGGGCGGAAAAACGTTTTGATTCCTGCGTCGCTCCGAGTAGAATGCGCGGGAACTCGTCAATTTGAAAATGTCGGTTCAAAGGAGCCCCAGCCGATGCAGCCTCCCCGCAACATCAGCATGTCCATGACCTTCCTCGCCGCGATCGGCCTGCTCTCCACCCCACTCAAAACCCAAGCCGGCGACGAAGGCCCCACCGGCTCCATCGTCGGGTGGGGCAGAATGGTGGTCGGCGTGGACCTGAGCGGACCCTTCGATGCCGTCGCCGCGGGAGGGCGTCACAGCCTGGGCCTCAAGTCCGACGGCGCCGTCGTGGCCTGGGGAGACAACGGCGACGGTCAGACCAAGGTCCCCGCGCCCAATGCCGATTTCATCGCCGTCGCTGGGGGCTATTTGCACAGCCTGGGCCTCAAGTCCGACGGCTCCATCGTAGCCTGGGGAGACAACAGCTCCGGTCAGACCAACGTCCCCGCGCCCAATGCTGATTTCATCGCCGTCGCCGCGAGCGCTTCGCACAGCCTGGGCCTTAAGTCCGACGGCACCATCGTGGCCTGGGGATCCAACGCCTACGGTCTGACCAACGTCCCCGCGCCCAATGCCGATTTCATCGCCGTCGCCGCGGGCCTTTATCACA
>Ga0187892_10009198_pt1 | contig 13102 bp, 11 predicted proteins | sample MA1701073metaG_FD_139345 | JGI IMG/M metagenome (GOLD analysis project Ga0187892, IMG submission 139345) | Bio-ooze microbial communities from a basaltic lava cave in the Kipuka Kanohina Cave System on the Island of Hawaii, USA - MA170107-3 metaG ...
TGGGGAAAACCGTTGTAGTGCTCCTCGAAGACGCGCCAGGTCCACCCGGTCGTACCCGCGGCCTTCTCCACGGCGTAGCCGAAGCCGACCTCGGAGTACGTTGGCAGGGCATTCCCCATCAGCATGTCGGCGTACGTCTGCCCCTTGTCGCCGAAGACTTCGACGGCGTCGTACATGCCTCCCGGCTTGGTCCAGGAGTTTTCGACGACGCCGGTCGCGCCGTTGGCGAACTCGATGATTGTGAGCGCCTCGTCTTCGCCTAACGTGCGATCCTTGTGGACCTGGGTGGAGAGCTGTGCGTACACGCTCTTCACGGCGGGCTTGCCGAGGAACCACCAGCAGAAGGCGATGCCATGGCATCCGAGGTCCATGAGCGCGCCGCCGCCTGACTGCTCGACGTCCCAGAACCACGGCGAGTGCGGGCCGGAGTGCTTCTCCGACTGTTTCACGAGGTGGACTCGTCCGAAGGCGCCCTCGTCAGCCATTTGTTTGGCCTTCACGTACTTGGGCGCGAAGAAGAGTTCCTCGGCATAGAGCAGGAGGACGCCGGCCTTGTCACACGCTTGCTGCATGGCGTCGGCTTCCTCGAGCGTGATGCAGAGCGGCTTCTCGCACACCACGTGTTTGCCGGCTGCCGCGGCCTCGATCGTGATTCTGGCGTGCAGCGCGTTAGGCGCTGTGATCGATACGAGCTCGACGGCGGGGTCGCGTAGCATCTCGCGGTAGTCGCGATAGGCAGTGGGAATGCCGTGTCGTTCGGCGAACGCTTGAGCGTTCCCTGGCGTCGGTGAGGCGACCGCTACGACCTCCGACTCGTCAGGCATCATCCGCACCGAATTTGCGATACAGTCGGCCTGGAACCGTGAACCGATGATGCCGATCTTCACTTTGGACATGACGTCCTCTTTGGATAGCGCGGCAGTGAACGAATGAAAAGGCACCGCGCGTCCTTAACTTGGTGCCGATGACCGACATTCTCACGCGCCTCGCCGGATGCCTCACCACCCGCTACGAGGTCCAGCGCGAGTTTGTCGACGCCTGGTTGTCAGCCGGGAGCTTGCACGTTAGGCGACCCGCGCCTCTGTCCGCGTGGGATCTTGCCACGAAGAACGAGGTCCGGCGCTCGCGTTAGCAACTCGCGATTCATCAGGTTGTGGGTGGCCGTTGTTGATATTGACTCTAGTTCGTCGAATATGAGGTTGGTGATGGCCAGTGTCGCGGGGCGCTGATCATCGCGTCCGCAATCGCTTGATCGGCCCAACCGCGAACACGACGGCAAACACACGCCTTCCGGGCTTGCTGCTCGTTGTTCGTGACGTCGAATTCTCGAGCAACCAAGTTCAATTGCAGTCGGGAGAATGGCGCGTCGAAACGACCCGTAAGCCACCCGATTACGTAGGCTGCAGCGAGAGCGCCAGCAACGGTGGTTAAGTACCCAACCGTGTTTAGTTGCGGAATATCCTGCCAATAAGGATTAGCGTTTTCACCCCGTGACCGAGCCGCTTGCGCCGCGGTCCTGCGCGCGTGCCGTTCCTCGTCTGACATTAGTTCCCGTGCTAGTTGTTGCGGGTTGAGCATATCACGACAAAGGACACAAGCGTCAGCAGGATGAAAGCGCACTAGCTGCACAATTTGGCCCCGCACAACCCCAGATTTGCCTTCGAGCCCGACGCCACAGTCGATGGCGGGCAGCAAATAACGCACGGCCATGTCACTCAGAGCAACTCTACCGTGTTGCTGATCCGTGCAACCAATCGCAACATCAGCTTGCGTGAGAGCGTTGACTACATCCACTTGCGGCAGTGCGCCAGTAATTGCCTGCACGCGACATTCGGGATCGATTGCCTCGATGTGGCGTTTGGCGAGCAACGCTTTCGGCGTCTGCTCACGTGCGTCCGCCGGCACGCTCCCGTGAACTCGTTCGAGGTTTGATTCATCGAGGTGGTCTGGGTCAACAACGATTAGCCTTCCGACTCCTGCGCGGGCTAGAACTTCAATGGCGGCTGAACCCGTCCCCCCGGCCCCAAGGACCCCAACAGTTGCACTTCGGAGACGTCTTTCTGCTTCGTCACCAAATGCACTTCTGAGCCGTGCGGAGCGTTCCCGCCAGGCACCTACCGGGGCATCGGCTGGCCGCTCTACTATGATTCCATGTGCGTCGGTCTGCACCACAAAGTGGGAGACATGGTGCCAAGATGCCTCCCAGAATACGCGCCCCGTTAGGCGCAAGCGTCCGTCGATCCTAGAAGCAATCAGACTTACATAGGGTCGGTGCGGAGCAAACTGGCCGAAATATGCCGAGTAATAGCTGTCCATCTCGTCGTCGATGCGGCTCGCGAGTGGCTTGCAGTTCTCTGGATGCGAGTGGGCAATTCCAACGGCGAGCGAATGTGACTCAGCACGGAGCGCCGCGCGGAGACTGTACTTCTCGTCGATTGCTACATGAGACACAGCGCTGTTGAGATCTCCGTCCAGCGGTCCATCGATTTCAGCGATAGTTAGTAAGAGGCTATCTGAGGTTGCGCGCCAGCCGAGGCGCAAGAAGGTCGCCCATTCCTTCGACGGATAACGCACAAACAAGTGCGACAACAGTTGTGAAGCTTCAGGTTCAGCGACGCGTACACAGACGCTCAACGAGCCCGACGGCTTCCCATCGATCAGCGGTCGTCTGCTAGCTGCTAGTTCAGTCGATGTAGCCATGCGATGAGGTGATCGATGTATGTGTGGAAGCCGTGACGTGTTTGATCCCACGGCGGGCCGCCGCCCCCATTGTGCGGGTGATAGCTCGCTAGCTGCCACTGACGGCCGTCGAGCTCGATAAGGCCCTGGGAGTTCGTGCCACCTCGAACGCGACACAGAAGTGGCGAACCGACCGGCAGGCCCGCCAAATCAATCATCGCAGCCGGATAGCCCGATGGCACGGGGACAACAACGTCGGTCTCTCTCGGCAAACCTAACGCCGCGCCATCTGTTGGTAGCCGGTGATAGACAATCGCGTCCCGAGCGCCGACGAGGTAGTCGACTTTTTGGCCGCCTGCGCGCAGAACCTCGAGCTCACGCTCAATTCGCTCTCGTGACATTCCCCGCCTCCACGACTCTCCGCGTTACGAGAAAGTGCTGACCGTTCTTCACACTAATCTCTTCGTCGATTCCGATCTCGCGTTTATCTCCAGAGTCAAGACGGACGACAGCGTTCTCAGGGGGCACGTCGACGAGCCGGGCAATGTCTCGCCCAGCCATGCGATGCCTAACGCCGTCACCCTCATCGAACTTGCGGCGGTTCACGAAAATGTGCAGTCGCTCAGAACTAGCGGCGGTTTCCGTGGAGATGTCGGAATCACTCGGCTGTTTAGCCATGTTCTGCTTTTCCTTGCGCGCTCCGCGCGAATGCAGTTAAGTTGTATAGTACGCTACTACAGCGTATACAAAACCTATATCAAGTCGTATACGTGTCAAGATCCGAACCGCGGCTGGCTGAGGTTCTAGCCGCTAATCTTCGCTCCTACAGAGAGATGCGCGCATTTACTCAGGCCGAATTGGGCCAGCGCAGCGGCATGGGAGCGGCGTCGATCTCCCACTTTGAGACCGGTCAGCGCGTACCGTCGCTCGAGTCGCTCGCGAAGCTGGCTGATGCTTTGGAGGTTTCTGTTGATGCTCTCCTCGGTCGGGCGCCTGTTGAGTCAGTCGTGACGCTGGACCCGGTCTTCCGCCAAGCAGCGCGCGCTAGCGCTCAAACTCTGAGCACGGTTCGAAGAGTAACCGCAGCTCTATTGCAGGAGCTCGAGAAAGAGTAGGGTGTGTATTACAACCTCGACAAGGAGGCCTTCGCACAGCACGTTAGTCGCCACTCATCGACTGATCCACTCACTCTCGCCTACCGGGGGGCGCAATGCGTGAGTCGGAGGACAACTCTGAGAAACAGAAACGAGCAGTGGATTCGCAACCATCCAACACGAAATCAGAAGTGCCTAACGACTTAGAAAACCACGGATCGCACTCAAGTGATCAGAAGCTGACGGAGCTGTTTGAGACTGCTCGTCAGCGGGTCAAGCCGCTCGTTAGGCGAGAAGCCGAGGCGGAAGTTGTAACGGAGGACGTATTGAACTTTCGCTTAAGCGATACTTGATGTCGGGCCATCAATCCTATCCGTCCTGTTCGATCGAGGTCATCGAGTTTAACGGTGACCTCGGTGCTTTTTTCCCCTGCCCGCCAGGTATTTATGATTGGCCGCCCGTTCAAATCAGCTACCTGACACTGTACTTGGCGAACCTCGGCTGTCGGACCGTTGTTAGGGAAACGCACTACGTGGACCGTGACTTCATCGACGATGTCGCGCGGTTCTACTCCAGAAATCTGAGGTCATATCCAAACTATTGTGAACGCCTTCATTTTTTTGGGGCACAGTTCGATGCCACAGCTTGGGAAAACCTGCTCCACGGCGCCGCGGCGGACGCAGGTGCGAATGCGCAGCAATGGCTGCAGAGTTCCTACTTGGGTTTTGCAGTACGCCGGCCACTGCCAGGCGCACCGTTAGGCAGAGCGGTATTTCGAGTTGTCGGACCGACAAGCGAGGCCGGTCTACGTCGGTCGTTCGAAGTCACTCGCGAGTATCAGGTTCATCTGGCAGGGCTTGACCTAACGATCGATGGTCTTGCCTTTCAGCAGCAGGATCAAGGCGTCAGTGCATGCGCAACGACGGCACTGTGGAGCGCGTTGCACGCGGCGGCGCATAGAGAGCGGCTGCACATTCCGACTCCATCGGAAATCACGGAATCTGCATCGCGATACTTGCTCACTGACGGACGAGCAATGCCGTCAGAGGGCTTGCGGGTGGAGCAAATCTGCGAAGCGACTAGAGCGACAGGTTTAGCTCCCCTTCTCATTCGCTCGCTAAAACCCGATGAAGATCGCGCGCAGTTGTCCACGTTCATCCGCTCCGGATTTCCCCTTGTTTTGGCCCTAAGTATCCGTGGTGCAGGGCACGCCGTCTGCTGTGTCGGTCTCAAAGAAGGGGACGTTAAGCCCCAAACCGATCCGCAACTGCATTTTCGCGATGGCGCGAGCCGCGTTCGGGCGGTCTATATACACGATGATCGCCTGGGACCATATGCTGATGCGGAGTTGCGCTCGCGAACGATCCAAAGCCAGGTCCGCACGAGCCTGCTCATCAGGTGGCCAGACGGAACAGAAGACGGTGATCCAGTTTTGCACGCGATGCTCGCGCCAGTTCCTCCGAAGCTACGTCTGGGAGTCGTTCGACTGCGCGCGTTAGGCTTTGAGGTTGCGGAGTTTATTGCAACTGCGTTCCCGCGGCTCGTTGGATCGCCAATCCTCGATACGCGCTACGAGTTGGCCACTTCCTACAAAAAGCGAGCACTCGGATTTGGGCTCTCAACCAGTGGACTTTTTGATTTACAGTGCAGAACAGTACTCTCACGTTATGTTGGCCTGATTGAGATCACCAACGAGAGTGGTCCATTGCTGGATGTGTTGCTCGACACAACAGAAACAGGTGCAGGTCCATGCGTCCTGGCTTGTGTTAAACGTGGCGCTTTTCCGCAGAACGGGCAGAATGTTCTAACAGCTCTGTCGCGGTTCTTGAACGCCAACGTGCTCAGCTAACTGCTGGTCCTGTTCGACCGCCGACCCTAGGCGCTGCGGCAGAATCCCGCCCTAAAAGTGCCCTAGTCTCTTTAATCCAGCGATCCGCCAAGCACGCGTGTGTCCATGGTACGAAGCTGAGCACGCCCAGCCTAACGGTATGGCGTTCGTTCGCTGAACGCCGTGTTAGGCGGCACGGGGGTACACATCAGGCGCAACACGGTGGCCGCGGTCTACCAAGATGGCAGCGAGGTCGGGATCAGTCAGTGCCCTTGAGTGCGACTATCGGATCGACCTTTATGGCGCCCGAGCCGGCAGGTACGCCGCCACTAACGACACGAGAACAATGCACGCGACCACGAATCCGTAAACTGACGGATCGCGCGGGCTCGTCGTATACAGCAAACTACTCATCAACCGCGTCGCGAACATCGCGACAGGAATGCCGATCGCTACACCGATCGCACTCAGCTTCGCTGCATCAATGAGCGTGCTCCCGGCGATGTGCGCGCGGGACGCACCGAGCGCACTCAGGATGCCGATCTCGCGCGTGCGACGGCTGACGTCGAACGAGAGCACTCCGTACACCCCGATCACTGCGAGCGGCTCTGCGGCGCCTAACGCGGTTCTGCCGTAACTGAATAGATGAGCCAACGCACAGACACGAGCCTGATCTAGGCGATCCACCGCGGGAGTCGCGTATTTTATCGCGCGCCAGACAACGCTGGTGATCGACATCTGGTGTTAGCCTACGTGGTGAACGAGCAGGCGTGACCTCCATCGAGAGCGGCCGCATGGGATGGACGGCGCTCGACTAAGAAAAGAAGTTATCAGGCCTCTACTCCGGAGTGCCGTTGAACGCAGTCGAAATCGAAGAAGCCGTTTCCGCGCTTTTCAGCGAGCCCTTTGATCCGCGCGAGTTCCCCTACTCCTTCCTCCGAGCGTTCGGGAACAAGGACGCCACGATCGCCCGCCTCCGGACTGGGAATACCAACAAGTCCGATGTAGGCGGGGTGCTCCAGAGGAACAACATCCATCTCGCCGTGGCGCCGCCTGGTCAAGTTGCGGAAACTCTAGCTGCGCTGCGCGAGAGCCCGGCGACGGTCAGGCACAAGGCCAAGTTCATCGTCGCAACCGACGGCGTGACCGTGGAGGCCGAAGAGCTAAGTGGCCACGGATCGCTCGCGTGCGAATGGAAGGATTTCCCCGATCACTTCGGGATGTTCCTGCCGCTTGCCGGGATCTCCACCGTAAGGGAGATCCGTGAAAACACCTTCGATATCCGCGCTACCTCGAAGCTCAACAAGCTGTATGTGTCGCTCCTCAGGGATAATCCGGGTTGGGGCACCGATGAACGGCGCCCCGATCTCAACCACTTCTTCGCGCGGCTGATCTTCTGTTATTTCGCAGAGGACACCGGGATTTTCGCCGATGAGGGGCTATTCACCCGGACGGTGACCCAGATGAGCGCCGCCGACTCCTCCAACACCCGCGAGGTGATCGGCACGCTCTTCACAGCGATGAACACTCCACATAACGAGCGCGAGGCAGCCCAATTGCCGCGGTGGGCCATATCGTTCCCGTACGTAAACGGCGGGCTCTTCTCGGGATCAATGGACGTTCCCCGCTTCTCGCGGAGCGCTCGCGCCTACTTGCTGCAGGTGGGGACGCTCGACTGGAAGCAGATCAACCCGGACATTTTTGGGTCGATGATCCAAGCCGTGGCCGACGACGAAGAGCGCGGCGCGTTGGGGATGCACTACACATCCGTGCCCAATATCCTCAAGGTGCTGAACCCGCTCTTTCTCGACGATCTCAGAGCCAAGCTCGAGGAGGCAGGCGACAGCTCTCGGAAGCTTCTTAACCTACGGAATCGGATTGCGCGCATCCGCGTCTTCGACCCAGCCTGCGGTTCCGGGAACTTCCTGGTGATCGCTTACAAGGAGATGCGACGGATCGAGCACGAGATAAACCGGCGACGGCGCGAAGTAGGCCGAAGTACCGATATGCGGCTCACGAATTTCCGGGGTATCGAGCTGCGCGACTTCGCCGCCGAAATCGCCCGACTGGCGCTCGTTATCGCGGAGTTTCAGTGCGACGTACTTTACCGTGGCCAGCAGGAGGCGCTCAACGACTTTCTTCCGCTGGATGCCGATAACTGGATCACTCGCGGCAACGCGCTTCAGCTCGATTGGCCATCCATCTGCCCGCCGATGGGCACCAGCGTGAAACTGGCAGGTGACGACCTATTCTCCACTCCACTTGATCAGCCAGAAATCGACTTCGAGACTGCCGGAGGAGAGACCTATGCATGCGGGAATCCGCCGTACGTTGGGAGCCAGGATCAGAGTGCTACCCAAAAGGCGGACCTGCGACTCGCAGCGTCCCAGTTGGGCATCACGACGAAAGCCATCGATTATGTCGCAGGATGGTTCTGCAAAGCGCGGCAGTTCTTGAGCTCAGGCAGCACGATGTTCGCATTTGTTGCTACAAACAGTATCTGCCAAGGCAGGCAGGTCGCCGCCCTCTGGCCGCAGTTGCTCGGGAACGATTACGAGATTCGCTTTGCAGAGCCCTCATTCCCGTGGAGCAACTTAGCCGCGAGAGAGGCTGCGGTTACTGTGTCGATCGTTGGGGTTGGAGCAAGGTCGTCTCTGGTTAAGCGGATCGTTGAGGGCGAGACCGTCCGGTCGGTCAACCACATCAGTCCCTACCTTGTTCCTGGTAGCTCAGCAGTGGTTCATAGTTCCCGGAGCGTGTTATCCCGGGACTTAACTGCAATGACGAACGGATCGATGCCTAACGATGCCGGCGCGCTTATTCTATCCGCGGCCGAAGCAAAGGAACTGCGATCGCGCAATTCTGCGGCTGATAAGTTCCTTCATCGGTTCCTTGGATCGCACGACACAATTCAAGGCGAGCTTCGATACTGTGTTTGGGTTGACGATAAGGACGCCGCTGAGGCGTTAGCGATCTCCGAGCTTGCCGACCGATTTTCCCGAGTGGCCGAGCACAGAACGAAGAGTGACCGATCGGAGACGAATGCCTTGGCAGAGCGCCCGTTCGCGTTCGGAGAGGTTCGGCATCGAGACGGATTGGCACTTCTTATTCCGCGTCACAGCTCAGAAGGGCGTGAGTACCTACCATCTGAAGTGATTCGAGACGGGATCATCGGGGACAGCGCGCTCGCAATTTACGGCTTTAAACCTTGGGACATTGCCGTGCTGTCCTCGCGTCTCCATGCAGTGTGGATTGAGACCATCTGCGGTAAGATCAAGACTGACTTTCGCTACTCCAACACTCTTGGTTGGAACACCTTCCCGGTCCCGACGCTGACCGAGCAGAATAAGGCTGATCTCAGTCGCACCGCCGAAGAGATCCTGCTGGCGCGCGAGGCCCATTATCCAGCGACGCTCGCGGAGCTGTATGATCCGAAGAGGCCGATGCCGGAGGACCTCAAAAGGGCGCACGAACGGAATGACGAGGTGCTGGAGCGTATCTACATCGGGCGCCGGTTCCGGAACGACACTGAGCGGCTCGAGAAGCTGTTCGAGATGTACACGACCATGATAGGCAACGACCAACGCCTCGCTGTGGGTCGTAGCAGCCGCCGATGAGCGAAACGTCCAAGGCCGTCCCGTCGATCTCGGTGATGTACGCCGGCACCGGCGGCTCCACCGGCATCAACGCCCTCGGCATGCGACAGATGCAGGAGCGTGCCTGGCAGCGTCGCGGCGAGCAGTATCTCCTTATCAAATCGCCGCCGGCCTCGGGCAAGAGCCGCGCCCTGATGTTCATTGCTCTCGACAAGCTCCAGAACCAAGGAGTCAAACAGGCCTTCATCGTCGTACCCGAGCGGTCGATCGGCGCGTCGTTCAACGACGAGCGGCTCACGGCGCACGGTTTCTTCGCCGACTGGACCGTCGCGCCGCGCTGGAACCTCTGTGATGCGTCCGGCACGGACGAGGGGAAAGTCGCTGCGGTGGGCGCCTTCCTTAAGAGCGGCGATCGGACGCTAGTCTGCACCCATGCAACTTTTCGCTTCGCCGTTGAGCGCTTCGGCGTGGAGGCGTTCGATGAGCGACTGATCGCGATTGACGAGTTCCACCACGTATCCGTGGCCGAGGATAACATTCTCGGCCGCTACCTCGCCGCGATGATTGAGCGAGGCAAGGTCCACATTGTCGCCATGACGGGCTCGTACTTCCGCGGTGACTCCGAAGCGGTGCTCACGCCGACTGACGAGGCGAAATTCGAGACGGTCACGTACACCTACTACGAGCAGCTCAACGGCTATCGGTATCTCAAGCGACTCGACATCGGCTACTTCTTTTACGCTGGCTCCTACGTCGACGACATCCTCAAGGTTCTTGATCCGACGGAAAAGACCATTGTTCACATTCCGAACGTGAACTCGCGCGAGAGCACTCAGGATAAGCACCGAGAGGTGGAGTCGATCCTCGACGCACTCGGCACCTTCCAGGGGACCGATCCCGTGACCGGCTTCCAGCTCGTGCAGGAACCGGGAGGACGGACCCTCCGAATCGCCGACCTCGTCGATGACGAACCGACGAAGCGGAACCGCGTCATTACCGCACTCAAGGACCCGGCGCAGAAAAACAACCGCGACCATGTCGATATCATCATCGCGCTGGGAATGGCCAAAGAAGGGTTCGACTGGATCTGGTGCGAGCACGCCCTCACGGTGGGATACCGTTCGAGTCTTACCGAGATCGTGCAGATCATCGGCAGGGCGACCCGTGACGCGCCTGGGAAAATGCGAGCCCGCTTCACCAACCTGATCGCCGAACCGGATGCTTCCGAGCAGGCGGTGACAGAGGCGGTCAATGACACGCTCAAGGCGATCGCCGCCTCGCTTCTGATGGAGCAGGTACTGGCGCCACGGTTCGAGTTCCGGCCCAAGAGCCTAACGAATGAGGCGACGGAAGGGTTCGACTACGGCGAGGGAGGGTATGACCCGGCCAAGCCTAACGTCGGCTTCAACCCGGTCGAGGGGAAGATCCAGATCGAGATTGCTGGTCTTGTTGAGCCGAGGAGCGCCGAGGCGAAACGGATCATCAAGGAAGACCTAAATGAGCTGATAGCCGCGGTGGTGCAGGACAAGGAGACGATCGAACACGGGATCTTCGACAAGGAAATGATGGCGCCAGAGATCACCCAGATGCAGGTGGGGAAGATCGTGCGCGAGCGTCATCCCGATCTTGGGGAGGAGGATCACGAGGCAATCCGGCAGCAAGTGGTCGCGGCGATGGTCTTCACGCAAGAAGCGAAGAAGGCGATGGTCCGGGAGAACGCCGAGGTGACTTACCAGGGCGAGAGGATGAACACCGCTTTCGTCGATAGCGTCCGTCGGTTTGCGATGGATGTCCGCGAGCTGGATATCGACCTGATCGACTCCATCAACCCGTTCGGCGAGGCATACGCCATCCTCAGTAAGGAGATGAACGAGGAGCGACTCCGCGCAGTGGAGGCCATCGTGGAGGCGAAGCGGATGACGATCACCCCGGAGGAGGCAAAGGCACTGGCTGCTAGAGCGGTGATGTTCAAGAAGGACCGTGGGCGGCTGCCATCGCTCACCGCACCGGATCCTTGGGAACGGCGGATGGCAGAGGGAGCCAAGACGTTCGTTAGGTATAAGAACGAGGGGAAGTATGGCGGCTGATCACGACCTCGAAGACCTGGCTGCGGAGCTCGCCGAGTTCGCTGAGCCGGTTCGCGAAGCGGACAAGTCGCCACTGGAGGAGCGCGTCCTCGCCGGTTTCGAGGAGATCCAGCGGTGGGTGGCCGAGCACGGGCGCCGGCCAGTGCACGGGGAAGGACGCGACATCTTCGAGCGGCTTTACGCCATAAGGCTCGACAGGATCCGCGAGCAAGCGGAGCTGCGAGATCTGGTAGGGCTCATGGATCATCAGGGATTGCTGGCTGGTGCGGGTCTCCCCACTGATCCCACGGCTTTGAGCGACGCTGAGCTTGCGGCTGAGCTTGAGGAGATCGGGGATGTTGCGTCCGATCTCACTGCGCTAATGCACGTCCGATCCCGCGCCGAGATCGAGGCGGCTGACGAGATCGCGAGCAGAAAGCGATGTACGGATTTCGCGAAGTTCAAGTTGCGCTTCGACGAGGTCCAGGAAGAGATCAAGTCCGGTGTTCGTCAGAGCCGACCCTTCGGCCGCGATGCGATCATCTCGTTAGGCGACTTCTTCATCGTCGGCGGCCAGTTCGCCTACATCGCAGAGATGGGCGAAATCTTCAGGACGCCAGAGGGGGCGCCGCAGGCGCGGATGCGAGTGATCTACGGCAATGGAACCGAGAGCAACCTGCTAATCCGGTCGTTACAGAACGCGCTCTACAAGGACCCGGCCGGTCGACGCATCACGGAGCCGAACTCCGGGCCGCTCTTCGCCGTTCAGGCAGATGCCGATCGGTGAGCAGATCACCGACAGTGATCGGCCAAGTGGGATAGTCTATGTACTGCGGAGCAAATCAGATCACCCGGAGATCGCCGCGCGCCGAGATCTGATTCACAAAATCGGCGTCACTGGCGGCAAGCTCCCGCGCCGGATTCAGAAAGCCAGGCTTAGCCCCACCTATCTCCTCGCAGACGTAGAGCTGGTGACCACCTACCAGCTCTATAACATCAAGCGCACGAGGCTGGAAAACCTACTCCATCGGGTGCTCGAGCCGGCGCGATTGAGCATTACGCTCAGTGATAGGTTCGGCAATCCAGTCTCGCCTCGGGAGTGGTTCCTAGTTCCGCTTTTCGTGATCGATGAAGTGATCGACAGGATTAGGGACGAATCGATCACCGATTTTGTTTATGATCCCGGGATTGGGTCGTTGGTTCGGCTCGACACGGTGCGACGCTCGGACTAACCGACAAGGAGTTCGCCATTCTACTGTGTGCACGCGAGATTGGGTCGTTCCGTTTGGAACCTCAGTCGGTTGTCACGTGACTCATTCATGTGCCCTTGAGCGCGACTATCGGATCGACCCTAACGGCGCGCCGAGCCGGCAGATACGCCGCCACCAACGACACGAGAGTAATGCACGCGACCACGAATCCGTAGACCGACGGATCGCGCGGGCTCGTCGTATACAGCAGGCTACCCATCAACCGCGTGGCGAACATCGCGACAGGAATCCCGATCGCCACACCAATCGCGGTCAGCTTCGCTGCATCCTTGAGGGTCTTCCCAGCAATGTTCGCGCGGGATGCGCCTAACGCACTGTGGATGCCGATCTCGCGCGTGCGACGGCTCACGTCGAACGACAGCACTCCATACACGCCGATCACCGCGAGCAGGAGGCCGACCACCGCGAACGCGAGGATTTGGATCGCGTTCGTTCGAACACCGCCGAGCTGCTCTGTGACAGTCTCCCTAACGAGCGTCGAGAAGACTGGGCGATCCGGGACCAGACGCGCGAGCAGCACGTTGACCGGACGAAGCAGCGCCTCCGGACGCGACGCAGCCGCGACAAA
>Ga0187892_10009199_pt1 | contig 13098 bp, 12 predicted proteins | sample MA1701073metaG_FD_139345 | JGI IMG/M metagenome (GOLD analysis project Ga0187892, IMG submission 139345) | Bio-ooze microbial communities from a basaltic lava cave in the Kipuka Kanohina Cave System on the Island of Hawaii, USA - MA170107-3 metaG ...
CTGCCGCGGCGATCGAACCACCGGCCCAACGAGAAGGTAAAGGCTTGCGGGAGCGGGACACCCTCGACGTAGCGCGCGACCCGGTCGCCCCGGAAATCGTAGACGTAGTATACGGTGGGGCCGACCGTGCGCCACACGCGAGTGAGCCGGCCGTCGGCGTCGTAGGTGAAGAGCCGGTCCTGCGTCATGGCGTCAAGTGCGTCGATGTATGCCACCGCGCCACTGGGATAGTGTGTGATCAACCCCGCCTCACTCAGGCCCGTGACCCAGTGCGGGTGGCTCGTCGCGTTGTACTCGAAGGTGAACTGGTTGCCGGCGGTCATGTTCCCAAGGCCGTCGTAGGCAAGGGCCAACGTACCTTCCTTGCGCTTGGCGGAGGTGAGCCGCCCGAGGCCGTCGTACTGGTAGGTGGCCGAGGTGCTCAGGCGGGAGTCCGGATAGCGGACCCGGTCCTTGAACTTGACGACGTTGCCAGCCGAGTCGTAGCGCGAGTAGTCGGAGCGCTGATACAGCTTCGCACTCCCAGGACCCATCAGCGGATCGGTCACACTGAGCTTGAGCAGGTTGAAATTCTGTGAACCCTTCGGGTCGAAGGTGGCGGTGTGTGTAACAACCCCGAACCATCCTGCCAGACGGTGAGTCGCCCAAACAGGTCGTAGGTCAACCCGGTCGCGTACGTTTGGGCGGGCGTCGCCAGCTGGGCAAGTTGGCCGAGGTTTGTCATAAGTAGGACAGGGTCTCCGGCGACCCGATCATTCAGCACAGATTGTCAGGGCGACATCGGCTGCGAGGCTTGGCAGATGAAGCCGGATGACGTGAGAGGTCCTCCCTATTCTTTGGCCGTTTGTGCCAGAGGAGGAGTGCCCATCCTACAAGGAGCCACGTTGCTGCACTCGCGCTCCCTGGCGATGCAACTGTACAGCCATCGTCATCTGGCCCTGCCGATCCTCCCGTTACGCTCGGGGATGGAATTGTCGCTGTCGGTGTTGGGATGAGCGGCACCGGTGTGGCGCTAGGCGTCGGAGTCGGTAGCGGCGTTACGACTGTCACCGGAGGTGTCGACGTTGGAGTCGGTACCTCGCTTGCAAGACGCGTGGGTACAACACAGTCTTCCGCAGTCGTCGCTCCGAGACCCTCATGCACGCGCACCGTCCCGGCTGCTTCTGGGTGCAAAGGCAGCACGCATGTGACCGACGGCATCTCAAACCGATCCAGCACCGCACCCGTCTGCGCTTCGACAAAGAGCGTTTCGCACCTTCCCGGCGGGGCCGCCAGCACAAGATGGTAGGCGAGGTGCGCTCCTCGCGGAGGGTTACCATACCATCCGGGGTCAACGATGATGAGTTCGTTACGCAGCACCCGTGGCACGTCTTGGCCGCCGAACGCGGCGATCGCGATCTCGGCAGCCTCGATAGGACCAATCGCCGGTACGATGGCAAGATCGTTGGGCACTCGAAAAAAATTCCCGTTGGCACCGGTAATGGCACCGATGCGGTTTTGGTGCACTTTCAGTACGCCACCGAAGACCGGAACGAGCCGGTAGACTTCATCGTACGTGAAGTGGGTGAACCCCAACTCGTCCTGAATTTGGTCCACGAGAACAAGTTGCTCTGACGCAAGACTGAGCCCGAATACGTATCCGAACTGCTCAAGGAACTGCAGTGGAGGCATTTGGGCTGGACCCGTCACTGTCACTACAGACGCATCCCCGGTAATGGCGGAACTGCGCGATCTGAACGCATACCTGTGCGTTTCCGGCCGCCGCAGTGAGCGCGGCAAACACCGCCACGAGGGTGCCCCCAAGCCCCTTTTCCCAAGGGTATCTTCCCGCGGCTGCTTGTGTTGTCCACGGCACCGTTGCGGTTGCCTCAACGTGTCGCGAAAGCTCGTCCCGCTAATCGTCGCACGCGAGCGCACAGCAAATCGTCAGGGGCGGCGCGCAGACCCACTGCCCACAGCAGCAGCCACAGGTCGTGCCGAGCGGACACCCGCTCTCGCGACAGTCGCGTCCGCAACCCACCATCGCCCGTTGTACTGCCGCAAGGATCTCGTCCACGCTGATCGCCCCGTCAGCATTCGCATCGCCGTCCCGGCAGGTCTCCAGCAACGCGTTTCCGAAAGCGACCTCGACCATGGTGACAATGTCGTCGACAGTGACTGTTCCGTCGAGGTTGCAGTCGCCCGGGCAGGGGATCGGCTTCGGTGTTGGCGTGGGCGTCCGGGTCGGGCTCACGGATGCGGTCGGCGCGACGTCCTCTTCGAATGCGCACAGGCCCTCACGGCACACCGCCTCGCGGGTCTCGAAACACGTTACCACAGCCAGACACGCCACTCCCTCGCACAAGAAACGTCGCAGCAAGTCGACCTCCGACTGCCTGCCGCGGTTGATCGCGACTTGTGGGCCACCACCCATGTTGCACGTACAGCAGTCCAAGCCGTCGCTGACGATGCAATCACTGTCGGCCTCGCAGGTGAACCACAGCCGGTTGCAGGCCACCCAGCGCGGGTCACACGCAATGGGCGGCGTCGGCGTGGGCGTGGGCAGCGGACTCGGAATCGGGATGCCGGCCGGACAGTCCGCCACCGTCAGCCCCCGCGCTCGACCGGCCTCGGGAGGCATGGCAATGGGCTCGGCGAGGGCGAGGCGCTCCAAGTCCACGACGCTCACCCCCTGCACACTCGTTGTGTATGCGAATCTCCCGTCGTCCGACACGGCGATGTCACCCACAGTGAATTCGATGCACGCAAATGCCGGACAGAGGTCGATGAATCGGATGATCTCGTGCGTTGCGATATCCGCCACGCCGACCTGTCCATTCGCCCTGGTGCCCCAGTACACCCGCCCCTGGCGCGGGTCGACCGCCATAGTGTTGGCGATCCCCGTGCCGTCGATCGTGAACACGACGCGCCGCTCGGCAAGATCGAGAGCAAGGATGTGCCCCGCCGCGCCGAGGAGCAGTAAGTCGCCGCTCGCCTGCGGGTAGTAGGCCGCCACCGACAAGCCCTCCTGCAGGTTGATCCGATCGGTGACGTGCCCGGCTTCGATCACCGCAACCTCGGTGATGCGCGTGGTGCCGGTGATCGCGTAGAGGGCGGAGCCATCGGGACTCAAGGCGAGGCTGGGAGTGCCCACCGCGATGGTGTGCCGCACTGCGGCCTCGGCGACGTCGAGCACCGAGATCCCTCGTTGACTTCCGAACCCGTTCACATAGACCGTGCTCTGGTCGTGCGTCGCGACGATCGCATACGGTGAGGTGCCGACAGTGAGTGCGGCGACCTCCGCTCCGCTGGTGAGGTCCACGATTGCCACCGTACCAGGTCCGGTCCCGGGGAAGGGGCCGTCTGCCGCGATGAAGGCGCGATTGCGGGCCACGACGATGTCGTACGCATACTGGGTGCTCACCGGGTAGACACCGAGGACGTTACGCCCCTGCGTCTCGATGACGGCGATGCGGTTCGTCGCACTGACGGCGTAGAGGCATTCGGCCGCGTCGGCCGCCGTCGATGCTAGGCAGACCCAGACTCCCACTGCACTGCAGAGCGCGCCGCGCCAGTACGGGCTGGTCGTGAGCACTGACGCTGGAGCATCTTCCCGCATGGGCGTCCTTCAGCGCGGCTGAATGTAGAGTTGCAATGAGCCCGGCAAGTAGTCGCTCCACACCACCCACTCGGGCGACAAAGCCACCTCGCTCGGGAGCGACATGGGGTTGAAGGTGAGGGTAGTCGGGCCGCTGTTCTGCTCGAGGTCATGGGTCTGCACCACGGCGTCAGTAACCGTGTAACTGATCCAGGCGACGGTGTCCCCACTGATTGCCGGACAACTGTGGATGTCCACGGTCGACGGCGAGCTGAGCTGGCGGACCTCCATGGTGCTCGTATTGTACGCGTAGACCTGATTGACGCCAAACAACGGTGCCGCCGTCGTCCAGGCGACCCAGTTGCCGCCTATGGTGGGACACACTGCCTGCGCTCTCGGATCGGCTGCCAAGGCAACTCGTGGCATGTTCGTCGCGAGGTCGTAGAGGTGTAGGCCGAGGGGCAGTGGATATTGTGTGCCCTCCTGCCACACGGCCGTCGTGCCGCTGATGCGTGGCGTCGAAGCAACCTGCGAGCCATTGGTCAAGCGCTGCTGTGTGCCGGTACCGAAGTTGTGGGCGTAGATGTCGGCGGTGCCATGCCGGGTGTCGCTCCACACCACGCGCTGGCCGTCGATCGCCGGCGCGGACCGATAGGCGCTCCCCACCGCGGTAATCGGCACATCGGCGCCGGTCGAGACGACGTGGAGATAGATTTCCGGGACGCCACCTTGCGAACGCGCGTACACGAACCGATCGGGATTCTGCGGATCGAAGGCCGGCCCGGTGCTCCCCGGCGTGCCGACCAGAGTGGTCACGCGGGTCGCGATGTTGCTGAGAGCGATACCAAGGGTTGGTCCGACGGGTGGTCCAGTCGCCGGCCGCGCCTCGGACGCGACGTACCCACCCGCAACGGTCGGGCTCCGGTACCACACCCCGTCATCCATGGTCAGGCGGATGGTATCGTCGACGACGACGTACTGGATGTCTTGGGTGTAGCGGCTGCGCACCCCCGTGGGGAATCGCGTCGTCCCGCACTCGCCTGCCACGCTGCGGATGTACGGCAGCTTGTTCTTGGCAAGCAGCTTCAGCGTGTAGAGCCCGCCCGGTTGGGTAGGGCTGAGATCCCAGTTGGCCAGGAAGTCGTCATCCACAGGCTGCGTGCCGGATCCAATGACTTGCCACTGTGTAGGCGCCGATCCTTGGCCGGCGTAGAGCTTCCAGGAGCTCAAGTTGGGTCCGCTCACCGTTCCTTGCACCGCGACGGGACCGACACCCCTCGTGAGCTGCGCCAACCGAGCGGGGGAACGCAATTGCGCGCGTGCCCCGGAAGTGAATCGCACCCCCGCCAGCGCATCGATCTGCCCGAAGCCGATACGGTACTTGTCCGGCTGCGCCTTGCGGCCGGAGGCCTGCAGGACGCCGCGGACGTCGTCGAGGGTGAATGCGGGATTGGTGTTGCAGGCCAGCATCAGGGCGGCGAGACCGGCCGTGTGCGGCGTCGCCATCGACGTGCCGCCAAGACGCAGATAACGGTCGCCAACCAACAGTTTGGGAAAAGATTCACACACTGTACACGCTGCGGACCTAAGCGAGAGGATGGCGAAGTCCGGCCAGAAGGAGTCATTTACGAAATCAGTCAGCTGACCACCGCCGGGGCCGGACACGTCAATGGTCGCGCCGTAGTTCGTGGCGCCGCCCGTGTGGAATTGGGCGGGACGCCGAAAGCGGTCGCTCGCCGCGACGACGAAAGGCCGGGCCCCCGGACCCGTCATGTTGACCGGCGAGTACTTGAAGACATCGTCGCCATTGTTGCCGGCGGCAAAGGCAACGACCGCGCCGAGATAGGCGGCAGCGCGCACCGCCTCCTCGAAGACTGGAACAGTGAAGCACGGGCCGCTACACCCCCAAGCTGTTGTTGATCACATCGGCGCCCGACAGGACCGCATATAGAATCCCGGCTGCCAGGGTTCCATCGCTCGAGGTGTTTCCCGCCCCGTCAAACACGCGCACTGGCATGATCTGCGCCCGGGGGGCGATGCCGATGATGCCGAGACTGTTGTTCCCCACGGCTGCAATGGTGCCGGCGACGTGTGTGCCGTGGCCGAGCTCGTCTTGCGGCACGGCGTCGTCCTGAATGAAGTCCCAGCCGTGCAGGTCGTCGATATGGCCGTTGCTGTCGTCGTCAATGCCGTTGGCGACCTCTCCGGGATTGCTCCAGACATTGGCGGCGATGTCGGGATGCGTGAGGTCGAGCCCTGAGTCGACGACGGCCACCACGATGCCCTCACCTTGTGTACCGTCCCACGCCGACTTCGCGTTGACGGACTTGAGGCCCCAGAGGTCACGATACGACTGGTCCCATGATCCGGATGATTGGAAGTACGGATCGTTCGGCACGAAGTCAGTGGAGACGATGTAGTCGGGCTGGCACCACGCGACGTGCGGATCGGTGCGATAACGGTTGCACACGATGTGGGGATCGATGCCAGCCGGGTAGGACAGCGTGTAGATGTTCGTGAGATCGGGCGGCGGTGGCGCGTCCGGCGGAATGCGGGCGGTGCGCTGGGGAAACCGGGTTTTGGCCGTGTCGAACGCACTCTGCAAGACCGCTCGCGTCTCGCTGGGGGACATCCCCCGCTGCGAAACGAACACCGCGTCGGCGGCCGTGATCCCGAGGGCTTGGTTGAGCTGATCCAGCGAGTCGGAACCGTCCGTCAGTGCCGATGAGAAGGGCTGGCGGTTCGCTACGAGGTCGGTGGCTGACGCAGTCAGCGAGTCCCGAAACTTGACGATGATCCGCCCCGGGACGACGTCTCCGGCCGCAAGAGCGTTGACCGGGATGACCGAGACCAGCAGTATGGCGAGTGCTGCCACCGGTCGCGCCACCCAGACCGCCCGTCTTCTTGGAACGTCACAGCGTCGCGTGTGTGCGCTCATGATAGGTCCCCCTTTCTCGATTGGCGCGTCAATCACTGTTGAGCGCACACTGACAGGCTTGACATGTACTGGTCAACGTAAAGTTATCAGCGCTCCTCACTTTCTACTTCACTACGGAGTATCGATAGTCGGCATCGAAATATTCCGAGCCGGAATACCGGGGCGCCCACCCGGCGAGGCTCCCGGTGCCCAGACGTCGCCCCGAAACTTCTAGAGACTCATAGGGGCGCTGAACCTATTCCGGTCCGGAATGCCATCTGCCAAGCTGTCCTTGACAGCTAACGCTCATCCGTGCGACTCGTGCAGACTGCGGACGCTAGCCAAAGGGGGAATTTGGTCGACATGCGTAACGCTCGGGCCATCCGCTACGCCCTTCTCGGCATGGTCTCCCGGCATCCCGGGGGCATTCATGGCTACGCGCTCAAGCGGCAGTGCGACCGCATTCTCGGCCACTTCTGGCGTCTCAGCTTCAGCGAGGTGTACCGCGTCCTCGATGGGCTGCAAGGCGACGGCCTGCTCGAGGAAGTGCTTGACAAGTCGTCCGTGAAGCGGAAGGTCGTGCGCGTGACCGACCAAGGGCGCTGTCGCCTCGGCATGTTCATCCTGGAGCCAGCCGCCGACCTGCCCCTTCCGCGACGGCAGGAATTAGCGATCAAGCTACTGTTTGCCGGACCGGAGTGCGTGCATGACTTGACACAAGTCATCAACCGCCAGCGCGACTCCTGCATGGAGGAGCTTCACCTGCTTGCTGCTCAGCGACGTAAGCTGCGCCGTGTGCCCGTGGACCCTTTTGTCGTCAACTTGCTGATCGACGGCGCCGAGGGGAGCGTGCGCGCCCATGTCTCGTGGCTCGACGACATCAGCAAGAAGCTAATGGAACGATTCGGGGCACGGGCGACATGATTGGACTGCAGGAAGTCACGAAGATCTTCGGCAGTGGCGACACCTCGGTCCGGGCGGTGAATCGCCTCTCATTCCGGTGCCCAAGTGGCGCATTTTGGGCGATCATGGGGCCGAGCGGCTGTGGCAAGAGCACGGTCTTGCACCTCATCGCGGGCCTGACACCGCCCACCGGCGGCACCATCATGGTCGACGGGTTGGATGTTGCAAAAATGGACTTGGCCGAAGCCGCCGCCCTCCGGAGACGCCGGATCGGGTATGTGATGCAGACGTTCAATTTGCTGCCGTACCTCACCGTGGAGGAGAACGTCAGCTTTCCGCTCGTGCTCGATGGCGTGTCGGACGGTGAATGCCGGACGCGCGCCCGAGCGGCGCTGGCGCTGGTCAACGTCGCCCAGCGTGCAACGCATTATCCGAGCCATCTGTCGGGTGGCGAGCAGCAACGGGTAGCGATTGCCCGCGCCCTGGTGATTGAGCCGAGCATCGTCCTCGCCGACGAGCCGACGGGCAACCTCGATCAGACGAATGGCCGGGCCATCATGGACCTCATCCAGGACCTCAACGAGAATACGAGGGTCACGGTCCTCCTTGTGACGCACGACCCGGTATTTGCCGCCTGCGCTCAACGGGTTTTGCGTCTCGTTGACGGGACGTTACAGCAGAGCATGGATCTGGCCGAAGCAGATGCACCAGCGCCCAATTTACATGTTATTCGCTGAGTTCGCTTGCAAGGGCAGCGGTGTTCGTGCGAGGAGGTTCATGTCCGCCGAGTAGGTTCCATGGACCGATCCACACTGCGACTGCAGATAGAGTTCGAGCCTCGAATGTGCGGTCAGCACGTTGTCGATCTCACGGTCGGGTGCAGCTTCGGATGTCTCTATTGTCCATTCTCCGATCAGAAGGCGCGCCACGCAGGAGTATCGCACCCAAGCGTGGTCGACATGTCCACGATTTCTCAGCTCCCGGTGCCGCCGAGCGTATTTCTCTCCTCGGCGAGCGACGCTTTTGCGCCCCAGGCGGCTCCGCACACCCACGCCTTGCTGGAACGTTGGCTGCCGCGCGGCACGATGGTCGGTATCGTCACGAAGGGAATCATCCCGCTCCGCACACTCGACTTACTGGCAGACTTCCGCGCGCAGGTTGAGGGTGTCTCAGTGGGCGTGGTGAGTCTCGATGAGGACCGCAACCGCGTTGTCGAGCCCGGATGCCCACCCGCCGCCGACCGGCTTACCAACATTGACCGCCTGTCTGCCCGTGGCCTTCCCGTCGCGCTGCGGATGGACCCGCTCTTCCCTATCGTTGACGATGGTCCAGCGGCTCTGCGCACACTCGTGGCGGAGGGGGCGCGGCGAGGTGCGTGGACGATCATGGCTGCCTACGTGTTCACCTTTGGTCGATACCTACGGCGACTACGGCGCGAACCGCTGCTCGCTGAGAGCTGTCGACTCCTCACGGAACGCGCCCCAATGGAGGGCGGCGCCGCCTTCAGCGTGCCGCTGGCACGCAAGCTGCGAACCTACTCGTGGCTGGCGGAGTTGGCGCGCGCCCACGGTCTCGATTTCAACACCTGCCGCTGCAAAGACTTGCGCTTAGACGGGAGCGAGCAGCTCTTCGCGACCACTTGTCGAAACGCCGCATTCTTCCAGGAACGCGGGTTGCCGTTGCCTGCATGTGGGAATGAGCGGCGCGACGGGTTGCACCGGGCACGTGGCCCGAATTGTCAGCCGGACATCTCCTCCACAGGCACCGCGAAGTGATGCCGGTGCAGACGCCCAGCATGTTGCGCCTCCTGCGCACGAGCTGGCGCTGCTACCGAGCCAATCCCGGCCGGCCCGCCCTGATGATCGGCGGCATCGCGCTTGGCGTGGCGTTGATTGCCGCACTCGACATCATCAACGGCAGCGTCATCGCAAACTTCCGTTCGATGCTGGAGCGCACGGCTGGCAAGGCGGCGCTGCAGGTCGAACTCGGCACTGGGGAAGTCGGCTTCGACGAAGCGACGGTCGCCGTTGTCGCTGCCGATCCGGGCGTGGTGCACGCCTTCCCGATGGTCCGCGGAACGTTGCACGCCAGTGACGGGTCTGGAGAGGTGCTCCAGCTGTTCGGTGTCGACCTCGTCTCCGATGCGATCGATTCCTACGACGTGAGGGTGGTTGGATCGGTGGGCGACGCCCTCGAACTGTTGAACGATCCCCACTCTGTTTTTCTCGGCCAAGAGTATGCGACCCGCGAACATATTTCGGTGGGCTCGCAGGTTCGCTTCGCAACGCCCACGGGTGTTACCGAACTCGAGGTACGGGGTCTGCTCGAGGCGAAGGGGCTGGCCACAGTTTTTGGCGGCAACCTTGCCATCATGGATCTTCCCGCCGCGCAACGGCTGCTCGGTAAGACGGACCGTGTCGACCAGATCGATCTCATTCTCAAGCCCGGTGCGGTCGCCACCTCGGTCCAGCAGCGGTTAGGTGCGGCGCTCCCCGCGTCGCTCTCGGTCAATCGGCCCGCGACGCGCGGTGAGCGCTTCGAGCGCGCGATTGGTGCGTTCCAGGCGATGCTCGATGGTCTCAGCATCCTCTGCCTGCTGGCCGGTGTCTTCATCGTGTTCAACGCGACCGCGACCGCCGTTACCGAACGTGCTCGGGATCTCGCGACCATGTTGACGCTGGGCGCTCCGCCGCGGCGGATCTTCGGGCTCGTACTCGCCGAGGCAATCGCCATCGGTGTGATCGCGTCCGCCATCGGGATCATCCTGGGCGTGGGGTTAGCGTACGGGCTGACGAGTCTCGTGGCAGAGTCGATGGGCGCCATCTACCAAGTGCGCTTCCCTGTCGATTCGCTCCGGCTGACGCTCGGGCAAGTCGCGCGGTATGTGGCGCTCGGAACAGGCGGCGCCATCGCCGCCGCCATCGTTCCCGCGCTGCGGGCGAGTCGACTCGATCCGATCGCGCTGATGCGACCCGACTACCGGGAGCGGCTCGCCGTGACGTCGTCGAACCGGCGGCTCATCGTCGTGGGCATGCTCTTGATCGCGGCCTCAGCCGTGGCGGTTTATGTCGAGCAGAGGTCGCTATCGATCGCCTGGGGTAACGCCGCCGCCACGCTCTGGTGGCTGTCCGCGCTGGTGCTCTCGATCCCGGCTATGAGTTGGATCGCCCGGCTCTGCCGATGGGCCTTGCCGCGGTGGTTCGGCGTCCCGGGACAGATTGCCGCCGCGGGGCTATCGCGAGCGCCCAACCGCACCGGCGTCACAGTCGGGGTGATTGCGCTCAGCCTGGCGCTGGCGGTCACCGTCGCCTCGTCGGCACGCAGTTTTCGTGAATCGCACCGCAGGCTGTTTACCCTCGTCGGTGACCTGGTGGTGTCTGCAGTAGGTACGGAGGGCGGGTGGCTCGAATCGCCGCTCAGTGCGGACGCCGGCGAAATGATCCGCCGCTTGCCCGGCGTTGCGCGTGTCGAAACGTACCGCGCTCTCCAAGGCCAGGAATTTAACGAAACACGCGTCGCCGTTGTCGCCGTCAGTCCGGGGTTGATCGATACGGCGCAGTTTCGGAGTCTGATCGTTGCAGGCGATGCGGATGAGGCGGTGCGCGCCATCCAGCACGGGGGCGCCGTCGTCGTCTCCGACAATCTTGCGGACCGCTACGGACTGCGCCCGGGGGCCGAGATCACGGTGCCCGCCCCGGCCGGTCCGACGTCGCTCCCGATTAGCGCCGTCATTACCGGAGACTTCAGTGGTGATCGAGGCTCGATCATCATGCACCGCGACCGCTTTGCCACCCTGTGGGGCGGTGACACGCAGGCGAGCCGCTTCAACGTCTTCCTTACTCCGGACACTACTGTCGATGCCGCCCGAACGGCGATCGTGCAAGCGTTGCGGGACCGCTATCTGGTCAAGGTGCTCACCGTCCCGCAGACGCTGGCGTACCACCAGAACATGGTCGACCGAGCCTTCGCCTTCACCTACGCAATCCAGCTATTGGTTATCGCCGTTACGTTGGCGGGGATCGTGGATCTCCTGACCACCCAGATCGTCGAGCGGCGACGGGAGATGGGCACGCTGCGCTTGATCGGCGCCCCCGAGGCCGTGGTCGCGCGAGCAGTCTGGCTGGAGGCATTAGTCATCGGGCTGTCGGGGGCGGTCTTCGGCACCATCGTGAGCCTGGGGACATCGCGACTCTGGGTCCTCATCACCTTTCCGATTCTGGTTGGGTACACCGTGGAGCACTACTTTGCAGTCCTCACAGCGGTGTGGTGCGTCACGTTGGCGGCTGGGGTCGCATTGTTCGCGGGTCGCTTGGCCGCGCGACGGGCGCTGCGAGAGCCCGCGCTAGACACCCTGCGGTACGAATAACAGAAACGCGCCGCTTGTCGATGTTGGCCAGTGGACGGTCGTGTCCTTCGGGAGGTCCCGACGCCACCTGTCACCCCTGCGCGAAGTTTCACCAGTACCGCGCGTATCGGTGGGACCCCACGAAGGGCCGTTTTGGGCTGAGCGAGACGATTCCCAGCACAAAGAAATCGCACGCGGCTGAGGAGACTCCACTCCAGACCGACCGGCTCTACATCGTGTCCAAGTTAACGATGCGGCCCTGAGTTCGTTCTCTCGAATTCAACCTATCCTCTCCCTCCGGCGCCTCGCGCGGCCGTGAGCCGCTGAGACGTTCCTCCCACCCGCCGCATCGCCGCGAGTCAATCACCGCGAAGACACGACGTCTTCTGACACTGCCCCCCGTGCATCGTCGTCGTCGTGCCGGGCGTGAGCGCACTCGCGGTATCTGGGCGCTGTTCACGACTCGTCCGGCTCCCTGAAGGTCCGAATATAACGCCTCCGGTCTCCCTCAGACCGCTCCCCATCATCTCGCACCACGTCAAATCGCACCTGAAAGCGCCGTGCCACGATGCGCGGCGAAAGGAGATCGTCATGCCAGACACCAACACTCGCATGAGGACATCGCAGAAGCGGTTCTGGGAAGTCCTCGCCAAGACGAAGGGCCAGTGGCGCCTCAGTCGCCGCGCCTACCTGCGCACGAGAGCAGGCTACCGATGCCCGATCGGTGAAGTCTGCCGATTGCTCACCGGACAGCGGCGGGGCGTCAACCCAAGCTACTGGCAGGACAACAGCCGGCTCATCGGGCTACCAACGCAGTTCGCACGGACCATCGCCCGCGCGGCAGACATCGCCGACCCTTACAGTCTGACCGCCATTGAGGAGCGGTCGCGCAAGCGGCTGCTCAAGACCGTGGGGCTCACATGAGCTGCGGGGCCTGCACAGCAGGGATCAAGCACCTTCACACGAAAGGAGAGGGCACATGGCCGGCATTTGCTTGTTCGAAGGGCATATCGTGCCACGCACCGGACATACAGTCAGCGAGTTCAGGAACGCCGTCAGTAAGGCAACAGGTTGGAACGTTCACGCAATCGACGACGACGGAACTGTCTTCCTGCACTCTAAGCCAGACGGCGACCTGTGGATCAGTGTCAACCAGGAAGGGAAGGTGACCATTGGCTTCCCAGAGTCTTAGCAATCGCAAGCTCTTGAAAGGAGTAGCAAACAGAGGAGGAAACAACGGTAACAATCATCACATGGCACTGTACCAGCTGTGGGCTTCAATTCGGCCGCAGTGTCGAGGAGCAGCCTACAACGCGACCGTGTCCGAGCTGTGGCAAGGCATGCGTCGCATCAACA
>Ga0187892_10009200_pt1 | contig 13096 bp, 10 predicted proteins | sample MA1701073metaG_FD_139345 | JGI IMG/M metagenome (GOLD analysis project Ga0187892, IMG submission 139345) | Bio-ooze microbial communities from a basaltic lava cave in the Kipuka Kanohina Cave System on the Island of Hawaii, USA - MA170107-3 metaG ...
CAGAAGGCGCGGCTCCCACCCGGCCCCACCGATCCGGCTGAGGGACGCACCGCTAATTCGGCGGGCCTTGCGGCGATGGCCCAGCCAAAGCGGCCGTCGCTGTAATGCACAGCACAGAAAATCCAACACCGAAATCGGCATCGCTCTATCAAACTCCAGGGATTGAGGGACGTATCCGATGCGCAGGCGGCGTCCTTCCGCCGTACGACCTCGCTCAATGCTTCCGGTGTAGGGGACCAACCCAAGAATCGCTCGCAGCAACGTGGTCTTGCCGGCGCCGTTCGGACCGACGATCGCATTCAGCTTTCCGATAGCCGGATCGAACGAGACCTTGGAGAGGATCGACGCTCCTCCCAACGTCACGGAAACGTCCACCAGCCGGAGTGCGAACCCGTCCGCCGGCGCCCGGGCCGCCACCGTCATGGTTTGCCTCCCAGCGCCTCTTGCAGAACTCGCAGGTTCTCCGACATGACCTCCTCATAGGACCCGGCCGTCGGTTTACCCGCAAGAGTATTGAACGGGTTAAGCGGGTGGACGGGGACGCCCGCCTCCCGAGCCACCGTCCGAGCGATGCGCTCACCGGGACCCGGCTCAAAAAACACCGCGGCGGCCCTGCTTCGTTTGATGGTCTCAACCACGTGCGCCATTTGATGAGCCACTGCCGCCTGGCCCGGCTCCGCCTGAAGCGTAGCGACGACCTCCAGGTCCAAGTCACGGGCCAGGTAGGCAAAGGCATCGTGCGAAGTCACGATTCGCCGGTTCGCAAAACCCCGCGCCGCCGTTTCCATTCTCTGATGCAACGCATCGAGCCGATGGGCGTACGCTTCGGCATTTGCCTCATAGGCGGCGGCACGGCCTGGGTCGATCTCAGAAAGTTTTGTTGCCATCGTACCCGCCTCGACCGCCGCGCGCCTGGGAGAGACCCAGACGTGACCATTGACGGCGCCGTGATCGTGGCCACAATTCGAATTATGCACGTGCCCTTGGCCGGATGCTTCGAGAACCTCGCAATCATCGGAGATGACGACGACCTTGGTCCTCGGGTTGGTACGTTGAAGGTCTTCAAGAAATGGCTCCATTCCCAGGCCGTGGGCGACGATGATGTTCGCCCGATCGGCGGCCTTCAAATCCGCGGGGCGCAGCGCATATTCATGCGGGCACCCGAGGTCGGACGTGACCATCAAGCGGACGTCGACCGTGGGATCGTCACCGACCACGTTCAACGCCATGACGTACACCGGCAGGAATGTGCATAGAACATTAAGGCGTTGGCCGGAGGACGGTTCCGGGCTGTCCTTACGGCAACCGAAAGCGTGAAGGACGACCAGACTGCCGAGAATCACGACTTGAAACGCTTCGACCGGGATTGCGCGGCGTGCGCGAGAGCTGCCGGTGCGAGAATCCTCTCTCGCGCCTACGCCCAGCGCTTCGACTGCGGTTGCAGAGTCTGTACTCATCAGCATCGACTGTATCACGGGCCGCGCCGCGAGCCAACGCCGATATTGCCCCGGAGGCTGTCGTCCCGGAGAATGCAAAGCCGCGATGGACCGGAATCCTCGATCAATACTGCCCGTCCACAGTCTGCAGGTATTCTGAGTGACAGACTCACGCCCGGTTCGCCATCTTCTGATTCTTCACGCCGGCTCGCTCGGCGACTGCGCCTTGGCCGTTTCCCTGGCCCTACGGATGAAAGCCGCATGGCGCGATCCGGCCGTTGTCATGGCCGCCCGGTCGTCCCTCGCGAAGTGGGCCCGGCGGCGCGGCCTCATTGACCAGGTCGCATCTCTCGACGCGGCGATTGCCCCCCTTTCGTCTCACGACGACGAGAGGCCGCCGGATTCTACGGTCGAGCTCCTTGGAAAGTTCGATCTGATCGTGAGCTTTTTGGGAGACGCCTCCACACCGGCATCGAGGCGTTTGTCGGCGACCCTGGGCCGCCCAGTCGTGCACCTCGATCCAAAGCTAACCGACGCGGCACGGCGAGACGGCGCTCATATCACCGATCAATGGGCGGCGGAGTTGACTCGTAGAGGATTTCCCTTGCCGCCGTTGGTAGGAGGAGGTCAACTTCCACCACGCCGGCCGCTCGACCTTACGCTCCGAGACCGGCTTGCTGCCCACCTGTCGACCGCCGGACACAAGATCGCCCTTTGCCATCCCGGCAGCGGTGGCTTGGACAAATGCTGCCCGCTCGAGGCAATGGAGCAACTCATTGGCGGCTTACGCGAACAAGGCTGGGCGGTCGGCTGGATGGTCGGCCCCGATGAAGTTGAACGCTTTGGACGCCCGTACCTAGCCCGGCTTCGACAATCGGCGCCGGTCGTCTACGAAGAGTCCGTCGAGGAGGCCGCCGAACTGGTTAGCGGCGCTGATGCCTACGTGGGCTTCGACGCCGGAATGACGCATGTGGCCGCGCTGACTGGCGTAACAACCCTCGCTCTTTTTGGCCCGACCGATCCGCGAACCTGGCGGCCGCCCTGGGAATCCTGCCGCGTCGCTGGGTTCCCGCCTCAATCCGGGGCGACTTGGGATGTGAACGAAGCCTTATCCTGCATCGCCGCCTGGTAGAGAACACGGACTCTCGCCGTGTCCCATCGACGCCCAGGTCAACCACGACCGGCCGCGGACGCAAAAGCTCTCGCCAGGTGAGGGTCGATCGGCGCCGACGCGTCTTTTCTTTGTTTGATTCCGGTTCCCACGATGATCCCGCCGGTGCAGCGCAACAAACCGGCAATGCTTTCCGCCGTAGCGCCGCTTCCCACAAAGAGCCGTCGATCCGGAACAGCTTCGGCGACGCGGCGCAAATCGTCCATTCGCACCGGCTCACCGGTGGCCGCCCCGGTTACGATCAGTCCGTCGGCCAGCCCGCGATATGCCGTGTCCTTAGCGGCCTGGGCGATATCCGGTTCACTAATGGGGGTCCCATGCTTCACATGAACGTCGGCGAGAATGGCGACTCGCCTGCCGAGCTGCTTGCGATATTGCAGGCTCTCGTACGCCCGGCCCTCGATAAAGCCCTGGTCGGTAGCGCAGACGCCGGTATGCACATTCACACGCACAAAAGACGCATCCACGGCAGCCGCAACCCCCAGCGCGGCCCTCGCGTCGTTGCGTAGGGCGTTGATCCCCATGGCCAGGCGCACCTCGTGTCGCACGCGGTCCGCGATCACCGCCATCGCCGCAACAGTGCCCGGCGGCAACGCCCCCGGTGTAAAAGGCGCATCGCCAAAGTTTTCAATGATGAGGGCGTCAAACGAGGCTTCTTCCAGCGTCCGCGCGTCGCTCAGCGTCCGATCGATAATCTCGTCGATGGAAAGCCGGTGACACGGGCTGCCGGGCAGGGCCGGAAGATGGATGACGCCGATCAGGGCAGGATTCGGTAAATCGATCACGCGAGGCCGTTCTATCCGAATGAACGACCGTTGGAAAGGCTTGCACTCCTGTCGCGGCAGTTCCCAACCGCGACCGCAAGGAAGCAGCCTCGCCCGGAGCCACTACGTCTACGGCGCTTTCCGGAACACGGCCACGACATCTTCTATCGGTACGACGTAGAGAAAGTTGTCCGCGTCAAACTCAACGGGTATGGCGTGTTTGGGGTTGAACAAAACACGGTCATATTGCCGGATCGGAAAATCCTCGTCGTGATCGACCTGTGCGGAGACCGCCACAATCCGACCGGTAATGGTCGGAATCTCAATTGAATCCGGCAGTTCGATCCCGCCTCTTGTGACCTTACGGTCCTCGTCCTTGCGGATGAGAACACGCTTACCGAGCGGCTCGACCGTTTCCAGCTTGGTCTTCTGTTTCTGAGTACGATCCGACATCAGCGATTCCCAAATAGGGACCCTCCAACGGTCGCCCTGGCTTTCCCGTTCTATTCATTATAGCAGGGTTAGACCCTACGGGCCACTGCGTCGCCGCTGCCTTCCATCGGTCTCCACCCGCAACAAACTTGCGTAAAACGGGCCCTAGGCGCCGCTCGTGGGGACACGCCGACCCGACCGGCCGCGGCACGGTTCTCCCACACTATTCAGGCTTCCGACACGGGATTACGATGCATTCGTGGGTGATGGTATACAGTACGCTTCCGCGGCGGGTTTCGCCTTGGGCTCAAATTCGACGGAATGAGCGATGAGCGCAAGCGTCACCTCCGGACAAATCAAAAGGCTGCTCACCAACCGCAACTTCGTTTTGATTTGGTGGGCCTACGCGATCAGTGCCCTGGGCGACCACCTTTCCGAGATGGCTCTTCTCAAGACACAGGACGCCCTCAATCCCAACGTAGACATCACGCCCCTCAGCGCACGCATGTCTTTCATGTTCTTTACGCCATTCGTACTGCTTGCGCCGTTCGCGGGAGTCTTGGCCGATCGGCTGCCACGGCGGGCGTTGATGGTCTTCGCGGACGGGGCTCGCTTTGCGATCTTGCTGGTTTTCGCCTCCCTCATCGCTTGGATGCAGAACTGGAGTTCGTGGGGGGTGTTTCTTCCATTGCTGTTGGTTGGCACGTTTGCGGCTATCTTCTCGCCGGCGCGGTCCGCGTTGCTGCCCACGCTGGTTGACCCCGACCAGCTCGTTACCGCTAATGGGATGATTAGCGGGCTTGGGATCATCGCGACCATGGCCGCAGCTCTGATCGGCGGGTATCTTGCCGACCATTTTCCGCCGGTGGTGGCGTTTCGGATTGACTCGTTGACGTTCGCGGCCAGTGCGTTGTTTTTGCTGCTCCTACGCCCGCCACGGCGAACCAGTTTCGATGCCCGTGTTGGGTCGGGAAGGTCCGGATGGAGTGCATTGAGGGCGGGGTTGCACTATGCTCGGAGTCACCGGCGGGTGCTGGAACTTTTCGCCGTGGCGGCGCTAGTTTGGTTCTGCGGGTCGCTGGTCAATAGTGTGATCCCGGCAGTTGTCCGTGATGCGTACGCCGGCGACTACCAACTTATCAGCAGTTATCGAGCGCTCCTGGGAGTTGGGTTTGTGGTGGGCGCCGCGGCTATCACAGTGTTGGGTGATGCGCTTCGCCCGGAGATCGCCATGACCTGGGGGTTGTTCGGCATTGCCGGTGGGATGACGGTATTTGCGGCGTCGGCGTCCCTACATCTCAACTCGGCCTCGCTTGCGAGGATCGGCGCGGTGGGCGTAGTGCTCGGCGGGGCGTCCGCCGTTGCGGTTATGGCCAGCTTCACAACCCTGCTCCAACGTACGACGGCCGATCGGTTCCGCGGGCGCGTCTTTGGTGTGAATGATCTGTGCTGCACGACCGCGCTGCTGGCGGCCACTGGACTGCTGGCCCTGCCGCAGTGGACACGAGTGGACCGCTTTGTCGGGCTGATTCTGGCAAGCGTGGCGATCGTGACCTTTGGGGCCGCCGTTGTGACACTGATCGTCCGGCTCAACCGTGGCCCGCTCGGCGCGGCGCTTACATTCGCCGAAAACCTGAACGAGCTGCTGGCCAAGACCTTTTGGCGGCTTCGGCTGGTAGGTCCTTCCACCGTGCCGCATCAGGGACCCGTGATCATAGCAGCCAACCACACCTGCTCCGCTGATCCGCTCTTGTTGTGCGCGTGCGTGATGTACCGACCGATCGCCTTCATGGTCGCCCGCGAGTATTCAAACTGGCCGATTGTGCGGTTTTTTCTTCGGCTGGTGGAGTGCATTCCCGTCAGCCGCACCGGTCAGGACACAGCCGGGTTTAAGGCGGCGATCCGTCATCTGCGGGCCGGCAAAGCCATCGGGGTTTTTATTGAGGGGAGGATCGTTCCGCCGGGGGAGACCGGCGATCCGAAGGACGGCGCGGCCATGCTGGCACTGATGACCGGCGCTGCAGTTGTTCCAGCGCATATCAGCGGGACGAAGTATCATGATCGCGTGCTTCGCGGACTGTTCTCGCGACATCGAGCCCGCGTCCGTTTCGGTCGCCCAGTCGACCTAAGCGAGTTCCAAGGAGACCGAGGGAACCGAGAAACAACCCACTCGGCGACGCTGAAAATCCATCGCGCGATTCAGGCACTTGCAGAAAACCCATGAACGATCTTTCGAGATCTCCTGAAACGTCTAGAAAAACGAGCCGCGGGCGCCCGCCCTTTACGCACAGCGTCAAGGGTCAGCCCGCGCGGACGCTCGGATGCGAAGAACTCGTTCTGTTAGAGAGTCTGAGCACGCGGGAGCAGCCGCGATGAACCCGCGCGAATTGTGGGATCGCTACAAGCGGTACCTTTGCGTCGCGGAGCGCATCGGTCTGCGGATGGATGTCAGCCGGATGCGGTTCGACGATTCAATCCTGGATCGGCTTGCAGGGCCGATGTCGGCGGCCCTTGCGGCCATGCAGGCATTAGAGCGCGGCGCAATCGCCAACGCCGACGAGCGTCGCATGGTCGGCCACTACTGGTCGCGAGCGCCTCAGCTTGCACCCGACCCCGCAATCCGAACCGCCATCGAAAAGAGCATCGCCTCAGTCAAACGCTTCGCGGCGGATGTACATGACGGTACCGTCGCCCCGCAACGGGGGGACGGGTTCTTTGTCATATTGCTGATCGGAATCGGCGGGTCTACTCTGGGAGCTCAGTTGATGTGCGACTGCCTGGGAAGCCTCGACGATGCCATGGTGGTCCGCTTTCTGGATAACACTGATCCGGATGGTATCGATCGCGTTCTTTCCGAACTGAATGACGGACTAGAAGAGACCCTCACGGTTGTCGTGTCCAAGTCGGGGACCACCACCGAAACGTACAACGCCGTGCTTGAAACCGCCGCGGCGTACAGGCGATTGGGGCTGGACTTCGCCAAACATGCTGTCGCGGTCACGTCCGAAGGCAGTGCTCTGTATCGACGCGCGTTGGATGAAAAGTGGCTGAAGGTTTTTCCGATGTGGGATTGGGTCGGCGGGCGAACCTCGGCCTTTTCGGCGGCTGGATTGCTGCCGGCGGCCCTCCAAGGCACTGATGTCGACGCTCTGCTGGCCGGGGCGCGAGAGTGCGACATCGTAACCCGCGGCGAGGTGATCCTGCAGAACCAATACCAAAACCCAGCGGCGCTGCTGGCGATGATGTGGTATCACGCCGGCAGCGGTCGCGGCGAGCGGAACATGGTCGTCCTCCCCTACCGCGACCGGCTCTGCCTCCTGGGCCGGTACCTGCAACAACTGGTCATGGAATCGCTGGGAAAGGAGTACGATCGCGCCGGGAGCTTGGTCCATCAGGGTCTGACTGTTTACGGGCAAAAGGGTACAACCGACCAGCACGCCTTCGTGCAGCAACTTCGCGATGGGCGGAATGACTTCTTCGTGACGTTCATCGAAGTACTCACGGATCGCGTGACCACTTCGATGCGCGTCGGAGAGGAAGTTACGACCGGCGACTACCTGAGCGCATTCCTTCACGGCACGCGTTCCGCCCTTCACGAAAAGGATCGCGAGTCGATTACGATCACGCTAGACGCCCTCCATGCTTCGAGCTTGGGGGCGCTGATCGCGCTATTCGAGCGGGCCGTCGGGCTTTATGCGGAGCTCATCAATGTCAATGCGTACCACCAGCCGGGAGTCGAAGCGGGTAAGCAAGCTGCGGTGCAATGGATCGAGCGGCAGCGAGCAATCCTTGCCTGTCTGCGCAGTCGGCGCGGCGTTGGCATGACCGTCGAGCAGGTGGCCGTTGCAATCGGCCGGCCGGATTCAACTGAGGAAATCTACCACATCCTGGAGCACGTGGCAGCGAATCCGGACCACGGCATCGCAAAAACCAAGGGCGCCAACTTGTTTGACGGCAAATACGCCGCCTCCTAGCCAGGCCCGCTCTGTTTTGCGTCGCGCACCGGTGGGGTCTTCATGAATCCTGTTTCGCAAGCGGATCGACGCAGACCCGATGGCTGGTCCTACAAAGCCGTCGTGGCGGCGGCGACGATCCCGCTGATCGTCATATGGGTCCTGTTCTTGGCGGATGTGCCCATCGGTCGGCCGAACTTTCTGGTCTATCGGTACTCCGCGCTTTCCGCCTGGCGATTGCAACATGCGCTCATCGCACTGGTCATCGGCGCCGCCGGCCTCGCCGCGCTGGATCGCGTGCTTTATGGAGGCAACAACGGACGCGCCGGTTGGACCACCGGAGCTTTGACTGCCTATGTCGGCCTGGTCGTCTGGGTGTTCCTTGCCCCGCCCCAAAGCACGGCGCAACACAGTTTCAATATGTTGTCGCCCTCGCACGAGGGGGCTTTCGTTCTGGAGGGCAGAACCGTGCCTTCAATCCGAGAATACGTAGCCCGAACCTTTTACCAGCGGCTACAACAGGAACCGGAGAAGATGCGCGGCCGGCGCGTGCTCAGCAACCCACCCGGCGTCACGATCGCTGCGGTGCTGGCCCAACGGCTTGTGGATTCTTCCACCCCGGTACGGTCGTCCCTCGTCCGTGTGTTCGGTTTGCAGGAGCTCGACGACCCGGCCGAGGAAGCTCGATTTGCAGCGGCTTTACTGTTGGCCATTGTCTTCATGGCGGCCTGGGCCGCCTCGCTGTTGCCCGCTTATGGGCTTTGCCGATTGTGGATGCCGGCGCCGGCCGCCGTTGTTGTGGCCTTCGCATGTGTTTTCAACCCGGCCACGGTCGAGTTCAGTCCGGGAAAGGACCCGGCCCAGATGTTTACCGTTCTGGCCCTCGTACACGCGTGGTGTGCTGCGTACGTCCGCGGCCATTGGGCCTGGGGGCTGCTGGCCGGCGTTGTATTGGCCGTTTCCACCATGGTCGGCCTCATTCACGTCTGGATCGTTTTGATTCTGGGCGCGGCAACGCTCTATCATGCCATCGTCACCGGGCCTGGATGGCTTGTCTGGATGCGGCGGTGTGCCCTTCCCTCGGCCTTCGGCGCTCTGGCCGTCGTCGTGATCGTTCAGGCTGCGCTGAGCTGGAATCTTCCGCTGATGCTGCTCAGGCTTGGAGGTCGATACGGCCAGATCCAACCGGAGATTATTACAAGCCCCTTTTTCTGGACCCTGCTGGGCCTGCCGATGTTCCTACTGTTCGTCGGACCGCTGCTGTGGATCGAATGGACGGCCCTGCCGCGCCGCGAACACGATTCGACGGCCTCCCTTGGTCACTGTCTGATCGCTAGCGTCCTTGGCGTCATGACCTACAGCTACTACTTCGCAAACAACAGTGAGACGCCCCGACTCTGGATGCCGTTCGTACCGTTCCTGTTGGTGGGGATGGCACTGCGGCGATCTTCGATGCGCCAGGAGCGGCCGAACGGCCGAACACTGTGTATCTTGCTGCTGGGACTACAACTGACCGTGACAGTCCTGCACTGGTCGATGATGGACGTCCGCGAAAGCGAGTGGCGCCTGTTCACCACAGGGCGGATGTGGGATTAGCCGGGCGGTCCGCTCGAGTTTGGCCGAAAACATCGCGTCGAATCATGATTTCTACCCCATTGCGTCGCGCGCAGCCACTGCGGCATCCGAACGAGCGGCGATGCTTTGCGAATAGAGAATAGCCGGCGCGCACCGGCGAAAGTCGGGCGAGCTTTTGGAGCCATGGCCATCCGAAGACGTGAGCCCACATCGAGAAAAACGCGTCGGCGCCGGCGCTGATCCGGCCGTCCCGCGTCACGGTACGCATCGCGTCGAGATCCAGCAAACCCGCGAGCGCCGGGATCCGGCGGCCGTGACTCCGCCCCACGGGAGTGAATCCACAACGGCCGACTGCGAGGGCCAGCCCTACGACCGAGCGGCAGACTCGACAGGACCCATCGTACGCGACGGTAAACCCGCTCTGCCGCGCCGCGCGCAGCGAACGTGGCTCATACGGCACGAGCCACGCGGAAAACGTCAACACGATCATGATGCACGCGAAAGCAACCAACCCGAGGGTGAGCACGATGCCGACGTGCAACGCGACAATCGCGAGCGCCCACCATGTTCGAGTTCGCTTGGGCCAAATGAAAATGGCGTACCCGATTTCCAGAACGAGCGTCGTCCAACATCCGATCGCGGCGATCCACGGAGTCCACGCAACCCAACTGAAATCAATGGTCCCGAGGTCAGCTCTCATCCACGTTCGCCAAAGGGCCTCTCCGTTCCACCACTGAATCCCGGAAGCCTTCTCGATGCCTGTTGCGGCGTACACCACCGCCAGATGGGCCTGCAGGACCCGAAGGGAAAGCCGCGCGCCGGAGGATGCGGCGCCTGACGTCCTACCCGCGATGACGTCAAAGGAGAGGGCGCTTCCGATCGGCGCGAACATGCAGTAGAAGAGCGCAATCTTGACAAACATGTCGAAGCCGTACGTGTGAGGAGCGGCAGTCGTCATCAGGGTGAGGTTCGTTATCCAAAGGCAAACGGCGGCCACGCGCGTTCGCCAGCCCAGCAAGAATGCCATGGCACTGAGAAGATGAAACACGAAAGCAAGCCGGATCACGGCGGGCTCGTCGAATCCGAGGGGCGAGAGCGCAGCTATGACCCAGCTTAGGCGCGGCGTCAAGGGCCAGACTATCGCGTCGACGACCGGCGCTTGGATGAGGCCGAGCGATCCATAGAAATCAAACAGGTTCGGAGCAACCGCGAGCGTTTGGGCGATGAGCAGTAGACCGAGTCCGATTCGCAGGACGCCGAACGGCAGCGGCGATGCAGGAGTCGCGAGGAACCGAGTTGCGGCCGAGCGAATGGACGCCCATCTCCCTTTGAGTTCCCCGCGAGGAGTTGCGACCATTGCGCTATGAGCGATTGTTCGATTCATCCCCATCGTCCTTTCGGCGAAAAGCGCCCTTGTACACCGGTTTCCAGGCCGATCTCGTTCCATTCCGCCAATCCGCCATGGTCGGAAGCGCCTCGACCTCCACGCTTACGACGACCTCTTCCGCGAGCGGATGACGCCCGAACATCACGCTCGCCCAGGAGGCGGTCAATCCTCGTCGCAGCTGGTCGGAAAAATCCGGAAAGCCGTCGAGAATTCCTGCCGTCCGCCACCCGAAGACTGTGGCGGGATCGTGGAGGAGCGCGTCTTCCCACTCATTTCCGCCGACATCCCGCATGGCCAGTGAGACCCGACTCTGCGATGAAACGGCCGGAGCGAAAAAGCTGTAGCTGTTGTTCGCCCCGCTCAAGTCGCTGTACTGTCCGAGGAAATCCAAAAGAAAGGCATCCCCCCTGAACCCGACGTGTACCGCGCCGCAGACCACCAGGGCGAAATGGAGAAGTGCCGCGATTGTCCAGGATAGCTGTCGGGCGCTCATGACCATTTCTCAACTCTTGACATTCATATTTTGGGCGCCGGCCCGATCGCGGGCCGGCGCCCTGGTGTCCACCTGTCAGTGGATGTCCACGGCGACCAGTTCGCCGCCGCTTACGTTCGAAACCGTCCGATGCCGCCCAAACCAGCTTCCGAAGGCGGCCGTTCCGGCATTGGCGGCATTGGCGGCGCCACGATTGCCGTTCCGATTGCCATTCCTGCCATTCCTGCCATTCCTCGCGGCGGCCGCCACCTCCGAGGGCGGAACGGACTGTTCCGCGATCAGTTTGATGTCGGCCAGCGGTACGGTCTCCGACTTGGCGACGGGCGTGACCGCCACGATGCCAAGCCCCAACAACAAGACAATGACTCCGGTGCGCATGATTGGTACTCCTTCTTTTCTGCGACCCTCTCGCACGAATGGGCGGCAAACACTGCCGCCGATGGTCACAATCAGGAGCGAGTTGGTCGCTCACATGGATCAGGCGCCGAATCGCCTCATCGACAGCCAAGATTTCGTGAAAATGTTCCTGGCGAATGCAATGGGAACGGCCGGGCCCGCCGCGCCTGACGTGGCGTAATGAATTCTAGGCCGCGTGGAAAATGTCTTTTATAGTGCGTCTTGGACGAGGATTTCATTTTGGGGGCGCGCCGGCGGCAGGTTCTTGTGGCGGCGCGGCAGGGGACTGCGTCGCGCCCTGCGAGGCTTCGAGCTTGGCGTGCCACTCGGTCGCCTTGGCATCGTGACCCTTGTCCGGGTCAGCTAGGTTCCAGGCCGTGTAGAGGTTGGAAATGCGTTCCAGGGCTTCGCGTTTCCGGATTTCCAACGCCTGCGGGTTGTCCTTCATGCCGGCGTACCCATCCAGTAGGAGCGGCTCGGCTTCGGCGAACTTGCCCTGACCCGCGAGACACCCGCCCAATACGCTTTTGGTGTTGTTGATGAGCCAATGCCCTTCCGGCAGTACCTTAAGACGAAGATCCAGTGCTTCGTGTAGGAGCGGCTCAGCGTCGTCGGACTTCCCAATCTCTGTCAGTGTCAAACCGAGAGCAACCAGGGTGACGCCAATCTCGCCATCCCCGGCGGGCAACGTCCCCCGCTGGATCTCCAGCGCTTCGCGTAGAAGCGGCTCGGCCTCGTGGAGTCGGCCGCTGTCTTTGAGCATCCGTCCCAGGTCTCGTTGGCACTTGGCGACTTCGATGTGTCGAGGGCCGAACTCGCGCTGCAGACCGTCGATCGCCGAGCGGAAAAACGGCTCGGCCTCGTCGTACACTCGCTTTGCCCAGAGCGCACTGGCTAGGGCCCACTCGCTCCAGGCGATCTCCTTGTAGTCCGGTTCAGGCAGATTTCGGGTCAGCTCGAGCCGTTGTCGGGCGAGGTCAACAGCTTCGTCCAGTTTTCCCTTCTGTTGCAAAATGCCGGCCAATCGCCCTAAACGCCAGGCTACGTTTTTGTGCGTGTCGCCAAGCGTGCCACGGGCCACGCGAATCGACTCCCGACAGGCTTCCTCCGCCTCATCGAGCTTTCCGGCATCCCGTAGCATATCGGACAGGTCCGTCCAACGTTGTGCCATGTCGAGATGGTCCGCGCCCAGCACTTCACGCATGATCTCCACCGACTCACGCATAAGCGGCTCGGCCTCGTCGAGGCGGCCGCGGTCACGGAGCATCCGGGCCAGGTCTGCTTCACACCAGGCGAGTTCGGGATTTTGAGGGCCCAACTCTCGCCGCAGGCCGTCGAGCGCCGAACGAAAAAGGGCCTCCGCCTTGCCGTACTCCCCCTTGGCGCTGAGTCGACTCGCCAGCGTCCACTCACTCCGCGCAAGCTCCTTGCAATCTGGGTCGCGCAAGTTTCGGGTCAGCTCGAGCCGCTGTCGGGCGAGGTCCAAGGC
>Ga0187892_10009202_pt1 | contig 13092 bp, 10 predicted proteins | sample MA1701073metaG_FD_139345 | JGI IMG/M metagenome (GOLD analysis project Ga0187892, IMG submission 139345) | Bio-ooze microbial communities from a basaltic lava cave in the Kipuka Kanohina Cave System on the Island of Hawaii, USA - MA170107-3 metaG ...
AGCTCCCCACCCCGCCCACCCCGAAGACCGCGAGGCTCTGCCCCGGGCGTGCGCCGGCCGCGTGGAAGACCGCGCCGAAGCCGGTCGGGACGGCGCAGCCGAGGAGCGCCGCGTGCCGCAGCGCGAGGCCCGCCGGGAGCCTCGTCGCCCGGTTCTCGCTCACCACCGCGTGGCGGGCGAAGGTCGTGACGCCGCCGGCGTTCACCGCCCGCCCCTCCCAGCGGTAGACGCTGCCCGGCACGTCGGCGCCGGCGCCCTTGAGCCAGGAGAGGACGACGGGCTCGCCTTGCCGCAGCTTCGCCACGCCGGGCCCCACCTCGAGCACGCGGCCGCTCCCCTCGTGCCCCAGGCAGTGGGGCAGGAAGGGGTCGGGCCCGCGCTGCCCCCGGCACTCGAGGAGCTGGGTGTGGCAGATCCCGCTATGGGTGATCTCCACCAGGATCTGGCCCGGCCGGAGCTCCGGAACCTCGAGCAGGCCGAGCTCCAGGGGCTTGCCGATCTCGACGAGGATCGCGGCTTCTGTCCGCATGCTCTCCCTCTCGTTCCTCGAGGCGTTCGCAGAGCGCCCGCGTGCGCGCGGCGATGGAGGCGGCGTCGAGGCCCAGCCGGGCCCGGGCCTGGGCCTGGCTTCCCCCCTCGCCGTGGAAGGCATCGGCGCTGCCGATGCGGAGCAGGCGCGCCGGCAGCGGATCGCGATCCACGAGCCACTCCGCGAGGGCACTCCCGAGGCCTCCGAGCAGGCTGTGCTCCTCGATGCTCACCACGGCGCGGAAACGGCTGAAGGCGCGCGAGAGGTACGCCTCGTCCAGGGGCTTCACGGTGTGGAAGCTCACCACCTCCGCCGAGATGCCCGCGGCCGCGAGCCGCTGGCCGGCCTCCAGCGCCACCGGGAGGATCGCCCCGGTGGCGAGCAGGCCGACGTCGCGACCGGCCCGCAGCACCAGCGCGCGGCCGATCACGAGCTCCGGCTCCCGCTCGTGCACCCGCGGCTCGCCCTTCTTGCCGAGCCGCAGGTAGACGGGGCCGGGCCGGGCCAGCGCCGCGCAGAGCGCCGCGCGCACCTCGTGGGCGTCGCCCGGGCACACCACGGTCATGCCGGGGAGCGTGCGTAGCTGGGCCAGGTCCTCGCAGGCGTGGTGGGTGGGGCCGAGGCTCGCGTAGGCGAATCCCCCGCCCACCCCCACCACCACCGCCGGCGCCTGGTGGTAGCAGAGGTCGACGCGGATCTGCTCCAGGCAGCGCGTCGTCGCGAAGGGCGCGATGGTATAGACCACCGGCCGCAGGCCCGAGAGGGCGAGGCCCGCCGCCACGCCGATCATGTTGGCCTCGGCGATGCCGCAGTTCAGGAAGCGCTCCCCGCACTCGGCGGCGAAGGGGTCGAAGAGCCGGTTCCCGATGTCCCCCATCAGGAGGACGACGCGGGGGTCCCGACGCGCGGCCGCGAGCAACGCCTCGGCGAAGGCGTTCCTCACGGGAAGCCGAGCTCCGCCCGCGCCGCCGCGAGCTCCGGCGCCGTGGGGATGCGGTAGTGCCAGTTGTTGTCGTCCTCCATGAAGGAGACCCCGCGCCCCTTGACGGTGTGCGCGATCACCGCGAGCGGGCGCCCGGGGCCGCCGCTGCGCGGCACGCGCGCGAGCGCGCGGGCCAGCGCCACCGGGTCGTGGCCATCCACCTCGAGCGCCTCCCAGCCGAAGGCCTCCCACTTGGCGCGCAAGGGAGCGAGGGCCATCACCTCCTCGCTGCGCGCCGTGGCCTGCCAGCGGTTCGCGTCGATGATGGCGGCCAGGTTCCCGAGCCGGCGGGCGGGCGCCAGGAGCGCCGCCTCCCACACGCTCCCCTCGTTGCACTCGCCGTCGCCCAGGAGCACGAAGACGCGCTGCGGTCGCCCCTGGAGCCGCGCGGCCAGGGCCATGCCGAGCCCCACCGGGAGGCCGTGGCCCAGCGAGCCCGTCGCGAGCTCGACGCCGGGGACGCAGCCCGGCGCCGGCTGCTCCGGCAGCGGGCTCCCGGCCTGCGCGTAGCGCTCGAGCCAGGAGCCGGGAAAGAAGCCGCGCAGGGCGAGGGCCGCGTAGAGGGCAGCGGCCGCGTGGCCCTTGCTGAGCAGGAAGCGGTCGCGCTCGGGATCGCTCGGGTGGCGCGGATCGAGGGCCAGCACCTCGAAGTAGGCCGCCACCAGGATCTCCACGCAGGAGAGGCCCGAGGCCAGGTGGGGAGCGCCGCTCCGGTGCGACATCTCGACCAGCGTGGCGCGCAGGCGGCGCGCCCGCTGCTCGAGCTCCTCCCGGCGCCGCTCCGGATCTCCCGCCATAGGCCCCGCCCCCGCTCCCGCCCGGCTCGCCAGGCGCGCGCTCGTGCGCTGGCAGCGCATCGGCAACTCCGCGCACAAGCTTGAGCGGGAACGCCGGGAGCTCCGGAGCGGGCCTCGGGAGATCGCCCGGGCGCTACACCCCGCGCGAGGATTACCGAAGAGGGCCTCCGGGAGGGAACCGTGGGAGTGAGCGGAGCCCAGCGCTCGGCGCGCGAGGCCTACGCCGAGGCCATGGTCTCGCGCATGGAGACGCCGGAGCTCGCGCTGGGCCCCTGGGCCTCCTACGACCTCGTCCACGACCCCAAACGGCTCGCCTTCGTGCTGGCCCGCTACAAGTTCTGCGCCCGCATGCTCGAGGGCAAGCGGCGCGTGCTGGAGGTGGGCTGCGGAGACGCCCTCGGGCTCCCGATCGTGGCCCAGGCGGTGGGCGAGATCGTCGCCGTCGACTGGGACGGCCGCCAGCTCGAAGGCAACGCGCGTCGCCTCCCCCACCTGCGGAACGTCCGCTACGCGCTCCACGACTTCAACCGGGCGCCCCTCGACGTGCGGGTGGACGCCATCTACTGGATCGACGTCCTCGAGCACCTCGAGCCGGCCCGGGAGGAGACCTTCCTGACCCACCTGGTCGCCTGCCTCGCCCCGGGCGGCGTGCTGGTGACGGGCACGCCGAATCTCACGGCCGCGGACCACGCCTCGCCGCAGAGCCGGATCCACCACATCAACCTCAAGGATCACGAGGCTCTGCGCGAGCTTACCCTCCGCTACTTCGAAAACGCCTTCCTCTTCGGCATGAACGACGAGGTGCTCCACACGGGCTTCGGCCCCATGTGCCACTACCTGTGGTCCCTGGGCGTGGGACCGCGGCGAGGCTGAGGGGACCGCAGCGTGGCCGGCGGAGGCGCGGCGCTCGTGGTCGGCGCCGGCGGGCGCCTCGGGGCGGCCCTCTACCGGGCCCTGCGCGCCTCCGGCGAGGCCGCCTTCGGAACGCGCCGGCGCCGGCCCCTGGCCCGGGGCGAGCTCCTCCTCGACCTCGCCGAGGGCTCCGCCGCCGCCCGCGCCTTCGAGCTCCCGGCCTGCGTCGATCGCGCCTTCCTGTGCGCCGCGGTGACCTCCGAGGTGCGCTGCCGGAACGAGCGCGAGGGGAGCCGGCGCATCAACGTGGAGGCCTGCGTCGCGCTGGCCGAGCGGCTCGTGGCGCGAGGCGCCTTCGTCGTGTTCCCGTCGACCGATCGCGTCTTCGACGGCTCGCGGCCCCGGCGCCGCGCCGACGACCCGCCCTCCCCGCGCAGCGCCTACGGCGAGCAGAAGGCCGAGGCCGAGCGCCTGCTCCTGGCCCTGGGCGCCGGCGTGGCCGTGCTGCGGCTCGGCAAGGTCGTCGATCCCGAGCTCCCGCTGCTCCGGAGCTGGCGGCGCGAGCTTCGCGCCGGGCGCCCGATCGCGCCGTTCTCCGACCTGCGTCTCTCGCCGATTCCCCTGGCGCGGGCCGCCGAGGCCCTGCGGGCCGTCGCGCGCGCCCGCCGGGGCGGCATCTTCCAGCTCTCCGCGGAGGGGGATCTCAGCTACGCCGAGGTCGCCCACGAGCTGGCCCGGCGCCTGGGCGCGCCCGAAGGCCTCGTGCAGCCCGTGCGCGCCAGCGAGGCCGGGCTCGATCTCGCGCCGCTCGCCCGCCACACCACGCTCGCGAGCGACCGCCTGCGCGACGAGCTCGGCCTCCCCGCGCCGAGCCTGCGCGAGGGGCTCGAGGCACTCCTCAGGGGAGCGAAGGCTCCGGAAAGAGCCCCGCGTCGGCGCTGACGGACACCTGGACGCGGGGCTCGAACCAGGCGGTCGCGTTCGGCGGCAGCAGCACGCGGAAGCGCCGCAGGTCCGGACCCGGCCGCTCCCGGTAGGCCCGCAGCCAGTCGTCCACGGATTCGAGCTCCGGAGCGAGGAGGAAGCCGGCCTCACCCATCGGAGTGGGCAGGCTGGCGGTCCGGCGCGCGCCCCCGGAGCGGTCCTGCCATTCCAGCCGCAGCGGCGGGAGCTGGTACAGGAGCGCGCGCAGCTGCCCGATCCAGCTGGGCTCCACCTTCACCTGGGCGACCAGCGCGAGGTCGACCTCCGGGAGCTCGATCCACTCCCCCGGGCGCACGCTGCGCTCCAGGATCGGCCGCTCCTCGATGGGAGCGGGCGGGCTGCGGCGCTCCAGGAGCAGGAAGCCGCGCTCGCGCAGGCGCGGTGCGTAGCGCTTCGCGAGCTGGCGCAGGACCAGACCATCCGCCAGGGTGGGGAAGCGGCCGTCGATGGCCTCGGGGCGGAAGAGCACGAAGCGCGGGGAGGCGGGGGACGCGAAGGCCGCGGCGTTGCGCGCCATCAGGGCGGGCGTGTAGGCGGCGTAGCTCTGGAAGATCGGGCGGGGTCGGTAGGAGAGGTCGTTCACGATGGCGATGGCCTCGGCGGAGCCCACCACGTCCACGGCCTCCGAGCCCACGACCTCGCGCACGCGGGCGAGGTCGTGCTCCTGGCGGAACCGACGCCGCCGCGCCTCCAGCTCCTCGCGGACCGCGAGCGGCCGCAGGAAGAGCGCGACCTTCTGGGCGATCGGCCTGGCGGCGTTGCGGACGAAGGTCACCGGCGCCCGCAGCCCCAGCTCCGGCACCCAGGGATTCATCCCGAGGGCGACGCCCACGGCGCCCGCGACCAGCAGCCGACCCGGGCGCCGATCCCCGCCGCCGCTCCACGACCCCCCGAAGAGCAGGGCCACCAGCGCGCACAGCTCGAAGTACGCGCCGCTGCCGGCGTGGCGCACGAAGCTCGTCTTGAAGGCGATGGCCAGGCCCAGGACGGCCAGGCCCCGGGCGATCCAGGCGGCCGCCCCGCCCTCCTCGCGGGCGGCGAGAACCAGCGCCGCGAGGGTCAGCGCCGCCACCCCCAGCGCCGCGGCGGTCGCCCCCTCGCGCACCGGCATCGCCATGGTGCGGGAGTAGCCGGCGGAGAGCTCCAGGGAGCCGGCGAGCCAGGGCCGCAGGTCGGAGAAGGAAGCGCCTGCGGCCAGCCACAGCGCGAGCAGGGCGAGGAGGCCGGTCACCGCGGTGAGGATCCGCCCCCTCCGCGAGGGCGTCCCGGCGGGGGAGACGAAGGGGAGAGCGACGAGCGCCGGGATCGCCAGGGCGAAGAAGCTGAACTTGAGCAGGCCGATGGCGGCGATCCCGGCGGCGGCCATCCGGCGCGTGGCCTCGGAGCGCGCGAAGAGGAGCGCGAAGGCCGCCAGCGCCAGCAGCGCCAGCGGATGGACGGCATCCGGTCCCATGGGAACGAACAGCAGGTAGGCGACGGCGAGGCCGCCGAAGACTCCCCGGCGCCAGGCGAGGCCCGCCAGCACCAGGGCGATGCCGCCCTTCGCCAGGAGCTCCACCAGCAGGACCCGGGTGAGGAAGAGATCCGGGTGGAAGCTCCCGAAGACCAGGAAGCCCAGGGGCCCGTAGGGGAAGAGCCAGTCCGAGCCGGGGGCGAGCCCGGCGCGAAAGAAGTACACCAGGGCTCGCTGCCAGGAGGGATCCGCGCCGAGATCCGCCGCCACCTCGGGCGGCGACACGAGGCGCAGCCAGACCAGGGCCGCCAGGAACAGGAGCAGCCCCCGGGCCGGCCCGCTGGACGGCGCGGATCCCCGGCCCGTCGTCGCGGGATGCCTCCCGGGTCCGGCCGGCGCCATCGGGCTCCTCCGCGCGGGATTGGAGTCGTGGGCACCCGCCCTGTCAAGCGTCGGCGGCAGGCGCTTCGGGCGCCGGGTTCCGGGCCCGACCGGACCTCCCGACGAATCGCTCAAGTCGGGCCGGATCCTGCCGATTCCCTGCCACATCACGCGCACGTCGCGAGCACGCAGCACCAGCTCGCCCGCGGGACGGGAGCCCAGATGCCGCGATCCCATCGGAAGGTCCTCGTCCTCGGCGGCGGGGTGGCGGGCAGCGCCCTCACCTTCTTCCTGCAGCGCAAGGGCTATGCCGTGACGCTCATCGAGCGCAAGGGACGCGAGGTGGGAGGCCTCGCCCGCACCTACAGCTACGCCGGGCACCCCTACGAGTTCGGGCCCCACGTCTGGTTCTGGCCCGACCCGAGCCCCATCAACGACGTCGTGCGCGAGCTCACCGAGGGCGAGCTCCACCCGGTGCGCCGCCGCCTCTACAGCTACATCGAGCGCGACGGCGCCCTCTACCGCTACCCGATCCACTACGAAGACATCTCGAGGATGCCGGACCGCGAGGTGGCCGAGCGCGAGCTGCGCCGCCATCGCAACGCGGACCTCGAGCTCGAAGGCGACCAGATCCCGGTGATCGGCCACTGCACCTTCGAGGAGTACTTCACCGCCACCGTGGGGCGGTCGCTCTACGAGAAGTTCATGAAGGACTACTCGGAGAAGATGTGGAACATCCCGGGCGAGAAGCTCCAGACCTCCATGGTCTGGGCGGACCGCATCAAGCACAACTACAGCTTCGATCGCAAGGGCACTCCGGGCTACGACCCGGTCAAGTTCCAGGACCACACGCTGGGCGCCGACCTCCCCTTCCAGGTCTACCCCAAGGCCGGCTGGAACCGCGTCTGGGAGCGCATGGTGGCGGGCGCTGAGCTCGTGGAGGACCGCGTCCTGCGGGCCCGCCAGCGCGACCAGAGCCTGCTGCTCGAGAGCGGAGCCTGCGTCTCCCTGCGCGACTTCGAGGCGGTGATCTCCACCCTGGACATCGACCAGCTGCTCGAGCCCGAGAGCCCCGAGCTCCCGTACACCGGGCGCATCATGATCCCCCTGCTCCTGCCCCGGGACCCGGACCAGACGCCCGCCGGGCCCGACGCCCAGGGCGTCTTCCCCGGCGCGGCGGAGTCGCTCCACTACTCCGGCGCCGAGTTCCAGACCCGCGTCACGGACATGGACGTGATCACCCGCTACCAGGGCCCGGGGCGCCTGATCCTCATCGAAGTGCCGATCACGTCGCAGATCCGCGAGGGGGCCTTCCCGGCCAACGTGATGAGGAACGCCCGGGCGCGGAACCTCTTTGCGCGCCGGGCCTATCCCCAGCAGTCCTCCGAGGCCCGCGCGCGCTACGAGGAGCTCCGCAAGGGGAGCGAGCGCTGCTTCCCGAACCTGCTGCACTGCGGCCGCCACGCGGAGTTCCGCTACATCGGCATGCCGGAGACCGTCGACTCCGCCTGGCGCCTGGTGGAGGAGAGGTTCTAGGGCGCGTGGCGCTGCGCGTCTCGTACAACACGCGCCCGTTCCGCTTCGAGGACTTCGAGGCCACCGCCCGGGCCCTGGCGCGGCTCGGCCTGCGCCGCCTGGAGCTCCACCTGGCGCACTTCCTGGAGGGCGGGCTCGAGCCGGCAGCGGCCCTCGCGGCCCTCGCGAAGCACGAGCTCGCCGTCGAGCTCGTGGACGGCGGCTGGTGCGACTTCTCCCGAGGCGAGACCGCGCGGGTGCCGGAGCAGATCGCGCTGGCCCGGCGCCTGGGCGCCCGGCGCCTGCGCCTCTTCTTCACGCCCCGGAGCGGGGCCGAGCTCGGCTCCGCGGGCCTGGAGCGCACCAGCGGCGAGGTGGCGCGGCTCGCCAGGGAGAACCCGGACGTGGAGCTCCTGTTCGAGACCCACCACGGGGTGGGCCTCGAGCCCGAGTGCGTGCTCGCGATCCTCGCCGGCTGCGGGCGCGCCGCCCCGAACGTGGGCCTCGTCTTCGATCCGGTGAACTTCGCCGCGGCCGGCCGCGACCCGCGCGCCGCGCTGGCCCGGCTGGGGCCCTTCGTCCGCCACGTGCACCTCAAGGGCGCCCGCCTGGGCCCGCCGCTCGAGACCTGCGAGCTCGGCCAGGGGGACGTGGACCTGGACTCCCTGCTCTTCGACCTCCTGTCCTTCACCTCCTCCTTCGGCATCGAGTACGAGGGCTCCGGCCAGGCGCTCCTGCGCCTGCTCCGCAGCCAGGAGCACCTGCGCCGCGCCTGCGCAGCGCGCGCCATTCCCCTGGAGGCCTGACATGAAGATCCTCGTCACGGGCGGAGCGGGCTACGTGGGCACGCGCCTCGCGAACGCCCTCACCGCCGCGGGCCACGCCGTCCGCGTCCTCGACAGCCTGATCTACGGCGACCGGGGCCTGCGCCCGGGGATCGAGCTCCTGCGCGGCGACGTGACGGACCCGGCCGCCGCGCGGGCGGCCGCGGCCGGCTGCGCGGCGGTCCTCCACCTGGCCGCGATCTCGAACGACCCGACCGGCGAGCTCGATCAGCGCCTGACCGAGCGCGTCAACGTGGGCGGAACCCAGATCCTGCTGCGGGAGGCCTCCCGGGCCGGCGTGGCCCGCTTCGTCTTCGCCTCCTCGAGCAGCGTGTTGGGGATCCAGGCGGAGCCGGACGTGACCGAGGAGACCCGGCCCGCGCCGATCACGGCCTACTCGAGGAGCAAGCTCGAGGCCGAGGGCCTGGTGCGCGCGGCCCACGCGAGCGACTTCACGACCGTGGTGGTTCGGCCGGCCACGATCTGCGGGCCGAGCCCCCGTCAGCGCTTCGACCTCGCCGTGAACGCGCTCACCGGCAGCGCCTTCTTCGACGAGCGCATCGTCGTCCACGGGGGCGAGCAGCGCCGGCCCAACCTCGCCATCTCGGACATGCTGCGCCTCTACGCCCTGCTCCTCGAGGCGCCCGCCGAGCTCGTGGGGGGCCAGGTCTTCCACGCCGGCTGGGAGAACCTGAGCCTGCTCCAGATGGCCGAGCGCGTCCGGGCCCTGGTGTCCACCCGCGCCGGAACCCCGCCCGCCCTCGAGATCCGGCGCGAGAGCCAGGACCCGCGCGACTATCACATCAGCTCGCGCAAGCTGGAGCGCGTTCTGGGCTTCGCTCCCCGCTCCGGGATCGACGCCATGGTGCGCGAGCTGGTCCAGGTGCTGGAGCTGGGCTTCCTCGGGGATTACCGGAGCCCCCACTACCACAACCTCAAGGTCTTGACCCAGTCCGGGACCGGTCCCTCGCCGGCCCCGCCTGCCGCCCCGCTGCCGGCGGGCTTCTCAAGTGTGAACGGAATCTTCCGATGATCTGCGGGGCGCGTGCGCCTGCGCGCACGCCCCCGCGGAGCCGCGATGCAGCCGTCCAGGGTGGTGAGCCTCGATCAGCTCCAGGGCCTGGCCCGCAGCGCGCGCTCCGAGGGCCGCCGCGTGGTGCTCTGCCACGGGACCTTCGACCTCCTGCACGTCGGGCACATCCGTCACCTGCGCCGCGCCCGGGACGAGGGCGACCTCCTCCTGGTCAGCATCACGGGCGATCGCTACGTGAACAAGGGACCCGGCCGCCCGGTCTTCTCCGAGCAGATGCGCGCCGAAGCGCTCGCCGCGCTGGCCTGCGTGGATGGCGTGGCGATCCACCAGGGCGCCAGCGGAATCGAGGTGATCGAGGCGCTCCGGCCCCACGTCTACGCCAAGGGCAGCGACTACGCCCCGCCCGCCGAGGACCTGACCGGGAACCTCGAGCGCGAGCGGCGCGCCGTGGAGGCCCTCGGCGGCCGCCTCTTCTTCACCGACGAGATCACCTTCAGCTCGACCAGCCTCTTGAACGAACACTTCGGCGTCTTCCCGCCCGAGACCCGCCAGTTCCTGCGCAGCTTCGCGGCGCGCCATCCGGCGGAGGCGGTGATCGAGGCGGTGCGCGGGCTGCGGCCCCTGCGGGCGCTCGTGGTGGGCGACGCCATCATCGACGAGTACCACTACGCGACTCCGCTGGGGCAGCCCACCAAGGGCCAGGGTCTCGCGGTGAGCTTCGACTCCGCCGAGCAGTTCGCGGGGGGTGCCCTCGCCGTGGCGAACCACCTGGGAAGCTTCTGCGACCAGGTCACGCTGGCCACCGGGATCGGGGCCGACGCCGAGGCGGAGCACTTCCTGCGCTCGCGCCTGCAAAAGAGCGTCGAGCCCCGCTTCTTCGTCTCCCAGCGCTCCGGCACCCTGATCAAGCGCCGCTTCGTGGACGCGGACCTGAACAAGCTCTTCGAGGTCTACCTGCGCGACGGCGAGGACAGCGATCCGGAGGTGGAGGCGCGCGCGCTGCGCTGGCTCGACCAGAACGCCGCCGACTTCGACCTCCTCGTGGTGCCGGACTTCGGCAATGGCTTCATCTCACGGCGCATGGTGGAGGTGCTCTGCCAGCGCGCGCGCTTCCTCGCCGTGAATACCCAGCTGAACGCCGGCAACCGCGGCTTCCACGCCATCCACCGCTACGCCCGGGCGAGCTTCGTCTCCCTGAACGAGCCCGAGCTGCGGCTCGCCGCCCACAACCGCAGCGACCCGGTGGAGCTCCTGGCCGAGGCGGTGGCGGCCCAGGTGGGCTGCGAGGCGATCGCGGTGACGCGCGGCGTGAAGGGGCTCGTGCTGCACGACCGCCGGCGCGGCGAGCACATCCGCGTCCCCGCCCTCTCCACCAGGGTGGTGGACCGCATCGGAGCCGGCGACGCCTTCCTCTCCCTGGCGGCGCTCGGCCTGGCGGGCGGGCTCTCGGGCCAGGTCGCCGCCTTCGTGGGCAGCGCCGCCGCGGCCCTCGACGTGCAGATCGTCTGCAACCGCGAGCCCGTGAGCAGCGTCAAGCTCTTCAAGTACGTGACGACGCTCCTCAAGTAGGGCCGGGACCGGGCCAGGGGCAGGCGGGGGTTCGCAGCGTGAGCCGGGCCACGCTCTCGGTCGTGATCCCGAACCGGAACCACGCCGCCTTCCTGCCGGCGGCGATCGACTCCGTGCTCCGCCAGAGCCGCCCGCCCGACGAGGTGATCGTCGTGGACGACGCCTCGACCGACGAGAGCGTGGAGCTGGTTCGCGCGCTCGCGGCCCGGGAGCCCGCGCTGCGGCTGCTCCGGAACGAGGTCCAGCTCGGCCCCTGTGCCGCCACCAACGCCGGCGTCGGGATGGCGCGCAGCCGCTACGTCTACGGGCTCGCCGCCGACGACGTGGCGCTGCCCGGGTTCTTCGAACGGGGGCTCGCGCTCCTCGAAGGCCACCCGCAGGCGGGCCTCTTCGTCGGGGACTTCGTGGTCCTGAAGTCCAACCTCGAGGTCTGCGACCAGAGGCTCCCCTTCCCGCGCGAGCCCGCCTACCACGACCCGGCGGCGGTCTCCCGCTGGCTCGCGGGCAGCATCGTCCCCTGCCGCTCGTCGCTCTACGAGCGCGGCGCCTGGCTCGAGTCCGGCGGCCTGCGCGACGAGCTCGAGGACCTCTCGGATTGGTTCCTGGGCCTGGTGACCGCGTTCCGGCGCGGCGTCTGCTACGGCCCCTGGCCCTGCAACGCCAAGCGCGAGAACCCGAGCTCCTACAGCGGCACGCGCCGGCGCGACCGGGCGGGGCTGCGCGAGCGGATCCGCCGCGCCCTGCGCCTGCTGAAGGGCGAGGCGCTGCGCCCGCTCCTGCCCCACTTCGCCGCGAGCGGCGCCTTCCTCTACTTCGGCGAGGAGTCCGCGCGGGCCCTGCTCGAGAGCCCCGCCGACTGGGACGCCGAGAGCCTCCTGCTGCTGCGCGAGCCGCTCCAGGCGCTGGCGCGGGCCGAGGCCGCCGCCCCGGGCGACCCGTCCTCGCGCCCGCGCGGCCTGCCGGACCCGGAGCCCCGCTACGAGCCCGGACACCTGCGCGCCAGGGTGGCCCGGCACCTGGAGGGCTGGAAGGAGCGCGGCCAGCGCGTGCTCGTCTACGGCGCCGGCGAGCACACCGCGGCGCTCTTCAAGCTCACGCGCCTGCGCGAGGCCCGGCTCGTGGCCCTGGCAGACCGCGACCCGGAGCTCCAGGGCCAGCTCCAGTTCGGCCTCGAGGTGGTGGCGCCGGAGCGCATCGGCGAGCTGGCGCCGGACGTGGTGCTCGTCTCCTCCGCCGCCGCGGAGGCCGAGATCCTGCGCCAGCTCCGCCCCCTCGAGGCGCAGGGCATCGAGCTCGCGGGGCTCTACGGCGCGGCGCCCGCGGCGGCCGGGCCCCCCTGGGAGGGAGCGCGCGCCGAGGGCCTGCGCGGGCCCGGCTGGCTGCGCCCGCGCGTGGCCGAGCTGGTGGAGGCGTGGCGGCGCGCCGGGCACGAGGTCTTGATCTTCGGAGCGGGCGCCCACACCACCGACCTCTTCCGCTGGACCGATCTCGCGCAGGCACCCCTCGTCGGCATCGCCGACGAGCTCGAGGCGCTCCACGGCCAGCGGATCTGGGGCCTCGAGGTGGTGGCGCCGGAGCGCATCGGCGAGCTCGCGCCGGACGTGGTGCTGATCTCCGCGGCGGGCGAGCAGGACGAGCTCTACCGCCGGCTGCGCCCCCTCGAGGCGCTGGGCATCGAGCTGGTGCGGCTCTACCCGCCGCTCGCCCCGCCCGCCGGCGCCCGCTCCGCGGCTCCGGCGCGCGAGTCGGCGAGCTCGCCGTGACCCACGCGGAGCGCTGCCGCCTGTGCGGCTCCCCGTCGCTCGAGCTCCTGCCGGAGTTCGCGAACCTCCCCCGCGTGACCTCGGACTGCCGCCCCTGGCCCCCGGGCGGCGCGCTCGCCCGCTGCGCCGCCTGCGGCCTGCTCCAGAAGCCCGCCGGGCCGAGCTTCCGCCGGGAGCTCGCCGCGCTCTACCGGGACTACGAGCTCTTCCGCCAGGGCGAGGCCCGCGACCAGGCTCTCCTCGACGGGACCGGCGGCGCGCCGGCACTCCGCTCGCAGCGGATCCTCGCGGAGCTCACGCGCGTCGCCGCGCTGCCCCCGCGCGGGCGCCTCCTGGACGTGGGCTGCGGCAAGGGCGCCTTCCTCGCCGCCTGCTCCGCCGCGCTGCCAGGCTGGCGCCTCGAGGCCACC
>Ga0187892_10009203_pt1 | contig 13091 bp, 7 predicted proteins | sample MA1701073metaG_FD_139345 | JGI IMG/M metagenome (GOLD analysis project Ga0187892, IMG submission 139345) | Bio-ooze microbial communities from a basaltic lava cave in the Kipuka Kanohina Cave System on the Island of Hawaii, USA - MA170107-3 metaG ...
GACGAATTCGCGGGCATCGCTCCGCCTGCAAATGACATTGCTGCGACCGCATTTGTGGTTCCCACAAATGGGGCTCAGATTTTGAACGGTTCGACAACCACGCCGCAGGCATCTTTTACCAATGTGGGAATTGCAACTCAGATTAACATTAGTGTGCAGTTCACCATCAGCGGTCCCGGCAGTTACAGTTATATGAATACTCAAGTGATAGCAACTCTTGCTCCGAGCGCGACCACAACAGTTACGTTCCTTGCCGCACCTGCTTATACGATGGCAGGCGCTTACACGATGTCGGCGGCGGTAATTACGCCTGATTCGAACGCCGCTAACGATACAATAGCCGGAGGCTTCACCGTCGCAGATCCGTTGAGTGGGCCTTACACAGTCGGTAGCGGCGGCAATTATCCGTCACTGACCAACAACGGCGGCATATTCGAGGCGATCAACAGTCTCGGGGCAACCGGAAATATCACTATCGAAATACTTTCCAATTTGTCAGGCGAAACGGGAACGCACGCTCTTAACGAGATTGCGGGCGGATTTAGCACGCTGATGTATCCTTGCGACAACCCGATCACGATCACGGGAAGTAATGCCACTGCGCTTATCAGATTAAACGGAGCGGACAATGTTACTATCGACGGCGATTCGAATCTATGTAGTCCGCCTGCGGTAGTGGGCGGCACACCGGCTAGTCGTCATTTGACCATCGAAAACACCAGCCCAAGCACAGCGTCAGCCGTGATTGCGATTCAATCAGGCGCAAACGGTGCACAGAACAATACCATTGCTAATGTCAATGTTGACGGAAATGCACCAACGACAACTCTGGTTGGAATTCATAACGGCGGTATGGTAATCGGAGCATTGGGAACGGATAACGACGGCAACGATATTATCAACTGCCGTGTTCGCCGTGCTCAGTTTGGCATCTTTTCTGGAGGTGCGATTCCGCCGAATCAGAATATGGGAACGGTGATTCGGGAAAATGAAATTGGTTCGGCAATATTGGCAGACCGTATCCGAACCGGCGGCATCCTCGCCAGTAACGAAGACGGCGTTCTGATAGCGGAAAATAGTGTCACCGGCATAAACAACACCGGTCTGGGCGCGGATGCTTTCGGCATTTCGCTTGGTTCAACCGCTATAGATATCGGGTTTGCCTCCAGCGGCGGCGTGGTTAATGCCAACGTGACGCGAAACAGAATCGCCGGTGTCAGTCAGGACGCGACGTTCTCGGCGGCTGGCATAATCGTTGCCGGTGGAAATACGCCTGCCGCTTCACCGAATACGATTTCTAACAATATGATCACCGGCGTAATTGCCGATTCAAACGCCAACGACCTGGTTGCCGGGATCTTTGTGTCCGGCTCGCCTGGCGCAAGCACGCGGCTTTACCATAATTCGGTCTCGATGACGGGTGACCGAAGTGCTTTGTTGACTCCTGGAACCGGACAAGAACCGAGCTACGGCATTGCCATTAGCGGCACTGACCCTGTTGTCGAGTTGAAGAACAACATCTTCTACACATCTCAAGTATCGGAAGCGGTCGCTAATCCGAATGCGCTGAGTTTCGGCATCGGCATGACTACCACCGCGTTTACAAACCTCGACTCGAACTTCAACGATTTCTTCTCAATCGGAGTCAGAGACGGCGGTTTCCGAACCGGCTCGTTGGATGGCGGCGCGGGAACTAACCACGCTGACTTAACCGCTTGGAACACGGCAACCGGCGACGATGCTGCTCCAAACTCGCAAGAGGTAGATCCGGTATTTATTAACCCAGCGGACGACCTGCACTTGAACGGTCTCACGCCGACGCCGCTTCTCGGTGACGGTCTGACGGGCTTTGCAACGGTCGATCACGACAACGATCCGCGTCCTGCAACCGCACCGGAGATCGGGGCGGACGAGCTTGTTGAGTCAACGGCGGGTCTCTTCCCGGTGGGCATTTTCTACAATGCGATCTCGGCACCCGGCGATCAGATGGCGGGCAGCGCGACGGTCACGAATGCGTTAACGCTTAACGGCGTTCTCAACACCGGCAACTTCAACGTGCTAACGCTCGGCTGTGCAGTTGCAACTGTCGGCAACGCGGGCGGTGGCAATTACGTCGTCGGAACCGTTAATAAGCAATACTGTGGCACGGGAACATTTATTTACCCCGTCGGCACGACACCTGACGATATGTCGCCGGGCTACGCGAAAATGTCGCCGGAAGGCGCCAATCCCGAGTACACGCCGGTGACTGTAAATGTGACGGCCGGAACATTCCCGTCGTTCCTCTCGGTGCGGTCGTTCGATGCGACGTTGGTTGGCTTTGACCCGGCGAACTCGCTGTCGAGAAACTGGGAGCTACAGGAACTTGGTGATATTACGGCTAACCTGACGTTTACATATCTGGATGGAACTCCGACCGACGTAAACGGCCCCGAAGCAAGTTACGGAATCTTTCGTCGTAACGCCAATGGCACGACCGATTCGATATTATGTTCAGGCTTGTGCGCGGATACTGGAGCCAACACGCTCGGACCGACAGTCAGCGTCTCTGACTTCTCACGCTGGTCGGGTGCGGCACTCGCGCCGTCAGCCGCTGGAGTAGATGTTTCGGGTCGTGTATTAACACCGAACGGTGCGGGTCTGAGAAATGCGATCGTTGTTATGACCGATTCGCGTGGAGTAACCCGTTCGGTCAGGTCGTCATCGTTCGGCTACTATCGGTTCGACGATGTTCGTGCGGGTGAAACGTATGTCATCTCGGTAAACTCGAAGCGATTTATTTTCACTCCGCGCACCATTCAGGTGGTCGACGAAGTGACCGGCTTCGATATGGTCGCCGATGGCGAGAATTGACGCTGTCCGGTGTCAGTAACCCAAACATAAGTGAGGGCGCCCGTAATGATTGCGGGCGCCCTTACTTGCGTGCGGGCTACTGACACATCCACGCTTCGTCACGCCATCTGCGTTTGCGAAAACTTTTCTCTGACCAGAAGTCTTTTGTCAGCGTGACAGTCGGCGTCTCGCCCTTTGGCATCAGCACCGTTACCACATCGAAGCGGCATTGCATTTCCATCAAATTGAAAATACGACGATAAACTTTCGATGTCCGCGTGATTTGACGCTGTTTGCGATGATCGATAGCTGTAATGACAGGCGTAAATTCCTCAGATCGCCGCGTTTTGACCTCGACAAACACGAGCGTTTTGCCATCTATCGCGATAATGTCGATCTCGCCCGTGACCGCAACACCTTTGCTGTTACGACCGACCGGAACTTTGAAATTAGTGACGACGATTTGATAACCTTTGTTGATGAGATAGTTGACCGCGAGCTGTTCGCCACGTTCGCCGAGACTGGGCGGAGTCGCTTCGCTAGTTTTGGTAATTGAAGGAATACTGGCCATTGCAATCAAAAAGAGTATGTCTGAAAAAAAGTCCCGCAGCGCAAATAGCCATGCCATTTAGACCTTTGTCAAAACTCGCCAACAATGGTGATTGAGCTGCGGAGCAGCGGCATATCTTTAGCCCCACGTGGAGTTCCGACTTGGTCGGGACGGAACGTGGGGACGGTCGCAATACCCGACCCGAGCCTGCGAAGCGGGCGGTATAAACGAGCTAAATTCACTGTTCTTCCATACTTTACAGGTACCTGTGCCACCCGCTTCGCAGGTTACGAATTATTTTCGCCGATTACCCCACGTTCCGTCCCGATCTCATCGGGACTCCACGTGGGGCTACAGATATTTCGCTGCTTCGCAGCTGGGATACTAACTCTCTCGCGTTTTGACACGCCCTCTAAATGGCAAGGCTATGTGCCGCTTCGCGGAAACAATCACTAAAAAGCCGGCTCTTCGTAGATGCCATAAACATCACGCAAAGCAACGCAGATCTCTTCAACCGTTGCGTAAGCTGCGACGGCTTCGATGATCGCGGGCATCGTGTTTGTGTTGTCGCGTGCCGCGAGTTTTAATTTGTCGAGAGCGTTTGCGACGGCGCCGTTGTCGCGAGTTTGTTTTGTGTGAGCGAGCCTTTCGAGTTGATGGTCGCGAACGGTTTCGTCGATCTGCAGTATATCGGTTTTGTGAATTTCCTCATCCATCGAGTATTTGTTCACGCCGACGATCGATTGTTCACTACGCTCAACGGCCTTTTGATAAAGATACGCAGATTCCTGAATCTCACGCTGCGGAAAGCCGGCTTCGACCGCCTCGACCATGCCGCCAAAGCCGTCGATCTTTTCAAAATAATCCATACAACCGTCGATCATCTTTTCGGTGAGTGACTCGACATAATAACTGCCGCCGAGCGGATCGACCGTGTTCGCGACGCCGGTTTCCTCGGCGATGATCTGCTGCGTGCGAAGCGCGATCAGCGCGGCGTTGTCGGTCGGCAAAGCGAGGGCTTCGTCGTAAGAGTCTGTGTGCAGACTTTGCGTTCCGCCGAGCACGCCCGCGAGCGCCTGTATCGCGACGCGGGCGATGTTGTTGAGCGGCTGCTGAACGGTTAGCGAAACGCCCGCAGTCTGCGTGTGAAAACGCAGCTGCATCGTTCGAGGATTGTCCGAGCCAAAGCGCTCTTTCATCGTTCGTGCCCAGACGACGCGAGCGGCGCGATATTTTGCGATCTCCTCAAAAAAGTCGTTATGAGCATTAAAGAAAAACGACAGCCGCGGGACAAATTCGTCCACGTCCATTCCACGATCAACGCCGTATTGCACATACTCGACGCCGTCGCGCAGCGTGAACGCGAGTTCCTGCAACGCCGTCGCACCGGCCTCGCGAATGTGATAGCCCGAGATCGAGATCGGATTGTATTTCGGCACTTGTTTCGTCGTGTATTCGAACGTGTCGATGACGAGCTTCATCGCGGGTTTGATCGGATATATCCATTCTTTTTGCGCGATATATTCTTTTAAGATGTCGTTCTGAAGCGTGCCGGAGATCTTTTTGAAATCGGCTTTTTGTTTGTCGGCGACGACGAGATACATTGCCAAAAAGATCGGCGCCGGTGCGTTGATCGTCTGCGAAACGGTAACCTGATCGAGCGGAATGCCGTCGAACAAAACTTCAAAATCCGCCAGCGACGAAACCGCGACGCCGCATTTACCAACCTCACCTTCGCTGAGCGGTGAATCTGCATCGAGTCCCATGAGCGCCGGCAGATCGTATGCAACCGACAAACCAGTCTGGCCATGCTCCATCAAATATTTAAATCGCGCGTTCGTTTTCTCGGGTGAAGAAAAACCGGCAAACTGCCGCATCGTCCACAGCTTGCCGCGATAACCGGTCGGATGAATGCCGCGTTTATATGGAAACTCGCCGGGAAAACCGACGTCGATGCCCCTCGTGTCAACTTCGGTGTAAAGCCGTTCGACGGGTTCGAGCGAGACGCCTTCAAACGAATCTTTGCGTTCGGGGCGAATGTCTAAGACTGTTGCGAGCGTTTCCTTTTCCCAGCGTTCGACTTCGCTGCTGACTGTCGTCGTCACCTTTTTTTGTTCCGTTGTGTCCATTTTTTAAGTGGTAAATATCGTTATTATCATAATTTAAGGGCTGTTCAATCGCAATCGCATCGCCGTCGAATCGGCCAAATTGCAAACACCTAACGCACCTCTTACAATCAATTTATGAGCTTTGTAAAGACAGTTGCGGCGGCGGTTTATTTTTCTGCACTGTTGTTCTTTATCGCTTCATGCGCAAATCCGGCCAATGACGCAAACAAGGCTGCGAACACGCAGGCCGACGCCACGTCCGAAACTCACGGCGGTGCTAAAACGAATCTCGAGGAGCTCAGTCTTTTGATCAGCATCCCGACCGACGCCGAAAATGTTTTAGACATTTTTTTTCGCGAGGACAAAGCGAACAAAAAGTTAAGGGCCGTTTTGCGTTTTGCCGAGGAAGAGACGACAAAGTTGACAACTGATCTTCAAAAGCTCGGCGACGCGAGTGACGTGACGATCGAACCGGAGACTTGGTTTCCGGACGAGCTAAAGTCGCAGAGCGAATTAAGAGGCGAGACGGCGCTGAAAGGGAAATCTTATCCGGCAAATCCATTTTTCCTGGAGCCGTATTCGACGGGCAGGATCACGCGCATCGACGGGACGGAGTTTTTTGTTCTTGAGCTTACGGCCAGATAGCCGAGGCTTTATTTTCTTGAGTTTATTTATATCTTGTTGTTTAGATGTGGTTTAAGAGATCAATAGGCGCTGCTTTTCTCACGTTTTTTGTGGTGCCGGTCGCCGCATTTTCTCAACAGACAGACCCTGTCGAACGACAGCTCTCAAACCCGATCACCGACACGCCGAATGTGAATCCGGTCTCGCCTCAGCAAACCATCGTCGCACCGAAATCGAAAAAGAAACCGAGCTTCGAGCAGGAAGGCGGCGATATCGAAGTCGTCGTTTACTCCGAAAGGAAAACCGTCGAGGGCGAAAAAGACAAACGCATAGTTCGTCACATCGGCAACGTCGATGTTCGCTATGGCATTTATCGTCTGCAAGCCGACGAAATTACGATCTACGAAGCTGAAAATAAAATCGTCGCACGCGGCAGCGTCATTTTCGATCAGGGCGACGATCAGCGCATCACGGGTGCGACCGGCGTGTGGAATTACAAGACGAAGCTTGGCGTTTTCGAAGACTCGACCGGCTTTACGAATCAAACTAACGACGGCACCGTGATCTACTTTCGAGCCGAACGCGTCGAGCGCGTAAGTTTGAATGAAGTCGTCGTTACAAAGGGCGTCTTTACGGCGTGCGAAGAGGCGGTGCCGAAATGGAGCTTTGCCGCCGACGAAGCGCGCATAAAATTGAACGATAAGGTCAAACTCAAAAAAGCGCGCTTTCGCGTGAAAGACATTCCGCTCATCATCGTTCCGTTCGCATCGATTCCGATTCGCGAAAAAGATCGCAGCTCGGGTTTTCTGACACCGACGATCGGTTATTCGTCTCGCAAGGGCGCGCGCCTTTCAGGTGCGTATTACCAAACGCTCGGCGAATCGGCGGATGTCACGCTGCGAGCCGACGTGTTTACGGCGAGAGGCATCGGTTACGGAGCGGAGTTTCGCACGCGTGCCAACTCTCGGTCGTATCTCAATTTCGGCTTCTACGTTGTGAAGGACAGAATCTTCGGTGCGAGTGTTGACGCGGCGCATCCGGATCAAGGCGGCTCGATCGTTTACGCCGAGGGCGTGCATTATTTTCCAAACGGATTTACCGCGTCGGTCGATGTGCGTCAAACCTCAAGTCTCGCATTCCGACAGGAATTTTCGGACGGCATTCAGCAGATCATTTCGCCGATAGAAGTTTCGCAGGCTTTTATCAACAAGAGTTGGGGAAGTTACACGCTTAACTTTATCGCGCGGCGACAGGAGATCTCGATACCGAACGTGCAGCAGAAAACGCGTAATCTTCCGGGCGTCACTTTTGAAAAGCGGCCGTCTCGGTTGTCGTTCTTTAAAGATGCGTATTTTTCTTTCAGATCGAGTCTCGAAGGGGTTTCGCGCGGCGAACAGGTAAGCGACCTCGATCTCTATCTTCAGGCGACGGGCAGCAGGGCGCCCGTCGTGACGCCGTCGCTTGTGCAGCGTCTCGACGCTTATCCGCAGATCATCGTGCCGCTGAATACGCGCAATTTTAATTTCACGCTCACCGGTGCGGCACGCGTTACGTATTATTCAAATTCTCTCGATGGTTTTCGACGCGTCGTCGGTCGCGACGTGATAAGAAAATACGGTGAGTTTGCCTTCGATATTCGCCCCGTAGCATTGGCGAGAAATTTTTACGGCAAGGAAAATGCGTTTAAATTACGTCACGTTATTGAACCCTTCGTGACGTATCGGTTCGTTAAAGGAATCGACAACTTTAATCGCATCATTCGATTCGATCACATCGATACGACGACGAACACCAACGAGATCGAGTTCGGTGTGACGAATCGGTTTTACACGCGGCGATACGGCGAGGCCGTGACGGACGACGCCCAGCGACTGTTGCGTCTTCAGGCGAAATCGAACGGCGACGCGCTTTCGGTTCAGCCGTATGAGATTTTCACGCTTACGGTTCGCGGAAAATATTTTTTTGATAAGACGTTTGGCGGAGCGCTGATCGCGGGACGGCGAAATCAGATCGAGCCGATAACGGCGCTTAGTTTTTACACATTCGGCGGTGTGCCGCGTAGATTTTCGCCGTTAAATATCGACGCGACCTATCGTCCGCAGCGAACCGTCTTTGTAAATTCGCGACTAGATCTCGGGCTTAGCGGCGACGGGCTTCGTTCGATCTCGGCGACGGTTGGTTACGATTCCAGTTTTGTAAAGTTGTTCCAGACCTTTTACTACACTCGGGCTGTGACGCTGATTCCGTCGCTCGCTCAATTTGCAAACAGCGAAGGCAAAGAGGCGGGCACGCGTCGCGGGTCGCAATGGAGTCCGTCGCTGCTGCTCGGTCGTCGTGATCGCGGGCCGTATGGCGGTGCGTCGTTCTTTTTCGATTTTGAAAATCGCCGTGCGACAAAACTTTCGCCGCTGATCAGCTCGCTCTACACCGCCGGCTACACTTACGATTGCTGTGCGATCGCGTTACAGTATTACACCTTTAATGTGGGAGTTCGTCAGGAGAAAAAGTTCGTGTTCAGCTTTCGGCTAAACGGCATCGGCACATTCGGCACGGAGCAGTTTGGTCAGGGGTTGAGGTGACCGTCTTATTCAGGCGTTAAATTCAATTACAATTGCCGCGTGATCCGACGCCTGGGTTACCGAGTTTGTGACCTCTGGAAAAGTCGGATTATTTTTCTTAAATATGCCGCGTCGCTCGACGGTCACGGACAAAAGATTGTCGGCGATCGGCTGCGAGACGAGAATGTAGTCGATTTGTTGGTTGCCGCTATGATACGTCCAATTCGGATCGACTTTTTTAAGTACGTCGGTAAGATTTTTTAGCTTGAGCAGTTTTTTGAGCGGTTCGCTGCCGGGCGTGTCGTTGAGATCGCCGGCGACGACGACGAGATCGGTTGTGAGATCGTAAGATTTTAATATCTTAACGATTTGATCCGCTTGTCTTTTTCGTTTTGCGTTGTTCGACGCCGGTGAGCCGTAGCCTTTGCTCTTGAGGTGATTGCAAAGGATGTGGACGAATTTTCCGCCGCCGACATCGATCGTGTATTCGGCACAGTCGCGGCTGAAGATCTTATAAAGCCTTCCGCTCGTAGATTTGTATTCGTCATCGATGTGCGTCTTAATGGTCGCGATCGGATATTGCGTCAGCAGGCCCACATCGATGCCGCGAGGGTCGTTACCGTCGATCACCATTGCGTGCTTATACTGAGTTTTTTCTTTGCGAAGAAGAAAGTCGTTAAATCGTCTGAGTGCGAGGCGATCATCGACCTCGATCACGCACAGAATGTCGGCGTTTATCTCTTTAATTACGCGAGCCGTGTTCTGGATACTTATCTCGTTGGTTTCCTGTTTCAGCAGCTCGACCCAGCCGAGCCAGCTCGAACGTCCCTTCGCCTTGAGCGTTATGCCCGAGCCGTCTTGTTTGACGCTGTAAAGTTTTTCCCTGATCTCGTTGATGCGAAACCATGGATTAACCGACATTTTGTGAAAGTATTTATTCAGAATTCTGACGATCTCGTCGCCGACCGTTCCTGCATACGAGGTATTTTCGAGCAACGCTTCGAGATCGGAGACGTCCTTGAGAACTTCTTTACCGGTTTGGCTAAAGCCCTCGAGCTCCATGACCTTTGGCCGTTCGAACAGGTTGTTGACGTTAAATGTGCCGACTCTCAATTTCATAATGTTCCTCCATCCTATTGAAGTGTAAATCGTTTCCCGTCGATCTCGGTAACCTTCGAATCGTCGATCGCGATCGTCAGATTGCGCAGGTTTTCCATTTGCCATGCGACGAAGTTGATAAATTCGTCGCCCGTCGGCTCGACATAAAACGCTCTGATCTTTCCGACGGTGGGAGTCTCGGCTTGCGACGGCGCAGGATTTCTTTCGATGTTGGCGGTTGAGTTCGCCGGTTTTGCAGCCGCCTTTGGCAGAGCGTCGGCCAGAGCCTCGCTCGGATCACTCACGTTGATCTTGCCCGTTACACAATAGGTGTCGATCTGGTCGGCAAGCACGGCGTATTTGACGGCGAGTTTCGAATTGCTGTCGATATTATTTCTGTGCTGAAAGACGCCGAACGAGCCTTGATACAAAACGACGATCGACGTGCAGACGAGAAAAACGGTGATGAGGTGCGGGCTGGCCTTCGCGATACCGTTTTTGGTTATGACGGCGAGCGAGATCGCCGCGATCAGACCGAAGACGGTAAAGACGATATACGTCGTGTAAAAGTAGGAGAAAAACTTGACGGCGCTCCACCGATGGCTGTTGCCGAAGCGACTGATCTCGGCGCGCTGTGCGTTGATAAACGCCGCCTTGGCGTCGCTGCCGGCGAAGGTGCAGGCGACCGTTTTGTCTTCATCGAGAACGTGCGTTTTGGTCAGCTGATCGGCGCGCATTTCGATGATGTAACCGGTCGTGGTGCCGAGAATCGCGAGCAGCAGGACGAGCAGTAACGCAACGCTCACATAGCTCGTCCAGCCTTTAAGAGCGAACTCCTTAGTTCCGGTTTTAAATTCCGTCAAATTCATAAACATGCGCAGAGACGTTAATTCGTGTAGCTCAGTGCGGCGTAGAACTGTTTTGAATAGTCGCCGATCAGGTTCGCCTTATCGAGTTTGTTAATGATGCGTCGTGCGTTGAGCCAGTCGGCGGTTGTCGCGTTAAAGTAATCGCCGAGTTTCTTACCCGTAAATCCGCCGGTCGTCATGCCGTGAAAGAGGATGGCGACGCAATGTTTTAAGTCGAGTGCGAGATCGGGGTTTTTGACGAGATCGACGCCGAGCACGCCGGAGTATTTTGTGTAATTGGCGCGGCCCGTGATCTGGACAAAGCCGCGGCCTTTAAACCGAAGACCGTCGCCCGGCTCGGTATTGCCGAGATCGGCGCGACCGTCGTATTTTTTGAAATACGAGTCGGGGCCGTATTCGACGATGCCCGCGAACTTGCGATCGGTCTCGTGATGAACGGTGCCGAGCATATACGCCAGCCAGCGATCGTCTTTTTTCGCGAGATTCTTGTCCCACTCATCGAGGATCGCCTCGAGTCCATCGACCTGCGACTGTTTGAGCGAGCCGCCGAACAGATTCAGCCGCACGTTATCGAAAAAGAAATCACGATTTATTTTCGCAACGGTTGTTGCTTCCTTGCCCCATTCTTTCAAAATGCACACGTTCAGTGGCGGATTTCCCTTCGACTTCATGTAGGCGAGAAAATCTAAAAACTTTTGCAGGTTCGCCGTGACGAGACAAGCGGTTGACCATTTGCCGATCACGGTCGAGTTTGCACCTGCTCGGTGAATATTCGCACCGATAATGCCGGACTTTTCGGGTCCGATCTCCTCGGCCTTTTGGTTACGGTTGCTGTCGCGAAAGTACGGCCAGCTCTTCGCTTGTCGATACGCAGGCTTTCCGTTTTTGAGAGGATGCGGCCCGTAAGTGTGCGAGTCGTAAATGATCACATCGGCCTTGAGCACAGCGCAGCCGGTTTGCTTGTACTTGTCAAAATGCTTTAAGCCGTATGACCCGGCATTGGTCGTGCCGTTGCGGGCCATTACGAACTTCGGCTTCTTTGTCTTGCCGTAACACTCATAAGTAAACGCCTTGTCGTCAAACGAATCGAACGCGTCCGCCGTCGATCTGATCCAAACATCGAGCATTCCCGTCGGCCAACCGGTAAACGTCGGCAGATTGCTCACCCGTTTTAATACTTCTTCGTCTGTAAATGTTCTCATAAATTCCTCCTCTAATGACCTTGTGTCCAAAATGGAGACGGGCCGGCGTTTTTTCGCCGCATCCGAGCCGGCCCGTTCCGCGTCGAGAGGTTATACGGGTCGAGTATAGTCTGCCCGCAAACCGTCTCCTTGCCGACAAGAAACTTCGCTTCGCCGCTTCCGATTACCTGCGCAAATCGCGAAGTCCCTGTCTGCGAAAAATTAAAATTCAGCGTCATAAAATTATCCTCTTAACAAATTCAGTTAGATCACTCCTTGAAAAAATAACGGGGCGGTCCTTTCGATAATCATGATTTCACCATTCGTCAGACCCACGTAAAAACCGCCCCGCCCGCCCGCAAAATTATCGGGCGTCGATCCCCTTGGAGAGGAGAAGTAGTCTCAACCCGGATTTCCGCCTTTTGTAACCAGGTCGATGCCTATGCCACCCGCTTCGCAGGTTATGAGCCGTGTTCGCCGATATGACCCCACGTTCCGTCCCGATGAAATCGGGACTCCACGTGGGGCTAAAGATATGCCGCTGCTGAGGCAGCTAAATCACCGCTGTTGCCAAGTTTTGACACACCCTCTAAACGACGTGGCTATCTGCCCTGTGGGACTTCAAAACCCTTCTCACTTTTCGCTTCTCACTTCTCACTTTCTTAAGTCGATCATGGCTGCGGGACATTGTCCTCATCGTTGCCGTTGTTGCGCACCTTTGTAATTATTCCGACGTCTGCGCATGCGTCCGAAATGCTGACGGCGCTGATGCGCAGCTCCGTTTTGCGTGCGTTTGGCTGATTAGAAAGCACGCCGGAGATCTTCCGCTTTGGAAAGAAGACGATCCGCGTGATGTCCGAACCGAACGGTATCTCTTCGAGCGGGCGCATCACCATCGAGGTGATGTTCTGACGCTCAAGTTCGTTGTGACTCGGAAACAGCTTCTCAAAATTAGGGATTATGAGATTTCGGAAATTGTCGAGACCCGGCTTGAGGTCGTTGCTCGATTTCGGAACGGCGACGGTCGTAATAAACGAAGTCATGCTCGTCAACCCATAGATCGCTGTCAGCAAACGGCTGCGCCAACTTCGGTTGTTGCGACGCTCTTGAGTGTTCGACACCATCTCGAACGTGAGCGGTCGATACGGCACAAACATATTCTCTTGTTTGATGGCCTTACACGGCGATTTTGGATCAGGAGCCGCAGTAAGCTGCGCTCCGGGAAACCATGCCCTCGCGGTCTGCTCGTCAAGGGTTTGCCACTCGCTCGC
>Ga0187892_10009205_pt1 | contig 13089 bp, 13 predicted proteins | sample MA1701073metaG_FD_139345 | JGI IMG/M metagenome (GOLD analysis project Ga0187892, IMG submission 139345) | Bio-ooze microbial communities from a basaltic lava cave in the Kipuka Kanohina Cave System on the Island of Hawaii, USA - MA170107-3 metaG ...
AACGCAGGCGAAGCCCTGACACCACCGAGTTCCGGAAGAACACCACGGAGGACACGGGGGACACGGAGTGTGAGCAACTCCTCTCCGTGCTCTCCGTGTTCTCCGTGGTGGCTCTTCTCCGTGTGCCCCGTGGTGCATTTTCCGAGGAAACACGGAAGGCACGGAAGGCCACGGAAAGGACCTGTAGAGTTGGCGGACGTGTTCGAGAACCAACCCCTCTCCGCGATCTCGATCCCAGATCCCGGATGCCCGTCACACGCGCAGTCGCGGACTCCCGGGAGACTGGCACGCCGTGGGGACCGGGATTGGCATGCGCGAGACAACCCCTGAACGACCACCAGGCCCAGGCGGGTGCGCAGGGCGGCTTTCGTCACGGCCACTTGTAGCGGCGCGCGTGACGCCGGGCAACCCCTCAGCGCTGGAATCCGGGCTTCCGGAGAGGGTGGTGACGATCTGCGCGCGCGGTGTCCCTCGCGCGCGCGTGCCGGCCGCGCGAGGCAGCGGCCGCCCGGGGAGCGGCGGGGACGATGCGGGGGCGGGTCGGGCATCTCTCGGAGCCGGCGGGGCGGGGAACAGCGGCGGTCGGCGCGATCCACGTGCTTCCAGGGTGCCTGGTGACGTCCCGCACGGCCGGTCCGGGTCGGGCCGGGCGGACTCCCGGTCGCGTCACGTGCGCCACGCATTGCTGACTGCGGCGCGGGGCGACGCCGCGGTGTCGGCGGCGCTGGGGCCCGAGAACCTGCGTCGGTTCGCGGAGTCGATCCGCGCGCTGCAGGATGCCGTGGCGTCGCCGGAGGCGAGCGGGTTTCTGTACCGCAAGCGCTCGCTGGCGAAGCGCAGGCTGGAGGAGCGTGCCGTGCAGTGGCTGTCGGGCTTCCGCCGGATGTGGGAGGTGGAGCGTCTGGATGGGGCGGAGCTGCCGTCTCTGGGGGGGCCGTCGCCGTCGCGCATTCGGAACGTCGTGAAGCTGGAGACGGAGGTCGCGCGCTGCGTGACGGTGGGCGCGTCTGCCGCGGGGCGCTTGCGGTGGCACTGGTGGAAGCGCTTCGTCGAGGAGGGGCGGGAGGTGCGCAAGGCGCTCGCGGCGGCGGCGACGGCGCAGGAGCGCGCGAAGACGGCGGGGCGGGACGCGCTGATGGCGCGCAAGGTGGAGGTTCTGCTGTGGCCGATCTCCAGTCCGTATCTCCATGCCCACCACGCGATGAACGGGACGCTGGTGAGCGCCGTGGCCGCGATGCTGCCGAGCACGAGAATCGAGAGCGCCCACAGCGCCGCGCCATACCAGGCCGACAGCCGCCTCCGCATGCGCCCCTACGCTGCTCCAGTCAAGATCAGCAGAAGTCCGACGCTGGCTGCCCGGCGCCGTTCCGCCGTTTGATGATCGTGTCCTTCCGGTCCGAGGCGTCGTCGGTCTCGTCGTCGCGCTCGCGGTGGGTCGGGAACGAGTGGCGCAAACCGACACTGCTGGCCACCTCGCGGGCACGCCCCAGAGCGACGACCACAGTGGCCTCCGCGGACTGCGACTACCTCTTCCCGGACTTGTGTCCGTTAGCCTGGCCGTTCATCGCAGCGCGTCTGGCCTGACGCCCCTCGCGACAGAGACGGCGCACCTCTTCTTGCAGCTTGCCCTCCTGGTGGGCCTTGTAGAGACGCGCGTTCAGGCGACGCTTGATCGCCCGCATCTCGTCCATCACCGGATCGCGACGTCTAGCCATCTTCCAACCTCGCGAGGCTCCTCTATCACCAGCTCGTGTCTGAAGGCGGCTTGACGGGCTTCGGAGGACAAGTCGGGGTCGCCTCCTTCGCCGTGCCGCCGCCTGCAGGATTGGCTCGACGGGCTTCGGAGGGCAAGGCGTGGCGGAGGAGCTTGAGGGCGACGAGGCGGTTGAGCTCGGTGTCGTGGGCCTTCCAGGCCTCGCCCATGCCGCCGGCGCCGAGCTTCTCGATGACCTCGTACCGGCCGTAGCGCTCGGGCATCGGTTGATTGTAACCTACGGCCTGAGGTCGCGCAGATCCGCCTCGGTCTTCGCGCGACCCGGCCAGTCGCGCGGCGCGATCTCCAGCGCCTTCTCGAGATCCTGCCGCGCGCCCGCGGGATTGCCCTTGCGGCGGCGCGCGACGGCGCGGGTCGTCAGCGCCTCGAGGAAGCGCGGGTTGAGCCGCAGCGCCTCGGTCGTGTCTTCGATGGCGCCGTCCACGTCCCCCTTGCGGCCGCGCGCCCAGCCGCGGGCGAGGAGAGCGACGGAGTCGTTCGGGTCCAGCTCGATGGCGCGCGTGAGATCGGCGAGGCCCGTGTCGAGCTCGCCCGCCGCGACGCGCGCGACGCCCCGGTTGTAGTGGGCCGGCGCGCTGCGCGGGTCGATCTCGATCGCGCGGTCGGAGTCGACGATGCAGCCCCGCAGGTCGTCCTTCTGGTAGCGGGCGGCCGCGCGCGTGGTCCACGCGGGTACGGCGTCCGCCTGGAGCTCGATCGCCCGCGTGCAGTCGGCGATCGCGCCGTCGAAGTCGCGGGTGCGGAGCCTGGCGCGAGCGCGGTTGGCGATCAGTCCGACGACGGTGGGCGCCAGCTCGATCGCGCGATCGTAGTCGCGGATCGCACCGGGATCGTCGCCCGCCTCGGAGCGCGAGTGGGCGAGGTTCGCCCACGCGTACGGGTCGGCGGGATCGAGTTCGACCGATCGCACGCCGTCGCGGACGGCGCCCGCGAGGTCCCGCGCATCGCGGCGGGCCATTCCGAGGCACCGCCAGGCGAAGGCGTAGGGCGGGCTCAGCGCGGTCGCCCGCTCCAGGTCGGCGATCGCGCCCCGGACGTCGCCACCGCGCCTGCGGGCCTCTCCGCGATTGGCGAGCGCCTCGACGTGGCTGCGGTCGATGGCCATCGCGGCGTCGCAGTCGCGAATCGCGCCGTCGATGTCGCCGGCGTCGGCACGGGCGGCCCCGCGATTGCAGAGCGCCTTCGCGTGCCGGGGGTCGAGCTGGAGCGCGCGGGTGGCGTCGGCGATGGCCGCCTCGTAGTCCTTCCTCCTGCGATGCGCTTCGCTGCGGTTGGAGAGGGCCGTCGCGTGGCGCGGGTCGAGCTCGACGGCGCGCGTGAAGTCTGCGACGGCCGCGGCCAGGTCACCGCGATGCATGAGCGCCACGCCGCGGTTGTTGTGCGCGTAGGCGGAGCGCGGGTCGAGCTCGAGAGCGCGCGTGTGGTCCGCGATCGCGCCGGCCACGTCGCCGAGCGCGCGGCGGGCGGCGCCGCGGTGGTCGGTCGCCGCGGCGTCGCGTGGATTGATCGCGAGCGCGAGGTCGAAGTCGGCGAGCCGGGCCTGGTTGTCGGACTGATGCGCGCCGCGCCAGAACCAGGCGCGGCTCCAGCCCGGGACGCGATCGGTGATGTCCCTGAGCCGGGCGAGCGCGTCGGCGGGTCGCGAGAGGGCCTCGACCAGCTCGAACTCCTCGACGAGCGGGCGTCCGCGCCAGCGCTCCAGCATCGGCGCCGCGGCGATCGGCTCGCGGCGGTCCCACGTCTCGATCAGGCGCACGTACGCGGCGGCGAGGTCGCCGAGCATGGAGGGCTCGCGCGCGAGGGCGGCGCCGCGCTTCACGAGGTCGAGCGCCTGTCGGGAGTCTTCGACCGACCGGGCCGCGCGTCCGGCGTCGTCGGCGATCCCGCGTGCGGCGAGGGCGGTCTCGATGGCGAGGCGGCCGCGGGCGAGGAGGCACGGGCCGTGCCCGGGCGCGGCCGCGTACGAGCGTTCGGCACCGGCCGGATCGCCGGCGGCCTCGAGGCAGCGGCCGATGAGGTAGCGGCCCTGCGCGCTCTCGCCGGTGCGGCGCATCTGCTCCTCGATGTCGCGCACGAGCGCGGCGAATGCGTCGAAGTCGGCGTCGCGCATGCGGAAGTCGCGGCGGTAGAAGGCCATGCGGAGCGAGTCGAGGCGGTGCTCGAGGGGGAGGAAGAGCGCGGTCTCCTCGAGGCGGCCGGCGGCCTGGCGCCAGCGCACGAGGGCGGCGGCCGCGGCGAGGAGGGCGAGGGCGGCGACGGACGCGACGAGCGGCAGGCGGCGGCGGTGCACCCAGGAGGTCATGCGCTGGAGTGTGGAGGGGGCGTGCGCGGCGACGGGCTCGCCGGCGAGATGGCGGCGCAGGTCGTCGGCGAACTCGGCCGCGGACGCGTACCGGTCGACCGGGCGCTTCCGCAGCGCCTGGAGGGCGATCGTCTCGAGGTCGGCCGGCGTTTCGGGGCGCATGGAGCGCGGCGGCACCGGCTCGTCCTGGAGGATGCGGTGGAAGAGCTCCGCGGCGGTCGCGCCGAGGTGCGGCGGGCGGCCCGCCAGGGCCTCGTACAGGATCGCGCCGAGCGCGTAGACGTCGGTGCGCGCGTCGATGCGGCGGGAGCCTTCGACCTGCTCGGGCGCCATGTAGACGGGCGTGCCGACGGCGGTGCCGGTGCGGGTGATGCGCTCGCGCGCGTCCATGAGGTGCGCGAGTCCGAAGTCGGCGACTTTCGGCGAGCCGTCCGCGGCCAGGAGGATGTTCTGCGGCTTGAGGTCGCGGTGGACGAGGCCGCGCTCGTGGGCGTGGTGGACGGCGCGCGCGATGCGCTCGATCAGCTCGACGACGCGCCTCAGGGGCGGGCGGCGGAGGAGGAAGTCGCCGAGCGTGCCGCCGGCCAGGAGCTCGAGGACGAGGAAGGCGCGCCCCTGGTCCTCGCCGAAGTCGTAGACCGCGATGATGCCGGGATGGGCGAGGGTCGCGACGGTGGTGGCCTCGCGATCGAAGCGCGCGCGGGCCTGGGGCGAGAGCTCGCGCAGCATCTTGACGGCGACGTCGCGACGGAGCTGAGGGTCGTAGGCGCGGAAGACTTCGGCCGCGCCGCCCTGGCCGATGCGTTCGCGCAGCTCGTAGCGGCCGCGGAGCGGGGGGAGGGCGTCGGTCATCCCGCCGCATTCTATCGCGCCGGATCGGCGCTTGGTGCAATCTGCACGGACATGACCGTCCGCCGGCTCGGAGGTGCGCGACAGGAAGAGCTGAAGAGGTGACGGCTACGCGGGCGGGCAGCGCTGTTCCAGCGCATCGAGCCTGTGGTCGTGGACGACAAGCTTGTGCCACGTGGCCTTGTAGTCCACCGCCAGTCCGTCGAGAACCGTAAGGATGCGGTTCATGTCGTCTTTGGTGGCCATGGTGGCCATAGTGCCGCGCATTCCCTCCATGTCGATGGAGAGCCTGGCGATGGCCGCCGCCAGGCGGCTCTCGACTGCCTTGAGCTCCGCCTTCGTCGCGCACCTGGCGATCTCGGCCGTGAGCTTCTCCACTTCTGCCCTGAGCTTCCCCGTTTCTTCCCCGAGCTTCCCCGTTTCTGCCCTGAGCTTCCCCGTTTCTGCCCTGAGCTCCTTTCGGGTCGGGTAGTTCTTCAGCTCCGCCTTCAGGTCGGCGCGAGTGAGGGGAGAACCGCTGCGGGAAGCCACGGCGGGATCGTAGGCCACTGGAGCGTCGACGTCAAGCCGCGCATGGTGTAATCTCCGCTGACGATGACCGTCCGCCGGCTCGCCGAGATGACGTGGCCCGAGGTGCGCGACGTCGCGCCCCGGGCGGTCGCGCTCTGGCCGATCGGGGCGATCGAGGCGCACGGCCCGCACCTGCCGCTCGCGACCGACGTGATCATCAGCGACGAGATGGCCCGGCGCGCGGCGCAGAAGCTGTCGGACAGCGGGGCGGAAGTGATCATCGCGCCCGCGCTCGCGTTCACGCCGGCCCGGTTCGCGGCCTCGTTCGCCGGCACCGTGAGCGTGTCGGAGGAGACGGCCGTGGCCACGATCCGCGATGTCGCGAACTCGCTGGCGGCCGCGGGCGTTAGAACACTCGTGCTCGTGAACAGCCACGTCGATCCGGCGAACCTCTCCGCGCTGCGCACGGCGTCCGCGTCGATCGCGGGGCTGCGCGTCGCGTTCCCCGACAAGTGCCAGAAGCCGTGGGTGCTGCGGCTGCCGGAGGAGTTCAAGCGCGGCGGCGCGCACGCGGGCTACTACGAGACGTCGCTCGTCATGGCCGTGCGCCCCGATCTCGTGCGGGAGGATGTGCGCAAGCACCTGCCGAAGGTGGACGTCGACCTCGGGAGGAAGATCCGCGAGGGGGCGACGGACTTCCACGCGTGCGGCGGGCCCGACGCGTACTTCGGGAATCCGGCCGGCGCGTCCGTCGAGGATGGAAACGGGTTTTACGACATCCTCGCGGATATGATTGTGGAGGCGGTACGCGAGTGACGAATTACGAATCACGAATCACGAGTCACGGGGCAGCAGCGATGCTCCTCCTGGCGGCCGGTCTCACCGCTACCGCCCAAGACGCACCTGAGATCGTGGACAAGATGGACGCGGCGCTCGGGGGGTTCAAGGACGCGACGTGCCAGGTCCGGGGGCACGAGCGCGGCGGGTGGTTTCCGCTTGCCGTGCAGGACGCGGTGCGCGTGCGCATCAAGCGCACCGGCGAGGCGGAGCTGACGGCGACCTTCGACGAGCGGGAGATCATCCGCGGGCGGTGCTCGTACAGCGCGTCGTTCGGCGCGGAGCACGCGACGTTCACGGTCCGGCCGCACGCGAACGACGCGCCGCTGCACCTGCGTGCGCGCTGCCCGATGAAGGCGCTCGCGGAGGGGGACTTCATGGTCCTGCCGACCGCGTATCCGATCCGGCTCTTCCTCGACGAGCCGCTCCTCTACTACGCGATGGCGCCGAAGCGGTACTTCGCGCTCGTGCCGGAGCTCAAGGTTGTCGAGCCCCTCGACTCGGCCGGCGGCCTCGCTCGGGACAAGCGCGATGTGCCGATCGTGCTGTCGTCGCGAGTCCTCATCCGCGAGCCGATCAAGGCGCTCGCGATCCCGCTCCTGCAGTCGGCGACCCTCGACCGGCGGTTCGTGATCGACCCGAAGACGCACCGCCTCGAGCGGATGGCGTGGCGCATCGACCTGGGTCGCGGGCAGGCCGGCACGATCTCGGCGTCGCGCGTGCTGGAGTGGAACGACCGCGGGCTCCCGACGAAGATCGAAGTGCGCGAGACGGCGATCCAGCGGAACCGGCTGTTCGAGCGGAAGCCGTACGTGCGGACGGTCGCGTACGAGTCGATCGACTCGGGGTGGGAGATGGCAGCGCCGCCCGCGGACGTCGCGTATGCGGATGCGATCCTGAAGTCGCCGTCGGCGTACAAGGACGACACGGCGGATGCGCATGCGAGCGTCGCGGCGTCGCGCCTCTGGGTGAAGCGCGTGGTGGCGGGGCTGCTCGACACGGGCGCGAAGGTCGGATCGGACGAGAAGGCGCTGGAGCCGCTGCATGCGCAGGCGAAGCTGACGCCGAAGGATCCGGTCGTGCTGATGAACCTGCTGGCGCTGGAGCACGACAAGGAGAAGCGTGCGGCGGTCGTGGAGATGTCGCGCGCGGCGGGGCACCCGGAGCTGGCGATCGCGCGGGCGGCGCTCGATCCGGAGAAGGCGCTGGAGGAGCTGGCGGGGGCGCGCGACCTTCCGGAATTCGCGCGCGGGGCGGAGACGGCGCTGAGCATCGCGGCGCTCGTGCGCGCGGGGCGGGCCATGGAGGCGGCGAAGCGGGTCGCGAACGTGGACGATCTGGCGCTGGCGGACGGCCCGGCGCTCGGAGACGCGCTGCTCAAGTCGGAGGCGCCGCCGGAGCAGGCGTTGATCGCGCTCGCGTGGAAGACGGAGGAGCGCGAGCGGCGGGTGAAGCTGCTCGAGAAACTGCTGGCGGGGAGGCCGTCGGCGGCGGTGCTCGAACAGGCGGCGAGGCTGGCGTGGGTGGCGAAGGCGGAGGGGCTCGCGCCGGCGCTGGGGGCGCATCCCTACGGCGCGTTGCTGCGCGGCAAGCCGAAGGAGGCGCTGGCAGGGCTGGCAAAGGGCGATGCGGCGCTCGCGGGGGAGGTTTCGGGAGCGCTGGGTGCGGGCGAGGACCACGACGCGACGCTCGAGGCGTGCCGCGCGTACTTCCGGCTGGATCAGAGCGACACATGGTGGGGGGAGGGGAGCGGGGGGCCTTACTGGGCGCTGATGCGGGTATTTGCAGCGCGCAAGAAGCCGGAGGAGATCGCGCGCGCGGTGGGGTCGATGTCGCGCGACATGTACACGCGCACGCAGTGGAACCTGCGGCTGGTGATGGCGGGGCATGGCGATGAGTCCGGGAAGGCGGCGCTTGCCTACGCGGGAGCAAATCCGAAGTCGGCCGAGATCCTGGCGCTGTCGCGGCTCATGACGGGGGATCCGGCGACGGTGTCGCCCGCGCAGGTGCTCGAGGCGGCGGTCGGCGCGGGAGCGGAGGATGCGGCGGTCCACCTGGAGCTGGCGCTCGTGTCGGAAGACCGGCGGTCGGCGGATCTCTACGCGAAGTGGCTGTCGAAGGCGCCGGCCGGGGAGCTGGCGCTGCATGCGCCGCGGGCGGTGCGGGCGGCGGTGATGTCGGGACGGCCCGAGATGGCGCGGGAGTTCGCGAAGCTGCTGCCCGCGGAGGCGGAGGGGGACCACAGCTCGCTCGCGGAGATGCTGGCGCGCGCGGAGGCGTTCGAGCGCGCGGAGGCGGTGGTCGGCGAGATGGAGAACCGCGGGCGCAAGCCGCTCGTCCTGCGCGGGATGATCGCGGAGCTGCGGAAGGACTACGAGTCGGCGGCGCGCTGGTACAACCGGGACGTGCGCGAGGGAGGCGACCGGATGGGGGAGGTGTCGGGCGGGGCGGCGCGCGCGGCGCTGGCGAAGGCGATCGGCGAGGACTGGTTCGTCGAGCGGATGCTGGCGGGGGCGGCGCCGGCGCTGTCGGCGGAGGACGAGCGGGAGGCCAGGCGGCTCTTCGAGCATCTGACGTCGGAGGAGATCACGGCGCGGGACGAGGCGGAGTCGGAGCTGACGAAGAGGTTCGGCTGGCGCGCGGCGTGGATCGTGAAGGCGGGGCTGCAGTCGAAGGACGACGACGTGAAGACTCGGGTGCGGGCGCTGCTGAGAAAGTGGGCCGAACCGCAGTAGGCCGCTACAATCGGCACGATGCGGCTGCGGGACCAGGGGGTGGTCGTCACGGGCGGCACGCGCGGGATCGGGCGCGCGATCGCCGGGGCGTGCCTGCGCGAGGGGGCGAAGGTCGCCGTCACGGGGCGCACGAAGGCGGACGTCGCGGGAGCGCACGTCGTGCTCGCCGACATGACGCGCGATGAGGACGTCGAGCGCGCGGCGCGGGAGATCGTCGCGAAGCTGGGGCGCGTCGATGTGCTCGTCAACAACGCGGGGAATGCGGAGAGCGCGCCGTTCGCGAAGACGGATCGCGCGCTCTGGGAGCGGATGATGGCGGTGAACGCGACGAGCGCGTTCCTGGTGACGCGCGCGTTCATCGGAGAGCTGGCGGCGCGGGGGGGGCGGATCGTGATGGTCGCCTCGATCGCCGGGAAGACGAGCGCGCCGTACATCGCGGCGTACGCGGCGTCGAAGCATGCGATGCTCGGGCTGATGCGGTCGCTGGCGGCGGAGTACGGGGACAAGGGCGTGCGCGTGAACGCGGTGTGTCCGGGGTACGTCGACACGCCGTTGACGGAGCGGTCGGTGCAGAACATCGTGGCGCGGACCGGGCGCGATCCGGTCGAGGTGAGGGGGGCGCTCGCGCGGATGAATCCGCAGAAGCGGTTCATCCAGCCGGGCGAGGTGGCGGAGCTGGTCGTCGGGCTGGCGGCGCCGGACTGTATGCGCAACGGGGAGGCCATCGACCTGTGAGACACCGGACCATCAATCCACCGGAGCTGGGCAAGCCGGTCGGCTTCAGTCACGGGATCCTGACCGAGGGAGGCCGGCTGCTCTTTCTCGGGGGACAGAACGGGGGCGCCGGCGACTTCGCGAAGCAGTTCGAGCAGGCGCTGGACCGCATCGTGGCTGTGATCCGCGCGGCGGGAGGCGAGCCGCACCACTTGGCGCTGCTCAACATCTACGTGACGAGCCGTACGGACTACGCGCGGGCGCGGAGGAAGATGGGGCGGAGCTGGCGGGAGCGGCTGGGGTCGCACTATCCGGCGTGCGCGCTCTTCATCGTGCGGGGGCTGTGGGAGCGCGGAGCGAAAGTCGAGCTGGAGGGGATCGCCGTCATCCCGTGAACGTCTCATATCGCGACAGCGTGACGGTCGAGCTGAAGGCGGAGATCCGCTGCTGCGGCATGTTCATCGGACGTTGAAAGCAGACGGATCCCGCTCAGAGCGCACGACCTCGGCTCGGCTCGAAGCTCAACGGCAACGCCGTCCGCGAGATCGTCGCGCGCTTGCTTACGATCTGGGGCTTCCGGTGCCGCCGGCACTGCTGACGGGATTCCTCGGCTATTCGGCCGATCCCGTCCCGGCGGTCGTATCGCTCATCACGCATCCTGCGCGTTTTCACTGGAGTGAGTTCGCGGCTCCCGAACTCTCGAAGCTCGCGCGCACGCTGCGATCCAGCGTTCGGCGATGCGCGCCGATGTGGGCCTTCGACACCTGGCTGGCCCAGACCGACCACGGGGACGACTCGAACAACGTGATCGTCGGCAGGACCCGGCCCTCGTCGAAGCCCGCGATTGTCTTCCTCGACTTCGCAAACTCGATGGGCTTCGACGGCTCGTGGTCGGGATCCGGGTGGCGGATCGTCCGTCCCGCGCCATTCCCCGCGTTGATGCGCCGGCATCTCGACCCCAAGCTCCTGAAAGACGCGATCGGGAAGGCAAGGGCGGCGGGTCGGCAGATTGCGCAGCACGCCCGGGCGGACGAGGTGGCGGCGCTCCTGCGAGAGTCCGGGGGAGGGCCGGGCGCTGGCCGCGTGACGTGATCTGGCGGCGGTGCTATCATCGCGCCGCATGCTCGCCCCGAAGTCGTTCCTCTTTGCGGTCGCCGACGGCGTCGCGACGATCACGCTGAACCGGCCCGAGCGGCTCAACGCGCTGACGTTCGAGGTCTACGCGGAGCTGCGCGATACATTCGCGGCGCTCGCGGGGGAGTCCGACGTGCGCGCGGTCGTCATCACCGGGGCGGGCCGCGGCTTCTGCTCGGGCGGCGACGTGCATGAGATCATCGGCGAGCTTTTCAAGCGGCCGAGGCACGAGCTGCTGGAGTTCACGCGCATGACGGGCGCGGTCGTGGTCAACATGCGCCGGCTCCCGAAGCCGATCATTGCGGCGGTCAACGGGACGTGCGCGGGGGCGGGGGCGGTGATCGCGCTCGCGGCGGACATCCGCATCGCGGCGGAGGGGGCGAAGTTCGCGTACCTCTTCACGAAGGTCGGGCTCTCGGGCGCGGACATGGGGGCGGCGTTCCTGCTGCCGCGGATCGTCGGGCTGGGGCGCGCGACGGAGATCCTGATGACGAGTGATTCGTTCGACGCCGCGGAGGCGCACCGGATCGGGCTCGTCAATCGCGTCGTGCCGGCGGACCGCGTGCTCGAGGAGTCGACGGCGCTCGCGAAGCGTCTGGCAAGAGGGACGGCGCACGGAATCGCCGTGACGAAGCAGATGCTGCACGCGGAGGCGTCGATGAACCTGGAGCAGGCGGTCGAGGCCGAGGCGATCGTGCAGGCGCTCTGCATGCACCATCCCGATTTCCGCGAGGCGTACGAGGCGTTCGCCGGCAAGCGGGAGGCCAGATTCCAATGAGGGGAGCCGACTACATCCTGGAGCGCGTGCGGCAGAACCCGCTGGCGGGGGACACGGTGCCGCTCTACGAGCAGGCGCGGACGTTCGCGCGCGAGCACGCCGACACGGCGGCGCTCGAGAGCGAGGACGGGGCGCGGGCGATCGTCCGCATGCTGGGGGCGTCGGGGCTGCTGCTGCACATCGGCCGGCCGTTCCGGCTGGGGTCGCTCGCGGCGGTCCGCGAGGGGCTCGCGTACGAGCACGGGCTGCTCGACCTGATGTTCGCGATGCAGGGGCTCGGCTCGTACGGCATCTTCCTGACCGGAAGCGACGAGCAGCGGGCGGCGTACGTCGGAGCGGCGCAGCGCGGGGAGAAGATCGCGGCGTTCGCGGCGACGGAGCCGGAGGCGGGGAGCGACCTCGCGTCCCTGGGGACGGCGGCGACGCGCGTCGGCAGGGAGTACGTGATCAACGGTTCGAAGGTGTTCATCTCGAACGGGGGGATCGCCGACTTCTACACGGTGCTGGCGAAGACCGATCCCGCGGCGGGGCCGAAGGGGATCTCGATGTTCGTGGTCGAGGCGGGCGATCCGGGGTTCGAGGTGGCGCGGAGGCAGGCGGTGCTCGCGTACCATCCGATGGCGGAGCTGCGGTTCCGGGACTGCCACGTGCCGGCGGCGCGGCTGGTGGGGCGCGAGGGGGACGGATACAAGACGGCGCTGGCGGTGCTGGAGACGTTCCGCACGAGCGTGGCGTCGGCGGCGCTCGGGATGGCGGAGCGGGCGCTCGCGGAGGCGCTCGATCATGCGCAGGCGCGCCGGCAGTTCGGCAAGGCGCTCGCGGAGCAGCCGGCGGTGCAGGCGCGGCTGGCGGACATGGCGGTGGACGTGGAGGCGGCGCGGCTGCTGGTGTACCGGGCGGTCGCGCGCAGAGACGGGGGCGTGGACCGGATCCCGCTGGAGTCGGCGTCGGCGAAGATGTTCGCGACGGAGGCGGCGCAGCGGGTGATCGACTCGGCGGTGCAGCTGCTGGGCGGGCGCGGGGTGGAGAAGGGGAGCGCGACGGAGCGGCTGTATCGCGAGGTGCGGGCGCTGCGGATCTACGAGGGGGCCACCGACATACTGAAGATGGTCGCGGCGGCGCAGCTGTTGCGATGAGGCTGTTCGAACCCGTCCAGGTCGGCGCGATGCGGCTCGCGAACCGGATCGTCCTGCCGGCGATGGTGACGCGGCTGTCGGGGGAGGACGGGTTCGTCAACCCGGACGTCATCGACCGCTACGTGCGGTTCGCGAAGGGGGAGCCGGGGCTCATCGTCGTCGAGGCGATGGGCGTGCGCGCGGTGAAGAGCGGGCAGCTGCTGCGGCTGAGCGAGGATCGCTTCATCGACGGGCATCGCGAGCTGGTGCGGCGGGTGCGGGAGGCGTCGCCGGTGCCGCGCATCGTGCCGCAGATCATCGACTTTCTGAAGCTCTCGCGG
>Ga0187892_10009206_pt1 | contig 13089 bp, 13 predicted proteins | sample MA1701073metaG_FD_139345 | JGI IMG/M metagenome (GOLD analysis project Ga0187892, IMG submission 139345) | Bio-ooze microbial communities from a basaltic lava cave in the Kipuka Kanohina Cave System on the Island of Hawaii, USA - MA170107-3 metaG ...
AAGGTTATGAAAGAGCTGCCAAAGAAACAAAGTCTGAAGATGCTGATCTGCAGGCACTCTTCAGGCAAATGACTGCAGAAAGCCGCAGCTATGTTACAGATTTGAAAAAATATGTAATGGGCTCAGGTGAAGACCCGGCAGAAGGAACTACTCCAAGTGGAAAAATTTACAGGGCCTGGATGGACGTAAAAGCCGCTTTCACCGGAAAAAACAGAAAAGCTATCCTCGCATCATGTGAATATGGTGAAGATGCCGCACAAAAAGCTTATGATACAGCTTTGTCAAGCGATGCAGATCTTACTACAGTTGTAAGACAACTGATAATGGATCAAAAAGCAAGTTTAAAAAGATCACATGATCGTATCAAGCAGCTGCGTGATGCCCAAACGGCTTAATATAAAAAACAGGAAGGGCAAAATAATGCTCTTCCTGTTTGCATTTTTAATTCTCAATAATTGTTTATGCAAAAAAATTCAGACCTCGCCGAAATGAAGACAATGGCTTCATGCCTCAACAAACTGGTATTGGATGGCTATTCCGACGATTTTAAAGCGTCAGACAAAGGACTTCTTTCGCTGAAAAATGAAAAGACCTATGGACCAGCCGATGTACATGTTGTAGATTTTTTCCGGTTCGAAGGAGCCAGTGATCCGGCTGATAACTCTATTTTGTATGCTATCGAGACCAATGATGGAGTAAAAGGTACATTGGTGGATGCATACGGGCCTTATGCCGACGCAAGGGTGGACAAGTTTATGAAACAAGTGGAAGACATTCATAAAAAAAAATTCGAGCAATGATCCAGGTCAAAATTGATCCGTATATAAGAATTTGTATGAAGACCTGGTTGCTATGCGAAGCAAGTGTATATGCTGAAGTAATCAGCCTTGCGCCGAGATCATCGCTGATAAAAGAATGCAGCGAATGAGCCATTGCTTGTTTTGAAATCGTAGTTCGGCTGGTAAGCAATCCTGATGAGAGTATTGTGGGCAACCTGGCCCTTATTGGACTATTGCATTGCAGGCAATGTGCTGATGAATGCGCCAAATACAATACGGATGAAGATATCCGATATTGTGGTGAAATATGTTCGCTGTGTGGCGATGTGCTGCAGGATATAACAATCTTTTCTCTTAATTAATGCTTTCTTATTTCTCTCCTAATTTTTTCAATGCTTTAGCCATATTCATCCCTTTTAAAAGTATTCCTTTAAACAAATCTCCTTTTTTATCTAATCGTTTTTTTATTGATCTAATAGTAAATGCGGACGGACGTAATCCGCTTTTTAATTCTTTCCATTCAAGCGGAGTAGAAACTGTAGCGCCGGGTTTTGGTCTTGCACTATAAGCTGATGCCAGTGTTTGCCCCCTGCTGTTTTGCAGATAATCAATATAAATTTTATCATCCCCCCGTTTGGCAACAGATCGTTCCATTGTTGTAATGGACGGCAATAGTTCATTCGTCAACGTTGCTACCAGTTTTGCAAAATCTCTCACTTCATCATATAAGTGTTTCTTATTGCAAGGCACATACACATGCATGCCGCTGGCGCCGGATGTTTTACAATAACCCATTATGCCGGCTCTGTCCAATACTTCTTTTACAGCCAATGCAACTTCTATTACCTGGTCAAAACTATTTTTTTCAGAAGGATCAATATCAATGATAAAATAATCAGGGCGATCCAATTTGCTGACGATAGAATTCCACGGATTCATTTCAATGCAGCCAAGGTTAGCAATGAATAAAAGACTCTTTACATTATTGCATACAAGATAATGAATGGTTTTATTTGAAGATTCGGCATATATGGCTGCTGTTTTCATCCAGGAAGGAGCAATATCTCCTGCATCTTTATGAAAAAAGCCTTCATCGCGAATACCATTGGGGTTTCGTCTTAACGATAAAGGCCGGTTTTTTAAATAGGGTAAAATAAACGGAGCAATAGATTCATAATAATTTAAAAGATCGCCTTTGGTTATTTTTTCTTCAGGCCAGTATAGCTTCTGAAGATTGGTTAGTTCCAATTTATAATCAGGCATAATGCAATTATTTATCATGGCGGCAGAGACGGGATGCATCCCATCTCTACGATACGCACATTATATTTTTACGAGGCCTTTCTTTTTGCAGGCTGAAGACTTGCTTTCAGTTGGTCCATCAAATCTCTGCTGGTAGAATGTACTACTTTCAACGGCGCCCTTGCAGGCACTTTTCCTTTTGCTTTTGCTTTTATCAACTTCATCAGCTTATCTGAATAAGTGTCCTTGTATTTTTCAATATCAAACTTTGTTGTGAGTTGTTCAATCAGCTTGATCGCCATTTTTAGTTCGGCAGGTTTGCTTTTAGTATCCGGTATATCCAGGTTTTTGGTATCTCTGATTTCTTCTGCGAAACGTATCTTGTTTAATATGAGTATATCATTCCACGGTTTAATAATCGCCAGGCTTTCGCGGTTTCTCAATACATAACTTCCAAGTCCTGCCTTGCCTGTTTCTTTTAGGGCATCATACATCAGTGCATAAGCTCTTGTCCCGGCTTTTTCCGGCTGTAAAAAATAGGGAGTTTCATAATACACACTTTCAATTTCCTTTTCATCTATAAACTCCGCAATTTCGATGATTTTTGTTTTTTCAGGACTTGCCTTTTCAAAATCTTCATTGGTCAACACCACATATTTGTCATCAATTTTATAACCTTTCACTATATTTTGCCACAGCACTTCTTTACCAGTATTGGCATTTATCCGCTGGAATTTAATGTTTGCATGATCTTTTTTATCCAGCATATCCAGATCCAATCCACTTTCCTGTATAGCACTGAATATCTTTACGGGGATATTTACCAGCCCAAAGCCGATTGCCCCTGTCCAGATTGCTCGCATAAGTTTTTTTAAACGTATTGAAATTAACATGCCATAAAAAAACCGGCTACTACAGAGTGCCGGTTAATTGGTTTTCCTGGTTCGTTTATCATAGATCGCTTCGGGTAGAGGAGCGACCAAAGATCAAGGAAATAATAAACAGAACAAGGAAGATAAAAAACAATACTTTGGCAATACCTGCAGCACCTGCTGCAATACCACCAAATCCAAATATCGCTGCTATAATGGCAACGATTAAGAATATCACTGTCCAGCGTAACATAATTTATACTTTTTTTTAGGTTACTAATTGGGATTACAACAGTTTACAATGATTGTTGAAAATTTCGTGCCGTGCACAAAAGCCTGTTAAAACAAGGCAGTTATGTTTTTATGGGGAATTTTTTTCTTCATTAATAGAGTTTTTATGCAGGATTTTACACAAATCTTATTGCAGATAAAAAAATTTAAAGCCAAAATGCGGGTATAAGTTTCTTTTTAATAATAGAAAAAACAAGAGCTTGAAATAAGCAGCATACTGGCACGTTTTTGGGAACATTTATTTTACAATAATCTCTTTTCCTTTGGGGTGGTCTAAATTTTAGATCTGAGAACAGACCCATACTACCTGATCTGGACAATGCCAGCGAAGGGAACAAAAGAAAAGAGAATTAGAAGGGTTTTAGCGAAAGCTAAGACCCTTTTTAATTGGGAAAAATGTTTTCCAACAAAATCATAAAGAACACAAAGAAGCTAATGAGTACCTTAAAAAATTTATTGGTAGAAAAATCAGCGATCATCTTTCCAAACCAATCTTACATGTTTTGCTGCCGGAAAAAAATCATTGCATTTATTGTCTCCTTTACCTGTATATCCGCCTGATGGTGCGCAGATGATATTACAGTCTTTATCGTAAAGATTATTATACTGATCGCAACAGTTGCTGCTGAAAAGAAAAACACGCTTGTCTTTATAAATGTATTCATTTACTTCGGCAGGTGGATTCCATTTGGGTTCTTTCTTAATAGCTTCTATCTTCTCCTTAATGCACGGTGGAATTGCAGTTTTATTTTTATTGCATGTATTATTCAGCAATGGCAAGGCAAGTAAAAACAAAATAAGTTTCATTGTATCAAAATTACCTGTTCTGACACGGTATATTTGCATTTCGTTGCAAAAATCATCATTTGGAAAAAAGCAATTTTGTTGACCAGATAAGAATTTATTGCAGAAGCGGGCATGGCGGCGCCGGCTGTAAACATTTTATGCGCAATAAATTCACTGCTATGGGCGGACCCGATGGCGGTGATGGCGGCCGCGGTGCACATATCATTTTAAAAGGCAATCGCAATCTCTGGACTTTGCTTCACTTGCGTTATTATAAAAATGTATTGGCCGAAAATGGTGAAAGCGGCAGCGGCAACAACAGCACCGGCAGAGCAGGAAAAGATATTATTATTGAAGTGCCATTGGGCACTGTAGCAAGAGATGAAGAAAACGGTGAACAGGAAGCAGAAATATTAGAAGATGGACAGGAAATTACCTGGTTGCCCGGCGGCAAAGGCGGATTGGGTAATAGCAACTTTGCAACACCCACCAACCAGGCGCCTGAATATGCACAACCCGGCTTACCCGGTATAGAAGGATGGAAAGTTCTTGAGTTAAAAGTTTTGGCCGATGTGGGTCTGGTTGGTTTTCCCAATGCAGGTAAATCAACATTGCTATCCGTTATCACTGCTGCCAAACCAAAAATTGCAGACTATGCTTTCACAACTATTACTCCCAATCTGGGAATAGTTGAATATCGTGATGGAAAAAGTTTTTGTGTTGCCGATCTTCCCGGCATTATTGAAGGAGCAGCAGAAGGCAAGGGATTGGGTCATCGTTTTCTTCGTCATATTGAACGCAATCCTGTATTGCTTTTTATGATACCCGCTGACAGCGCTGATCATAAAAAAGAATTTGATATACTCGTTAATGAATTGGAAAAATATAACCCCGAATTGTTGCACAAGCAATTTGTCATTGCCATCAGCAAAAGTGATATGCTGGATGATGAACTTACTGCTGCAATAGAAAAAGAATTACCGGCTGATATTCCTCATATTTTTATTTCCTCTGTTACTCAAAAAGGCCTCACGGCATTGAAAGACCTGCTCTGGAATGAATTGAATACGCCGCGGGAATAGTTAAGAAAGTTTAAAGTGTTCAAGAAGTTTAAGAAGTTAGTCTTCTGATAGAATTCTATGCAACGTCTGAAGCCTGTTAAACCCATGAAATCTTCTCTTATATAAAGGTTGAAAGGTTAGTTGAATGATTGAAATAGTATGCAACCTCTGAAACCTCTTGAACTTCTTAAACCCACGATCCTCTTTTGGCAACCGCCATATTTTATAGTAGGTTTGTTTTAGTATAAAAAAATGATGATTATGAAAAAGGTTCTGATTACGATTGCTTTCTCTTTTTTACTTATTTTAAAATCTTTTGCCGATGAAGGTATGTGGCTGCCGTTATTGCTTGGCCAGCAGGTGTACAACGATATGGTTAAAAAAGGATTGAAGCTTACCAAAGAACAGCTTTATAACATCAACAAGCCATCACTGAAAGATGCCATTATTATTTTTGGAGGCGGTTGTACGGGTGAGATTGTAAGTGCAGAAGGTTTGATATTTACTAATCACCATTGCGGTTATGATGCCCTTGCTTCGGCAAGCACTATTGATCACAATTATTTGCAAAATGGTTTTTATGCAAAGAATAAAGCGGAAGAAATTCCCACTACACTTTCAGTTCAATTTCTTTTACGCATTGAAGATTTAACCAAAGAAGTAATGGATTCATTGCTGGGATTGACAGGAGCAGATCGCCAGAAAAAACAATCATCTGTTTTAGCATCTATCAATAAAAGAATGAGCAATACTGATGAAAACGTTGAAACAAGAGTAAGTGCCCTGTTTAAAGGCAACCAGTTTCTTGCCTTTGTTTATCAGCGTTACACTGATGTGCGTTTAGTGGGAGCACCGCCGGAAAGTGTTGGAAAATTTGGCGGCGATACTGATAACTGGGAATGGCCACGTCATACAGGTGATTTTTCTGTGTTCCGTGTTTATACAAATGCTGAAGGTAAACCGGCAAAATATAGCAGCGATAATAAACCATTGAAGCCAAAATGGTTTTTGCCTGTATCTCTTAAAGGAGTGAGAGAAGGCGATTTCACCATGGTATGGGGATACCCGGGAAGCACTAATCGTTATGAAACATCTTACGGCATCAAACTATCTATTGATATCAATAATCCTACATTGGTAAAGTTGCGTGATGTGCGATTGAAATATATGTTTGAAGAAATGAAAAAAGATCCGGCTATCAAATTGCAATTAGCTTCTTCTTATGCAAGCATCGCCAACTACTGGAAGTTTTATGATGGAGAAACAAAACAGCTTTTGAAATATGATGTGTATGGACAAAAGAAAAAATCGGAAGAAAAATTCTTAGCTTGGGCAAAAGGCAAACCTGAATATGAGGGCATATTTGATGAATGGGGTAATGCCTATGATGCGTGGACAAAATATGCAAAGCACCGCATGTTTATGAATGAAGGAATTTTTGGTTCACCTATTTCTTCTTATGCCGGTTCGCTTAAGCAACTGGAAATGGCATTGGTAAAGCCCGGCGCTTCAAAAACAGATATTCAAAAAGCCATTGAAGCTGCGGATAACGCAAGAACATCATTTTTGAATGAAGAAAATAAAACTTCGGATCAAAATATTGTTGCTGCTGTCACCATGATGTTTTATAAAGAAATACCGAAGGATCAGCACCCGGTAGGATTTTACGGCATGCTGAAAGATCGCTATGGTTCACTGGATGATGAAAACACCTATAAAAAATATGCAGCAGATATTTTTAAAAACACGATGGTGTTTGATGATGCCCGCTGGAAAGCATTTATTGCCAATCCTGACCCTATTGCATTGCAAGGCGATCCTTTATTTGCACATGCCAGTACGTTTTACGATAATTATAATGGCAAGTATATGCCATATTACCAGCAATTCATGTCGAAGAATATGGAATTGGGCCGGCTATACCTGAAAGGAATAATGCAAATGGATACGGTAAAAGCAAAGATGATGTATCCCGATGCCACATTTACAATGAGAGTAAGTTATGGCGCCGTAAAAGCCTATCGTCCGCGAGATGCTGTGTTTTATGATTATGTGACAACAGCCAAAGGAATTTTGGAAAAATATGTACCGGGCGACTATGAGTTTGATCTTCCGGCCAAACAAATTGAGCTGCTAAAGAAAAAAGATTTCGGGCAATATGCAGATAAGCAGCGCAACGACCTGGTGGTTGGTTTTATCAGCAGCAATGATATTACGGGTGGCAATTCCGGCTCACCGGTACTCAATGGTAAAGGCGAATTGATCGGTCTTTCATTCGATGGCAACTATGAAGCATTAAGCCATAAACTGGCTTTTGATAAGGACCTGAACCGAACGATCAATGTTGATATACGTTATGTGCTTTGGTGTATTGACAAATTAGGCGGAGCGGGTCATTTGATCAAAGAGTTGAAGTTGATGAAATGATTATTTATTTTTAAAGCGTTGAAAATCTCAACGCTTTTTTGTTTTCAAAACTTGTTCATGCATATCGCCAAAACCTTTGCTTATCTTTTTTTCATTCTGCTTATCAGTTCATGCAAGAGCCGTTTCTTCAGGGCGCCTTCAGCCAGTATGGCAAATACTATAATGCCGGGTCAGACTTTTTTTGTTCGGTATACTAATGATTTCAAAAAAAATGAGATTGCTGTGTTTGATTATTTTGGAAATGATTATAGCTCCCCGGCAGAAGAATTTGGAAAATTTAATCAGCACTGGGAGAAAAGGGTGTTCAGGATCATTGCCTGGTCAGGTGATACGCTTGAAATAAAGAATGGCGACGTCTTTATCAATCGCCGCCGGATTTCGCCACCCGATCTGGCTTTAGCGAATTATGAAATAAGATCCAGCGTGTACATTGACGATCTTGCCAACATAGATCAGTATGGCAGTGCTATGCAACGAAGCGGCGATACTTTCATATATACCGTTGCTCTCTCACTGACAGAGGTTAGAAATTATGAATTAAGAAAGCCGGCTGTTATAAGTGTGCGGCGCATATCGCCTGAAATATCATTGGAAGACACTTTTTTTACAAGACTTTCGAAAAAAGATAAATGGTCTCCGGACAACTATGGCCCGCTGGTAATACCATCGCCGGGAGAAACAATTCAAATTGATTCAACCAATTTTAAACTATTCAAAAATATTCCCGGCGTGCAACCAGGAAACTATACGTTAAAAGAAAAGCTTTATTTTATGTTAGGCGACAATCGTCATAGGGCTGAAGACAGTCGTTATATCGGCCTGATCGCTCATTCAAAAATGTATGGTATTGTCAAATTATAAGATAAATTCGTTTTCAAATAAGTAATTTGTATAACTGCCGGAAGATATTTTTTAGCGCAACTTTAGTTTTCACATCATTTGCCGCTTTTTCCCAAAAGCCGCAGTTCAGCCTTGCCACCGATGTCAGCCTGATTCATAACTTTAAAAAAGGCCAGCGCTATTGGGCTGTGGGGCAAACCGTTTCGGGCCAATTCCATTTTACTCCTAAAGAAACACTATATGTATGGCTGGCTTACTCCAGCAATGGAAAATTTACTAATGAACTAACTGCATTTGCGAAAGACACTGCTACCATACCACAACAGGTAAATTATAAAAATCATGCAAAGCTGCGATTTAATCATTTTTCAATCGGTTGGAAACATTACCTGAAAGGAAGCTATAATGCAGAAGAAAACTGGAATCTCTATGGCTATGCAGGTTTTGGTTTATTATCCGGCATTATTGAAAATAACCAGACCGCTGTTATAGATTCGGCCTCGTATAATATTTCTGTTTTAAGCGGCAAAGGAAAATTCAAACGTCTTACGCTTGATCTTGGTTTGGGTTATGAAGCGCCTGTCGGCGGCGATATATTTTTTTATGCAGAAGGCCGTGTCTTTGTGCCAACAACCGATTATCCCAGCAAATATCTTTTTGAAAATGACAACGCTCCATTCAGCGGTTCTTTTAATTTAGGTTTTCGGATATTATTTCAATGACATCAAGACTGCGGCAAAACAACATTAAACCTTAAACTATTAAACTTTAAACTTTGCAATAAAAATGACCGAAATACTAACAATAAACCGGGTTGAACTTTATAAACTTTCCATTCCTCTCAAAGAGCCTTTTGTTATTTCACTCGGGCCCATTTACAATGCAGAAAATGTATTGGTCATTATTCATACAAAAGAAGGATTTACGGGTTATGGTGAATGCAGTCCATTTATGAGCATTAATGGCGAAAGCATGGATACCTGTTTTATCGTGGGTCAATACTTCGCAAAATTGTTTAAAGGAAAAAATGCATTGGCTATTGAAGAACGGATTACTGATATGGATAAGCTGATCTATGGCAACAGCAGTATCAAAAGCGCCTTTGATATGGCACTGTATGATATTGCTTCGCAACATGCCGGGTTACCATTGTACAAATTTCTTGGTGGCGACAAAAACAAAACGATCATTACCGATTACACCGTAAGTATTGGTGATCCGCAAAAAATGGCAGCCGATGCAGTAAAAATTAAAGAAGAAGGTTATCCGGCCATTAAAATAAAATTGGGCAAACATGGACCAACCGATGTATTGCGTATTAAAGCAATAAGAGAAGCGGTTGGCGATGATATACCGCTGCGTATTGATGCTAACCAGGGTTGGACAGTAGAAGAAGCTATTGAAACATTGCAGGCGTTGAATAAATATAATATCCAACATTGTGAAGAGCCGATACCAAGATGGAATTTTATGCATCTGCCGCATGTAAGAAAAGCAAGTCCTGTACCCATCATGGCCGATGAAAGCTGCGGCGATGAACATGATGCCGAACGATTGATCTATATCGGCGCCTGTGATTATTTTAATATCAAGCTGGGAAAATCAGGCGGCATTTTTAAGGCATTAAAGATGATAAAGCTGGCAGAAGCATCCAATATTCATTTGCAGGTTGGCGCTTTTATGGAATCAAGATTAGCGATGACAGCATTTGCCCATTTTTCTTTGTGTAGTCCTTTGATTGAACATTTTGATTTCGATACGGCTTTAATGTTTAGTGAAGACCCTGTAAGTGGCGGTATTGTTTATGAAAAGAATGGGGTGGTAAAAGTGTCGGAGGTGGCGGGGCTGGGAGCGAAGATTGAAAAAGATTGGTTGGATAAACTACCGGCAGTAATTATTTAGCATTTATCTATATTTAGACATGAGCAAGTTTTCAGTATTTAGATCTTTTTATACAGAAGAAGAAGCTGTTTCCTTCATGCAATTTCTAAGAGAAAAAGGAATTGAATGTTCACTTGATAAATACAGGCCTATTAATGATAAAATTTATGTTGGAATAAATTACGACAGGGAATTTCAAGTCATGGTTAAAAGTTGGGAGTTTAAAAGGGTCAATGATATCCTTGATTTGGAGATCAATCAAAACATTTCGCAAATTGGCGAGGACTATTATTTGCATTCCTTTTCCACTGAAGAATTATTGGAAATAGTTGAGAAGCCTGACGAATGGGGTAATCAGAACTTTCTGATCGCAAAAAATATTTTAAAAGATCGTGGTATTACGATATCCGACACCGACATTTCGCAAAAGAAATTTAAACGACTAACGGAATTGGCGAAACCTGAGAAAGAAGGAAATGTATTTATCATTCTGGGATACATTTTTGCAGTTTTCTTTGGATTCATTGGAATTTTTTTTGGCTTACTTATAATGAACTCAAAGAAGACGTTACCTGATGGCAGAAAAGTGTTTATTTATGACATGAGAACAAGAAACCACGGTCAAATCATTCTAATAATCAGCCTGATTTTACTGGCATTAGTTTTTGTAAAAATGATAAATGCTTCATAATAAATGAGCGATCAATTTTTGTTCCCAGTTTTTTGTTTAATTGGTGCATTATCCTTCCAATCCCATAAATGCCTGCATGCATAGGTTCTGTATGGCGACCATTTTTGAGAAATGCGCAGCAAGCTTTCTTTAAGTTTCTTTTTATCCTCCCGATCCAGTTTATACAATTTGATCATCGCATTCTGAATACCGAGATCATCAATAGCAAATACATCTTCCCTGCCCAGCGCAAACATTAAAAGCATCTCCACCGTCCATCGGCCAACGCCTTTGATCTGCGTAAGGTAAGCAATCACTTCTTCGTTACTCATTTTGTGCAGCTTCTTATGATCCATGCCAAAATCAATTTCAAACTGCGCTACATTTTTTACATAATTCGCTTTGGCATTCGATAAGCCGATGCTTCGCAATTTATCAAATGGCGTATCAAGTATCTGTTGCGGTGTCGGTTCTTTGCCTTCATATAATGCAATAAAACGGTTGTGGATCACGGTAGCCACTTTGGCAGAAAGCTGCTGGCTCATAATGGAAGCGCAGAGATAAGTGCAGATATTTTTTCTTTTCTTTAATTGATAAGGCTGGCTCCCGTTGATTAGCTTTCCCAGCTTTTTATCTTTGATCAAATGTTCGATGTAATGCATAGAACTAAGATAAAAAGTATTAAACGATTGGGATAAAATAAAAGCAGAATTTTGACAAGTGGAAAGATCAGTCATATTAACAAAGGATGGTTCTCACACCATTTCTATCCCTGAAATGAATGTCACTTATCATTCACATCACGGGGCAATACAGGAATCATTGCATGTATTTATTAAAGCAGGGCTACTGGTGTCTGACGCCTTCGGGGCGTCTGACACATCTATCCTGGAAATGGGCTTTGGCACCGGGTTAAATGCATTACTTACTTTAATAGAAGCCGAAAGATTGAAACGTCAGATTCATTACACGGCAATCGAATTATTTCCTCTTCAGTATGAAGAAATAACGGCATTAAACTATTGTGACCAACTCTATAGAAAAGACCTTATTCCCATTTTTGAAAAACTGCATCAATGTGAATGGGAAAAAGATATTACTATTACACCTCATTTTACATTGCACAAAAAGAAGGAATCACTACTCCAATTTAATACATCAAAACTTCAGAACATAATTTACTTTGACGCTTTTGCGCCATCAGCACAACCAAAACTTTGGACGCCATCTATATTTGAAAAATTATATTCAATGCTTTTAACGAAAGGTATATTGGTCACCTATTGCAGTAAGGGTGATGTCAGAAGAGCTATGCAATCCGCAGGTTTTATTGTTGAAAAACTACCAGGCCCACCGGGTAAAAGAGAAATGGTAAGAGCGACGAAAAAATAATAGTAAATATATTAAGGTGTCAGCACCTTATCTATGAGATGAGCTATTCCATTTCTGAAAGTAATATCGGTAGTTATAATGTTTGAAGCAACCGCACCGCTATTGTTACCTGTAATGGTTGGGCCACCATCAATTCCATTGGTCAGACCGATGGTTGTATTGCCGCCGGCAAGCATTGTCAGCGGGCCATTTGTAAGATCAATTGAAAAGATACGTCCATCTGTTACATGATACTTTACTATTTGCACCAATGTTGGTATTGAAATATCATTGATATCAGTGAATGATGAATCCGTCATAAAATGAATAAACGCCGAATCAGTTGGCGCAAATAAAGTGATCGTTGCTGCATTCAATGTATTTTTCAGATCAGCATCGCCTGTAGTATCATTGGTGGCACGGGCTATAACTTTCGCCAGTGAATCTGACCCATTGGCGATTGCTGTTTCTGTAATATTGCCTGCAGGCGGAATAAGTACCCTGTCAATTTTATGAATGATGCCGTTATTAGCTTCCATATCGGCCTGTGTTATTTTAGCACTGTTGATCACTGCAACGTTGGCATTTTTTGTAACAAAAACCGAATCACCGCTAAAAGTTATTATTGTATCCTGTGGCCCTGCAGGCAAACCTGACACTGATACTTTTGAATTAAGCGTATGATATAAAACAATATTTTGTGCCGGAGGCTGTGTGAGTGCACTGACAGAAGCAAGTGTAAAACCGGAAGCTCTGAATGCAGCATTATCCGGAGCAAATAAAGTAAACGGGCCTGCACCTTTTAATGTAAAAGCAAGATTAGCTTTCCCGATAAGCGTCTCGAGATAGCTGAAATTTGTATCCTTCAG
>Ga0187892_10009207_pt1 | contig 13087 bp, 12 predicted proteins | sample MA1701073metaG_FD_139345 | JGI IMG/M metagenome (GOLD analysis project Ga0187892, IMG submission 139345) | Bio-ooze microbial communities from a basaltic lava cave in the Kipuka Kanohina Cave System on the Island of Hawaii, USA - MA170107-3 metaG ...
TCGTGCTGGAGGTCCGCACCTTCGAGGAGGCGGTCGAGAAGCTTCGCGCTGGGTAGAGCGCCGCCATGCGAAAGCCCCAGGTCGTGGTGGTGACAGGCGCGAGTGCGGGGGTCGGGCGGGCGACGGCGCGCCGCTTCGCCGAGCGCGGCGCCTGCGTGGCGTTGCTGGCGCGTGGCCGTGACCGCCTCGATGCAGCCGTTCGGGAGATCGGGTCGGCCGGTGGGAGGTCCATGGCCGTGAGCGTCGATGTCGCCGACCCCGACGCGGTCACGGCCGCGGCCCGCGAGGTCGAGGCCCGGCTGGGACCAGTCGACACGTGGGTCAACAACGCCATGACGTCGGTGTTCGCGCCCTTCGTCGAGGTTTCGGCGGCGGAGTTCCGGCGCGTCACCGAGGTCACCTACCTCGGTTGCGTCCACGGGACGCGGGCCGCCCTGGATCTGATGCTGCCGCGCGATCGGGGCGTGATCGTCCAGGTGGGATCGGCACTGGCGTACCGCGGCATCCCGCTGCAGGCCGCCTACTGCGGGGCCAAGCACGCCATCCAGGGCTTCACCGAGTCGGTGCGGTGCGAGCTGCTCCACCGGCACAGTCATGTGCAGCTCGGGATGGTGCAGCTGCCGGCCCTCAACACACCGCAGTTCGGGTGGGTGCTCTCCCGGCTGCCGAAGTTCCCGCAGCCGGTGGCGCCCATCTACCAGCCTGAGGTGGCGGCCCGGGCCATCGTCCACATGGCCGAACACCCGAGGCGCGAGATGTGGGTCGGCGGCTCGACGGTGGCGACGTTGCTGGCCAACTCGGTGGTCCCGGGCCTGCTCGACAGCTACCTCGGCCGCACGGCGGTGAAGGGCCAGCAGACCGACGATCCGGTGCCATGCGTCCGTCCCGCCAACCTCTGGGAGCCGGTGGGCGGCGATCCCGGCGCCCGCGGCGTCTTCGACGACCGGGCCCGCGCCCACAGCCTCGCCCTGGCCATGAGCCGGCGACGCCGCCCGCTGACCGCCGGCGTGGTGGGTGCCCTGGCCGCGGCCGCCGTGGCCCGGGGCCGATCGGGCTCGTAGCCCGGCGTGGCCACCGACTCGCCTGTTCATGTCCCCCGCCTCCTCGTCGTCACCGCGGCGTGGAGTTGGCGGGCACTACTCGTGCTGGCGGCCGCCGCCGTCGCCGGGTTCCTGGTGCTCCAGGTGCTCGTCGTGGTGGTGCCGATCGTGCTGGCCCTGTTCCTCGCCGCCGTCCTCGAGCCGGTGGTCGACCGGCTCCGCCGGCACGGGTGGCACGACCTGCTGGCGGCGTGGACGGTGTTCCTCGCCAGCCTGCTCGTGCTGGTCGGGGCCACGTTCTGGATCGGTCGGTCCGTGGCCGGCCAGTTCGACGACCTCGGCACCCAGGTGACCGAGGGCGTGGAGCGGGTGAAGGACTGGTTGCAGGAGGGTCCGCTGGAGCTGTCGGAGGCCGAGGTCGACCGGCTGGAGGACCAGGTCCGGTCCGGCGTGCGCTCAGGACAGGGGGGTCTGGCCCAGAGCGTGGCCGGCCGGGCCCGGTCGGTCACCGAGGTTCTGGCCGGGCTGGCCCTGCTGCTGTTCACACTCTTCTTCCTGCTCAAGGACGGAAGGCGCATCGGCGCCTGGATGCTGGAACGGGCGCCGCCCCGCTCCCGCGACGACATCGCGGAGGTCGTCCGCCGGTCCCGCGCCGTCATGCGGCAGTTCCTCGGTGCCACCGCCGTCACCGGGGCCATCGACGCCGTGCTGATCGGGGTCGCGCTGGTCGTCGTCGGCGTGCCGCTGGTGCTGCCGCTGGCGCTGCTCACCTTCCTCGGCGGCTTCTTTCCCATCGTCGGGGCGACCGCGGCCGGAGCCGTCGCGTCCCTGGTGGCGCTGGTGTCCGGCGGGTTCGGCGACGCCCTGGTCATCTTGGGCGCCACCGTCTTCGTGCAGCAGTTCGAGGGCAACGTGCTGCAGCCCCTCGTGCTGGAGCGGGCCATCAAACTCCACCCGTTGGTGACCGCCTGGGCGGTGGCCGCCGGTCTCGTCGTGGGCGGGCTCCTCGGCGCCTTCCTGGCTGTTCCCGTCGTCGCCATCGCCGTCAAGGGCGGCGGCTACTACCGCGAGGTCAGGAGCCGTGCTTGATGGCGCGGTAGTCGTCGAGGGCGCGCCGATGGCCGTGGGCGCCCGACCCGACGATCCCGCCTGTGCGTATCTCGTGCACCACCTTCTCCAGGTCCTCCAGCCGGCCGGACAGGTCGTCCTCGGGGCCCGCCTCCTCGACCCGGTCCAGGGCCCGGTGGATCTTGTCGAGCTTGCGTCGAACCTGCCCGTACTCGTCGTCGAGCCTGCGCCGGGCGTCATCGAGGCTGTCGGCCACCGGGTCCTCCTCCGTTTTCGACGGTTCCTACGATCATGGCAGCGGTACGGTCACGGGCCGTGTCGACCACGCCACCGCCCGCACCCGCCGAGCGGTGGCGCCAGGCCGTGGCGGCCTGCGCCCCACCGAAGGAGCTGCTGGACCGGGCGCCGGAACCGGAGTCGACCCTGGAACCGGAGCGGTTCCGCTGGCGGCCCGACGACGACGCGCTCCAGCCCGTCCGGCCGTCGCGGCGGCGCGCCCTCGAGGCGCTGCCCGACGGTGGGTCGGTCCTGGACGTCGGGGTCGGCGGCGGTGCGTCGAGCCTCGGCCTGGTGCCGCAGGCCGCGCTCATCACCGGAGTGGACCCCCTGGAGGGCATGTTGGCGTCGTTCCGGGACAGCGCCCGCACGGCCGGCGTCGAGGCTCGTGCCGTGCACGGCACGTGGCCGGACGCGGTCGACGAGGTCGAGCCGGCCGACGTCGCCGTCTGCCATCACGCCATGTACGGCGTCGCCGAGATCGAGGCCTTCGTCGCGGCGCTGACGGCCCGGGCCCGGCGCCGGGTCGTGATCGAGCTGTCGGCCCGTCACCCGCTGTCAGGGCTCGACCCGCTCTGGAAGGCGTTCCATGGCATCGACCGACCCGCCCGCCACGTCGTGGACGAGGCCGAGGAGGTGGTTGCCGCCATGGGCCTGGAGGTGTCACGGGAGGACATCGCCCTCCCGCCGCCGGCCAACCCCGAGGTGACGCCGTCGTTGGTCGCCTTCGCCCGCCGCCGCCTCTTCGTCGGGCCGGAACGCGACGCCGAGATCGCCGAGTTCCTCGCCGCCCGGGTGCCGACCGAACACGAGGTGGGCGCACTCTGGTGGCCCGGCGGCGCATAGCGGACCGGCCGTCCTGGTCGGGGTGCACCGCCGGGTGGACAAAGATGGGGAGCGATGGCTCGCATTCTCGACACCAGTCCCGCCTTCGAGGCGTACGCCCGCACCGCCTTCCTCGATCCCCCGGCCCTCCGCGAGGCGCAGTGGCGGGAGCGGTACGAGGGCGCCCACCCCGAGGTCTTCGCCGCCTTCTACGCCGACCACCCCGACCAGTCGGGCCGCGCCGCGCTGGTGCGCGAGCTGTCCCGGGTCCGCCAGGTGGCGCGGGAGGCGGCGCCGATCGTGGCGGGCATCATCGAGGCGATCGAGCCCGCCGTCGCCGCCGCCATGGGGGTCGAGCCGGAACCCGGCCCGCAACACGTGCTGATGGTGGGGCCGCACGCCACCAACGCGGTCGTCGGGCGCCTGGGCGGTGACGTGGCGTTGTTCCACTGCCTCGAGTGGTTCTACTCCGAGGACGGCGCCCGGGTGCTGGTCGCCCACGAGGATGCCCATGCCGTCCACGAGCTGGCCCTTGGTTCCCGTCCCCCCGGCGACGACGACGCCGCCTGGATGGCCTTCGCCGAGGGGCTGGCCATCGCCGTGTCCCGCCAGGTGGTCCCCGACCGCCCGGACGACGACTACTACTGGTACGGCTACGGCGGCTTCGAGGAGTGGCTCCCCTGGTGCCGTGAGAACCGAACCAGCCTCCTGGGTCGCTTCGCTGCCGCCATCGACGACCCGGCCGCCGGCGAGACCTGGTTCGGCGGCGGGCTCGTCGACGGTCGCTGGCGAGTCGGCCAGTTCGTCGCCGGCGAGCTGGTGACCGCGACGGGGCGGCCGCTTCCCGAGCTGGCGGCCATGAGCGTCGACGACGCCCGGGCGACCCTCCGCCACGCGGCGGCCGAACACCTGGAGACGACCGGCACCGACTCGTAGTCGGGGCCGGTTGACCTGGCCCTTAGGGCCGCCTTTAGCCTGGTAGGAGGAGGTGGACCCGATGACGAATTCGTGCTCGTGTGGATGCAGCGCCATGACCGCGGTGACCGAGGCCAAGGAGCCGTGCGGTTGCGGCTGCGAGTGCTGTGGCGACGGCGTCGCCAAGGCCCCGGCCCAGGAGATCGAGGAGTTGACGCACCTGCGCCGCTCGATCGACCAGCGGCTGGCCGAGCTGGGGGCCTGAGGGCGCCAGCGCCATCTGAGCCGGGCCCGGGCGGTTCCCTTCCCGCCCGGGCCCGGCGCCCGGCCGGGTCGGTGGTGGGTGACCCGAGCGCCAGGCGCCGACCCGCTGGTGGGCGCCAGCCCGCCGCCGGCTACGCGGTGACGGCGTCGCCGAGGCGGTAGCCCCGGCCCCGGACGGGGTGGAGGGCTGTGCCGCAGGGGCCGAGGCGCCGGCGGAGCCGGGTGACGGTGGCCTCCAGGGCCCGGGGATCGGCCGAGGCCGATCCCCAGCCCCGTTCCAGCAGGACCGGTCGGGAGACGACCACGCCGGGCCGGGCGGCCAGCGCGTCGAACACGGCGTACTCCAGGGGCGCGAGGGCGATGGCGCGGTCGTCCACGAACAGGCTGGAGCCTTGCCGGACGACGGTGCGCCCGTCCAGGACCAGCGTCTGCCGCCGCTGCTCGAAGTGCTCGCTGAGGGCCCGGACCAGCAAGCCGAGCCGGCCCATCGGCGGCTCCAGCGGTTCGGCGATGCCCTCGCGGCGGGCGCCGCCGGCGCACACCGCGCCGATGCAGGCGGCCACCACACCGTGGTTGAACGCCCTGCGCAGGTCGTCGTCCCGGCCGTGGTCGGCGGCGATCGCGAAGAGGTTGTGCACGGCGGGCGCGCTGGTGAAGGTCACGGCCTGGGCCCGGCCGTTGCAGGCCGCCTCGACCAGGCGCAGGGCGGGGGTCGGGTCGTCGGGCAGGCGCCAGCGATAGACCGGCACCTCCACCACCTCGGCGCGGCGATCGGCCAGAGCGGCCCGCAGCTCGGGGCTCGCCATGCCGTACTCCTGGACGACGACCCGCTGGCCGGCCACGTCCTCGGCCAGCAGGAGCGCGGTCAACTCGTCCATGCGTTCGTTGGGGGATCGGCCCCAGACCGTGAGCCCGACGGCCTGGACGGCGGCCGCCGCCTTGGGTCCCCGAGCCATGACCCGGGTGGTGCGCAGCGCGGCCGCCAGGGCGTGGCTCATCCCCCAGGCCTGGGCCGCTTCGAACCACGCCCGTACGCCGATCCCGGTGGTGGCGATCAGGTAGTCCGGAGGGGCGTCCACCACCGACGCGGTGGCCGCTCGCAGCAGCTCGTCGTCACCCAGGTAGGCCGTGGCCATGGTGGGCCCGTGCAGCACGGTGGCTCCCCGGCGCCGCAACAGCTCGGCCTGCTCGTCGGCCCGCCGGTCGGCGGTCACGCCGATGGTCCAACCCTCCAGCGGCGGCACCTGCATGGTCGGTCCATTGTGGCCAACCCGTGTTGCCGGCCCGTTTCCGGCTCATCGCCCTTTGCCACCACGAGCCTGCACGGAAGCTGAACCATGCTCCCTGCCGCCCGCGGAACCGGCGGCAAGGCCGCTCCCTCAAGGCACCTGATAGCTTTCCGTACATGACGGTCACGACCACACCTATGACCGTGGAGGAGTTCTCGGCCCGCGACTGGCCCCGTGGCACCCAGCTCATCGCCGGCGAGGTCGTGGTGAACCAACCGAAGCTGCCCCACCAGTCCGCGCTCCTCGAGATCGCCGTCGCGCTTCGCAGCTGGTCCCGCGCCGAACGCGGCCGCGGCCTGGCCGGCCTGAGCACCGACGTCCGGCTGGGCGATCACGACCTGTACGGCCCGGACGTCTGGTGGGTCGCCGAGGCCCGCCGGCCGCGGCCCGGTGCGCTCGACCTCGACCTCGTGCCCGACCTCGTCGTGGAGGTGCGGTCGCCGTCCACGTGGCGTTTCGACCTCGGGGTGAAAAAGGCCCGGTACGAGGCGGCGGGGGTGGCCGAGCTGTGGCTGGTCGACACCGCCTCGTCCAGCGTGCTGGTGTACCGGCGGTCGGCGCCGCCGGCGCCCACCTTCGACGTGGCCCTGGAGCTGGCCGGCGACGACCGGCTCACCGCACCCCTCCTGCCTCACTTCTCGCTCCCGGTGGAGGCCGTCTTCGCCGGTGGCGTGTGACGCTTCGGTGAACGGTCGCGCACGCCGGCCCGGCGCCGGCCGTCAGCGCCTGGTCATCCGATCGTGACATCACGGCAACCTCGCCGGAACCGGGTGCCGCTTTGCTGGCATCATGGCCCGAGGATTTGGTAAGGCGGGGCACACACCCAGCCTGGTTGCGGCATTCGTCCACTTCGACATCTCGTTCATGGTGTGGGTGCTGCTCGGCGCCCTCGGCGCCTACGTGGCCGCCGACCTCGGTCTCACTGCGGCCCAGAAGGGCCTCATGGTCGCCGTCCCCGCGTTGGGCGGCGCCGTTTTCCGGCTCGTCGTCGGCCCCCTGGCCGACCGGGCCGGCACGAAGCGCACCGGCCTGGTCACCCTCGGGCTCACCCTCGTCCCCCTGACCTGGGGGTGGCTGGCCGGTGGCACCCTTGCGCAGGTGCTCGCCATCGGGGTGCTGCTCGGCCTGGCCGGCGCCAGCTTCGCCGTCGCCCTCCCGCTGGCCAGCCGGTGGTACCCGCCCGAGCACCAGGGCCTGGCCCTGGGGATCGCCGGGGCCGGCAACTCGGGCACGATCATCGCCGCCCTCACCGCCCCCCGGCTGGCCGAGCACGTGGGCTGGCACGGGGTGTTCGGACTGGCTCTCATTCCGGTCGCGGTGGCGTGGGTCGTCTTCTTCCTGCTGGCCAAGGAGCCGCCCGGGCCGGCGTCGGCGACCTCGAACTCGCTGGCGCTGCTGGCCGAGCCGGACGCCCGGTGGCTGTGCGGCTTCTACTCGGTCACCTTCGGCTGCTTCGTGGGCCTGGCTGCGTACCTGCCCATCTTCTTCGTGGACGGATTCGGCCTGGCCAAGGTGAGCGCCGGTGGGTACGCCGCCCTGTGCGCCAGCGCCGGTTCGTTCCTGCGGCCGGCCGGCGGCGCGCTGTCGGACCGTTTCGGCGGCACCCAGGTCCTGTCGAGCGTGCTCCTCGCCGTCGGCGCGCTGGGCCTGGTCCTGGTCACGGTGCCCGCGCTCGGGGCCACCGTCGCGGTGATGTTCCTTGTGATGGGGGCCCTGGGTGTCGGCAACGGCGCCGTGTTCCAACTTGTCCCGCAACGCTTTCCCGGCCGGGTCGGCGCGGTGACCGGATTGGTCGGCGCCGCCGGGGGAGTGGGCGGCTTCCTCCTGCCCTTTGCCCTCGGCTCGCTGCGCGGCTCCACCGGCGGGTACGCCGCCGGCTTCGCCATCCTCACCGGCGTGGCCGTCGTCGGGGCGCTCGCCGTCGTGCGCCGCCAGCGGGTCTGGCGGGAGGCCTGGCGGATGGAGGTTGCGGTATGAGGCGGCGGACCCTGGTGGTGGTGGGCCATGGCATGGTCGGCCACAAGCTTCTCGAGACACTGGTCGAGCGGGGCGCCACCGCCGAGTGGGACATCGTCACCTTCTGCGAGGAGGGGCGGCTGGCCTATGACCGCGTCGGCCTGTCGTCGTTCTTCGGCGGGGCCTCGGCCGAGGACCTCTCACTGGTGGCGCCGGGCTTCTTCGGCTCGGCGGGGCTGGACGTCCACGTCGGCGACGCCGTGGCGACCATCGACCGTTCGGCCGGCACGGTGATCTCCCAGAAGGGGCGAGTCGTCGCCTACGACGCACTGGTGCTGGCCACCGGGTCGTACCCCTTCGTGCCGCCGGTGCCCGGCCACGACGCTCCGGGATGCTTCGTGTACCGGACCATCGACGACCTGGAGGCGATCAGGGCCTACGCCGCCGGCCGCCGCACCGGGGCGGTCGTGGGCGGCGGGCTGCTGGGCCTGGAGGCGGCCAACGCGCTGCGCAGCCTCGGCCTGTCGACGCACGTGGTCGAGTTCGCTCCCCGCCTGATGCCCGTCCAGGTGGACGAGGCCGGTGGCGCCGCCCTTCGGCGCCGCATCGAGGAACTGGGCGTGGCGGTGCACACCGGGATGCAGACCACCGAGATCGTGACCGGCCCCGACGGCGCCGCCGCCGCCATGCGTTTCACCGAGGGCGACGACCTGCCCGTCGACATGGTCGTCTTCTCGGCCGGCATCCGCCCCCGCGACCAACTGGCCCGCGAGTGTGGGCTGACCGTCGGGGAGCGGGGCGCCGTGGTGGTCGACGAGGCCTGCCGCACGTCCGATCCCGCCATCTACGCCATCGGGGAGTGCGCCCTGGCCGCCGGTCGGGTCTGGGGCCTCGTGTCGCCCGGCTACCAGATGGCCCGGGTCGTGGCCGACCGGATCCTGGGCGGCGACGACATCTTCACCGGTGCCGAGTTGTCCACCAAGCTCAAGCTCCTGGGCATCGACGTGGCCAGCTTCGGTGACGCCTTCGGCGCGACACCCGGCGCTGAGTCGATCACCTACACCGACCCGGTGGCGGGTGTCTACAAGCGCCTCGTGGTGGCCGAAGGCGGCCGCCGGGTGCTGGGCGGCATCCTGGTGGGCGACGCCTCGATGTACCAGACGCTGGACCAGATGGCCCGGGGCGACATGCCCACGCCCGAGCACCTCGACCAGCTCCTGGTGCCCGTCCGTGAAGGGGCGATCGCGGGCGTCGGCATCGGCGCCTTGGCCGACACCGCCACGATCTGCTCCTGCAACAGCGTCAGCAAGGGCGCCATCGTGGCCGCCATCGCCGACGGCGGGTTGACCGAGGTCGGCCAGGTCAAGGCCTGCACCAAGGCCGGCACGGGGTGCGGCGGCTGCATACCTCTGGTGACCGACCTCCTCAAGGGCGAGTTGCGCCGCGCCGGGGTCGAGGTCAACAACCACCTGTGCGAGCACTTCGCCTACAGCCGCCAGGAGCTGTTCGACATCGTGCGGATCAATCGCCTAGCGACGTTCTCCGAGGTGCTGGCCGGCCACGGCACCGGTCGGGGCTGCGAGATATGCAAGCCGGCGGTGGCGTCGATGCTGGCCTCGATGAGCAGCGGGACCTACATCCTGGCCCCCGCCCACGCACCCCTCCAGGACACCAACGACCACTTCCTCGCCAACCTCCAGCGGGACGGCACCTACTCGGTCGTGCCCCGGGTTCCCGGCGGGGAGATCACGCCCGACCAGCTCATCGCCCTCGGCGAGGTGGCCAAGGAGTTCGGCCTCTACACCAAGATCACCGGGGGGCAGCGCATCGACCTGTTCGGTGCCCGGGTCGACCAGCTGCCGGCCATCTGGTCGAGGCTGATCGCGGTCGGCATGGAGTCCGGCCACGCCTACGGGAAGGCGTTGCGCACGGTGAAGTCGTGCGTCGGGCGTACCTGGTGCCGGTACGGGGTCCAGGACTCGACCAAGCTGGCCATCGAGATCGAGCTCCGGTACCGGGGCCTCCGGGCGCCCCACAAGCTCAAGTCGGCGGTGTCGGGGTGCACCCGGGAGTGTGCCGAGGCGCAGAGCAAGGACTTCGGGATCATCGCCACCGAGGCCGGCTGGAACCTCTATGTGTGCGGCAACGGGGGCATGAAGCCCCAGCACGCGGTGCTGCTGGCCGCCGACCTCGACACCGAGACCCTCATCCGCTACATCGACCGCTTCCTGATGTTCTACATCCGGACCGCTGACCGCCTGGAGCGCACAGCCCCGTGGTTCAACAAGTTGGAGGGCGGCATCGACCATCTCCGCCGGGTCGTCATCGACGACTCGCTGGGCATCTGCGACGAACTGGAGGCCGACATGGCGCGCCACGTGGAGAGCTACCGATGCGAGTGGCGGGCGACGGTGGAGGACCCCGAGAAGCTGGGGCGGTTCCGCACCTTCGTCAATGCCGACGAGCCTGACCCGGCCATTGTCAAGGTGGCCGAGCGGGGCCAGCTCCGCCCGATGCTGCCCGAGGAGCGGGCCGCCCTGGTGGGGACGGCGCACCGATGAGCTGGGCTCCGGTGTGCTCATTCTCGCAGTTGACGCCCGACCGCGGCGTCGCCGCCCTGGTCGGCGGGTGCCAGGTCGCGGTGTTCCGGACCTCACCCGACGACGCCGTCTACGCCATCGGCAACCATGACCCGTTCAGCGGTGCCAACGTCTTGTCGCGGGGGATCGTCGGCTCACGCGGCGACGCACCCAAGGTCGCGTCGCCCATGTACAAGCAGTCGTTCGATCTGCGCACCGGGGTGTGCCTGGACGACGCGTCGGTGGCGGTGCCCGTCTTCCCGGTGCGCGTGGTGGACGGCGTGGTGCAGGTCGCCGTCGAGTGACGCTTCTCGACGATGCCGGCACCGGTGTCGCCGACCGGCTTCGCCAACTCACCGGCGTGGGGCCGGACGGGCCCTACCTGCTCCCGCTGAACGCAGGCGAGCAGTACCGATTCAGCTTCGCCATGGAGTCGTGCATCGGTTGCCACTCCTGCGAGGTCGCCTGCGCCGAGCAGAACGACACCCCCGTCGACGTGGCATGGCGCCGGGTGGGCGAGCTGGAGTCGGGCGAGTTCCCCAAGGCCCGCCGGTTCTCCATGTCGATGGCGTGCAACCACTGCCTGGAGCCGACGTGTCTCAGCGGCTGCCCGACCAACGCGTACGTGAAGCTGGCCAACGGCGTCGTCCAGCACCTCGAGGACGAGTGCATCGGCTGCCAGTACTGCATCTGGAACTGCCCCTACGAGGTGCCGGTCTTCGACAGGCGCCGCAAGATCGTCTCCAAGTGCGACATGTGCCTGCCGCGGCTCGAAGCCGGGCAGAAGCCGGCCTGCGTGGGCGCGTGCCCGACCCGGGCCATCGACGTCGAGCGCGTCGACGTGGCCGCCTGGCGGGCCGACCACGCCGCGGCCGACGCGCCCAGCCTGCCCCCGTCGGGCCTCACGCTGTCCACCACGCGGCTCGTGCTGCCCCCCGATCTCGCCTCTGACGCGGTGGCGGCCAGTGACCACCGTGTGGAACCGGAGCACCCCCACTGGCCGCTGATCGTCCTCACCCTGCTCACCCAGCTGGCGTTGGGCACGGTGGCCGCCACGGTGGCGGCCGAGGCGGCCGGCGGCCGGCGACTGGCCGGCGGCGCGGTGGGTGCCGCGGTGGCCGGGGCGGTGGCCATGCTGGCCTCGCTGCTCCATCTGGGCCGTCCGGCCCGGGCCCTCAAGGCCCTGCGGAACCTGCGCACCTCGTGGCTGTCGCGCGAGGTCGCCCTGCTGTCGCTGTTCGCCGGCCTGGCCCTGGCCTACGCCGCCGCCTGGGAGGGGTGGGCGGCCGGGCTGCCCCGCCTGCCGATCGGGATCGCCGCCGTCTCCGTCGGCGCGGCCGGCGTGTTCGCCAGCGGCCGCCTGTACCTGGTGCCCAGCCGGCCCGTCTGGAACTCGCCCCGCACGCTGGTGGCCTTCTTCGCCACCGCGGTGGCCACCGGCCCGCTGCTGGCCCTGCTGGCCCTGGACCGCGGCCGGCTGGGGGACACGATGGTGCTGGCCCTGCTGGCCGCCGCGGCCGCCGGTTCGCTGGCCCAGGTCGCGGTTCTCCGCCACCTGGCCCTCGACGTCCGGCGCCGGTCCGACCGCCAGCACCAGGGCACCGCCACGCTCCTGCTCGTCCGCTTCCGGGGCCTGCTCCAGGCCCGGCTGGCCGCCGCCGCCTTGGGCATCGCCGTGCTGGCCTGGGTGCCGTCCGAACCGGTCGGTGGGGCGGCCGCCGGCGGTCGGCTGTGGGTCGCGCTGGCTGTGCTGGTGGCCGGCGAGCTGGCCGGTCGCTACCTGTTCTACGTCACCGTCGTCCCCTATCGCGTCGCCGTCCCGTTCTTCGGCAAGCCATGAGCTACGCCCTCGACGACCGGGCCGGCGTGCTGCACCAGACGAGGGCGCCGGACCGGTGGGTGCGGACGACGTGCGGCTACTGCTCGGTGGGGTGCGGGATGCTCCTCGGCGTCAAGGACGGCAAGGCGGTCTCGGTGGCCGGCGACCCCGATCACCCGGTCAACGCCGGCCGGCTGTGCCCCAAGGGCCTGACCGAGCACGAGACCTTGGCCGCCGAGGGGAGGTTGACGGCACCGACGGTCGGCGGTCGCCCCACGGGGTGGGACGAGGCGATCGGCACCATGGTCGTCGGCACCCGGCGCATCCTGCGTGAGCACGGGCCCGACGCCTTCGCCGTGCTCAGCACGGGCCAGCTGGTGACCGAGGAGTTCTACGCCCTCGGCAAGCTGGCCCGCCTCGGTCTCGGACTGCGCCACTACGACGGCAACACCACGCTCTGCATGGCCAGTGCCGTGTCGGGCTACAAGCGCACCTTCGGCAGCGACGGCCCGCCCGGCGCCTACGAGGACCTCGACCAGGCCGACTGCATCCTGCTCGTCGGCTCCAACCTGGCCGACAACCATCCGCTGCTGGCGCCCCGCGTGACGGAGAACCGCGAGGCCACGCTCATCGTGGTCGACCCGAGAGTGACCAAGACGGCCATGGTGGCCGACATCCACCTCCCCGTCCGGCCGCGCACCGACATCGTGCTGCTGAACGGGATGATCAAGCTCCTGATCGACGAGGGGCTGGTGGACCACGGCTACGTCGCCGCCCACACCGAGGGCTTCGACGAGCTGGCCGACCACGTCCAGGGCTACCCGCTCGACCGGGTGGCCGAGGAGTGCGGGCTCGACGCCGAGGACGTCCGTACCGCCACGCTCGCCTTCGGCGGCGCCCGCCGGGGCTTCATCGGCTGGACCATGGGCGTCAACCACTCCGTGCAGGGCACCGAGACGGTGACCCTGCTGAACACCCTCTGCCTGCTCACGGGTAACGTCGGCCGGGCCGGGGCGGCGCCGTTCTCGATCACCGGCCAGTGCAACGCCATGGGCA
>Ga0187892_10009208_pt1 | contig 13086 bp, 12 predicted proteins | sample MA1701073metaG_FD_139345 | JGI IMG/M metagenome (GOLD analysis project Ga0187892, IMG submission 139345) | Bio-ooze microbial communities from a basaltic lava cave in the Kipuka Kanohina Cave System on the Island of Hawaii, USA - MA170107-3 metaG ...
GCGTGCGGTGGCAGCAAGAGCGGCGCTTGCGTGTGGAGCACAGATCATTAACGACGTGAGTGGGTTAAAACACGATCCAGAGATGGCTCCACTCATTGCCTCGTCTGGAGCGGGAGCAATACTCATGGCCAGCGAACCGGTCCCGCGGCTCGGTCCCCCGCTGGAACGCACCATCCGTGCATTACAAGAAAGTTTAGAGGTTGCAACACAAGCCGGCATCCTGCCGGCGCAGATCGTCCTCGATCCTGGGATTGGTTTTTTCCGTCAGCCGGGAATCCCGTGGGATGAATGGGACTGTTTAGTGTTGCGAGAGCTTGGACAGTTACGGCACCTCGGGTTTCCGCTGCTCGTCGGCGCTTCACGCAAGTCATTTATTGGGAAAATTCTCGACCAAGCGAATCCGACGGATCGCCTCATCGGCTCTCTCACCTGCGCAGCGATTGCAGTCTACAATGGGGCTCACATTATTCGTGCGCATGATGTGAAAGAAACGGTTGAGGCCGCCCGTATGGCTGAACGGTTACGGCCACAGTTCTCGATATAGACCTCAGAGACTGAGCGAGAAGCGAGGCCCGAATATTCCCTCTCCCGGCTGGGAAAGGGCTAGGGTGAGGGGGAGCAAAAAACAGGAGACAACACAAGGCCCGCCAATTGCGCCGGAGAGTCCACCACAAACTGTGGCGCGCAGGCGCGCATCCCTTCTGCATCAAATCCCCATGTCACTCCACAAGTTGTGACTCCAGCCGCACGACCGGTTTCTACATCAATACGCGAGTCGCCGATGAGTAGGGTCGCGGCCAGGTCAATTCCAGTGAGTTGCTGAAGATAACGGACGCCCTGCGGGTCGGGTTTGCGCATAGGCAGCGTGTCACCACCGATAAGAGTACCAAAGAAATCAACCAGACCGAGACCAATCAAAATAGCCCGACTCGGCGACTCTGGCTTATTGGTCAACACTGACAATGCAATGCCTTGACCATGTGCGGCAGCAAGCAACTCCACAATTCCTGCATACGGCTGGGTCTGATCGAGCAAGTGAGCAGTATAATACTCTATGAACAAGGCAAACCCACGCGACACCAGGTGTGCCCGTTGCGGGCCAAGAGCGTGCTCCACGAGGACTCGCGCACCTTCGCCAACCAAGCGTTCGACTTGCGCAATCGTCAAGGTCGGCAGTTCCAAAGCCGACAGCATAAAGTTGGTCGCCGCTGCCAAGTCTGCCTTGGTATCCACCAGAGTGCCATCGAGGTCAAAAATAAGGTGAGCAAAACGAGGCATAAATGAAAAGAGGGCATGGAAGTTATCCATGCCCTCGCAAGTCGTTACCTGAAAGGCAAAGAGCAGTGAATCGCCGGGGTCACCAGTGAGGAACTAGGCTGAGAAAGACGACCCGCATCCGCACGTGCGGTTCGCATTGGGATTGACGAACTTGAAGCCCGCCCCATGCAGTCCGTTCACGTAGTCGATCACCGTCCCGTAGACATACTGCTGGCTAATAGGATCGAGAAAGAGTTTCACTCCACCTTGTTCAATGATCATGTCGTCTTCTCGTGCGCTGTCATCAAGGCTCAGATTGTATTGGAATCCAGAGCATCCGCCACCAACGACAGCCACCCGGAGACCACCATCTTTCACCCCTTCGCGGGCGATGACCTCTTTCACCTTCTCAACAGCAACGTCGGTCAACAGCAGGGCAACACCCTCCGGGGCGCTCAGCGTCATTTCTTCTTCATGGTGCATTTCGTGATCCATTCTGGCAGGCCTCCTCGTAACGCTCACTGCGTTTATTAAGAGATAAGGGCTTCCCTCTAGAGAGTCAATCCCTGCGGAGAATCGCTAGGTGCGGGCGAGCGCAGTGTTAATTTGTGTGGAGATCGCTCATGGAGTTGCTACCAGATACGCGTTACCCCGTAGGCGTCAAGCTGTGGGTCGACACTGACGATGGGAATCTGTTCGTACAACGACTGCGCGACCAGTAAGCGGTCGAAAGGGTCTCTATGATGAAATAGAAGTTCCGTTTGGACATTGGTGTGATCCACTGAGATTGGGAGGATTGTCAGGCCAAGGTCCGAGATGGCTTGCGATATCCACTGACGGTACGGCAGAGACAAGTCCAACTTTTTTGATCCTACCTTGATTGCCAACTCCCAAACGGTAGCGTGCGTGACATTACTCTATTCCCCTTTCCGTGTGGTTCGTGTGTTTAGAAGCGCATATCGGCATAGTGCTGCAGTTTTTCATTAAAGGCGAGTAGAAGGTCGGCAATAATCCGGCTTTCTGCAATTTTCAACGATCCGGCAGTGAGGTCGGCTTTGTAGCGCATAGTCTGACGAGAAAGCTTAGCATTTTCCGAGATCGCGTGCCGCTGCATTACGCCTTCTCCCTCCTCCACACCCGATGACGATCGCTTCTCCGAGAGTATCAAGCTATTCAGAAACAGCGGACGTGATATTGCTGAAAGGTCTTCAGATCGGCAGCGCGGGAGAAACTCTATACCCTATGAATTCTCTGGAACAGACCATTCGCACCCAAGCTACCGCCCTGGGATTTACCCTCTGCGGGTTTACTCGTCTTTCTCCCTTGCCGCGTGAGGAATTCTTCCGTGCCTGGCTCGCACAGGGCCAGGCAGGAGAGATGCACTATTTGACACGGCACCCGCAGCAGCGCCTCAATCCAACTCTGCGGTTTCCGGAAGCGAAAAGTGTCATCTGCTTGGGGTATCCGTATGCCCCGCCACGGATTCCGCAAATTAACTGGCAACAGGAGTTGCGCGGGCGTGTCGCAGCGTACGCGGCTGGCAGAGATTATCATGAATTGATCAAAACGAAGCTGCTGACCTTGATCGAGTTTCTCAAAGAGATTTCCCCTGGTTTGTGGGCACGCCCATACGTTGATACTGGGCCGTTACTTGAGCGCGATTGGGCATATCGTAGCGGCCTGGGGTGGTTTGGCAAAAATACAATGTTGCTGCATAAACAGGCCGGGTCTTGGTTCTTTCTGGCCGAAATCCTCGTAAGCCTCGAACTGGAGGGAGAAGGTATTCCTCGTGCGCATTGCGGGAAGTGTACACGCTGCCTGGCCGATTGTCCGACAAAGGCGCTTGAGGAAGGTTATGTACTCAAAGCTCCCCTGTGTATTTCTTATCTCACCATAGAACATCGCGGACCGATCCCGCGCGAGTTGCGTCCAAAGATGGGGAATTGGATTTTCGGTTGCGATGTGTGTCAGGAAGTATGTCCGTGGAACGAAAAGTTCGGACGTCCGCGTGATGACTTAATTGAAGAACTGTTCCCTCCTCTGCCTGAGTTGTTGCGGTTGAATGACGTCGGATTTCGTACCCGTTTTCGTCATAGCGCGATGTTGCGCCCCAAACGGCGCGGGTTGTTACGGAACGTGGCGATTGCCTTGGGGAACAGCGGCAATCCTGACGCGATTGCCCCGCTACGGGCTGCACTCTTCGACCCGGAACCGTTGATTCGCGGGCATGCGGCCTGGGCATTAGGGCGATTCACAGAAAGAGAGGCTCGTAGTGCTCTTGAGTGTCAGCTTTCTCACGAAGAGGACGTATGGGTGCGGGAGGAGATGGTAAAAGCTTTAGTTGGATCCTGAGAAGGGTCAGCCATGCTTCGACTTCGCTGCTATCGCAGCTACGCTCAGCACGAGCGGTAGCATGCCGTTCACCCTGAGCGTACCCTGAGCTTGTTGAAGGGGAAGTCGCAGAGTCATTAGTCCCTCTCTGTTGCCTCCTCTGTCTGTGTGTCATAGTGCACGGAGTAAAACTGCTACATGGTAGGAGGATTTTCGTTATGAAAGCTGCGGTCTTCTACGAATATAATGCGCCACTGAAAATCGACGACATTACCCTCGACAAACCCAAACGGGGCGAGGTGTTGGTGAAAGTCGCCGCCAGCGGGGTATGTCATAGTGACCTTTCTGTGATGAATGGGACGTTGCCCTTTCCTCCCCCTCCTGCCATCCTTGGTCATGAGGGAGCAGGTGTGGTGCAGGAAATCGGCGATGGCGTCACCGCTGTCCAACCGGGTGACCATGTGATTCTGTCCTGGCGACCTTCCTGTGGGAAGTGTGGCTATTGTGTTACTGGCCGACCACAACTGTGCCAGACGATTGGGATGGCGATGCTGCAAGGGTATCTTCCCGACGGAACCACGCGTTTTCACAAAGGCGATATGGAAATCAGAATTTTCACTGGCGTCGGTTCATTTGCAGAGTACACGGTTGTCCCTGAAGCCGGTGTGGTGAAAATCCGTAAGGACGTGCCGTTAGATGCCGCTGCCCTGGTCGGCTGCGGGGTGATGACTGGCGTCGGTGCGGTCATCAACACTGCCAAAGTCGAAGCCGGCTCCAGTGTTGCGGTCATCGGCTGTGGCGGGGTCGGACTCAACGCCATCCAAGGAGCGGTCCTCGCTGGGGCAGAAAAGATCATTGCCATCGACTTGAATCCCAAGAAGCTCGAACTCGCAAAGCAATTCGGCGCCACACATTATGTAAATCCCGCGGACGGCGATCCAGTAACCCAAGTCCTCGGACTCACAGATGGGTTAGGAGTGGAGTACGCCTTTGAAGTCATCGGGCGAGCGGACACTGCCGTGCAAGCGTATAACTCTATCCGACCAGGTGGGACCGCAGTCGTCGTTGGCGTCGCGAAACCGGATGACATGATGATGATCCCTGCCCTCTCGCTCCTACAAGAAAAGACCTTGAAAGGTTCAATCTACGGGTCGGCCCGCCCCAGTGTCGATATGCCGAGGCTCCTTGATCTCTATATGAGCAAAAAGCTCAAGCTGGATGAGCTGGTGTCGCGCCGGATCAAGCTCGAACAGATCAACGAAGCGTTCCCATGGATGGAAAAAGGTGAAGTGGCGAGAAGCGTGATTGTCTACTAGGGACTGAGTGTTAGGGGTTAGGGGCTGGGTTCCTCCCCCCTCCTGCTCGCTTCTTCTGAGAGGTTTTCCTATGGCACAGCGTAAAACCGTCGCAGTCGAAAACACCGCCCAAGCGTACCTGGAATTGCTCCGCGCAATGGGGGTGAAATACTTTTTTGGCAATGCCGGTACAGACTTTGCCTCACTGATCGACGGCTTTGCCAAGTTTGCCGCAGAAGGGAAAACGATCCCATTCCCAGTGCAGGTCCCGCACGAGTTCTGTGCTGTCAGTATGGCGCATGGGTATCACCTTGTGACTGGTGAGCCCCCACTGGTCATGGTGCATACGACAGTCGGTACTGCCAATGCGCTGTGTGGATTGATTAATGCCGCACGTGCCAATATCCCTCTGGTGCTTTCTGCTGGTCGTACCCCCATTACCGAATCTGGTCATCGAGGCAGCCGCGATTTGCTCATTCATTGGGCGCAGGAATCGTTCGATCAAGCGGCGATGGTTCGTGAGTATGTCAAATGGGATTATGAACTACGCTCTTTTGATCAGCTCGAAACCGTGGTGCGCCGGGCGTTTGCTATTGCCATGAGTGAACCGAAAGGGCCAGTCTATTTAACGCTCCCACGCGAAGTGCTGGCTGAATCTCACACTGAGTTTGTTCATAATGAAACATCATTAGCACCAGTCTCCGCTCCTTTTCCAGACCCCGTACAGATTACTGAGGCAGCACGGCTGCTTGCTAGGGCATCATACCCGCTGATTATTACGCGAACGTATGGGCGGAATCCGACGGCCGTCTCAACTTTGGTGACATTGGCGGAAACCTTTGCACTGCCGGTGATCGAATATCCCATCCCTGCCTATGTCAATTTCCCTGCCAGCCATCCGCTTCATCTCGGCTTCGACCCTGGCACCTTACTGCCGAGAGCCGACCTCATCGTCGTTATTGACTGTGACGTCCCGTGGACTCCCTCCATTCATCAACTCAACGATCAGGTGCAAGTGATCCATCTTGGCGTTGATCCGCTCCACAGCCGCTATCCGATCTGGGGATTTCCCACGACACTCGCTATCAGGGGAGACTCGGCCATTACGGTTTCTCACCTCACCACGGCTCTCCAGCAATTACGCGCCGGGCGCGAATTGGACATTGCACGGCGCTACGAGCGTCTCAAAAAAGAGCACGATGCCATGCGAACCGCCTGGCGACAGGACGTGGAAGAGAAAGGGCGCTCGCAGGTCTTGACGTTTGAGTGGGTCTCGCACTGTCTCAACCAGCTCAAAGACGACAACATGATCTTCGTCAACGAGTATGATCTTAGTCTCCGTCACATCGAGTTTACGATGCCAGGATCGTATCTCGGCTTCTCTCCCGCAGGTGGATTGGGGTGGGGAGTCGGTGGCGCACTCGGTGTGAAGCTCGGCGCTCCTGAGAAGACGGTGATTTCCGTGGTCGGAGACGGGACCTATATATTCGGGGTTCCCAGCGCCTGTCACATGGTGTCAGCGATGCATACCCTGCCACTCCTGATCATCGTGTGTAATAACGGTGGCTGGAGTGCAACGCAAATGGCCACTCGCGGCGTCCACCCGCAAGGATGGGCGGTGCGGACAGAAAATTTCCCGTTTGGACGCTTTGGCATCCAACCAGCCTACGAAATGTTTGCCCAAGCCTGTGGTGGTCACGGGGAAGTAGTGCGTGCCCCACAAGAACTGCCAGCTGCCCTACAGCGTGCGCTGCGGGTCGTGCGCGAAGAAAAACGGCAAGCGTTAATTAATGTCGATTGTGGTAATGTGCGTGGCTTTGGCGTGAATTGATCATACGCGAACAGCGGTTGCAACTTTTGTCTCTCCGCGCATGGTCGGAAGGAAAACGACTGCCTTTTCACCCACTTCCACTGCACAACGTGATTGTATCAACAGAGAGCAGCAGCATATAACAAAAAGTTTTTCTGTCACACTTTGAGATAATCATTTTTTGGCACACTCTTTGCTGGCAAAAATTTCCACTTTTGCTCTTGACAACAGCGCCGTATCGGGGTACGAAGTCCCGGCTTTTGCGACGTGTCGCAAGCTCGCAGGAGGTGGAGTATGGTCACAAAGTGTGCGAGAGCCTGTATCGTAAGCGGGGCCCTGATCGGCGTCACCATCCCCAACACTCCGCCCATCTCTCAGGGACACGCCAAGAGCCCCGAAGTCAGGAGCATTGAGAAAACTCCCCAGGGTGGGCAAAAGCCTCGTTGCCCAGCAATCCCAGTTGGTCAGGAGTTTTCGACGCCGTTGCGCCTGGAGGATAGCCGTACGGTCGCATGCGCTGACAAACCTGATGAGTCTGGGCAGGTGTCCACCCTGCAGCGTCCCCGAACACCGTCATCATCACGGCGGCGACATCTCGGTAGCTTCGCAATGACTGCCTACACGCAGTATCACAGCCCGCCGAGACGAACGGCCTCGGGCACTATGCCCGCGGTCGGACGGACGGTCGCCGTCGATCCCAGAGTGATCCCATTAGGTACGAAACTCCACATCGAAGGTGTTGGGATTCGCATCGCTGAAGATACAGGAAGAAAGATTAAAGGCAAAAAGCTCGACCTCTTTTTATCGTCGATGGGGGCTTGTACGCGCTTCGGCGTACGTGCCCGCAATGTCTACCTTCTCGATTAGCGGGCGCGTTGTTTTGGTTTTGTGCTGGTAGACTGACGCGACGTTTTCGCCTGTGCCGTCGGCTGTTCCTCTCCTCCGGGTGAGGTGAAAATGCCGCGCTCCTGCATGAGTCGCACCTGACGGCGAATGACTTTGGCCTTATACTCAGCATGCTGCATCGGTTTACGATTCAGCCACAAATTTTTGGGATAGATGGGCTGTTCGTAAATCAACGAGAGCACCTCAGTACGGAGATCTTTCATCCAGTTCATCAGTGGGGACCGCGCACGAAACTCTCGTAGCGCTGCAATGTCGATCACGCCCCCGCAATACGACGAACCCGCTCCATAATCATGTCGCGCCACAACGAGGCCGCGATAATCAACGATCATCGAATGCCCCCCAAACGTATCGACCGGCAGCGGTGAGTCAGGAAGAAGATAGTAGGTGCCAAGGTTAGGAGCCACCATATAGCAGGTGTTGTCGAGCGCTCGTGCACGGTTCTGGATTTCCCACGCGCCATTCCCAACATGCGGCTCTGGATACGCAGGTCGGCAAATCACCTCAGCACCGTTCATGGCCAGCCCACGGATCAGTTCGGGATAGGAGCCCTCATTCGCCATACACAGACCAATTTTGCCAATCTCCGTGTCCGCAACTGGAAAGAAGGCATCAAGGGTTCGGCCATGAATCTCAATCCATTTATCCCAGACATCGTGTGGACACACTGAGTGTTCCACCGGAAACAACGGCGAATTCTTGCGATGCCGTAAGATCACTTTGCCGCGCGGAGAAAGGAGAAACACGCTATTAAAAAAGAGGTCGGAAAACTCAGGTTCCCGGGCTTTCGCTGTCGCCACCAGATAGCAGTTGAATTCCTGGGCGATTTTCCCCAGCATCTCGGTCTCTGGCCCCGGGATGTCGATGGCAATCTCATCGGCATACCTTTCGTGGTCCCAATCGAACACTTCGTCAGTGAAACCTTGCAACGCCCCTTCAGGAATAACGATGAGCTTCACCGGCAGTGCGAGACTCGATAGCCAACAGGCCGCAGCACACACTTCGTGAATATGCTCAATGTTAGCTTTGATCTGTTCCCGTTTGAGTACTCCCCGCACAGTTGGTGAGAGACCGACTGCCGCATACGCTTGCACTGCTTTTGCCATCGCTCTTGCTCCTCTCTCTTCGGTGTCCTTGTCGCGGCGGACGATAGCACGGTCACTGGGGGGAAGAAAGGCGCGCGAAAAGTGACTATAACTATCCCTATGTCTGTTGCCATCGAGTCATCATCATCGTCGCCAACTCTCCGCTGTCCTCCCGTCGTGGCCATCGTAGGCCGACCAAATGCGGGGAAGTCCACCCTGTTCAACCGCCTCCTTCGTCAGCAAAAAGCGGTCGTGGACGACACCCCAGGGGTCACGCGTGACCGCAATTTCGCCGAAGCGAGCTGGCACGGCATTCCGTTCGTGCTCGTGGATACTGGTGGACTCGATTTCCGCGAGGCCGATACCCTTGCGACACATGTCCAAGCCCAAACTCGCCTGGCGATCAACGAAGCCGATTTCGTCATCTTTCTGTTTGACGGCCGTGAAGGGCTCAATCCCGCCGATGCTGAGGCGGTCGATCTGCTGCGCCGCCACCACAAGCCGACCTTCTTTGTCGTCAACAAAATTGATGGCGAGAAACAAGAAGCTGCTGCCGTCGAGTTTTTCGCTTTAGGCCTCGACCCGCTCTTCACCATCTCTTCGGCACATGGACGCGGCATCGCCGACCTCATGGAGGCGGTGACCGCCGCTTTTCCCGCGCGAGAAGAGCAGCCCCAAGAAACGTCCGCCGAAGAAACCGAAGCGACGGAAACGACACCGTTACGGATTGCGATTGTTGGTCGTCCCAATGTCGGGAAATCTTCTCTGCTCAATCGTTTGGTGGGATTCGAGCGTTCGATCGTGGATGCCACGCCTGGCACCACGCGAGACGCGGTTGATAGTCTTATTGAATGGAACAGCAAACCAATCGTTCTCGTCGATACCGCTGGCGCGCGCCGGCGCGCACGCGTCCACGAGCGGATCGAACAAGCGAGTGTACTGATTGGGCTCAAAGCACTTGAGCGGGCGGAAATCGGGTTACTGGTGATTGACGCGGTTGAAGGAATGGCCGACCAAGACGTACGCCTGGTACGCTATGCCTGGGATCGTGGGCGAGGTCTGATTTTAGTGGTGAATAAATGGGACGCCGTGCCATCCGAGCGCAAGAACCAAGCTCGCTATGCTGAAGAGTTACGGCATTTTTTCCCGATTACCACCTCACTGCCTGTAGTTTTCCTGTCTGCACTTACTGGCGCACGCATCAGCAAACTACTGCCTATGGTTGAGCACGTCGCTCGGGCGCATGCTTTGCAAATCCCCACAGCGCAATTGAACCGCTGCTTTCAGGAATGGACCAAACGAACGCCACCGCCAAGTTATCGAGGCAGACAGCCCAAAATCTTCTACGTCACCCAGGTCGGCACCAAACCTCCGTATCTTGCCATCTTCACCAGCGCACCGGAGGGGATCCCCCCAGCTTACATCCGTTATTTGGAGCATCAGCTCCGTGCAGCCTTTGACCTCACTGGGACACCGATCAAGCTGAGTTTTCGCTCGCGACGGAAAGAAGATACTGATACGAAGAGATAGAGCTATGAGCCAGAGATAGAGAGGGGCAAAGCAGGCTCTGTCTCTCTTTTCCGCCTTGCCCCCTCCTGGATATTAATGTCTGGTATTGGAAGCGGGGAACTGACAACTGAGCACTGACGACTGACAATTGTTTTTCTACAGCCCCTGCCCCCAGTTTCCATGAAACCCATACGGCACCCGATGCGGTAGCTTCACCGTCGCCAGCGGCTTCCTTTCCACGTTCTCGGCATCGAGAATTACTAGATCGCTACGGTTCTCTTCTTGCCGGTAGACAACGGCAAGAAGGAACCCCTCTCCTTCGGGCGACTGCGGCGAACGTGGCACAAAAACCGGTTCCGAAGTAAAACTCGTTGTTCCAAATGTATGCTCTCGTCGCCTCCCGGTCTGATGATCGTACAAGGAAATCGCATTAAAGAGTCCGGCATCTGCGGTCGCCCCCACACATCCTCCCGTATAGCCATAGCGATACGAAAGTCCCGCGAAACGTTCATCAAGCCGCGGGAATTCTGCCGGGCTCTCATCAAGCGGTGTTTCTTTGACCGAGCCAGCAATGAGGTCGAGAGTCCAGCGAGTTAAGTATGCCGAATCTCCGTCTTCGAGATTTCTTTTTTCTGCTCCATCAAAAAGAGGCAAGCGGTTGAAGCGGCACACATCGGCAATCACCCGGGTCTTGTCAGTATAAGCATTCATCGGATGAAAGACGTAGCAGGGGTCAGTCTCAAACCAACGGACATCAGCATTTCCACCGTTCCGTGGCATTACGCCGATTTTAGTCCCCAGTTCCGGCTCCCAACGAATCGGGTTACCCGAAGCAAAATTCTCAAAGCGGAACGTCGCCGGGAAGACCATAAAAATCACATGCTCACGTGTGGTGATAAAATCATGCATCATTGTCGGCACGGGCACCTCAATCTCTTCGCTGCGCGTGATCTTGCCGGTGGCATCGGCCACATAGTAGCGGAGATAGGGCGGAAAGGGGCTGTAGCCGAAGAACAGTAGTTCTCCTGTTTCTGGGTCAATCTTGGGGTGTGCAGTCATAGGGCCGAGAAGCTGGCCGTTGAAATCGTACGGCCCGATGGTCGCCAACGTCTGGGGATCGAGTTGGTGTGGTGGGCCGGCTTCCCACAGGGCTACCAATTTGCCACCGTGCACGATGATGTTGGTATTAGCGGCATTAGGAAAAACCCCTTCGGCGCGGGGGTCAGTATTTGTCCAATCCGCGAGCCCGCCGAAGAGTGCCTCTCCTGCCTCACGTTCCATAGTGAATTTCTGCGTCCGCACCCACCGATTCCGGTAATGAGCTTTGCCGTCACGGAGGGTGAAGGCATGGATCATCCCATCCCCATCGAACCAATGATACCGTCGGCGTGGTGCAAACTGAGGGTTAGGGCCATTACGGTATAGGATCCCGTTGAGTGCATGCGGAATCTCCCCTTCGACCACAAGATCGTGAATCTCGCCCTCCATGGGCCAGGGACCATAATTCCCCCGTAAAAAGGGATCATCGGGAAATGGGTGACTCATAGACAGCTCCTTTCCTTGCTCTGTATAGTCGTCTCAAGCTATAACTCCCTCGCCCGGTTGGGAAGGAGGCCCCATGTTACTGAATACAGATCGCGCCTTTGCGCTCATGCAGGAACAGAACCTTGACGCACTCGTCGCAGTCTCCTCACCGAATGTGTACTATCTGAGTGATTACGATCCCGCCGAACCCAAAGATGTCCCTTGGACCGCCACGGCCATTCTTCCCCGTGACCCAGACACTGAATCGGCTCTGATTCTTCCGGATTTAGAGCTGTCGCTCTTCGCCGAACGTCCAAGTTGGATGCCGGTGCAGGCCTATCACTTCTCGTTTGACAACGAGTCAATCGCGGTCTTCGACACGTCCGTGGATGAACCGTTAGATGAGATAGACACAAGAATCAACGCGATCCTCTCTGACGCTGTCACTGCCAATGGCTCGGCCGGAAGCGTCCGCGCCGTTGCTCGTGCGCTCCGGCGGATGGGTTTAGCGAATGCGCGTGTTGGTTTTGATGACATTCGTTTTGGCCAACTCGTGCAAGAGACGCTCAAGAATCTCCAGCCGGTCGATGCCGCAGAACTGCTGGTGCGCATTCGTATGATCAAAAGTAGCGAAGAACTCACCTTGATGCGTCGAGCCGCCAAAATCAACCAAGGTGCGATTGAAGCCGCCATCGCTACGGCCAAGACCGGCGTACCGTGGCCGGAGGTACCACGTGCCTGGCGGCAGAATCTGCTCGCGCAAAAAGCCCGACCGTTCTCGATGCTCGGCGGTGCAGGTCCTAAAGCTGCGGGTCCTTTGCGTACCAGTGTCCCCTACGCGATTCAGCCTGGAGTGCCAATCGCGTTTGACGCCATGCTGACCTATCGTGGATATTTTGGTGATCTGCAACGGACCTGCATCATTGGCGATCCATCGCCGAAGTTGAAACGTTACTGGTCAGCGGTCCAGGCTGGTGCGCTGGCTACCTACGAAAAAATTGCTCCTGACGTCTCCACTGCAACTCTACGAGCTTTGGCCGTTGATACCATACGTCAAGCTGGACAAGGGCAGTTCCGTATTGCCATCGTACACGGACTCGGTCTGGAGCACATCGAAATCCCTGGTGCGTGGGGTGGTCGGCTACACTCGTTCACGTTAGAACCTGGCATGATTATCAACATTGACCTGGAAGTACACGAACTCGGCTTCGGTGCCGTGGCTTTCGAGGAAAGCATGTTGGTGACAGAAACTGGAGCGGAACGGTTGATTTCGTTACCGCGAGAGTTGATTCAAGTGGGATGATAAGGGGTGTCATTCCGACCAGAAGGAATGCGTTTTCTTTATCCCCCTCACCCTGGCCCTCTCCCA
>Ga0187892_10009209_pt1 | contig 13085 bp, 13 predicted proteins | sample MA1701073metaG_FD_139345 | JGI IMG/M metagenome (GOLD analysis project Ga0187892, IMG submission 139345) | Bio-ooze microbial communities from a basaltic lava cave in the Kipuka Kanohina Cave System on the Island of Hawaii, USA - MA170107-3 metaG ...
AAGGGTGGGCAAGTTTTTGGCATTCCCTCATGATGACTCAGCACGTGCTCAAGGATTCAGAGGTGATCGACTACGCGGACCATCATAGTGGAACCCTGGGGACACGACCCGGGCAAATCAATCCCTACAAGCTTGGCATCGAGCTGTATCGTGACATCGAGGACCGGTGGAACAAAGGCAAGTTTGGGAAGGATTACGAAGACTGCGATGACATAGAGGCAAAACGTAGGTGGGACAAAAAACTGGGCCTAGGCCGAGAGAAAATTTTCGAAGTGCGACGCTTGCACAATGACGTTACTTTTATTGATACTTTTTTTAACGAGGAATTCTGTGAGCGGCAAAAGCTGTTTACCTACGCCTTCAACCGCCGGACCGGTCTCTATGAAATCGTCGATAGAGACTGGCGAAAGGTTAAGGAGCAGCTGCTTTTTGCCCTGACAAATTTCGGGCAGCCGATTATAAGCGTGGAGGACGGTAACTACGAGAACCGAGGGGAGCTATTGTTGGTGCACCAACATGAAGGGGTTGATCTGGAATTCGATAAAGCTGTCGATACGCTCAGAAATGTTCAATTCCTGTGGAAAAGGCCTGTCCATATCTATACGAAATTCAACACCCAACCTAAAATCCTTTCGTTCGATGGCAAGGAACTTCGGGAGAGAGATGCGTAGAGGGAGAACGCTATGAACGCATTAAATGGAGAAAATGTCATTGTCGGTTGGGAGGACCATCAGCTTTATCGAAACGTTCTGAGCCTAATGGAGGCCGCTGGGGAACAGATCCAGCTCGATCCCAATGTTTATGAAAGGTTGTCAAAACCGCGTCGTTGTTTGTACGTCTCCATCCCCGTGAGAATGGACGATGGATCGATCCGGACCTTCGACGGTTTCAGGGTTCATCACAATACGACCTTGGGTCCCGCAAAAGGGGGAATTCGATACCATCCCGATGTCAATCTCGCGGAAACATCCGCCCTTGCGATGCTCATGACGTTGAAAAATTCGTTGGTGAGGCTTCCGTTGGGCGGGGCCAAGGGAGGGATTCGTTGCGATCCGTCAAAGCTTTCTCGTCGAGAAAAGCAGAGTCTCACTCGAAGATATACCTCTGAAATTTTCATGTTCATTGGTCCCGATAAAGACATCCCGGCACCGGATATCGGTACCGACCAGCAGACCATGGCCTGGGTGATGGATACCTACAGCGCTCAGACGGGTTTTGCAGTCCCGGGTGTCGTCACTGGAAAACCGATCGAGATTGGAGGGTCGCTCGGGCGTCTCGATGCGACAGGGCGTGGCGTTGTCTATACCGTGATAGAAGCGGCGAAACGACTTAACATGGAGCTCACGGAAAATACCACGGTTGCGGTACAGGGCTTTGGAAACGTGGGGTATCATTCGGCAAAAATCATTTCCAGTGTGGGGTGTAAGCTCGTTGCGGTGAGTGACGTGAGTGGGGGTGTTTACAACGCCGGGGGGTTGGATGCGGGCGAGTTACGAGATTGGATAGCCCAAAATAAGGCGATAAAGGGATTTCCCAAAGGGGACGCGATAACCAACGAAGAGCTTCTGGAGCTTCCCGTCGATATATTGATCCCAGCGGCATTGAGCGGACAGATTACCGTCAGCAATGCTCGAAACATCCAATGTAAGATTTTGGCCGAAGGGGCAAATGGCCCCACCACCTCCGAGGCAAGTCAGATTCTAAACGACAAGGGCATTTTTACTATTCCTGACATTCTGGCTAATGCGGGTGGCGTGATCGTCTCTTATTTCGAATGGGTTCAAGGGATGCAGAGCTTTTTCTGGAGTGAAAAAGACGTCAATAACAAGCTTTGGGAGATCATTTCCAATGCATTTAATCGCACGTTTGAGGTTCACAGCCAGAAAAAAATAGATATGCGGCTAGCGGCTTTTGTGGCCTCGATTGAGCATATTTCAAAGGCCATGCTCTGGAGGGGATTCTTTCCATAAAATTTTTCGATTATGCCATTTGAGCACGATCATTGCGTTTCAAACCTTGAGTTGGGGAAGCGAAACGTTGAAGAGTCTCTCTCTATTCTTCAAAACCGCAATCCACAGTGTAATGGTCTTCGTATCCTGCCGCTGATGGATCGCCAGGCGACCGGGCTCATGCAGCGCGCTTTTCGGTTTCTGGAGGCCAACAACAGCGGCCAGTTTGAAAAAGATAATCTTGCGCATGTGAAACGATTGATGGCGAACATTGGAAAACACGCGGCCATGCTCAAGAAGTATCTCGATATTCCCTACAAGCACGTTCAGTTACTCGCGGTAATCCATGACTTGGGAAAGTCTCAAGTGCCGGACTCCATGTATCGTTATCTTCAGAGCATCTATGGGCAGAGGGATTTTCTGGCTCTGCGAGTAATGCCACATGAACTGTACTCGATGTACTGGGTGAATCAGCTGGGAATGGAAATCGGTCTTTCGGAAGAAAAGATCCATGTGCTGATGGATCAAATCGCAAATCATAATTTTGGGCTGAATGTTTCGGATCCAGAGATTCGACACCAGCTGGGTATTTCGAAATACGGACAGCCCGATCACTGGTGGTTGTCACAGTGGCAGAATTGGGCACAAAAGGGCAATGCCAAGGGGCTCAAGGTGTCCTCCTCTTACGGCCACACGGTGGCTCCTCTCGCGAGCACTCTCGTTCTTTTTGATCGGATTGACGGTGGTGATCTCCGGTCGTGGGAAAAATACTATCATCAAGATTTGATTTCCGGATTGCCAGAAAAAAATCCGCCAGCGCAAATTCGTGGGATGCACCACATGACGCAGGCCGGGCGCAAGCAGGTGCGAGCGATAGGATTCCAGCTACGACGGGATTTTGTCAGTCCCGAGCTTGGGCTGGAGGGGTTCGGACCCTACAGTGCCGCGATGAAAATGTTCGAGTACAATGACAAAGTTCTCTCAGCCGCTCAGGAAACGCCTGCTAAAAAGCGCGCTGAATATCGATAACATTTTCGCGATCCGCCCCCGTTGAAACGAGATTCACCTTCGTTCCCGTGTATTGCTCGATAAAGCGAAGATACTCGAGGCACGGTGCGGGGATGTCTTTTGCGGCTCGGATATTCTTTAAATCTTCACGCCAACCCTTCAAGGTTTCATAGATGGGTTTTACTTCCGAAAGGATAGCGGTATCTGCCGGCATGGAATTCAATGACCGGCCTTCGTGGGAATAGCCGACACAAATCTTCAACTCATCCAGGCCCGATAACACATCGGCTTTAGTGACTGCCACGTTCCTTATTCCAGACACGGTGAGAGCATATTTCACCGCAAAGAGATCGAGCCACCCGCAGCGGCGTGGCCTCCCCGTTGTCGCTCCGAACTCTCCCCCCGTTTCCCTGAGCCTCGTTCCCAATTCGTCTTTCAGCTCCGTGGGGAAGGGGCCTTCTCCCACGCGTGTGGAATAAGCCTTAAGGGTGCCGACAAAAAGCGTGTCATCGGGGAGTCGAGCTCCCAAACCCAGCGCGGACTGAGAAGGGAGCGTCTGAGAAGAAGTCACGTAGGGGTAGGTGCCGTAGTCGACATCGAGGAGAACTCCCTGTGCCCCCTCGTACAGGACTTTCTTTCCCTTCTGAATTTCCTCATTGAGGAGTGCAGAGACATCTTTTACAAAGGGCTTGAGCCTTTCTCGCATCTGTTCATACTTGAGAATGGATTTCGAAACGGGAACCGCGTCAACATGGTAGAAATTTTTGAGAAGGAAGTTTTTTTCTTCGAGATTGGTACGCAGTCGTTCTTCAAAAAGATTGTCATTGAACAGGTCAGCCACTCGTAATCCGCGGCGGGCAGCGCGATCTTCATAGGCAGGGCCAATCCCTCGTTTGGTCGTCCCGATTTTTCCGCCCCGCTTGCTCTCTCTCGCTTCATCAAGCGCCCGGTGATAATCCAGAATGAGGTGGCACCGATCGCTCAGAAACACGCGCCCCCCGAGATTATTGACTCCCAAAGCTCGTAACGTTTCAATCTCTTCGAGGAAAATTTCCGGGTCCACCACGACGCCAGAGCCGACAAGACAGGTGGTATGAGGGTGAAGCACTCCGGATGGGATTAAGTGAAGAATGGTTTGCTGGCCTTGAACGACGATCGTGTGCCCTGCATTATTACCACCTTGAAAACGAGCCACCACATCGGCCGAGGCCGCATAATAATCGACTATTTTACCTTTTCCCTCGTCTCCCCACTGAACTCCAATAACAACAACGCCTTGAGGCATGGTTCCCTCCCTCTTGGTGCCTATCTACTTTTCACACCTATTGGTGTGAAAAGTAGATAGGCACCTTACAGCTTTATCTGTTTCACCGACAGCATTCCCTTGGTTTTTCGAAGTAACTCCAGGGTTTCGCTATCCGCTTTTGAATCCACATTGATGAGAGCGATCGCCTGTGATTTTTCTTTGTCTCGGCCCAAGTGCATCCGCGCAATATTGATTCCACGCGTTCCCAAGAGAGTGCCCATCGAGCCGATTACGCCCGGTTGGTCGACATTTTTCGTGAAAAGTAGATAACCCTCCGGGACGGCGTCGATGGAGAAATGGTCGATGCTCACAATGCGGGACTCTTCCTTTCCGAAAATCGTTCCGGAGCAGGTGAGTGTTTCCGCTCCTTCCAGTGTAATTTCCACAAGGCTCGCGTAATCGGCGCATTGATCATCGGACGATTCTTCGATACGAATCCCTCTTTCTTTCATCAGGTTTCTCGCGTTGACGAAATTCACTGGTGTCGAAAGAAGCGGGGTCAGAAATCCCTTTAATACCGAAAGCGTGAGAATTTCTCTGTGAGAACTGCTAATAGCCCCTTCATAATGGACTTTCAACCGACGGATGTGGTTAGGGTGGGCAATCTGCGCGACGAACGAGCCCAGCCGCTCGCACAACGATAGATAGGGCTTCAATACTCCAAGCTGCTCCAAGGTGATATTGGGTACATTGACGGCATTCTTCAACACGCCTTCTTGAATGAATTGAATCACCTGTTCCGCGACTTCCAGGCCGACCTGAATCTGTGCCTCGTCGGTGCTCGCGCCGAGGTGAGGAGTGGTGACGATATTGCTTCGTTTCAAAAGGGGGGAGTCCAAAGGTAACGGCTCCTTTTCAAAGACATCGAGCGCGCATCCAGAAAGATGGCCGGTGTCGATCGATTCCACGAGAGCCTCTTCATCGACGATACCGCCACGCGCGCAATTAATGAGGTAAGCGCCTTTTCTCATCTTCTTCAATGCGGCCCGATCGATAAGGTGCTTGGTATCCGCGGTCAGAGGGACGTGCAAGCTTACGTAATCCGATTGTTGCAGTAGATTTTCGAAACCCACCAGACGAATATTTTGTTTCGCCGCCGTTTCCTCGCTGATGTAGGGATCAAACCCAAGGACTCGCATCCCCAGAGCGAGTGCTCTTTCGGCGACCGCTTTCCCAATGTTACCGAGGCCAACGAGTCCCAGCGTTTTTCCGCGTAATTCATTTCCTTGGAACTTCTTCTTTTCCCATTTTCCTGTCTTTAGGGACGCGTCCGCTTCGGCGATATGCCGAGAAATAGTAAACATCATTGCAAGTGTATGCTCCGCCGTCGTGACAATATTTCCCGTGGGCGCGTTCATGACAACCACACCGTGGGCGGTAGCCGCCTCAATATCGATGTTATCCAGGCCGATGCCGGCCCTGACAACGAGCTTCAGATTTTTCACCCGTTCCATGAGCTCGCGATCCACTTGAGTGCGGGAACGTACGATTAGGATATCGATCATGGGAAGGATTTCGAACAGTTTGTCTCGTTCGATGGCGGCATATTCCATGAGCTCCACCTGTTTCGATGCCTTGAGCTTCGTGATGCCTTCCGCAGCAAGGCCATCCGCAATGAGAACTTTGATCATTGGCTTATTCACTTTTTGAAAAATATTGAGCCGCGGCCCCAACACCTTTTCCAAGCTGGCAAGGGTGCCCTAAAGTCTTTAGAGTCATTTCCACGGCAGCCAAAATGGTAAGCATATCAAGCTCATCGTAAAATCCCAAATGGGCAATGCGAAACATTTTTCCTTTCCACTGATCCTGGCCTCCCGCGATGGTCGTCCCGAAGCGGTCTCGCAAATGGGAAATTATTTTTTTCCCTTCCGCGATGGAATGCGGCACCAGTACCGCGGTCACCGCGGGGGACGGGCTGTGCTTTGCAAAAAGCTGAAGTTCCATGGCTTTAAGCCCCTGTCGTGTCGCTTCGGCCAATTTTAAGTGGTGTAGAAAAATCGGGGGCAGTCCGCATGCTTTCATTTTCTGTAAAATAATATCGAGCGCCGAAATTAAGCTTACCGCGGGAGTCCAGGCCGTTTCTCCCCCCACTGCTGCCTTATCTTCCGCGCTCAGGTTAAAATAAAACTTGTTGAGTGATGATTTCTTGCGAGCCTCCCGAGCCCTTTCCGAAAAAGCCAAGAAAGCAAGTCCGGGGGGAAGCATCAACGCCTTTTGTGAGCCACTTACGACCACATCGAGGCTCCAAGTATCCATCGGCAAATCGGTCACTCCTAACGCGGTAATGGCGTCTACAATGATCAAAGCATCACTTGCTTCTCGCACATCTCGAGCAATCTTCTCGACGGGGTGGTAAACCCCCGTGGAGGTCTCCGAGGCCTGAAAAAGAACCGCGCGGATTTTTGCGTTTTGCTTGAGACACTTCACAATGTCAGCGGGATCGACCGCGAGTCCCCATTCCACATTCAGCCAATGGACTTTCACGCCAAAAGCTTCGCAAATTTTTCCCCACCGCTCGCCAAATTTTCCCGCATTCACTACCAACGCTTCATCACCTGGAGAAAAAAGATTGGTGACGGTTGCCTCCATTGCGCCCGTTCCCGAAGCCGCGAAAAGGTATACGGGCTGCTTGGTTTGGAAGAGAAATCGAAGGCCCTCCCGGACCCTTTCTAAGACCTTGATGAATTCCTTTGTGCGGTGGTGGAGGGGAGAAATAGAAAGTTCGGAAAGGATCCGTTCCGGGACTGGGGTTGGGCCCGGAGCAAAAATACGCAGTTTTTCGAAACAAGGATGAGACATGTTTGACGCTCCAAAGGCTAGTGACGGCTGAGGGAGTCGTCAAGGATGTTTTTTGTAAAAAATAATAGTTTCATATATTTAAGTGGGGTGCTATCGCGGAACTTCTAGAAAACCATTGATCCTTTTGTGAAATTTCTGCATAATTACGCTCCGCAAAAAAATATTTTAGTGGAGGTGCTGAGTGAGTTTAGAAGTAGGCGGTTCCGTTAGCCACGCAACAATCGTTTCCCTTCCCACGAAACCAAAAAAAATTCCCTCCCTGGCCCAATTGCTCAAAGATGAAGAGGTCGCCGATTTTTTCCGCTTCGTCTATGAGAATAATCTGCGACTGGCTGCCCTCGAGCTGCTGGAAAAACGGCTGGGCGAGCAGAGTTAAAAAAAAGCGTAGAGACAATCATTTGCAATTTGTTCCCTTCGGCGTAGCATAACGCCTTATGAAGACTCCGTTTGTCATGGGGATCTTGAATGTGACCCCCGATTCGTTCTCCGATGGTGGAAAGTTTCTTTCCCTGGATGAGTCTTTGAAGCGCGCCGAATGCCTGCTTAAGGAGGGTGCCGATATTATTGATGTGGGGGGAGAGTCGACGCGTCCAGGCTCTCAACCGGTGAGTGAGCAGGAGGAGCTGGATCGCGTGATTCCCGTGATTGAGGGCGTTGCGACGATGGCGTCGGTTCCCATTTCGATCGACACGCGAAAAGCGGGGGTGGCCAAGGAAGCACTCGCGAAGGGGGCCAGCATCGTGAATGATGTGAGCGGTGGAAGCGATATTCGGATGGCGGGAATTATTCGTGAACATAACGCGAAAATTATTCTCATGCACATGCTGGGTAATCCTCAAACCATGCAACAAGATCCTGTCTATCCCGGAGGTGTCGTCGCCGACATCAAGGATTTCTTAAGGAAACGGGTGAGGGCGTTCCAGGAGATCGGCGTCAGCAAGGAAAATATTTGGGTGGATCCTGGCATTGGATTTGGGAAAACGCTTGCCCACAACCTGGAGCTCTTGAAGTATTTGGATCGTTTTTCAGCACTGGCGGAACGAGTCGTGATCGGGACTTCCCGCAAGTCTTTTTTGGGCCACCTGCTAGAGAAGCCTGATCTGCCTTTTCAGTTGCGCGAGGACGGAACTCGTGCCTCAGGTCTTTGGGCCTATATGAAGGGGGCCAGCGTTTTCCGTGTTCACGACGTAGGTTCCATGAAACGGGCGCTCAAAACCTGGGATGCGATTGCCAATGCTAGTGAGTAGAGAAGTTGTTTTTCATGCCTATCACTCCCATCATGGGATGCTGATTGAGCCGTCGCACGAGCATGACTACCGAGTCGTGATCACGATGCAGGGAGCGCGAAATGAGGAAGATTTTGTCTGCGACTTTCGCGCGGTGAAAAGGATTTTCAAAAAGGTAGTGGGGAACGTGCTCGAGGGAAAGAATCTCGACACTTTGTTTGAATATCCTACCGCCGAGAACTTATCGGTATGGATTTGGAATAAGCTCATTCTTTTTTTTCCGCTTCATTCAATCGAGGTCAGGGAAAAGCCGCACTCTTCCGTGGTTTATTTCGGAGAAAAGCGGTGAATCAAAACGTAAAAGTGGCGATTGCCCTGGGAAGTAATCTGGGTGATCGATTGAAAAACCTAAAATGGGCAGTGCAAACCATCGGGCCGGAATTTCTAGACGACGCTAAAAGTTCCTCCGTTTATGAGAGCAGGCCATGGGGAGTGGGCGCGCAGCCAGATTTTTTAAATGCGGTCGTTGTCGGCATGTCCCAGTGGAAACCCCCTTCCATCCTTAACTTTCTCAAAGCGCTTGAGAAAGATTGCGGGAGGGTAAAGGCCGAGCGGTTTGGGCCAAGAACTCTGGATCTCGATTTGATAGCCTACGGAGAGCGGGTATGGGAATCCGACGGCGTCACGGTGCCTCACCCGCGCGTGCATGAGAGAGACTTTGTGTTGCTTCCCTTGTGCGAGGTTTGGCCGGACTGGAAGCACCCTGTTTTGCAAAGGACGGCTTCCCAGTTGCGGGAGAGCCTTTCCAAAACCGGGTCTTTGAGTGCCAAAGTTTTCGCACCTCCCCTACTAGATAAAGAGAACCGGTAATCAACAGCGTATCCTGCGGAGAAAGTTTTTTTACTGCTTGTTCTACTGCCTGCAACGGATTGGGAATGAAATTTCCCATCTGGTAGTAGTCTTTCGAAAACTTATTCTTGTGTTTTGAGATTTCCGTGAGCTCAATTTGCGTTGAGATCGACTGGAGAGACTTAAACATTTCTTTGTAAGGTTTATCGGGAGAGAAGGCACACAGTGTACGTAAGCTTTCTGCCCTCAATTGCTCAAGCGTGCTCAATAAGCACCGAAGACCCCCGGGGTTGTGATCCCCGGAGAGGACCACGCGCGGGTTGTCTTGCACCACTTCCATGCGCCCAGGAGTCCCAACCATTTCAAAGGCATGCTGGATAGTCTCTACCTCTATTTTGGGAAAGACAATACGAAGAAGAAGGAATGCGAGCGTCGCGTTCTCCGCGGTTCCCACGCTGGGATTCGAAAGCTGAAAAGGAAAGCCGTTGATCGAAATGTCCTGCCCTGCCCACTCCCTTCGCTTCGTGAGAGTTCTTAGCTCGCCTGCATAATAGTAAATGGCATCGAGAACCTCACATTTTTTTTCAATGAGCCTTCTCAGTTTCTCTTGCGCGATTCCAGTGAAAAGGAGTCCCTCCGGAGGAATGATACCGAGCTTCTCATCCAGAATCGCCTCGAGCGTTTTGCCTAAATATTCTTCATGATCAAAATCAATATTGGTAACGGCACAGGCCAGAGGGTCGGTGACGTTAGTGGCATCGAGTCTTCCTCCCAAACCTACTTCAAGAACACAAAAATCCACCGCTTTTCTCTTTACCCATACGAAATTGAGTAGGGTCAGGAATTCAAAGTAAGAAAGCTCAAACTGCTCCGCTACCTTCTCAAACTCGAGGGCCAGCTCGGTGAGCTCTGACTCTTCGATAGGGTTCAAATTGAGCAGAAAGCGCTCCACGGGGCTTTGCAGATGGGGGGAGAGGTAGGTACCTACACGAAAACCCGCACAGACTAGGGCAGACGACACGAGTAGCGCAGTGGAACCTTTCCCGTTTGTACCCGAAATGACCACGGTGTAGACATCGCGTTCGGGGTTTCCGATGTGCTTTAGCGCCGCTCGGAACCGGTCTAATGCGTAGTTTATGCGTCTTTCGCCTCCACGTGCTTCGAGCAAGCTATCAAGTAAAGGTGTCTGCAAGAGTTTTCTCTCTACAATGTCAACTGTTGATACAGGCCAACCAATGTGATTTCAAGCGCTTGTAACGCAGTGTTTGTCCTGCATACAGTGTTTCCACGCGTGCCTAGAGAATCTTCAAATGGCCCGCTTTCTTTAACCCCTTTAGAATACAGAGGAATCGAAGTTACGCTCTTTAAGGCGCTCGTGGCCCAAGCCTTGCAATTTCCTCCCTCTGAGGGATTACCAAATTTCGGGAGGGGGTTAGTCGTGAGTATCGCTTCCAACATTTACAATTTCTCGGACTATCGGGAATTTCTGAAAGATCGGTATAAGCAATTAAAGGAAACCGATCCATTATTCTCCTTTAGATTTTTCTCCAAGCAGGCAGGCTTCGGATCGCCTAATTATCTTAAGCTTGTCATGGATGGGAAACGCAACTTGAGTCAGGACGCCATCGCGAAGTTCGCCAAAGGCCTTCGCCTAGACAACCATGAGTCGGAATATTTCCGCTACATGGTCGAGTACAATCAGTGCGAAAACGAGCATAAGAAAAAGGTTTATGAGGCCAAACTCATTTACTTACGTGAGCTATTCAAAGTCAAAACGCTCATTCCAGAGCTCTATGACTACTACCATGAATGGTATCACGCTGCGATTAGGGAAGTGATTAGGAAGGGGAGCATCAAGAACGAGCCTATGGCGATTGGGCAGAGCTTAGTGCCTAATATCTCCGAGACCGAGGCCAAAAATTCAATCGCGCTCCTTAAGAAACTTAATTTCGTCAAGGAAACGCCCGCGGGAACGCTTGAAGCTGTTGAGAACAGCGAGGTCGATTCCACCTCGGCCGCTCTGGCTCAGAAGATCTACTATGAGCAGATGGCTGAGTTGGCGGCTCAGTCTCTTTATACTCAAGGCCCCGAGACTCAGGATTTTGAGAGTCTCACGCTGAGTCTGCCGGCTGATAAGGTGAAAGAGCTCAAAGGCAAAATTCATGAGCTCATTACTTCGTTGGGCTCATCGTCCGGAGCTGGCGGGGCTGTGTATCAGCTCAATATCCAGTTCTTCGCACTGACAAAGCCCATTGGAGTCTCGGCGTCCAAGGATGCCGAGCAGGCGGCGTAGGAGCGGCTGATAAAATTATTCCATTCCGCGCAATTTGGGTTTTCTTCTCGTCCATTCAACGTAGAACCGTTCCATCTTGGAGCGTTCGTAAGGACGGTACGCAATCTTACATTGCTTAAAGAGCTTGCGAATTAACCGATCAGCCTGACGGGGTCGACTCGTTTCCACTTCGGCCTCATAGAACCGCCGTTTGAAGACTTTGCAGCGATCGATTTCCAGATCGAAGTGAGGGGAGAGCAAAACGGTCGTTCGAGTGGTTTCCAATTTTCCGAGCAGGGTAAGATTGTGAAGCTCTTTTTCGGTGAGAAATTGGCGCAATGCTTTTACCGCCGCGACATCAGAAATTCTCTTTTCACCTTCAAGGATGGCGTTGAATAACCTATCCGAGATTCTCGTTTCAATTTCTTTCCGAATTTTTAAGCCTTTCATCCGTATTTTCGAAGAATGGTGAGGGAATTTGATGGTAAGAGTTGCTTTTTTTTCACCGGAGGCCCGGAGTCTAAGGCCAATTCTATGTGCTTTGAGTATCAGCTGATTCGTATCGAAATAATAATTGGCCTGACGGACTTTTTTCCGGGGATGACTCTTGAAGTGCCGAAGAAGCAGATAATATTCCGGCGGTGAGAGTTTGTACTTTAGCTCTGTTTCTAACATGAGGCGAATCCCTATTTTTTCCCCCGAAAGCGCCTCAACGGCTCGAGCATTGGCGCGGGGCCATGGCTTGAGCGCGGAAATTCCTTCGTTGCAATGGCTGGAGCTTCGCTCTGGCTGAGCCAGGCCTGGCGTACAGTCTGAGAAAACGAAAAACTAATCAGCGAAAACACAATGGCGAGGGCACTGACGCCTAAGGCGATTTTGGTGATGGCGGGAGGCTTCGGAGGATTCTGTTTCGAGACCGCATGCAGGATTTCCGATTGTTTGAGGAGCTCCGCATTGAGTTTCTCAAACTGGGAGCTCACGGAATTGGTAATCGCTTGAACCGACTGCCAGTGTTTAACCATCGTTTCCATGCTTCTTTTGACGGTGGTTGCCGCTACGGCGATATCCGCGCGTAGTTCCTTGCCGTTATCCGATGCAGGGGAATCGAGGTCGAGTTCCTCCACCGCCTCTTCTTCTTCGCGTTCGTCGGAGGCTTTGAACTTGAGCGCGGATGCAGGAGGAGAAGCCTTGCGCGGGCGTCGGGACCTTCGTTTCTTGGGCTGGGCTCCTGGGGTTTCCTCCCCAGAAGCTGGTTCTTCTTCCGCTTTTGTTTCAGCCGTTTCTTCGTCCTCAGGCTCCAGTTCGTCATGCTCGTCTACGAATACTTCCGCTTCTTTTTCTTTTTTACGGTCCATGGCGCACCTACCTCCAGCGGGTGCTTAAGCAACTGCAATGCCAGCTTGGGAAGCCTCACCTGGGCTTGATCCATGTTTTTAAGTGCCCGATTTTGTCACTGTTTAGGCAAACTTAGGCCCCGGTTGTGGGCAGAGGCAAAAGAGAGTATAATGATTAAATATCAAGAGCTTATCTTATGGAAAACATACAAAAACCTTCGGTCGTTAGAGAAATTTGGGATTTTGCAAAAACACGAAAAAAGTTCTGGCTGCTACCAATATTGTTGGTTTTGGTGACTCTCGGGCTGCTCCTATTTTTGGTAGAGGGATCCGCTCTTTCGC
>Ga0187892_10009210_pt1 | contig 13084 bp, 9 predicted proteins | sample MA1701073metaG_FD_139345 | JGI IMG/M metagenome (GOLD analysis project Ga0187892, IMG submission 139345) | Bio-ooze microbial communities from a basaltic lava cave in the Kipuka Kanohina Cave System on the Island of Hawaii, USA - MA170107-3 metaG ...
CCGGAGGCAGAACAGCGAGAGGACGTCATGATCAAGCAAGAATCTGAATCGCGGCCGGAAAGGCCAGACGCGGGAAGGGATTCCCGCGGGTCGGGGTGCGAGAAAGGATTCTCGCACCAGCAGGAGAAGGGATTCTCGCACCAGCATAAGCCGGGGTGCGAGAAAGGATTCTCGCACGAGCGGTCGCCGCGGCGAATGCCGCATGGGGCTCCGCCGCAACTGCCCGACATCACCATCGAGCGGTTTATCGACCGCGGCGGCTGCGCCGACGTGTGGCTGGCCCGCGATGCGGCCGGGTATGTGGTGGTCAAGTGCGTGCGGCGCGAGGTTGACGAGCGCGAGCTGGCGGCGCTGCGGCTTTACAAGCAGCTTGCCGACGACCCCGCCGTCGGGCTGATGCCGATCCTGCACATCGGCCGCTGCGCCGACATCGGCAACCTGTGCTACACCATGCCGCCGGCCGATCCGCTCAGCGAGCGCACGCTCGATCCGCAGCAATACGAGCCGGCCACGCTGGCGGCCGTGATCGAGCGGCGTCGCGGGCTGCCGCTGGATGAAGCCCTGGCCATCACGCGCGACATCGCGGCATCGCTCGGCAAGCTGCACGCGGCCGGGCTGGTGCATCGCGACGTCAATCCGCGCAACATCCTTCGCTACCACGGCCGCTGGCGGCTGGCCGACACCGGCCTCTTGGCCCGCGAGTCGGAGCTGTTGGCTGACGGCTCGGCCGGCACGCGGGCGTACCTGCCGCCCGACGGCGACCCGTCCGAGCGCACGGCCGACCTCTACGCACTGGGCAAGACGCTCTACGCCATGCTCAACGGCGGCATCGCCGAGTTCCCCGTGCCGCGGGCCGACCACGTGCGCGATCCGCGGAACCGCCGGGCCTATGCCCAGGCCTACCGCACGATCGCCCGCGCGTGTGCCGTCGACCGGACAGATCGCTACGCCACGGCCGAAGCGATGTTGACCGATCTGCCGGTCATGAGAACGGACCGTTTCATCTCGACGACCGCGGTCGTGAAGCTCGTTGCCGCGGCCGCGGTCGTCTTGCTTGTTCTCGCTTACGCCGGTTTCAAGCGGATGGAGCGCGACATCGTGGGCGACACGGCCAACATGAATCCGCGAGCGGTCGTCGCGGCGACGCCTGCGCCGCCCGAGCTGTCGATCAAGTTCCAGCCGGCCGGCGGCGAGGGCTTCCGCGAATACGCCCCACACACGCCGCTGCGGCAGGGCGATTCGTTCTTCGTCGAGGCGTCCGTCCCGCACGGGACCGACGCCTGCGTCGTGCTGGCCACGTACGTCGGCCGCGACCGCTCGGTGCTGCACTTTCGGCCGACCGCGCGCGACGACAGCGGCGAGCGGTCCGTGCTGCGCTTCGGCCACGGCGTCGAGGCCGACGGCACGCTGCGGGCCTTCAAGCTGCCGGACCAATCGACCCCGCTGCTGGCCCTGCTCTTCGCCGGCGTCGATGGCCCGCAGGCCGAGACCGTCGTCGAAAACGCACTCAACGACGTCGGCAAGTGGCCCGCCCAGCGGACCGCGGAGGACGCCGTAGCCGCGGTCCCCGCCCCGCTGCGCATCGACGGCAGCCGCGTGTCAGCCTGGCCCGTCACGGACAACACCCGCGGCGGCCCGTCGCTGACCGCCGGCGAACCCGTCCGGTCCGTCCCGGCGCAGACCGTGATCAGCGCCCTGGCCGAACGATTCGGCGCCGTGTACGGAGTATGGACCCATGTTGACTGATGAGGGTGGGCAGCGCCGGACCGCGGGCATCTTGCCCGCTTCTGGGGCCGCGGCCATCCTGGCCGCACGATCGTCCATGTTGGCCAGGATCCCGTCGTTACGAGTAGAAACGACCGCTCGCTAACGCGCTACGCCCGGAGCGGCGTCGGATCGCACCGGCAACTGAGGTTCCCCATGAAAACGTCACGGTCACTGCTTGCGGCCCTCACCATCACATCTGCCGCGCGGTACTGCGCGGCGCAGACTGACGCTGACGCCAACCCTCCTGTGGCCGAAGCCACGCCGCCAGCGGCGGCGCCAGCCCGCACTTCCTCAATCCCGCTGTCGGTCCGCGTGACGGTCGGCAGTCGCGAATGGACGTTTTCGGCGGCCGCGGAGGGCGGCGTTCGCGTCGATTTCCGCAACGACGGCGTCGAGCGTCAATACGTGCTCGACTGCGGCGGCGCGTGCCGGCAGATCGAGGGCTTGGCGGCCTGCGGGTACGACGCCGGCAGCGGCGCGATGCTCGGCCTGGGCGTGGCGTCGCGCTCGGCCGACGGCCAGCGCGTCGAGTATCGAATGCTGTTCGCCCGCAACGCCAACGAGCATTCGCCAGCCGCGTGGATCCACAGCGACCCGCTGATCACGGCCGACGCACAGGACCCGTTCGACCTCATGGCCGTCTCGCTCTCGCACGGCGACTCGCTGATGCTCACGCTGCAACGCCTGGCCCGGGTTGGCAACGGAGGCACGATCGACACGCACACGTTCGTTAACCACTGCCCGGTGGCCGCGAACGGCGTCATGCTCAACGACGGCATCATCACGCACGCGGGCATGACCGCGCAACTGAACAGCGACCCTGATACAGAGCATCGCACCAGGTTAAAGGGGCTGCTCGATCGGGTGCACGTGCTCGAGGACTTCCTGCGAGACCATGCGGATGCGTTCATTCCCGCGGCAGGCTCAGTCCCCGAGCGTATTTGGCTTCCGGCGCCCCCGGATCCGCCATACCGCGGGCCAGACGGCCGCTGGATCATCGACTACCGCTGGTTCGAGAAGCCCGGCAAATGGTTGCCGGCCGACCGGTGACGACATCGTTCCGGGCGCCGGCTGGCGGCCGGCAGCTCAACGATCGTGCCGGACCCATATGGACCGAATGCTGGAGTCGTGACAGTCGGCATGTGCCGACGCGGCATCATCACGGTCGTCGAAGTCCCGCAGCAAGCCCGGATTGCCCGGCACGGCGGCCCGGATACAATACGGTGCCATGAGTCAATCTGCCGAAGCGGCTATTCTCGAACGGGTGCTTGCTCCGCAGAGCAACGGCCTCAATCCCGAGCTTGCCAGGCACGTGCTCACGTTGGGCTTCCCTGAGCAGGACCATGAACGGATGGAAGAACTTGCCGCCAAGGGGCAGGCCGGCACCATGACCCCGGATGAACAACGAGAGCTCGCCTGTTACGTCTACCTGGGTCACATTCTCGCGTTTCTCAAGTCCAAAGCGCGTCTTTCTCTGAGGGGCAGTTCCGACTCAGAGTGAACCGGGATGGACAAGCTCCTGGCGCAGCGAGTCCGTGAACGCGCGGGGCAGGCTTGCGAATACTGCCTCATGCCGCAGGCGCTCAGCGACGTTCGTTTCCCGATCGACCACATCATCGCTCAACAGCACCGTGGCCCCACGCGTTTGGAGAACCTGGCCCAATCCTGCCTCTCGTGCAATCGGTCGAAAGGGCCTAATATCGCGGGCATTGATCCCGCCAGCGGCCAACTGACTCGCCTGTTCCATCCTCGCCGAGACCGATGGCCGGACCATTTTGCGTGGTCGGGTGCGGTCCTCGTGGGATTGACGGATGTCGGTCGAACGACGGTCGAAGTGTTGGCAATCAATGACCCGCTCTATGTCGCAGTACGTGAGTTGCTGATTCTCGAGGGGCTGTTTCCACCGACCAGGAGCTAAGCTCATGTTCGCCGCTGACCGGACGGCCGTGCGATCATCGACTGGTGGCCAGCCGACCGGTGAGGTGAACCGTGGTGTCGACGCAGTCAGAGTTAGGCCAAGGCGACGCTGTCCTGTGGCTTCGGTCGTCGGCGCGCGTCGCGTCCGTGATTTCGCTCGTGCTGCTGCTCGCGGCCGGCGAAATCTGGCTGGCGAGCTATCACTGGCTGCCGAGCGTGCGCTACGATTCAGCGGAGCCGGAGACCGTTACGTGCTCTCGCGGCCAGCTGCTCATCGATCAGCCGTATCCTGGACAGATCTTCAGAAGCGCACCGCCGACACATCGGGCTGGCTACATCGACCACTATCCATTCGCGCAGAGCACGCGCGACGCAGCGGCCCGCGGTGTGCGTCGCACGCGGCTCGTCACGCTTCCGCTTTGGCCGTTGCTGGCCGCGCTGGCGGTGCTGCCCGTGTCGCGCGGTGCGCTCGTGCTCCTTCGCCGCGCCTGCCGCCGCGAATCAAACTCCTGCGCGTGCTGCGGCTATGACCTGACCGGTCTGCCGGCTGAGCACCGGTGCCCCGAATGCGGCACGCCGTATCCCTGGCTCAACCGTCCCCGGCGAAGCGGCGCGCTCATCGCGTGGGCGGCTGTCGCAATCTCCGCTTGGTTGGTGGCGGTCTCGTGGCAAGTCTGGATCACGCCCAAGCCGCAAGTCGACCTGCCGGGCCTGCCCGTCGCCGGCCTTGCGCCCCGTCTCCCGTGGCTACCAAACTTATCTGGCCCGTTGCCCGTTCGGATGAGCACCGACGGTAAGTTGATCATCGGCAGCACGCAACGTCGCTCGATCGACCCGCGCCAGTTCGCCAAGCCCGGCAAATGGGCGCCCGCCGACCGAGTCGGACCGTAGGAAGTGACGAACGCCAACCCGCCCGATCGCGCGCGACTCTGGATGGTTCAACGACGAGCGCTTCGGACGGCCGCTCGGACGGCGTGAAGTATGCCCGAGAACGCTACCCGCGGCAGACCGGGCTGTGAGTATTTTTGGCCGATCCGTCCTAACCTCATATTCTGAAAACACTTACGACAGCGGCAATTCGACTAGCCAAATCGTCCGAGCGAGCGTAAGATACGGGCACTTATCACGGCGCGAGACTGGAGTCGCACGATATCAAAGACGCGGTCGTGGCGCGCCGCATCGGCATGTTAGTATGGGTAAAGTGGAACGCCCCGTTACGGTCCACGCAACTATCCAGGAAGCCGGCAGGCAAAGCGAAGCTGGCTAGGTCTTGGTCACGAGGTGCGGATGGAAGCGATGGAGGCGGAGCATACTTTCGTGAAATCGCGGATGCCCTGGTGGATAGCACTGGAGCAGGAAGAAATCGAGCTTCTCCGCGCCAGGGTGCTTCGCTGGGTCGAGGCCGCCTTCCGGGTGACGTTGGGCCGCGATACCGAGGACATCGTGCAGCACGCATTTGCCATGCTTTACCGTCACCGCGAGAACGTTCAGCCCGACAACGACGGGCTATACCGATACCTCTGTACGGTTGCCCGCAGATACGCATATGACCGGGTGAAAACGCTTAAGGTTCGTGCTGGAATCGCTGAGATCGCGGCTCGGACGATTATTGCCCGTCGGCGGCCGGCTCCCGGACCCGAATTGGTTGAGCAAATTATTCGCGTTCGCGAGTTTTTCTGTAATCTCGACGATGTCGATCGTTTAGTGGTATGGGGACACGTCGTCGACGGCCGCAGCCTTCGGGAAGTCGCCAGCGAGCTCGACCTGCGCTGGCGCGATGCGGCCGAGATTGTGGATCGCTCGCTGCGGCGATTGAGACGCTGGCTGGACCAACCAGCCTCACGGGAGGACAGTTGATGACGAACGGTGAACGGGACGAAGTGCGGGCGGCGTTCGGCCGGGCCATGTACATGCGGAGCGGACGCGAATGGGAGCTGGTCGGCGAACTGCTCGACGCGGTGGCGGCCGGCGATAGCGCGGCGTACGAGGCGCTCTTCGACAAGTACCCGGCGCTGCGCGTCGAGTACAGCGGGATCGATGCGACCGTCGAGTTGATGCGGACGGCCCTGACCAGCGAAGCCGACCTGCCGTACGACGCCGCGTTCGCGGACGCCGCCGCGCGCACCCAAGCGGAGCTCGGCCGTATCCGACTTCGGAATGACGAGCCGCGTGTCGAGGCCGCCGCGACCGAAGACAACGGAATCCTCACGCGGCTGGCCGCCCGGCTGGCGCCTCAGGAGGCGCTGGCGCTGTTCCGCCGCATTGCACCGCGGCTGGTGCTGGGCGTCCTGGCGCGGATCGACGATGCCTGTCAACTCGAGCGCGTCCGGCGCGTCGTGGACCACTTGTGTGCCGACGACACGCAGACGCGCTTGCGTTCGGCCGAGCACGTCCGGGACGCCATCCTGGACGAGATCGGCGCGGCGCTGTGCGACGCCGGCCTCAAGGAGCGTCTGGGCCGTGACGGCCTATCGGAAATCATGACCGCCGGAGGCGTCATGAACGATCTGATCATCATGGAACGATGCATCCTGGTCGCTCGGAGAGTGGCCTGATTGCCCTGCCGACAGGGTGGCAGCGTGCGTGCGTCGACCGAGTGCCTAACGTCCGACTCGCTGGCGCGATGGATGTCCGGTGATCTGCCGGACGCAGCGCTGCTCGCCTGCTATCAGCACGTCCAGCGCTGCCCCGCCTGCATGAACGCCTACCGGACGCGCTGCGCCGCGGCGCAGCGGCCCGTGGTCGACGGCTACCACGTGCTCGGCGAGCTCGGACAGGGCGAATCGAGCGTCGTCTACGACGCACTACGCCTCAATGGCAGCGTCGAGCCGGTCGCGCTGAAGCTGCTCCACCCTGGTGCCGAGCAGCGCGGGCGGTTCGAGCGAGAGATCGCCGTCCTTCGCGGGCTCGAGTGCCCCAACGTCGTCAGGTGCGTCGATTCCGGCTCGACCGGCGGCACGCTTTATTACGCCATGGAGCGGGTCGAAGGCGTACCGCTCGATGAATTTCTGGCCGCGCCGGAGCGCGAGCTCGACGAAAAGCTGACCGTTTTCGAGAAGCTCTGCCGGGCCGTCGCCGCGGCGCACGCCCAGGGCGTCGCCCACCGCGACCTGAAGCCCGGCAACGTACTGGTCGACCGGCACGGCGAGCCGCACATCCTCGACTTCGGCATTTGCGCGGTCCAGACCGACCAGTGGAGCACCTGGATGCGCTCGGCGCACACGCAGCCGGGTGACATCATCGGGACGATCAAGTTCATGTCGCCCGAACAGGCCTGGGGCGGACTGCTCGGCGCCAGCGATTGCCGCAGCGACATCTGGGCTTTGGGCGTGATCCTGTATGGCATCGCCACCGGCGGCAAATATCCCTATTCGCTTGATCCGACGCCGGAGCTTCCGGCTGCCGAGGCGCTGCTGAACCGCATCCGCAACGAGCGGCCGATCCCGCCCGACGTCACCGGCGTCGAGCACGGCGCCGACCTGCGCCGGCTGATCGACTGGTGCCTCGTACACGAACCCGAGCGGCGAATTGCCGACGCGGCCGCGCTGGCCGACGAGATCCGGCGGGTTCGCGGCGGGCGGCGGCCGAAGCGGCGCGGGTTGCCGATGACGTACCGCGCCAAACGGCTGGCGGTCGGCTTGGCCGTGCGCGCCCGGCCTCAACTTTGGAGCGTCGTCGTCGCCGCGACATTGGCCGTCGTGTGCTTGACCGCGTTGCTGCTTCCGGTCGGGATTCGTGCCGAGGGCCGCGACTTCGACGGCGCGACCCCGGCCGATGAGCTTATGGCGGGTGCAGCGGACATCCGCGACCACATCGTGATCGTCGGCATCGGCGATCCGACCGTCACACGGATCCCCAACGTCGCCACGCAGCTCGGTCTCGAGGGCGTTACGGACAACGTGCGGACATGGCGGGGCGTCCACGGCGAGCTCATGCGTCGGGTGGCGCTGGCCGAACCACGCATTGTCGCATGGGATTACTATTTCCGCAAACCGCATGCGGACGACGCGGCGTTCGTGGCCGGCGCGACAGCTCTGCGTTCGGCTGGCATCCCGCTGGTCCTAGCGGCCAACAGAATCCAGCCGGCCGGGCAGCCCGACTTGAGCCCATCTATCGTGCCGGGTTTGGCCGGTTTCGCGCAGGTCGGGCTGATCTTTGCTCACGACATGGTCGATCGGCCCGGCGGTCTGATTCTGGCGATCCATCGCGATGGCCGCACCTGGCCGGCGCTGGCGCTGGTCATGCTGGCGGCCCTGCTCGAGCCGGATTACGACGTGGACGTCGATGGACTGGACTCGCCCGCGGCAAGCCGCACCGAACACGGCCGACCCGAGCTGCATCTGCGCTTCCGCGATCGCGCCCGCCCCGAGCTGCTCCTGGCGCGCACTGAGCGCGTCGAGCTGGGCATGGCGTACGAGAACACCCGCACGATGCCGGGCATTTGCGCCGGCGACCGGCTGGCCTGCAAGGCGTTTGAGCTTTCACCGCCGGAGTTCTGGGAGTCGCGCACTGTGGCGTACGAGCGCCTGCTCGAGGCCGACGCCGCCGAGCTGCGCCGGCTGCTACACGGCAAAATCGTTCTGATCGGCGACGTTCGCGGTCCGCATCGGAGCGAACATCGTGATGTGCACCGCGCCCGGTACGGCAGCCGCGTGCGCGATGATGTCCGCGGCTGCTACTTCCACGCCGACGCGCTGGCCGGGCTATTGCGCAACCGCTACGTCGCGTCCGAGTTCCCCGGTCCGTTCAAGCTGTTGACGCTTGCGGCTGTGGCCCTGGTCGGTTGCCTGGTGGCGGCCGGCATCGAAAACCGATATCCGATCCGCGGGAGATTGACCCGAGCGCTCGCACTCGCTCTGTGTGCGGGTGTGGCGCTCGCTTGCCGAAACGGCCTGGCCAGTGCGAACGAGCCGCTCAGCGTGAATGCACTCATGACCGGCGTGGCGTTGTCGACGGCGACGTTCGCCGCGCTGCTGATTGAATTCGCACGCCAACGATATCGCCTGTCGCCGCGCGCCTGCACCGCAGGCAACGCGCCAAGTCATGCCGGGACGCCCTAGGCGATCGGCGCTACTACCTCACGACCAGTGACATCGCGCTCATCAATGACACGGCTGAGACGGCCAGAGCAACGAGTGTCCACACGCCCCATCGAATCGTGCGCTCTTCAGCGGATGAAAGTGGGTAGATGGTCATCGTTCACCTATCCTTCCATCCCAATTTCGATGACTGCTGTGAGACTGTAGAACCAATCCAAGAACCGGACCACGTAACCGAACATAAGCGGTCTCCGAAAAGTGCGACCAGTGCATCGGCGCGGCGATCGCGCGAGTGCCTGCGCCGAGCAGACCTAAGCGGCGGTCGATTCCGGCAATCTATCGGGCGCGACAAGCAAGGTCAAGCGAATTATCGAGTTTGGAGCTGAGCGGCGGCGATTTTGTCGCGACGGCCGCAGCGCCACGGACAAACTACGCAGATTACCGCGCGAGCATCATGACAAACTTCGCCATCAATCAATTCGCGCGAAGATAGGCATTTAGCGAACTCAGGCCGTGCTGAGGTACAGCGCAAGTATGGCCAGTAGCACGAACGCCAACACCCAGACGGCGAACTTGAGCCGCCGCGCGGAGCGTTGGAGCGGCGTGTGATCGAGCGGCGACGGGACGGCGACAGGCTGTCCAGCGGCGCCTCGGTCGCGACGTGGCACGTCGATGAGTTCGGCCGCTGTGCCGTCGCTCGCTTCTTGCCGCGGCCTCCGCGCAGCCTGCGCGACGAGAAAGAGCGCAGTCTCGGACGTTTCCGGCGCATACTGCGGAATCTCGACAGTGGCGTTGTCGAATGCCGCGGCGCGCTCCTCGGGCGTGCGATACTCGATGGCGACGAACGACGTGAACTCGCTCGCCAATCGGAAACGGACGGCCAAGGCGATGATCTCGCGCCGCAGCTCATCGTGGTTCTGCGGGTGCTCCCAGAGCTCGTCCATCAGCGTTTCGATCGACTGCCGGGCGCGCAGGACGCACAGCCGAACACCACCCGCGTGCCGCCGTGCGTCGGCGCTGGTCAGCTCGTGCACATAAGGCTGATCGCCCAAGCGGCCTCGCAGCGCAACGCGCGGTGGCTGAAGCCCCGCGAAGCGCTCGATCACGAACAGCGGTTGATCGAGGAACAGATCGGGGCACGGCCGGCGAACGATCCCGCCTTCGGGCGTGGCCCACTCGAGCTCGACGTCGGTCAGCACAGGGTGACTGAGCCGGGCCAGTGTGCGGTCGACAACGCGGGCGATGTTCTCGCCGGGATAGATGAACTCCGCCGCGCCACGCGATGCGCCGGCCAGTTTGTTGATCAGGTGCCGGTTGACGGCCGTCCCAATGCCGAATGCCACGATGCGGGCAGTGCCGATGTCGCGCCGCAGCGCGGCGAGCAGCTCGAGCTCGCCGTGCACGGATCCGTCGGTCAGGAATACGACCGTGCGCTGCCGCGGCGGACCGTCGGCGGCTGGTTGGCGCAGAGCCAGTCGGAGCGGCTCGAGCATCTCGGTGCCATCGCGCGCCGTGATCCGGTCCAGGAACGCCCTTGCCCGGCGCAGCTCGGCGTCGTTCGCCACGAGCGGCACGTCCGCTACAAGCTCGACGCGGTCGTTGAACGCAATGATGTTGAACGTGTCGTCCGGCGACAGCCGCTCGAGCAGCTGGCGCAGTGCGTGCTTGGCTTCCTCGATGGCCGCACCGCTCATGGAGCCAGAGCGATCGAGCACGAAGATGAGCTCGCGCGGCCGAGGAACGGCCTCGGCGGCGAGAGGCGGAACTGCGAGCACCGCGAACGTGCCCGGCTGATCATCGGCAGGCGGCTGCCACAACGAGGCCACGCTGATCTGCGGCCCCGCGACGCGATAGTTGAGCACGAAGTCGCGGTTGGGAATCTCAGCCGCCCGCGCGAGCGCGACGCCCACCCGGCTGCGTCCGTCCTCTTCCACCACGACGATCTCGTGCGACGGCGAGTCGAATCCGCACAGCGGCACGCCCGCGTCGATGTCGAGTTCCAGGCTGACCGCATCGCCGCGCAGCCGCCCGGCCGGCAGCCGTGGCGCGAACACCGACTCAGGCACAGTGCCGGCCAGCGGCTCCGCAGCCGGGTCGCTCCCGAGCACGTATCGAGGCGCGACCACCATCGGAAACACGAAACGATACTGGCCGCGCTGAAATGCCAGCGGCTGCACGTATGTGATTTCGACGCGGACTTCCTGGCCGGGCAGGATGTTGGCGACGGCCGTGGTGAAGATGTTCGCGCTCTCCTGCTCGAGCAGTGCGGCGCCGTGTCCGGCCAGCCTGGCCTGCTCGTAGCTGGCCCGCGCTGCGCGTCTCTCTCGGACGACGCCTTCGATGGTGCGGTCGCCGACCTGAACCCGCAGGCGATGCGCGGCCGCGTCGTCAGGCAAGGGGAAGACGTAGGTCGCCTCAATCGCGGCGCTGCCCTCGTTGACGAAGACCTGCGTGACGCTGACCTCGGCCGCTGCGCCGGTGATCGCGCCGCGGACGGCTGTCTGGCGCAGCGGCAGCGGAGCCAGCTCGGCGCCGGCCAGCAACACGCCCGCCGTGATCCTGCGGCAGCGGTAGCTGGGCGAGTCGGGCTCGAGCCACCCACGCTGTTCGGTGGTCATCGGCTGGCTTGAGCCGTCGGACGGATCCGGCTCGCCGATGAGCGTCGCTGGGTTGTCCACAAGCGCCACGTCGTCGTCCTCACGTCAGTGGGCCAATCCGGCGAGGATCTGGCAGCCCTGCCGCAGCCGGTCGTCCGGCACGGCGTAGCTCAGGCGGAAGTGGTCGTTCCGCTGGCTGAACACCTGGCCGGGAATCACGATCACCTTCCGCTGAATTGCGGCCTCAACGAAGGCATTCGCATCGGCATATTTCGCTGGGACTCGCGGGAACACGTAGAACCCGCCGGATGGCCGCACAAGCTCAAACGCCGCGCCGAGCTCCTCGACCACCAGGTCGCGCTTGCGGCGATAGGCATTGACCTGAGCGGACATGTCGGTGCTCAGGGCCGTGACGCCGGCAACCTGCGCCATGTGCGGCGCGCACACGTAGGTGTACTGCTGCACCTTGACCATCTGCTCAATTAGCGCCTTAGGGCCGGCCGCGTACGCCAGGCGCCAGCCGGTGACGGCGTAGCTCTTGCCGAACCCGCGCAGCAGCAGCGTGTTTTCGGGTGCAAATGAGACCGGGCTCGGCGCCGGGCCGTCGTAGGTGAGCGTGTTGTAGATCTCGTCGCTGATCACGAGCAGCCCGCGCTGAACGGCCAACTCGGCGATGCCGCGGATGCACGCCCGGTCGTAGACCACGCCGGTCGGGTTCGAGGGCGAGTTGAGCAGGATGGCCTTGGTGCGCGGCGCGATAGCCGCCGCGAACCGGTCGGTGTCGGCCGTGAAACGCTGGTTCAGCTCCACCGGCACCGGCACGCCATCCATCAATCGCACCACGTCGGGATATGACACGAAGTACGGGTCGCCGAAGATGACCTCGTCGCCCGCATCGAGGCTGGCCGCCAGGGCCAGGTGCAGCCCGCCCGACACGCCGCACGTGATCAGGATGGTCGGGTTCCAGCCGGGAAACTCGCGCGCCAGCCGTTCGCTGATCGCCGCCCGCAGCGCATCGATCCCGGCCGACGGACTGTAGCCATTGCGGTTGGCGCGGATCGCGTCGATGGCCGCCTGCTTGATCGGCTCGGGCACTTCAAAGTCGGGCTGACCCAGCGACAGGTTGATCGCGTCCGGCATCGTCCGGGCGATGTCGAAGTACGTCCGGATGCCCGAGGGCGGAACCGCTGCAGCCCGGCGTGCGATGAAGTTCATGCCGGCAATCTAAACCCGACCCCACCTCGCGACAACCGCACGGCGAGCGCCGCGTGTACCACAGGTCTCCAGACCTGCGTGTTTGCCCGTGAATGCGCGCGTCTGGAAGCAGGCAAGCGGGCGTTCTGATTCACCATGCGCGATGATGCGTCATCGGGGTGTCTTGGGTGCCATGCGGTGCCCTAGCCTCGCCGCGGTCTTCTGCGGCGTGGCCACGTTCCAGAGCTGCGGCACCCGTAGCGCAGGCCTCCGGCCTGCACGTACCGCCGGCGTCACGCCTGCGAGTCGCGGCGGAGTCCCGGCCGCGCGTGGAGCGCGACGCACGGCAGTCGTCGACTCGCAGGCCAGAGGCCTGCGGTACGTGCAGGCGAGACGCCTGCGCTACGCGGCGTGGCCACGTTCCAGAGCTGCGGCACCCGTAGCGCAGGCCTCCGGCCTGCACGTACCGCCGGCGTCACGCCTGCGAGTCGCGGGGGGAGTCCGGGCCGCGCGTGGGGCGCGACGCACGGCAGTCGTCGACTCGCAGGCCAGAGGCCTGCGGTACGTGCA
>Ga0187892_10009211_pt1 | contig 13084 bp, 10 predicted proteins | sample MA1701073metaG_FD_139345 | JGI IMG/M metagenome (GOLD analysis project Ga0187892, IMG submission 139345) | Bio-ooze microbial communities from a basaltic lava cave in the Kipuka Kanohina Cave System on the Island of Hawaii, USA - MA170107-3 metaG ...
AGCATGGTTATGCAATCTAGCTGACGAACAGTATTTGGTCATTATACATCCTATGTTTTGACACTATAGATAATGGTTCAGGCGTTTCTAGATCGCTCCAGATGTATATTTCATAAACGTAGATCCCCTTCGAAGATGGACCCCATACGTAATCTATTTTTGCAGTATCAAGTGTCATGACCGATGAAGGAATAGCCTCAATATGCTCCGTTATCCCACGCGATATTATAGCTGGAAATTCCATCTCTTCTTCCTCAGGCAACTTCTTTATCAGAAGAATCCAGTAAAAGTCCAGGTCATTTCTTGAAATGCTTGTTATGTTGCTGCTGAAAGTTACCTTGGATCCGACTGATATATGCGGACAAGTAATTGAGGTACCTTTAAGCATATGCTCTCCGTTGATAGGAAAGCTATAACGATACTTCATGGACGAATCTTCCGATTCCCCATACAGATCAACACGGTCGGGCTGCATTTCATATGGAATTGTAGCATATAGCGTAAAGCTCTTTTTCTCAAAGCCATTCAGTTCACGAGGTTGATCATCACTGGGAGAATAACCAGCAACACCTATGAGTCTATGACCTTCATAGATCCCAGCAATCACATACACATGTTGTGTACTTCTAGTATAATTATTGATAATAATACCATGCACTGCCCATTTTTTGTATCCTAAAATCGGACTGCTCTTGATCATTTCTATATTATTGAATGAAACTATTAGATCAGCTGGTTTCCATTTCGAAGATCTATCCATATGTGATGGTGCATCTGCTTCAAAGTACCTGGCCTTCTTTGATAATTCGGGATCATCGAGAACTACTTTGAACGGGAGTGTTGCAGCAGGTGGTATCATGAATCCTGAACTTATCGGGAGTGTATGTGTTATGCTCTGCTCTTTTTGATATATCACATTGTGGTTTTCGTCGAGGAATCGGAAGTTAAAGGTGATATTAGCGAGGGGCTGCCAAAACGGATGGTCGTTCTGCAGTTCACTTATGCCTACAAAGAGTCCGGTTCCAGGATCTATGTATCCGTTTGAATTCCAAGCGATGCAGCATATCGCATACGCGCTGCTTGCCATCATGAATATCAATAGAGAAAGTGATGATAGACTAATGAGGAAAATTCTTAGCACGAGCTATAATGGTTCCCGAGTTATATAGGGATTGTAGTTCAATTCCATCTAATTAATAGTGGGATCTTTATGAGTTCGTTTAAGGGTACAGCTAATTAGATTAAGCAATGCATGCCTGTCAATCAATATCTTCAAATGATGTCTTCCAGAATAAATATTATGAAATCAAAACTATTCTATGTTTCTTTTGTAATGACTGTACTTGCGCTATCTGCAGTGCCATTACAGCAAGTCAATGCGAAAGGCTTCGTCTTCGGCGGTCAGCCAGATCTCATAATCTCCTTAGTTCAATCAGAGGTATCTGACGACAACATGTATATACCAAAAGAAAACTTTCGTCTGGTTTTAGACGATATGGACAAACTTCCAATATTATTTCGCAGTACGATATTTCCAGCAATAAAAGAACAGCTCGTTAAACACGAATCAAGCATTAAGGACCATTACGTGGAAAGCATAGGAGTCGTGTATAATCTTAATGAAGATACTATGAATGTGAACAAGATGCAGATCGGCATACGTATCCCACCAAACCATGTTAACGAATCAGTTTATGTTGTGCCTGTAGATGAAGCAAGGATGTCAGTTGTCAAGCGTATAGGGATTCAGATATCTGTGTTTGCAAATCTAACAAATTATGACTATGATGACATGTTGAAGGAGATAGAAGCACAAAGTATTCACCGCGTAAGAATTGCGGCAAGCCAAGCAAAAGAAGCTTTGAACGAGAACCGAGATGCACTACTTACAAGTGTGCTTGAAGGAGAAGGATCGCTTACCAACAAGATCCGCATACGGGCAATTTCCATGGCATTGCTGGATGACATAGTAAGGATCAGTATATCCTATCCATACAAAGAGGAGGCGCTTGTCTTCATTGAAGAAACCAATCCCGCAATTATTATGGAATTTCAAGCTAATTCGATAACATTAGGAGAGCCTCAGATCGTTATCGAACATTCATCGCTTAACTTTCCTATTGCAGGTCGCGAATTGATAGTTCAATCAGAACTAAAGAATATGGTATCACAAGATATGCGCTTTACGTACATAGTTCAGGTTACGAATGAGGACGGTATAGTTGTATCACTAAGCTCGGTAGAAGGATCTTTGGCCAGCAATGAATCAATACAGGCAGCTCTAACTTGGACTCCTGAATCAGCTGGAACGTACGAAATAAAGGCCTTTGTTTGGAGTAATTTTGCAAGTGCTCCGCCTTTGTCTCCGTCAAGAAACATCAGTCTTACAGTAATGAACGGTGTGATGGATGTAGAACAATCCTACAATAATTTTCCACTAACAACATACATCGGGTTCCCAGAGAACAAGAAGCGGTTCGGATACTGCGTGCCTCTGGATTCCAATGGGGAGACTTGTGATTCATTCATAGGTTATAAGGAATATTCACTCACTTTGTTCTCAGAAGAAAGACGGGATATTAAGTTGAACGTACCCAACGTGCCAAAAGGCATGTGGATCAAGCTTGTTCCTCAACAGCTTAATGTTGGACCTGAGGGAACATCTGCAAGAATGATCGTCGCTGGCGGTGGTGGCTTACCTTTCACAGGTCCTGAAACGGACATTCAATCACTCATTATACAGGCTGAATCCAATGAAGAAAAGGCAAGAATTGGCGACCTACGAGTACGGACAAACATCCCTACGCTGACAGTTCTCAATTCTGCTGGACCCATAGAATTTCCTGAGAAAATCTATGTGTGGGCCGAGTCCAGTTTCAGAATATTCGGCGGTGTCTACGACACTGATGAACCTCAAAACAATTCATTGTCTGTGAATCTTTCAGTTCTCGGACTTTTGCAGGAAGGTAAGATTATTCCAATGCCATCATGGCTTGAAGTGGATATTCCAAACTCTTCATTCTCCCTGAATGCTTCTGAACCTCACTACTTCGTTACAAGGGCAGTTAGAACATCCGAATCCGCTCTACTGGGTGATCATACGATTGTGATTGAAGAGATTATTGATGGACAGCGTTTCACACAAAACCTTCAGATAAGATTAATGGAGCCTGCTCGACTCGGATCTTAGATTCTGAAATGGCATCAGCGCTCACTCTCCTTCCGTAACCCACAAGTCCATTTTGATCTACACTAAAAACTGGTGACTTGACATAGATGTAACCTTCTTCATCGATAGCTAGATCCAGTTTTGGAAGTGCGTTATTCTTGAAAGCAAAATCTTTTCCAGGTCCGCTGAGAGCAATGCCATTGAGCGGTTCATACATCGTGCCATGACAGGGATCTATGAACAGTTGCTTATCCGGCCAATAATTGATTACACACCATAAATGCAGATCAACCATGCTATATGCTCTAAAGGAAGAGATATCATCTTTCTCGCCTCCGTATTGCTCCGGTAATCTCAGTAGTATCCACGCGTTTTGTACGCTTACATCCATGGTCTTATTTCCTGTATACGGATAGATGAATGGTCTTGCTGAGTTTGGAGCAAGATCCTTTATCTTAACGTATTTAGGCTCATCTAAGTAACTTAGAAATATTCTCTGCGACGCAGGTCTGTAGCTCAAATCTTCTACAATTAGTTTGCCATTGAAGTGATCATTGTAGCCATTTATTCCAGGCCAGATTACATACTTCAATACCCCAGCTCTATCGAACTTGTATGAAAAGCTAGAACCAGCTTCAATCAGATGAAGACGTTCTTCGCTGATCACATCTAGAGGAGAGGAGATCTCTACGGTATGTGCGATTGTATCATCATTCTTCCATACAACTGTGTTGTTATGACCAATGACGAGCTTTGTTTCTTCAGGAATGACGCTAGACAATGACAGACCTTGTGATGCTTTAGGTAAAACCAAAGTTACAACAGTCTGTCTAATTTCATGTGTAGGAGCATCAGGCTGCCAGATTAGGAATAGCACTATACCCACTAATGCACCCATCACAATTACAATCGATAAAATACTCTTATCCAATAATCAATCAAGGGGATTCCTAAATTTATGCGTAAGTAAATTCATTCAATTGCATGGTCGAGTGCAATCAAGGTGTGAAGGGAAACATGATATTCAGCAGAAATATCATCCCAACGAAGAATCCGGCCAGCCATATGAGTGCTTTCCAGTTATGTACAGTCTTGACCTTCTCACCTTGTCCAAACTTTATCCATGCAAAAGATATTCCCGTTACACTGGCGAATATGCCTGCCAGACCGTACGACAGATACTTCGAAAACTCTTGGTACTGCGTATCAATGTGAAGATAATAATAGTTCCCGTTGTATTCTACAGGACCAAAATACTGGTAGAACATATTGTTGTTTAACTGGAACCTGTCCCCGATAGAACGTGCTTGATATACATTGAGCGAGACGACTGAGTGATTAATGCAAGGCGCATAACCAATACACCGTCCAGCCTTTTCCCTTTCCTCCTCACGCTCTATTCCGTCTTTTACATATGGAAACTCTCTCAACTCGTCTTCATCTATAACATGAACTGGCTGGTCTAATGATCCTGAATACTTGGTTATCTCCATACTTACGCTCATGAAAAACATGTATACTATCATTGGAACACCCACGCTCAATACAACGAATCCTGCGATTGCAATCCAAGCATAGAAGACGGATCTCCTCAAACAGGATTGTATATGTGTATCAGAAATATGTACGTAAGGCCAACTATCAGGATGTTCAAATAATAGAACTTTAGGCCGATGGATGTCTTATACCAACATGCGTGATCTGCATATCAACTGTTTGGTATTAACGTTAAAGTTACTTTGTCAAGAACGTTTATCTTCAGCTCCGCTCCTATTGTAATATTGTTACAAAATAAATATCTGAAGATTCTCGGAATCGGTCTTGCAGCTGCGGCTGCGTTATTAGTAATTATGACTTTGAGTATGAGTCGCGCTAGTGAACTTGGATTTAGTCAAGCTACAGAGCAAGAAAGATCGGGTATTGCAATGGCAATTGCTATAACACATCCAGAAGTAAAGCAGATACTCGATAATTCTATTGGTTATGTTCCTAGCTATCGTTGGCTCGATAACAACATAGATCGAGTAACAATAATCACTCACGGATCAGTTGTGATAGACCCTCTAGATGGTACTTTTGCGAATGGCTACAAGGAAACCTACAGTGGAAACACCATGATCGAAGTTGATGTGCATAGAATAAGCAATGCTGTATTATCTGTTAAAACAAGTCCCAGTGCTGAAGAAGTTGTAACGGTCGAATTTACTGAAAATCAAAGGAAAGCTGCAACAATAAGCCTAGCACATCCAGAAGTGAAGGAACTCCTCGCTGGCAAGCAGTTCTACATTATTCAGGTACGTGAGAGCGGTGTGGGATTTCGGGACTATTGCGAATACGAGTGTGCGCTTGTAGGGTTTGCGTCAATAGGATCAAGCTCAGGCGTGCAGTTGGCAGTCATTGTTAATCCCGACACCGGTGAAGTGGTCGATATAAGCGGAAGACTGTCGTAAGTGCCGTAATAGATGTTCCTAACACAATCAATTCGAATGGAAATTCTGGGATTACTTCAGTTCCAATAAAATCGATGTTCTTGGCAGGACCTTCGTGCCTATAGTCTATGAATGAATGTGTACCATTGCTATTCACTGAAGTTTCTGCCAAACTATGTGCTCTTCCATCTATCATTAGCGTAAATTCACCACTCATCAATTGTTGCGGTATTATCACGTCAAAGAGCCCTTGTCTCGTATTTTGGTCGTCCACTATATAGGATATTTTCTTTTCCTCCTGACTAAAGTTCATTTCCTTTATCTCATAAGTTGTCCACGTCTCTACACCAAACTGCTTTCCTTCAGCAGTAATGCAATGTCCTTGAATAAGAAAAATCGAAGGTTCAGATCTTGTTAGCTCACGAGAAAGTGAATTGAATGCCCTCAACGTGTTAAAGATGATATCAGTAGAACCATCAACACGCCATATAGTTCTAGTATGAAATCTTCCTTTGAGATTCATGTCCTCTTCGTCGGTAGCAGTTTTGTAAAATTCACCAAATTGCGAGATCCATTGGGATAAAGTGATCCAGTTATTTGTTCTTTCATCAAATATAGATGGAATAGAAGGCTCCACGGTTACAAGTTCAAGATATTTACACGAATTCACTGCTGGATATGCTACCCATTCTAGCCCTTTCCCCGGAACGGCAGTAATTGTAACTCCCGTCAATCCTACTTCCGACAAAACATATACTTGTGATTCTCTTACTACTATGTCCATATAACCACCGCCGTCAGAAAACACCGTAGGAGCTAGTAGCACCTTTCCTTCTTGGTTTATCTTCATATAGTAAGCTCCTTGAGTGTAATCTGCAGGAGTCTTTCCTCCTGACGTCCATGTCTCTGTCCAGACAAGATGTGCATTATTATCTTGGTCTATAGCTATATTCGGCCAACCTGCATCTACGAACTCTCGATCACTGAAGATCGGTTTCTCGTAAATCGCATCCAGATCCTTTGACACTTTTATCAGATATGATACCGTATTGAACCTTTTCTCATTCTGAGCCATACCAGCAAGATAAAAGTTGCCATCGGAGTCCAATTGAACATCGGTAAACCAGACATCATAGTCATAAATTTCAGTCACAGGCTTATCTTGAACAATCCTATCACCGTTTAGATCTAGTGCAGTGTAATAGATCTGCCGACTGTAATAGTCGGAGGGATTAACCAGATCCATTCGAAAAAGATGCAATATGTTAGAGCCGTCTACCAACAACTTCACCGGATACCATATCGAATGACCTATACTCTCCATCGATGTAATTCTCTTATCGTCAATAATTGTATTACCATACTGGTCAAGCTTCTTGTAGTAAATTTCCAAAGCACCTCCAGTTTCTATTATCTCGCATCCTTCTTCTTTGTAGAGTTCAAAATTCCAAAGCCTGAAACCAGACTCCTCAACGCACCCCGGACGGGTGCCAACTATACGCTGATAAATATCCCGTGAATCCTTCCAGACTATGTGGAGATTTCCGTCGCCATCAGCTGCGATCAAGGGAGACTCGGGTTGCTTTGCAGCATTACTCAGCTGTCTTTCACTTATCAGAACTTTGCCATCCTTGTCTAACTGCATGTAATAAAGTACTATGTTAAAAGTCCCATTTACTTCATTATAATCTCTAGCATCGGACCAAACGATATGCACTTTATCATTCAGTACAGCACTTTGTCCATTAGAGTAAGAACCTCTGGCGAGCTTTGTAGGTGGGACAGCTATACTGCCATCGGCTTTCACCTTTGCATACCATAAACCTTGGGTATAAATTGGTGCTCGCATTGCTAATTTTTCATACTGTTCATCAGCGGACCATATAACGTGCAACGAGCCGTCAGAATCAGCCAGCATTGATGGAGGATGAGCGAATCTACTTAGACCAACTAGTGTTTTTTCAAATCCAAACGAACCCTGCGTTTGTTCTTTTATCCATTTAACGTAATCGAACCCTAAAGATTCCGGGGAAGCTAGGCGTTCGGGAATTGGATAATAAACCACTAGATCACCAGTAGTCCAAGTTTCGTGAGGTTTGAAAGCATTAGAGAGATCAAGGGCATCATTGCTACCTTCGATCCACTGATAATACCAACTGCCATTATTGTCTTGAAATACTCGTAGCCATGAAGCCTTGATTGAAATTGCGTAAAGTTCTTCATTTGCCTTACCAGTTGGCATTTCATAAGTGCCGTCATAGACTGCGTTAATTTCACGGTCACTCACGTGAATTGCTAAAACAGGAATAACTTTTGTTAATTGCTGATATGAAAAATCTCCATATTGATCTTTGTAAACTGCTTCCATCTGTATAAAGACTACAGAAGTTACGGGTCTCATATCAGGGATGATTTCTTCCAAAATCTCACCTGAAGATGCGTAATATTTTGCGCTCTTGGGATTGTCTGAAAGATAGAATGATTCGAACCCAACACCAAATGAATTGCCGCCTTTCAGTTCTGCTCCACCTCTCCAGTTTGCTTTTAATTCTTTTGCTTGGACGAGGTGATGCTTGTCAATTAAACCTCCAGTGCCGTACACTAGGGGTGTTACGGTTCCGCTGCTACTTGTTTCAGCATATGCATCCGAGAGGCTGGTTACTGATATAGCTGATAGAACTATTAAAAAAATAATAAAGGTTTTCAGAGTATGCCTATTACTTAACATCCCTCTTCTCCAGTCCCTTCAAGATTCATCCCAATTCCACGCATTAAGTAAGGAGTTGAGAGAGGTAACGGATCAGTAAGATCATCCCATATGTAGATCTCTGCAGAATACACACCGGGATTCTTTATGCACCATAGTTCGGAATTCAAATTGATGGTTCCTCCCCTCGCTGGCAATGTACCATTGACCATCGATATGAAATCCGTAATGCCTTGCGAGTTCTTGATCAGAAGAATGTAGACATACTTATGCTCGAAATCACTGTTGTTCGTTAGACTCATCTGCACCCTAGCATTAGAGTGCAATTCGGGTAATGTAATAATATTATACGAATCATCTATCAGGCGTACATCATGCACGCTGATTGTTTCTGATTGTGGTTGTTCAACATATTCAAAAGGATGATCATTTCCTACGTTAACTCTTGCATGACAATAAACAATCTTCTTCGGCTCAGTATCGTTAACTACGAGTTTGTAAAATCCTTCTGCTCCGTCAGCTTCCAAAGTGAATTGAATCGTCCTTTCCCATGGTGAAGTGAGACTGATACTGACATTTTCTCCATTAGGATCAGTCAATATTAACTTCATCTTCATCAGATCGACGCCGGGCGAAGCGCAATATACAGTCAAAGAATACTTGCTGGATTTGACAATCAGTATAGGTGTATTCGTAGAAAACTCTGGAACACTATACGCGCTAACAGGATTATTTAAAGCAAGATCTATGTCAGTATCGTATTCTGTGATTAGTCGCCCATCTAGGTATATCGTAGTTTTACTCACATCGTCCAGCATGAAAGATGAAATGGTACGGTGACTGCCTCCAACTATCTCGTCTCGATATTTCTCAACTAATTCTTGCATCTTGTTGCTTATGTAACCAACCCTCACACTACTATTGGGCAATAGATGATTAAGCGAGCTATCGCCACCGTTAGTGTAAAACATCATGCCTACGGGAATGTTGACATGAAACATATCTACTACTTCTAGTCTGACTGAAGACTCTGGACTGATCTTTATGGTTTCGCCTGCACCTTCTGGATATTGCATAAACCGGATCAATACGTCATTAGTTTCACGATAGTATGCCATACTTATCTCATCAGTATACTTTTCGTTAATATCATTCGCACGCTTCTTTACAAAATCGTTTATCACTGGCAAGATAACAGTTTCAAATATCCTATCAACTTTGCCTATATCATCATAAAATGGCTGAAACCTTTCTTCATTCACATAGCTGATGCTTATGAGCAAAGAAACGTCAGGTCTGCCTGAGGGTTGCATTTTGGCATCTGCACTAGAGATGCTAGTGGCTGATATAGGGAGTACTAGTATGACTGCCAGAATTGCTGATGTTGCAATCTTACGCATGTATAATTAAATAGTGTCAGTGAAACTTAAAGTATTTCTTGTTTAACACTGTTCTAAAAATGGATTAATAAGTTTGATATGTATACGGGTAGCACAATTGACTATGGGTCTGTGCCGGCGTCATTATACACTATCATTTCAACATTGCCAGTGCTGTCAGACATCTCTCGAAACTGAAGAAACACAGGTGAAACATTTCCATACCTTTCGATTTCAGCAGGATCCGTTCTGAGAAAAGACTGCTGACCAACCTTGTCTATGAAGACAGCTAAATGCATTCCGCACGGATGTCTAATCTTCAGAGGAAATCTATCAACTTCAATTACTGAAAAATCTGCAACGTATCGATCTTGTATGTGTCCGCTATCTATTGCACCTTTGTACTCAAAATCATAGGTTACCTCTGACAGAGGTCTACCAGTTACTTTATCAAGTATTCTAACTTCAATGTCGGATATGTCACCTGTTTTCAGCTGATAAACATGCCATCCCAATTGTACTACAAAAGGCACAGTTTTCGTAACTCCTTCTGCTTCGAATTTCTTATCTGGGAGGCTGTTAATACATTCTTCATATCCTTGTACACGCATCTCTGCATCTTCTGTGCCCTCACTTTCAAGATCTTGATCAGCAAAAGTAGGAGGTCTATCTGTTAGAATCCATTCACTCTTGTTACTAATAGCTGTATTAACAGCCAGTGCTCCCAAAGCAATTAGAGCAACTATTATTCCTACGTTAACATAAATCCAAGAGGATACCATGTCTAACTAAAATAGTCTTGGTGAAACTTATAGTATTTCCTGTTTAAACCGTTGTAAACAGTGAGCTAATAAGTTTGATGCACTGAGTTTATTCAGCCTGAGGGGTTATTTACCATGATTACCATGAAACGAAAGGTATTCTTTGCGTGTTTAATTGCTATTATGATCTCTGCTATTATGATCTCTGCTCTTATGATGCCAGTTAATCAAACAGTTGCAGATGAACCTGCAAACTTAGTGAAGCTAACTCCTTTCAGCATTTCGTTGCTCCAAAAAGATTTCGATAAATTTGCACTTTTACATCCGATACTCTTGCTTGAAACAGGAAAATCAGCTAATGTGCATATTAGAGTACAGAACAATGATGTTCAGGAGACACACGAAATAAAGTTCTTCATTAACATCGGCGATCCGTCGATAGCAGACAAGGTTGCAATCTCCTTTGACAGACAGAGCGTTAGTCTTTTGCCTAATACATTTGCAGAAGTATTGATGCATGTAAAAGCTAAGAGCAACTTGAATGAAACCTACTACTCTAACGTAGGTATAGCAGCATACAGCACTACATTTGGTGCAGTTGGAAAGTCATTCCATCTTGTGGTCGGAAAGAATGTGACTGAATTCGATACCTCGTATCTTGACATATACATTAGAGAAGGACTGCCTGGAAATTACTTCAATCTTGACGAGGATACTGGCAGAGCGCACATAGAGGAACTGTGGGGTGAAAGGATTTACTTGCCCACTTACCTTCCTGAAGATTACGAGTTAAAAGGTGTGGAGGGAGATGAATGGGGCGTAAGACTGGTTTATTCGACATTCGAGATAACAAACAAAACAGACCTGACCGAGTTCTGGAAAAATGGCGGAATGCTTATTCTCTATAACAATAACCCTCCAGATTTTGATGAGTATCTGTTGCCATGGATAGCATATAGCGAAGGTCAAGAAGTAACGGTAAACGATTTTGTTGGTACTGCAGTAGAAAAGAGAGAGAGCAGGTTACTATAGGCGGTACTAAATTCAAATCACCTTCTGTCTTGCAACTGTTCAAGGACGATTTTAGTATAGAGCTCAGGGCAACCTTACCGATAGATGAATTGCTGAAAGTGGCAGCATCTTTACAATTTCAAGATACCAACAACATTCCTATCATAATTACTGAACTTGAATTGAATTCACAAAGGTACAATGAAACTGATATGAGAGCGTTTGCATGTGAAGGGTTGCGTAATGTTTCTAAGCAATGGATTGAGATACATAATGCTTCGGATCGTGTTATTGATTTACAGGGCATTGGTATTGAACTTTATCAAGGGCAGACTATGCAGAACTCGTTATTCAAACAACCTCTTCAACCCAGAGAATATCGCTTTATCGAACTGTCATCACAGCTTATCTTCCCAACCAACAAGTCATTTGCAGTGGTACGATTTGGCGGTGATCCATTAAGAATAGACTCTACTCCGGTGCTTAATGATTCAATGCCTACTTACAAGACTTGGCAGAAAATAGACGAACAGTGGGTATTTTTGGATCCTACGCCTTGCAGCGCACCTGCCAAAAGTATCAATCAAATATCAGAGGATGATTCAAAATATTCACCAAGTGGTCTGATGACAGTGAAAACAGACAAGGAAGTTTATTCAAGAACAGAATGCATACAGGTAAGCGGTACTGTCCCAGCAATACTAGAAGGAATACCTGTCATTATAGAAGTATTCGGTCCAAACAATGCAAAGTATCTGGAAACTTTTACACCGCCAAAGTATCATCCTTTAGGAACATATTTGTTCGATTTTAAGATTGGCGAGGATGGAATAACAGGCACATACACTGTTAGAGCTACATACGGCAATAATGTTGTCTGGACTGAATTTAGCCTAGTTTCAGGAGTGCTGATTGGAGATGAGGCTCTTCAAGTAAGGTCTTTGACCAACGGATGCTTTCTCAGTGCAGAAGTTGACCCAGACGGTAAAAGCCTGAGACTATCAGTACGCACAAATGCTATCGAGGATGGCGAACTGCAGATAATGTTACCTAGAAATCTTATTGATGCTAAGACCAATGGTAACGATGATGATTTTACGGTGTTAGTAGACAGGGAAAAAGCAAACTTTGACCAGACTGATACGACATCAGTAGCGAGAACACTGGTAATACCAATTCATGCAGGTGCTAAAGAGATTGAGATCAAAGGTACGCATGTGATTCCAGAATTTCCAATTGTTTGGATAATTCTGATAGCCTCATTCTTTGTAGTATCCTTGTATGCAAGATATTTTAGGCGATTTGGGTATGTTAGGATTTAGGATAATTGTAATTTGTATATCTGTAATCATCATTGTTTCTAGCCTTCACTACCAAGCTTATGCATCGGAAACTAATGTTGTTAAAGGTGAATTAACTGAGTCGTGCGGAATAATGCCATTTGGAGGCGAACAAGTAGGATCATTCGAATTGGAGATCGGTAAGCCGGGGCGACAGGATTGGATACACTCTCTCAAGATATCGATGAAGAAGCCTCCTGAGGGAGAATACATTGTTGGCTTCATGGGTCTTGGTTCCAGACCTGGCAAGTTGCCTGACGCATTGGTAAAAATGGAGGAGTATAACAA
>Ga0187892_10009212_pt1 | contig 13082 bp, 12 predicted proteins | sample MA1701073metaG_FD_139345 | JGI IMG/M metagenome (GOLD analysis project Ga0187892, IMG submission 139345) | Bio-ooze microbial communities from a basaltic lava cave in the Kipuka Kanohina Cave System on the Island of Hawaii, USA - MA170107-3 metaG ...
ACGGTGCGGCCCTGGGCGTCGGTCAGCCGCCCGTCCTCCAGGATCTGGAGCAGGGCGTTGAACACGTCGGGGTGGGCCTTCTCGATCTCGTCGAACAGCACCACCGAGAACGGCTTGCGCCGCACCGCCTCGGTGAGCTGGCCGCCCTCCTCGTAGCCGACGTAGCCCGGCGGCGAGCCGACGAGGCGGGAGACCGTGTGCTTCTCCATGTATTCGCTCATGTCGAGCTGGATGAGGTGGCTCTCGTCGCCGAAGAGGAACTCGGCCAGCGTCTTGGCCAGCTCGGTCTTGCCCACGCCCGACGGGCCCAGGAAGATGAACGAGCCACTCGGCCGCTTGGGGTCCTTGAGGCCGGCCCGGGTGCGGCGGATGGCCTGGCTTACGGAGTGGATGGCCGACTCCTGGGCCATGACCCGCTTGTGAAGCTCGTCCTCCATGCGCAGGAGCTTGGCCGTCTCCTCCTCGGTGAGCTTGTAGACGGGGATGCCCGTCCACAGGGCCAGCACCTCGGCGATGGCCTCCTCGTCGACCTCGTCGAACAGGTCGACGCCGGCCGTCTTCCACTCCTGCTCCTTGACCGACTTCTTGTCGAGCAGGGCCCGCTCCTGGTCGCGCAGCTTGGCCGCCTGTTCGAACTTCTGGTTCTCGATCGCGTTCTCCTTCTCACGGCGAACGCGGGTGATCTCGTCCTCGAGCTCCTTGTAGTCGGCCGGGGTCTTCATCCGCTGCATGACCTTGCGGCTACCGGCCTCGTCGATGAGGTCGATGGCCTTGTCGGGCAGGTGGCGGTCGGAGATGTAGCGATCGGACAGGTTGGCGGCGGCCACGATGGCCTGGTCGGTGATCGTGACCCGGTGGTGGGCCTCGTAGCGGTCGCGGATGCCCTTGAGGATCTCGATGGTGTGGGAGATCGTCGGCTCGTCGACCTTGATGGGCTGGAACCTGCGCTCGAGGGCGGCGTCTTTCTCGAGGTGCTTGCGGTACTCGTCGAGAGTGGTGGCGCCGATGGTCTGCAGCTCGCCCCGGGCCAGCATGGGCTTGAGGATCGAGGCGGCGTCGATGGCGCCCTCGGCCGCACCCGCACCCACCAGGGTGTGGAGCTCGTCGATGAACAGGATGATGTCGCCCCGGGTGCGGATCTCCTTCAGCACCTTCTTCAGGCGCTCCTCGAAGTCGCCCCGGTAGCGGGAGCCGGCCACGAGGGCACCGAGGTCGAGCGTGTAGAGCTGCTTGCCCTTGAGCGTCTCGGGAACGTCGTTGCCGGTGATCTTCTGGGCCAGGCCCTCGACGATGGCGGTCTTGCCCACGCCCGGCTCGCCGATGAGGACGGGGTTGTTCTTGGTGCGGCGGGACAGCACCTGCATGACCCGCTCCAGCTCGCGCTCACGGCCGATGACCGGGTCGAGCTTCTTGTCACGGGCCAGCTGGGTGAGGTTGCGGCCGAACTGGTCGAGGACGAGCGAGCCGGTGGGCTGGTTCTCCGACGACGGCCCGCCGCCGGTCGTCGCTTCCTTGCCCGAGTAGCCGGAGAGGAGCTGGATGACCTGCTGGCGCACCCGGCTGAGATCGGCGCCCAGCTTGACCAGCACCTGGGCGGCCACGCCCTCGCCTTCACGGATCAGCCCGAGGAGGATGTGCTCGGTGCCGATGTAGTTGTGGCCGAGCTGCAGCGCCTCGCGCAGGGACAGCTCCAGGACCTTCTTGGCCCGCGGCGTGAAGGGGATGTGGCCGCTGGGCGACGACCCGCCCTGGCCGATGATCTCCTCGACCTGGTTGCGGACGGCCTCGAGGGAGATGCCAAGCGACTCCAGCGCCTTGGCCGCGACTCCCTCACCCTCGTGGATGAGGCCGAGCAGGATGTGCTCGGTGCCGATGTAGTTGTGGTTGAGGAGCCGAGCCTCCTCCTGGGCCAGAACGACGACCCTTCTAGCTCGGTCCGTGAATCGCTCGAACAAGTGAACCCCCTAGCCGGGCTTTCGGGTGGGTCCGCGGCGAAAGTCTACCGACGCCCCACGGTAGATGTAACACGCAGAGTCCGCCGGAAGTTCCCTGCCAACTGCGTGGCTGAACGCAGCGAGAGCGGCTCATACCACAGCATCGGCAGTTGTGGGCGCACGTCTGAGCGCGTTTCACTTGAGCAGTCGCTAAGGGTAACGTCGGGGTCAGCGATGGTGGCTCTGGACACGCTGCTGCGCCTGCCGACGCTGGAGGGCGACCTGGCCCGGGTCGAATCGGCCCTGCGCAAGGCCGTCGAGGCGGGCGACCCGTTCATGACCACGGTCGCGTCGCACCTCGTGCCCGCGGGGGGCAAGCGGTTGCGCCCGGCCCTGGCCGTCTGCGTGGGCAGCCTGGCCTCGGCCCCCGTCGACGAGGACGTGATCATGGGCGCCGTGGCGGTCGAGCTGGTCCACCTCGGGTCGCTCTACCACGACGACGTCATGGACGAGGCCCGCTCCCGACGGGGCGTCGAGAGCGTGAACGCCCGATGGGGCAACCTGGTGGCGATCCTGGCCGGCGACTTCCTGCTCGCCCGGGCGTCGGAGATCGCCGCCTCCCTCGGTACCGAGGTGGCGGGCCTGCTGGCCTCCACCATCGGCGCGCTGTGCGAAGGCCAGGTGCGGGAGCTGTCCCAGGCCTACGACGTAGGCCGCACCGAGGAGGCGTACCTCACGTCGATCAGCGGCAAGACGGCGGCCCTGATGGCCACCGCCTGCCGCATCGGGGGGATCACCGCCGGCCTCGACCGGTCGACCATCGACACCGTCACCCACTACGGCCAGCGGGTCGGCATGGTCTTCCAGATCGTCGACGACATCCTCGACGTGGTCGCCACCGACGAGGAGCTGGGCAAGCCGGCCGGCAACGACCTGGTCGAGGGGGTGTACACGCTCCCCACCATCCGGGCCCTGGCCGCGTCCGACACGTCGGGCGCCCTGCGGGCCCTGCTCCGCCGCCGCATCGCACCCGACGAGGTGGCCGAGGCCCGCCGCCTCATCCGCGCCAACGGGGCCGTCCCCGCCTCGATCGAGGTCGCCCGCACGTATGCCACCGAAGCCGTCGCCGCCGTGTCCGGCCTGGGCGGTGGCCCCGAGGTCGCCGCCCTGGGCGCCCTGGCCGGCAACCTCATCGGCTCGGTCGCCTGACCGTTCTGGTCACCGTTGATGCTGCTGCGGCGGCCCAAACCGTGACCGGGAGGCGAGGGGTCGACCGCCTCCGCCGTTCTGGTCACCCTTAGTGCCGCCCGCACGACGGGAACGGTGACCGGTTCGACGGGTTAGTCCGCCTCCGGCCGCAAGGTCGGGAAGAGAACCACGTCACGGATGTTGTGGGAGTCGGTCAGGAGCATCACCAGGCGGTCGATGCCGAGGCCGAGGCCGCCGGTGGGGGGCAGGCCGTACTCGAGGGCCCGCAGGTAGTCCTCGTCGACGACCATGGCCTCCTCGTCGCCCGCCGCCTTCTGGGCCGCCTGCTCCTCGAAGCGGGCCCGCTGGTCGTCGGGATCGACCAGCTCGCTGAAGGCGTTGCCCAGCTCGCGGCCGGCCACGATGGGCTCGAACCGCTCGACGTAGCCCGGCTTCGACCGGTGAGGGCGGGCCAGGGGCGAAACCTCAAGGGGGTAGTCGCACACGAACACCGGCCCCCAGATCTCGGATTCGGTGGTCTTCTCGTAGATCTCGAGGATCAGCTTGCCCGGCCCCCACGACCTCTTGACCGGGATCCGGAACCGCCTGGCCACCTCGGCCAGCTCCTCGACCGGCATGTGCACGTCGACCGCCACCCCGGCATGCTCCCTGATCAGCTCGACCATGGTGGCCCGCCGCCACGGCGGGGTGAGGTCGATCTCACCGCCCCCGTAGGCCAGGTGGCTGGAGCCGGTGACGTCCTCGGCGACGGCCGCCACCAGGCGCTCGCACAGCTCCATCATGTCGGTGTAGTCGGCGTAGGCCTGGTAGCACTCCAGCATCGTGAACTCGGGGTTGTGGCGGGTGGAGATGCCCTCGTTGCGGAACACCCGCCCCAGCTCGAAGACGCGGTCGATCCCCCCGCCGATGAGCCGCTTGAGGTACAGCTCGGGCGCGATGCGCAGGTAGAGGTCGAGGTTGAGGGCGTTGTGGTGGGTGACGAAGGGCTTGGCCACCGCCCCGCCGGGGAGCGCGTGCAAGACCGGCGTCTCCACTTCCAAAAAGCCTCTGTCCTCGAGGTACCGGCGGACGAGGCTGACCACCCGGCTACGGACCAGGAACGTGCGCCGGGCCTCATCCGTGACCCACAGGTCGACGTAGCGCTGGCGGTAGCGGGTGTCGGGGTCGACGAGGCCATGCCACTTGTCGGGGAAGGGCCGGCGAGCCGCGGCCAGCCGCACGAACTCGTCGACCGTCACCGACAGTTCGCCCCGCCGGGTGGTGACCACCTCGCCCGTGACCCCCACCCAGTCGCCCACCGACAGCTTGGTGAAACCCTCGAAGTCGGGGGTGGAGGCCTCGGTGGCGAACAACTGGACGCGCCCGCTGAGGTCGGCCAGCGTGCCGAAGGCGATGGCCCCGTGTCGGCGCACGAGCATGACCCGTCCCGCCACCGAGGCCCGCTCGCCGGTGCGGGTGTCGGGCGCCAGCTCCGGGTGGCGCTCGTGTAGCTCGCCGGCGGTGGCGGTGCGCTCGAAGCGGTAGGGAATGGTCACGCCGCCGCCGTGTTGCGCTCGTAGATCAGCCGGAGGCCGTGCAGGGTGAGCCACGGGTCGTGGTGCTCGACGCAGTCCGAGAACGGGGCCATCAGGCCTCCCAGGCCCCCCGTCGACACGACCCGGGCCGGGCCCAGGTCGTCCTGGAACCGCCGGCACAGGCCGTCCACCGCCGCCCCGAACCCGTACAGGGTGCCCGACTGGACCGACTCCACGGTGGTCTTGCCGATCACGCGCTTGGGCGCCGCCAGCTTGATGCGGGACAGGGCCGCGGCTCGGGCGAACAGGGCGTCGAGGCTGATCTCGATACCGGGCAGGATGGCGCCGCCGAGGTACTCGCCCCTGGCCGAGGTGGCGTCGACGGTGGTGGCGGTCCCGAAGTCGACGACGATCACCGGCCCACCGTAGAGATCGAAGGCCCCCACCGCGTTGGCAATCCGGTCGGGGCCCACCTCCTTGGGGTTCTCGTAGAGGATGGGCATGCCGGTGCGGGTGCCCGGCTCGAGGATCACGGGCGGCACGGTGAGGTAGCGCTCGGCCATCTCCCGCAGGGCGGCCGTCAGGCGGGGGACGGTCGAGGAGACGACGACCCCGGTCACGTCGGCGAACGACGCGTCCTGGAGGTCGAGCAGCTGCTGGATCAGCAGGGCGTGCTCGTCGGACGTCCGCTCGGCGTTGGTCGCGAGCCGCCACGGCTCGAGGAGGTCGCGACCCCGGTAGAGGCCCACCACGGTCTGGGTGTTGCCAGCGTCGATGGCGAGCAGCACGGGCGTCAGCCGAGAAGGTCGAGGCCGAGGTCGAGGGCGGGGGCGGAGTGGGTGAGGGCGCCAACAGCGACGAGGTCGGCGCCGGCGGCGGCGTAGGCGGCCACGTTGTCGAGCGTCACCCCGCCCGAGACCTCGACGAGGCAGGGCCGGCCCGACGAACGCACCAGCCCCACGCAGCCGGCCACCTGGGCGGGGACCATGTTGTCGAGCAGGACCAGGTCGGCTCCGGCCACAAGGGCGGTCTTGACCTGGTCCACCGTGTCGCACTCGATCTGGACGGCGCGGCCCGGCCAGCGGGACCGGGCCCGCTCGACCGCCTCCTCGATGGTGAGCCCACCCAGGTGGTTGTCCTTGACCAGGATCCCGTCGGACAGGGAGCCGCGGTGGTTGACGCCTCCCCCGGCCCGCACCGCCGCCTTCTCCACGGCCCGCAGGCCGGGGGTGGTCTTGCGGGTGTCGCGTACCCGGGCCGGACGGGCCGCCTCGACGTAGGTACGGGTCAACGTGGCGATGCCCGACAGGTGGCACAGGAAGTTGAGGGCGGTGCGCTCGGCGCTGAGCACGGCGGCGAGGGGGCCCTCGACACGGGCGACGGGCCGGCCGGCCCCGACGGCCTCGCCGTCGGAGGCGGCCCACTCGGTGCGGATGGCGGGATGGACCTGGCGGAACGTCTCCCGGGCGAGGGCCTTCCCGGCCAGGATCCCGTCCCGCCGGGGCACGATGGCGGCCCGCACCGTGGCGTCGTGCGGCAGGAGCGAGGACGTGAGGTCGCCCAGGGGCTCGAGGTCCTCGGCCAGGGCCCTGGCGACGAGGGCGGCGATCCGCTCGCTCACCACACCACGAGCCGCCGCACGAGCGCGGGGGACGTCTCGGGGAAGTCGGTGCGGGCATGGCAGCCCCGGCTCTCCTCCCGGCGGGCCGCCACCTCGACCAGCGCCGTCCCGACGGTCAGCAGATTGCGGATCTCGGCCTCGGCCCGCGAGTCGCGGCCCTCGACCGTGGAGGCGGCCTGGGCCAGCCTGCTCCGGGCCTCGGCCAGCGATGCCGCCGACCGGGCCACGCCTGCGTGCTGCGTCATGGCCGTCTGGACCAGCTCTCGCACCTTGGCTGGGTCGGCGGGGCCGCCGTCGGGCGAGGGGCCCGGGCCCGCGTCCGGCTCCCAGTCGAAGAGGGCGCCGTCGAGGGCCCGCAGCGCACCGGTCGGCTCGCCCTGCTCCTTGCCCCGCAGGACCGCCTCCACCACCCGGGCGGCGAACACCATGCCCTCCAGCAGGGAGTTCGAGCCGAGGCGGTTGGCCCCGTGCGCGCCGCTGCAGGCCGCCTCCCCGGAGGCCCACAAGCCGGGGAGGCCGGTGGCGCCGTCAAGGTCGGTGAGCACACCACCGATGCAGTAGTGGGCGGCGGGGGCGACCGGCATCCACTCCCTGGTGGGGTCGAGGCCCGCGCCCCGCATGGATGCGGCGATGGTGGGGAAGCGGACGTCGAAGTCGTCCAGGCCGGTGGCGTCGAGCCACAGGTGGTCGACCCCCTGCTCGGCCATGCGGGCGGTGATGGCCCGGGAGACGAGGTCGCGAGGCTTGAGCTCGTCGACGAAGCGCTCGCCGGCGATGTCCCTCAGGACCGCCCCGTGGCCCCGCAGGGCTTCGGACAGGAGGGGCCGGGGCATCTGGGGGTGGTGCAGGGCGGTGGGGTGGAACTGGACGAACTCCAAGTCGGCGACCGGCACGGCGTAGCGGAGGGCCATGGCCACCCCGTCGCCGGTGGCCTCGGCCGGGTTGGTCGTCACCGCGTAGAGCTGGCCGGCGCCGCCCGTGGCCACCAGGGTGTGGGCCGCGCTGACCCGGTGGCGCTCGCCGGCGGGGTCGAGGGCCTCCACGCCCCGGCAGCGGCCCCCTTCGACGACCAGGTCGAGGGCGAACCAGCCCTCGAGGACGGCGGCGGCGGTGGACTGCACGGCGTCGACCAGGGCCCGCTCGATCTCCGCCCCCGTGGCCGCCCCTCCGGCGTGCACCACCCGCGCCACCGAGTGCCCGCCCTCCCGGGCCAGGGCCAGGCTGCCGCTGGCGTCCTTGTCGAACACGGCACCCAGGGCGATCAGCTCGTGAACCCGGGCCGGGCCCTCGTCGACCAGCACCCGCACCGCGTCGGCGTCGCACAGGCCTGCCCCGGCGGCGAGGGTGTCGGCCAGGTGGAGGTCGGTGGAGTCAGGGTCGCCGCCCAGCACGGCCGCCACCCCGCCCTGAGCCCAGCGGGTGGTGGCCTGTTCCAGTTGCCCCTTGGTCAGCACGCCTACCCGCAGGCCGGGTTCGGCCAATGCGGCCCGCACCGCGGCCGACAGTCCCGCCACCCCGCTGCCCAGGACGAGCAGGTCGAGGTGACGGTCAGGCACGGGCGTCGTCGAGCAGGACCACGGTGGGCGACCAGGCCGCCGCCTCGGCCTCCTCCACGTCGGCGTAGGTGAGGACGATGATCCGGTCGCCGGGCGAGACCAGCCGGGCGGCGGCCCCGTTGAGCTTCACCTCGCCGGGCCGGCCGGGGATGGCGTAGGTTTCGAGGCGGGCCCCGTTGTCGACGTCGAGCACGGCCACCTGCTCCCACTGGGCGATGTCGGCCCGAGCCATGAGGTCGGGATCGAGGGAGATCGAGCCCTCGTAGTCGACGTCGGCCGCCGTCACTGTCGCCCGGTGGATCTTCGACTTGAGCATGCGCCGCCTCATGCCGTCGCCAGGTTGTCGATCAGCCGGGTCGAACCCACCCGGGCGGCGATCAGCAGGCGGGCCTCCCGGTCGACGCTCACCAGCGGCTCCAAGGTGAGCGAATCGGCCACTTCGGCATAGTCGAGCTCGACCGAGGGCTCGGCGGACACGTAGCGGGCCATGAGGCCGCGCAGCCTGGCCCCGTCGCGCTCGCCGCTGGCCGCCGCCGCCGCCAGGGCCCGCCACAGGACGGTGGCGGCCATGCGTTCGTCGGCCGACAGGTACCGGTTGCGGCTGGACACGGCCAGCCCGTCCGCCTCCCGCACCGTCGGGCACCCCACCACCTCGACCGGAAAGGACAAGTCGGCGGCCACTTGCCGGACCACGAGCAGCTGCTGGTAGTCCTTCTCGCCGAGATAGGCCCGGCACGGGCCGGCCATGGCGAACAGCTTGGCCACCACGGTCGCCACCCCGGTGAAGTGGCCGGGCCGCACCGCCCCTTCCAGCACCTTGCCCAGCCGGCCAACCTCGATCCGGGTGGGAGGGGGGGCGGCGGCGGGGTACATCTCGCCCACGGGAGGGGCAAAGACCACGTCGGCACCCGCCGCCGCCACCACGTGCACGTCGGCGGCCAGGTCGCGGGGATAGCGGGCGAAGTCCTCGGCGGGGCCGAACTGCAGGGGGTTCACGAATACGGTAACGGCGGTGACGTCGCAGTCCCGCACCGACCGTTCGATCAGCGACACGTGGCCGGCGTGGAGGGCGCCCATGGTGGGGACGAGGCCGACGCGCCTCCCGTTTGACCGGGCCGCCTCAAGCTCCTTGCCCATCTGCTCGACGCGGTCGAGGACCCGCAACGCGATCTCCTTCACGTTCCGGCCCGGCCGGTGCCGGTGCCGTTCGTCGGCCTAGAGCCTACCGGCGGGCCGGACCGTTCCGACCGCCGTGTGCTCCCAGCCTTGGGGGACCACGTCGGGAGCCAGGTCGGCCAAGGGGGCGAGCACGAACCGCCGCTGGAAGAGGCGGGGATGGGGGATGGTCAGGTCGGGCTCGTCGACCGTCTCCCCGTCGATCCAGAGGACGTCCACGTCGAGGGGGCGGGGACCGTGCCGCACCGCCCCCGCACCCCGGTCCCGGCCGGCGGCCGCCTCCAGCCGCTGCCCGGCGGCCAGCAGGGCCCGGGCCGGCAAGGCCGTCGACAGCTCGACCACGGCGTTGAGGTAGGGCGGCTGGCCCGCCGGCCCGCCCAGCGGCTCGGTTTCGTAGAGGGCGGACACGCCCACGACGTCGGGCAGCCCCGCCACCGCCGCCCGCAGGGCCGCCTCGCGGTCCCCCAGGTTGGCGCCCAGGCCCAGGAAGACCCGCCGCCGCCAGCGCTCGATCCGCACCCCGGCCGTGGCCAGACCGTCCACCGGCGGGCGCAGCTTGCGTACCGACACGGTCACCCCGCCGATCCGCCCGTCGCAGGCCAGCACGACCTCCGCCACCCGCTCGGCGATGCGCTCCAACAGCTGCCACCGCTCGCCGCTGACCACCACCGCCGCCGCCCGGCACACGGCCCCGTAGTCGACTGTGTCGTCCAGCCGATCGAACGCCCCGGCCGCCGCCAACCCAACCGATAGGTCCAGGTCGATCTCGAAAGGCTGGTGCTCGTCCTGCTCCCCCGGATCGGCGCCGTGGTGGCCTGAGACCCGAAGGCCCCGCAGCTCGATGCGGTCGGTCAAGCGCCTCCCGAGGCGGAAGCCGCCGCGCCGCCCGCCATGGCCTGGGCCACCGCCACCAGCTCGCGCCCCGGCGGGCCCATCTGGCGGGAGTTGATCCGCTCCACGATGGAGATGGCCTGGGCCGGGGACTTCACCAGCCCCGACCACACCAGGTAGCCGGCCACCACGCCCTGGAGGCGGTCGCCCAGCTCCTCCTGGTGCAGCAGGATCTTGTCCCCTGCCGCGTGCCAGTGCCGCAGGCGGCCGTACAGGTCCTCAAGCAGGGGCCGGGGCTCGTCGTGGAGGCCCAGGGGGAGGTGCTCGAACGGCACCCCCAACTCCTCGTAGGCGTGCAGGTTGTGGGTCGACGTCAGCAGCGACACGACCCGGGCGAAGCCCTGCTCCCGCAGCCAGATGATCTCCTCCTGGCGGCGGACCCGGCGGTGGGTGCGGGCGTAGCCGCCGGGACGCTCGCTGACGGCCAGGCGGTCCTTGATGATCCAGGCGAAGTTGCGGGGGACGATGCCCTGGGCCCACTTGCTCTTCACGCCCGAGCCACCTCCACCTCCACCGGCCCGGCCAGGCGGACCGCCTCGACGGTGGCGGCCACGTCGTGGGCCCGCACCATGGCCGCGCCCTGCGACAGGGCCCAGATCGCCGTGGCCACCGACCCCTCCAGCCGGTCGTCGGCCGGGGCATCACCCGCCAGCCTGCCCAGGAACGACTTGCGGCTCGTGCCCACCAGCACGGGGATCCCGGTGCGCACCAGCACCCCCAGGTGCCGCAGGAGCGACAAGTTGTGGTCGATCGTCTTGCCGAACCCGATCCCGGGGTCGATCCAGACCTCCGCCACGCCCGCCTCCCTGGCGTGGCGGGCCCGGTCCACGAGGAAGCCCCGCACCTCGGCCACCACGTCGTCGTAGTGCGGATCGGCCTGCATCGTGCGGGGCTCGCCCCGCATGTGCATGGCCACCCAGCCCGTGCCGCAGGCGGCCGCCACCGCCCACAGGGAGGCGGACACGTCGTTGACCAACGTCGCGCCCGCGGCGGCCGCCGCTTCCGCCACCGCCGCCTTGCGGGTGTCGACCGAGACGCGTACGTGGGGCGCCAGGGCGGCGATCACGTCGACCACCCGCCGGATCTCCTCGCCTTCGCCGACCGGCTCGGCCCCCGGGCGGGTGCTCTCCCCGCCCACGTCGACCATGTCAGCCCCGTCGGCCACCATCTTCAGGCCGTAGGCCACCGCCGCCCCCGGATCGGTCCACCGGCCGCCGTCGGAGAAGGAGTCGGGGGTGACGTTCAGAACCCCCATGACCAGCGGCCCCATCGGCCTCATCCTACTGGCGGGCCCCCGTCTCCAGGCCCTTTCAGCAGGGTTTTCTAGCGGCGGATGAAGTCCATGGCCTCGTTGCGGGTGGCCGCGCTGTCCCGGAACAGGCCCCGCACGGCCGAGGTGATGGTGGTCGTCCCCGGCTTGTGGACCCCCCGCATCGACATGCACAGGTGCTCGGCCTCGATGACCACCAGCACCCCCCGGGGCTCGAGGTTTCGGGCCATCTCGTCGGCGATCTGGGTGGTCAGCCGCTCCTGCACCTGGGGCCGGCGGGAATAGGACTCGACCAGCCGGGCGATCTTGGACAGGCCGGTGATCCGCCCGTCGGCGTTGGGGATGTAGGCGACATGGGCCCGTCCCAGGAAGGGGACGAGGTGGTGCTCGCACATCGAGTACAACGGGATGTCCTTGACCATCACCATCTCGTCGTGCTCCGCCGCGAAGGTGACCGACAGGTGCTCGTCGGCGGGGTCGTAGAGCCCGGCGAAGACCTCGGCGTACATGTCGGCCACCCGCTCGGGGGTGCGCTCCAGGCCCTCGCGGTCGGGGTCCTCGCCGATCGCCTCAAGGATCTCCCGCACCGCCTTGGCGATCCGGGCCCGGTCGGCGCCGCCGCCAGTGGTGCTATGCACTCTTAAGCTGCGCTTCTCTTCGCGCCTTGAGAAGGCTCGAGAGGTAAAACAGGGTAATGCAGGTGCCCCGAACTCTCAGCTCCTCGATGAGTGGCGGCGTTGGAAGAAGATCGTCCTCGCATACGAAGACCGCGCCTGCGACGTGAGCGCCACGATGTTGCACGGTGGACGCTGCCGCATGAAGCGTTTCGCCCGTCCGGACGAAGGAGTCGACGAGCACGAGCCTTGCGCCTCGGGCTGGCTCTGAGCCCGGAGGAAAGCGCTGACCGATGTCGTTGATTACCAAAAGCTTCTTTTCGAACCTCTTGCTGAGGAGCGTCGCCAGCGGCGTTGCAGTGCTGGACAATGCGCAGGCTCCATCGAATCGCCAATTGAACTGGACGATCTCAGTCGCGATCCATGTCGTCATGCGATCAAGAAGCACCGGATCGCTTAGTCCGTCCCACTGCGACCACATGAGCTGGACCTCGGGCGACTCTGGGTCGGCGAATTCGTTCCTGAACGCATGCGCGAGCCAGCCGGTTGCCTCCTCAGCGGTCTTCGGATAGATGGCCGAAGCCGCCTGCTCCCGCAGTTCATACCAGCCGTCCTTCAGGCCCGTGAACTCCGCCAGATACTCCTCCAGTTCGGACGACGCATCGATGAGCCCGTCAGGGTCAAGGGCCGCAGCAGCGTTACGCACCGAAGTGAACCGCTCCGCAAGTTCCTCCTCCAGGTGCGGCTGCCAACGCAGGGAACCTCGCTGCGAATGAGCAAGCAGGTCGGGTACGCGCTCGTCAAGTGGAGTGAACTCGCTCAGTAGGCTAGCGGCCCGCTCGAAGTGCCCCGCGGCTGAGCGAATGCTACCGGCAGCTCGTGCACGCTCCGCCAACTTCTGCAGGGTTTCGACCTGTGGCGGAACGCGGTCCGAGGGGATCGACCTGTCCACTGCGCCACTCAACTCGCTGATGTGCTGCATTGCGCTCGTCGGTGCACCCGACGGAACGTACGGGTGCTCCTTGACGGGTGCCCGCAGCGACACTTCAGCGCGTCTCGTCACCAGGTATGCCAGACCGAGCGGTGCTATGACGGCGAGGACGAAGACCACGAGCGTCATGCGCGGAGCAGTTCGATGGATGCCCGCACGAGAAGTGTTACGCCGGCAACGGCGACGCCAATCAGCAGATCCGATGTCGTAGCAGGTGACTCCCACACCTCAAGTACATGGGCAGCGAGAACCACGACAGGGCCAATGAGGAACAAGAAGACGCAGAATCCGAGCAGTTGGAAGGCA
>Ga0187892_10009213_pt1 | contig 13079 bp, 12 predicted proteins | sample MA1701073metaG_FD_139345 | JGI IMG/M metagenome (GOLD analysis project Ga0187892, IMG submission 139345) | Bio-ooze microbial communities from a basaltic lava cave in the Kipuka Kanohina Cave System on the Island of Hawaii, USA - MA170107-3 metaG ...
ACCAGTGTCTCGATGTCCGCCTCGAAGAAACTGCCGGCCACCAACGCCGCCGCAAACATCGCCGCCTCGACGCCATCGCCGTGATGGTCCAGCTCGGCCTCGCGACGGGCATACCGCACGGCGCTCTTGGCCGCGCCCGGGCAAACGAGACCCGAGACAAATGCGCGCGCCGCTGCGCTGACGCTTTCGCCGAAGAAATCGTTGTTGTGGCGGCCCGAGGCGGCGGGCGTGATCCCCAGGCGCCAGTTGCGCCGGGCGACGCCGAACTCCGCGGCGTCCGATGTGAAGTGCTGCTGCCATTCCTCTACCAGCGCTTTCGAGGTCAGATGTGGGCCGCGCTCCTTGAGCGCATGCAGATTCAGCACGGCGAGGTCCGTGACATCGGCTGGTGCGAGTGTGGAGAGAAGTTTCTTGTCGAACTTGCCGCCGGCGAACTCCCGCTCCCCCGCCCGGCTCGCGCCCACCGCCGCGCCGGCAAACGCGCCGAGCCACGCGCCAAGGACCCGGTCCAGATATTTTGCGTAAGTGATCGAAGCCATGAGAAGTCTCAAACGCTACTGCAACACGCAGACCTGCATTCGCCAAACCTGTGTTTGACGGCGCGCACTAACTACCGGTCGCTCCTTCCACTTTGGCCAGGCCTTCCTTCGCGTGCGCCAGCATGTGCGGCTCGTGTTTCCACAGCATATAGACGAGACCGCCGATGAGACTCCAGAACAACTGCACCCCGTAGCTCAACAGCGAGATGGCGATTGCCTGTTCCGGCGACGGTCCAAGGCTGGCGAACAGCCGGACGTACAGGTCTTCTCGCAAACCGAGTCCGGCGACGGTGATGGGGATCGATGCGATGGTGTTGATCACGGGGACGACCACGAAGAACTTGTCCCAGCTTACGCCGGTCACGCCCATCCCCCGGGCCAAACAAATCACGCCGATGATGAGACTGACGTGGACTCCGATGGAAAGCAGCAGCCCGATGCCCAAGACCCTGCCATGGTTCTTGTAGCTCCGGTAAGAGTCCGCGGCCTTCACGATCGAGGGCCAGCGAGCGAGCCGATTCCGCATGTGGCCGTGCAACGGCCCGGTTGTCAGCCAGATAAAAAGGCAGCCGGAGGCGATGACGGAAAGGACAAACAACGCCGGAAGCCTTAGATTTGGCTGGGTCCACAGCCAGCGAAAATTGCACCCCATCATGACCGCCGCAATCACAAGCAGGCCGAACAATCCGACCACGCGATCCACGAACACGGACATCACCGCTTCGGCCTTGTGCGTCTGCGTTTGCCGCGCGGCATAGTAGGCCTTGATCACGTCACCGCCGGTCGCGCCAAGGAGAAACGAGTTGAAAAAGTGCCCCACGAACCCGATCGCCAGGACGCGCCGAAACGGTAACTCGACGCCCTGCGTGCGAAGCAACATCTGCCAACGGATCAGTCCGAACCAAAACGTGAACCAGAACAGTCCGACCGCGACGACGATCCACGCCCAGTTGGCGCTGGAAAGCACTTCCACGACCTTCTGCTCGTCGATCTTGTACTTGAACAGGTAGTAGAAGATCCCGACCGTGATCAGGATGCGAGCGATGTTGCCGAGGTGCTTTTTCATGCGGTCCAGAGTTCTCGCAAGTAACGAATGCCCTGGTTCACGTCCTCGGTGCGCCATTTCGGGCTGAACTCGAACACCTTGATCGTGTCGGGGCGAACGTAAGGACGGAGCCGGTCGAACATCACCTCGCCGAAACTGGGCGGACGATGGTCTTCATCGACGAACCCGACGTCGTGAATGTGGATGCCGAGCAACCGGTCCCCGGCCAGTTCGAGCATCTGCTCCTGCGTGCAAACACCGAGCAGTTCGCGGACGTGCGCGTGGCCCACGTCGTGCCAGTAACCGACGACGTTCGGGTCGTACCGCTCGAAAATTTCGCGGAACTCGGCTTCGTTCGGGATTTCTTCGAGTAGCAGCCGGTTCTCGATGCCCAGCTTGACGCTGGCTTGTCTGGCGTGCTCGACGAGTTTGTCCAGGCTCTTCAGCACTTGCTTCCAATAGGGCCCCTTCTTTTTTTCGCGAGCCGTGATCGCGCGAAATCGCAGCCGCTCGTACCTCGCCAGCATTTCCTGTTTGCCGCGGACCCGCTTGAGCAACCGCTCGGTATAGTTCAGCCACTCCGGCTCGAACGAACCCCAGAGCATCGGCACGCGCCCGAGGTGCATGACGATGGCCCTGGCCTGACACTGGCCGGCGAACTCGATCGTCTTGAGGGTCTGTTTGATCGCCCGTTCCCGCTCCGCTTCGTCGGTGGACGAAAGCAGATAGATGTTCGGAGCGGCGTGCATGACGCCGAGGGGCAGCGGGCAGAAGTTGTGGAGGCTGGTGATCTTGATTTCGTTTTCCTTGAGTGCCGCCTGGATGCCTTCGACGAGGCTGAGTTTGATGCCGTGGCTCAGTTCCGCGTACTCGAACCCCATGCGGCGAATCTCGTCCAGCATCGCGCGCCCATCCGCGTAGCGGGAGGAATTCCAACACGTTGAGAATGCGTAGTCCACAGTTCGACGAAATGTCCGAGAACCGCGTGCGCGTTGCGCATGTGGCGCTACGCGCTCCAGCCATCGCTGCACGGCGCCCTGCGACAGCATTCAGGGGTTAGAAGCACGGCAGATGCCCCTAACCCCTGGAATTCCACGAATCCGCCCGGCGGATCAAGCGGGTGTCACGACCCGGCAGCGGCCGCGTGCAGCGACATGCCGTAGCGTGCGCCCTTCGATTTGCGACGGCGTTTCTCGCTCGGCTTCTCGTAGTGACGGTGATTGCGGATTTCCCGCAGCGTGCCCTCGCGATCCAGCTTCTTCTTCAGCCGCCGCAACGCGCGCTCCACCGACTCGCCTTTCTTCAATCTGACTTCCGACATCCGTTTTTTCGACACCCCTCTCCGTGACCTTTGCCAACAGGAATTGAGCACTCGTGATGAAAATCGACCCACGCGAACCGCTTCGACACCCGGCCTCAGGTCGCGCCGAATATAGGCGGGCGGCGCCGGAGCGTCAACAGGGATTTCCGCGCCTTTCCCGGGGATAAGCGGCTCCGCAATCGTCCTCGTCCTCGATTTCCGCAGATTTCGAGGCCGAGGCATTCAGGCCGACTTTGCAGCGCCGCTGTCCCGGGGACTTTGTGTTGCTTGCACGTAGGAACTTCGCCTACCACTCGAAAATCCCGAACAACTCCGGGTTGTGGTAGTTGCGCGAGCCGTCCCACACCAGGAACCAGTTTTGCAGGTGATGATCGTATCCCTCGCGCTGGCCGCGGAAGTTACGGCAGAAATTCACGGCCCAACGCGAACCCTTGGCCGGCACACCGCCAACGCGATCGAAGGGAATCAGGACCTCGCAGGTCCAGCGGCCCGCCTGCTTGTTGACGACCGTCTTTAGTTCCTGTTGGGCGTCCCATGCCGGACCGAAAGTGTAGTTCGAGCCGCTGTCGTGGTTCTGCACCACGCTCGTCCACCAGTTGCCGCGCGCGTTGACGATCATCTGGTAGTAATCGCGGCGGTTGCAATCGGTATCGAGGTAAATCTCGATCCCGTCGTCCTGGCAGAGCGTCGGCGTGCCGTTGCCGTGGTTGAGGACCAGTTGATCCACGTTCGGGTCCGTGCAGACAAACGACACGTAAAGGAAGTGCAGCCCGCTTTTCTCCGTCTTGCCAACGTAACAATACGTGGGCGGCTCCCCGTACGGCGGCGTGCCGGGGCCGTGCAGCCGAAACCGTCCGCTCTTCCAACTGATCGCCACCTCCGCCTCCGAGACCTCGCCATCGAGCACGAAACCCTCGGTCGGTTTCGGCGTAGCGGCCGATTGTTTCACCTCCAACTCCGTGAGGTTGCCGGGCAGACGCGCTACGGGGATTTGCGCGCCGCGATATTTCTCGAACCGCAACGGGCTGGGCTTGTAGCGCTCCAACGCGGCGAGCTGCTCCGCGCGATTGGATTCCAGCTTTGCTGGCGATGGCTTCGCGACCGTGCGCGTGACCGGCACCGTCCACTGGTTGATCGGCGTGGCGGTGGCGGAGGAACTCGCGAGCTTGATCTCGACATCGCCCAGTTCCCTGCGAAACACCGGATCGCTGGCTTCCTTGACGCTGAGCCGACGCACGGTGGCGCTGGCTTCGAGCTTCGCGACGCGGCTCTCGATTTTCGGTTGGCCATTTTCGTTCCGCGGGACTTGCAACGCCGGCAAGCCCGGCGTGGCTGTTGCCGCCACCGGCTCCAGGCGCGGCGCGGGCGGTTTCGCGGCGGGTACGGCAGCGGCAGCTTCGACTGGCTGGAGATCGAGATCTTTCACCGGCTGCACGTGGTTTTCAATGATGTCGCTGCGGGCGATTTGTTCCTCGGGTTGCGGGATGGATTTGCGCTGGACCTGGTCGAGCGAACGCACGGCGTTCGGATCGGGAACGCTCGAGCGATCGGTCAACATCACGACCTCCATCGGCAGTTGGACTTGCTCGAACTTTCGCTGCCGCGGGGCGAGTGCCCAGAGAAGCAGCACCACCGTGACCGCCGACGCCGTCGCGATCACGGCCTTCCGCATTCGCCGGCGATTGAACCAGCTCGGACAACTCTCCCAAAACCCGCTCGGCACGTTGCCGGCGCGGATCAGGCGCTCGCAAAGGTCGTCAATGCGCGTGTTGGCGCGGTGATCGCGCGCTTCGTGATCGGCCGCGGCGGTGAACTGGAGTTGATGACATCCCAGCGAGATGGTGTCGCCGAACTCGACGTGGCCGCGCCGCACGATGTCGCCGTTGACGTACGTGCGCGCCCGCGGGAACGTTTCCAGGATCCAATACGTGTCGCACGGTTCCTCGGGATCGACGTGTTCGCGCTCGCGCCTCAGCCGAAACGCCCGGCGCGGCACCAGCGGGTCGGCGACGACCAGATCGCAATCGATCGCCGAGCCGACGATGATCTCGTCCTTGTCGGAGATCAATTGGCAGGCTTCGACGCCGGCCACCTTGCCGACGAGATGGAACTTGCCGTCGGAGCGTGCGATTGGAGTTGAGGTCTGCACTCAGGACAATAGTTTTGGAATGTGGGAGACCGGGCGACCGACGATGCTAAACAAGCCGCGGAATGGTCGCCCGTCGGAGACGGCCTCCCACATTGTTTGTGTGCGCAAACGCACCGGCTTCATTTCCCTCGCCTCGTCTGTTCCAGCGTCAGCAGCGAGAACTTCGGGAACCCCGCGTCACGCACCACGTCCATCACCGCGATCACGTCCTGGTACGGCACGCTCTTCTCGATGCGCACGTTGACGACGGGTTTCTCGCTGTCGTCGTCCGAGGCCCGCATGGTTTCGCCGAGCTCTTTGAGACTCTCGACCGACTGGGTGTTGAACGTGATGTGCGGTTTGCTGTCGCGAAGCTGGTAGGTCACCTCGATCACTTCCTTCTCCGCAGCCTTGACGCTGCTGCTCGATTCCGGCAGATCGAGTTCCACCTGGTTCGGCCGCATCCACGTTCCCGCCAGCATCAGAAACAGGATGAGCTGCATGACGACGTCGATCAACGGCGTCAGGTTGCCCGAGCTACCCGGCGGGATCTCGTGGCGCTTGTAACGAAGCTTAGACATTGACCGGCTCCTCCGTTCCCTTCTTCTTTTTGTCGAGCCACTCGCGGATTTCGAGGAGGTAGAGATCCATTGCGTGGAGGATCTTGTTCGTCTGCTTGCGGACGTAGTCGTGCGCAACGGTGGTCGGGATCGCGACGACGAGCCCCGCCACGGTCGTGATCAACGCGATGTAAATGCCGCCGGCCAGCAGCTTCGGATCGGTCGAACCCGTTTCCTCGATCTTCATGAACGCCACGATCATGCCCTGCACGGTGCCGAGGATGCCGAGCAACGGCGCGATCGCGGAGATGGTCACCAGCCAATCACGCGATTTTTCCATCTGCGCCATCTCGCTGTGGATGATCTTCTCGGTTGCGGCGTCGATGTCCGTCTCGCCGCCCTGCACGCGGCGCAGCCCTTCTTCGAGCACGCGCCCGACGACGCCCCTGGTCTTGGCGGCGAGCACGACCGCGCGATCCAGTTCGTCCTCCTTGAGCGCCGTCTGCAACTCGAAATGCAGCCGGTCGCCCTGGATGCGGTTCTCGCGCAGGAACAGCAGCCGCTCGATGATCAGCGCAATGCCGACCAGCGCGCAGACCGCGATCGGGATCATGAAGAACCCGCCTTTGACGCACATATCAAACAAGAACGTGAAGAATGACATGGTTAACTCCTTTGCTCAGTTCGTTGCCTTGCTCAGTTCATCCACCCGCCGTTTCGCCAACTCGCCCCAGCGGGCTGACGCGGGGGAACTGGCGGACGACTTGATGACTTCGTTGAATTTCGCGAGCGCCGTTTGCTTGTCGCCGAGCGCCGCGTAACACTCCGCCGCACCGCACGCCGCGGCATCGGGCCACTCGTTGTACGGGTAGGCGGAGAGAATCGTTTCGTACGAGGCGAGCGCGTCGGCGGTGTTGCCGGCAAGCCGCTCGGACTCGCCCTTGTAGAAATAAATGATCGCCGGCGCCAGGGTCGCGCCCGGTGATTTCGGATCGAGCTGTTTCTCGTTGGCGGCGAAATCGGCGGCGAGTTTGGCGGTGAGCTTCTGCATGTCCGCAGATTTGCTCTCCGCCGAAAGACCCTGAAGCAGCAATGCTCCCAGCGCGTAATAGCGCGGCTGCGCTGGGCCGTAGGCGTTCATCGCAGCCTCGACTTTGCTGCGTGCGGCGGCGTTTAGCTTCCCGGCTGTCGCCATCTTGCGCAACGGCACCAACGCCGACTCGAACATCGTGTCGCTGGTCTGTGCCGACAACGACTCGGCCCAGAACGACGCGCCCATGTCGTCAGTGCCGGACTGCATGCGGGCGTTGGCGAGATTGGCGTCCACGACTTTCGCGTATTCGGCGGGCAGCTTGTCTTTCGCCTTCTGCGCGATCGCGTACCACTTGGCAGCGTCGGGCAGCTTGCCATCGCGCTCTTTCGCCACCGCGCATTCGTACGCGTACGCGGGCGCGTCGCGGAATCGGCGATGCAATTCCTCGTAGAGCGATCCCGCCGCCGCGAACTGGTTCGCGGCAAAGCGGGCGCGGGCGAACGCCTCCGTGCTCTCCCGGCTCAGCTTCTCGGTCCCGCCCAGCAGCTTCGCTTCGGCTTCAAACTGTTCGATCGCCCCGGCGTAGTTCTTGGCGGCAAACAAGACGCGTCCCAGCCGGTCGCGCACGTCCGCTTCGGCAACGCCGCCCGCGGTCAGCGCTTTCTTCCACGATTCCGCGGCGTTCGCGTAGTCGTTCTTCATCGCGTACATCTGGCCGAGCAACAGGTACGCAGGCCCGGTCGGCGCGGCCTGAATCAATTGCGTGAGCACCTGGATCGCCTCGTCGGGTTTGTTGAGTTTCTCCGCTGCGACGGCGCGGTTGAACAACACCTTCTGGAATGTTTCCTTGCCCAGCGCTGTTTCCGCGCCCGACGCAGCGCGGATGACGTCGAGATGCGGCGCGGCCTTGTCGAATTCCTGTTTCTCCAGCGCGACGTTGGCGAGTTCGAGCCGGGCACGAGTCGCTTCGGGCGTGTTCGGCTTGCGAGCAACAAAATCCGCGAGCAGCTTCAACCCTTCGTCCTGCCGCTTCAATTTTCGGAGCGAGGCGAAATAGATCAACGTTGCCGGACCGTCCTCCGCGCCAGCCTGGAAGCTCGGGTAGTCGTCCTTCATCGTCTGTACGATCGCGGCGTCGTCTCCTTCCTCCGACAACGCGAACAGTCGCATGTAGAGTAAACGGGAGAGTTGATCCTTCGGCAACGAGTCGCGCGACTTGGTGATGGTCGCGATCATCTCTTTGCGGCTCCCCGCGCCGATGCTCTGGCGCAGTTTGACCAGCGCGATTTGTTTGAGTAACGGCTCGCGTTCGGCCTCGGGCAGGCTGGCGGCGAGTTTCTCCGCCTTAGCGAGATGCGGTTCGGCTTCCTTTGCTTTTCCGCTTTCCAACAGGCAATCCGCGAGCGTGAGGTACGCGCTCGGTGGAGCGGGCGGATCCTTCAGGGTTTGGACGGCGACCGTCAGCGGTTCGACAGCCTCCTTGAGCTTACCGGCCTTGATCAATGCCAGCCCGCGCGTGAACGACGCTCGCGGATATTGCGGACTCGCTGCAGCGATCTTGCCCGCCTGGCCGCTGGCTTCGTCGTGCCGGCCGAGGGCAAGCAACGATTCTGCACGAGCCAACGCAACCAGGTCGGCATCGAGGCCCGGGACGCCGTTGGCCGAGAGATCAACCAACTGCTGATGCATTTGCGAGCGCGCGTACAGATCGAACAACCGTCCGGCCACCGCGTTCTTGTCCGCGCCGAGCGCGATCGCGGCATCGTACGCCTCGCGCGCGGCCTTGGCGTCGTCCTTGGTGTAGAGCGACTCGGCGTGCATCAGCGCGAGGTTTTTCTTGTCTGCCGGCGACAGGCTGTTCTTGTCGATCGCGGCCTGCCCCTTGATCACGGCGTCGAACTTGCCCGCCGCGTAATCGATGTGGATCATCGCCAGCCGTGCGGCGCGACTCTCGGGCGCCTGAGGATATTTCGCCACCAACTGGTCGTACGCAGCCCGGGCCTCCGCCGTCTTCTCGCCCTTCTCGTAGGCGAGGCCTTTTGCGGCGAGATACTTGGCGCGCATCGCGTCGGGTAGTTCGAGTTTCTCGCGTTCCTCGATCTTCTTGATGGCCGCCTGCCACTGGCCGGCGTTGTAGAGCGTGACGACGACGTTGTATTGCGCCTCCTCGGGGTCGGCGGCGAAGGCGAGGATAGGAAAGCAGACGCAGAACAACAGGATGGCAATCTGTAGCGGCGGTCTATGATCGCCGAAATTGGGGCATCGGCGACCGAGCCGGCGGTCATAGACCGCCGCTACAGCAGCTAAAATAGATGGGCCTGCTCCTTGGGCCTTCATTGCTTCTCCCCCGACAACTCGATGCCTGGCTCGTTCTCGCGGAGCACTGCGCTCTGGTTCGCGCGAACCAGGGCTTCCTCCTTGAGTCGCCGCACGCGGACGATGCCCTCGAATACCGTCACGCGCACCGCGCGGACAAGATCGTTGCGCTGCTGGACAGCTTGACCGGCCACCGATTGATAGACGGTGACCTCTTCCTTCTGACACGTGACGCTGAATCGCGTGCCAACGACCACGATTTCTCCGAGCGGGGTTTTGACCGTGAACCGCTTGCCGGCTTCCTGCTTGGCGACGGATGCAACGACTTCGCCTTCGTTGAGCGAAACCATGGCGCTGCCGTTAAACGATTCGCGGAAGCTGACCTTCGTTTCCTTGGCGAGTTCGACACTCGATCCATCGGCGAAATTGGCGCTGGTCGGGGTGGTCGCGGTGACGATGACCCTGTCCGGTATGGGCGCGCCAGCGGCCAGAGTATTCCCGTTTGCGAGCGTGACCGTTCCTTCCCGTACATGCGCGGACGTGGTCCGTCCGAAATGATTGAAAAGCCATACAGTCCCCAGAAGGATCGCAACGGACGCAGCGATCTTCAGCGCCACTTTCCAGCGTGAAGGAGATGGGACCGTGTTCGGCGGGGCAGCTTCGCGTGCCTGGCCGATCTCGACGAAGCGATTCACGGCGCTGGCCGAGGGCGTGGAAATTCCTTCAAGAATTGCCTGGAACGCTTCCAAACACAGCGAACATCGAGAGAGATGCGCGGGCATTTCCCAAGCCTCGCCTTGTGCGCGGCGGGCGTCGGCCAAGCTGGAAAGCTCGTCCAATTCGAAGTGGCGCTCCTCCACTGGAATTGCCGCCGCCAACGCGCCCGGCAGCAGCTTTTCCAGCCGATTCTCGCCATTTTCCTGTGGGTTCGGGTCCACTGTTTAGAGTGTTCACCCGTAATAGCGGCGGAAGGCGAAGTTTCGTACAAGGAATCTTCCGTATGGCGGGCAAGAATGCCCGCCCTCCTTTAGTAACCGGCCTTCTTGTCCACCAGACCCAGCAGCGGGCTACCATCACCGAAACGGCGCAGGTTCTCGCAGAACATCTCGATGCAGCGGCCGTATTGTTCGCGCGAAACAATTCGATGAAACGAGATGAACAGGTTCTCCACGTCCCACAGCGGCGAGTCCTTGGGCGGAACGATCTGCAAACTGGCACCGGCAATCTTCCTCGCTTTCAATGCGCGGGTCAGAGCATCGATATCGTAGATCGCCGGGCGTCCCGAGACGTCGATCAGATACGAGCCGGGCTTCATCCGCGCCAACTCCTTCTTGCCGATCAACGCTTCAGTCCCTTCCGTGAGCGGTACCGCCACGACCACGTAATCGCTCTCGGCCAACAGCTTGGGAAGGTCCTTCGGAGCCAGCCAGCGATCCACCGTGATTTCTGTCCGGGGAGGACGACGCGACATGCCGATCACGGTCATTCCGAAACACTGACACCGTTTCGCAATCTCGCCTCCCATGTTGCCGAGTCCGATGATGCCAACGGTCTTGCCGTAGAGCTCGGTTGGGTCCGCTTCCCGGAACGAGCGGCTCGCCCGCTGGCGGATGTCGTATTCGAGCCGCCGCGAAAATGCCAGCATCACGCCGAGCGCGTACTCGGCAGCCGGGATGTCGAACGTGCCCTTGAGACACGTCAGCGGAACCGGGCTGGCGACGAACTCACGGAAGAGCACGCTGTTCACTCCTCCCGAGAACGCGTGAACCCAGCGCAGTTTCTTCGCGGCGCGGAGCATCTTGGCATCCCAATGTCCGACACAAGCGATCTCCACATCGCGGATGAGTTTGACGATCTGCGCCGGGTCATCGGAAACGACGACCTCCAAGTCGGCGATCGCGCGGCGAATCTGATCGAGGCCGCGCGGTGGTTTCCATGTGAAGAGCAGTTTCATGGTCGGCGTTTCGCGGGATAGAATTTGTCGAGCTTCTTGAGCGCGCTGGGAACGAATCCGCCCACCCCAAGGCCGGGACCTCGCGGCAACTGAAGATAACCATCCTTCAACATGGGGGGCTTCCCCACGATCTCGAAGTTAAGTAGCCACACTTCGTCATAAGTGCGCTTGCTCCAGCCGAGCGACTCCATGCACGGGTACTCGATCATGTCGCCGGTCTTGATCGTGGCTAGAATATGAATGTGAGCCGCCACGCACATGGCGGTCCACGGGCCGTGTGGGACACAGAGAATGCCGGCTCGCTCCGCTTTCTTCGCGACTCGATGGAACTGCGTGATGCCCATCTGCTGCGCGTCGGGCTGAACAATGTCGAGGGCGTGACAGTCGATGAACGGATCGAACTGATATTCAGTGGTCAGGCTTTCGCCCGAGGCGATCTTAACCTTGGCGGTTTTCGACAGCCTCATGAACCCGTTGAAGTCGTGTGGCGCGAGCGGCTCTTCGAGAAAGTACACGCCATACTCTTCCAACATGCGAGTCGCACGGGCCGCCGCTTTTGCATTCCAGCCGCCCGTCCAGTAGGCGGGACAGCCGAAATCAATCATGAGCCGCGTCTTCGGTCCCAATGTGTCCCGCATGGCGGCGAGATTCTCCTCATCCTCACGGGCAAAGCAGTTTCCCCAGCCAAACTTGATCGCTCTGAAACCTTGCTTCAGACACCACCGGCATTCCCGTACCAAATCCTTCGTCGTCTTCTTGATCCACCTGCCATCACGGCCCACCGTGAACAACGTCGCGCTCGCGTAGGCCATCACTTGCTTCTGCACCGCGCCACCGAGCAATTGATAGATCGGTTTGCCTGCGGCCTTGCCCGCCAGATCCCAGAGAGCCATGTCGAGCGCGGCCATGGCATTGACAGCCAATCCTCCCTCCGATCCCCTGCCCCGCCGCGCCTGCCATTGCTCGAACATCTTCCGCCAGAGCCGGGCAGGATCGCGCGGGTCTTCGCCGATAAGCAGGCCGCGCAATGAAATGGCACCGTGCTCGATGATGGGTTTTACGATCGCGAGTGGAGCGTCGGTCGAACCGATGCCGGTCAAGCCGCCGTCGGTCGTGATTTCCACAAATGTGACATAGCCGTGGCGCGGGCCGAAGGCTCTTAAATCGGTGAGCTTCATTGCATTCGCTTGTTTGTAGTAGAGCGCGGCAGAGCGGACTTGGATCCGTAGCCGCGAGCGTCAGCGAGTAGCTGCCGCTCGCTCACGCTCTCAGCTGCATTGACCACGCCGAAGCGTTCTACTGCACACTCAGACATTCCAGCCCGGATGGTAGCGGTCCACGGCGAGGCCATCGAACGTCTTGAGCTCGTGATAGACCGGCCCCGCCTCGATGTACTGACGCAACCGGGCGCGTCCTTCCTTCGATCCCAGGTTGTAGGCGAATCGGCGGAATGCCGGTTGCGCGACATAACCATCCAGATCCCAAAACGAAAAGCCGTCCACGCCCAGCCCGAGCCATTCCTCGGCGCGGTCGAGCATCGCTTTCGGCGTCTCGAAAATGCCGGCAGGTTCGTAGGTCATGCGATTGAGGATCGGGCACAGTTTCGTGTCGCTGCCGCGCAACTCCGTAACCCATTCTTTGACCTCGATGAGCGTCGGCTTCGCCGTCATGCCGTAGGGATACGGACAAATCACATCCACGAGGTTCTCGCGTGCCCACACGTCGCAATCCATGCCGAAATGGCGGTTGATGCCGGGCGTGGCGAGGGTCAACGCCACGATTTTCGTTTCTCGCGCGCCGCCCGCTTCGGTGACCGTGCGCCGGATGTCGCGCAGGAAGCCCGTGACGAAATCGGCGCGCACCTGCCGCAACGTGGGGTGATCCGCGGAAACGGATTTCATCTCCCTGCCGGTTTTCCGCTTGAATGCATCGGCTACCGGTTGTTCAAACAGAATCAGCGGCCAACCGCGATTGAAAACCAGGCACACGCCGTCCGCGCCGAACTCGATGTTCTCGCGGAAGTGTTCGAGGAAGTACTGGCGCACCTCGGGATACGCGATGGTGTCATCGGGCGAATCAAAACCGGCCACTTGCGGGCGGTTCAAAACCGGCCACCTGAGGTGGGCTTGTTCATACCATAGGGTTCGGTTTTCTCAAGCGTTTCGTTTCTCGCCTTGACCGCT
>Ga0187892_10009214_pt1 | contig 13079 bp, 11 predicted proteins | sample MA1701073metaG_FD_139345 | JGI IMG/M metagenome (GOLD analysis project Ga0187892, IMG submission 139345) | Bio-ooze microbial communities from a basaltic lava cave in the Kipuka Kanohina Cave System on the Island of Hawaii, USA - MA170107-3 metaG ...
ATCATCGCCGGCCGCGACCCACGCGATTCCACATCCGTCCCGGAGCCGGTGCCCGACTATGCGGCGGCGCTGGCTGGCGGGATCAAGGGGCTGCGACTCGGCGTGCCCCGCGAGTACTTCGCCGAAGGCACCGACCCCGACATCGACCGTGCGGTGCGGGAGGCAATTCGAGTACTTCGGGAGTTGGGCGCGACGACCGAGGAGATCTCGCTGCCCAACACCGACTATGGGATTGCCGTCTATTACATCCTGGCGCCGGCCGAGGCCTCGTCGAACCTGGCCCGCTACGACGGGGTGAAGTATGGCCTTCGAGCTCCCGAAGCCAAAGACTATGTCGAAATGTCCGGCCTCACGCGGGCGGCCGGCTTCGGCGCCGAAGTCAAGCGGCGCATCATGCTCGGCACCTACGCGCTGTCAGCCGGCTACTACGAGGCCTACTACGGGCGGGCCCAGAAGGTCCGCACACTCGTCCGCCGGGACTTCGAGCAGGCGTTCGCCCGGGTGGACCTGATCGTTGCGCCCACCACGCCTAACCTGCCGTTCAAGCACGGCGACAAGCAAGACCCGCTCGCGATGTATCTGAACGACGTCTTCACTGTCGCGGCCGATCTGGCCGGCGTCCCGGCGATCTCGGTTCGCTGCGGCTTCAGCGCGACCGGGCTGCCCATCGGGCTGCAGCTCATCGGACGGCCTTTCGACGAGGCGCGGGTGCTGCGCGCGGCCTACGCCTATGAGCAAGCCACGCCCTGGCTCGAGCGGCGGCCGGAGCTCGCATGAGTCACGCGGGCGAAGTACTGGTTCCTGACAGGTTTCCCCGGCTGCTGGATCTCCTGGGAACCGAGGTCGTTCGCCGGCGCCGTGGGGAATTCGATCGCCTCGGAGTTGCTCCCCTCTGGCAGGTCGAGCGTGACCTCGCCCTTTTGAGTCGTTATACCCCCACCGCCACGATAGTCCGCGCTTATCGTGATCTCTTACGGAATCCTGGTTGCTTTGTCGACGCGTTGTACGAGATCCACGTTGCGGCCATGCTGGCGCCGTTCGTAGACACGCTCGAACTTGCGCCGAAGGTCGAACGAGGGCGCTGTGACTTGAGCTGTGTGATTTGGAACGAGACGGTGTTCGTTGAAGTGACGACATGGATCGATAAATTCCCGCCCGCAGACGGCAAATTGCACGCCAGGGCCACTGTTGAAAGCTCCTTCGACCCGACCAGCAAGGGTAATGATCCCGACGTTCGAAGCATTCCCGCATCGAAGCAGCTCCGTGACCGCGTCGTCGAGGAAGTTCGACAGCTGCCCCGCGACGCGATCACGGCCGTCGTCGTGGGGGCTCCGCAATCATGGTCAGCGGACGTTGCCGCCGCCCTCCTGGGAGACGAGTACATAGTCGCAACGAAGGAGAGCATGTGGCAAGAAAGGGCGCCGAACGGCCTCTTCGCCGTACCTGACGACGTCGGGGGGATCTCGCGCCTCAGCGGGGTCGTTTGGCTAAAACTGCGTCCGAGCTTTGCAGACGTTCAGACCCAGAGCCGTCTGTTCGTGAATTCCCGGTCGGCGCGACCGCTGACCGCGGAGATTGAGGAGCGGTTCACGCAGGTGTTCGACCGGGGGGTTGTGCTACGGCGCGAACTGAAGCGGATCACCCGGATCCTTGTCGACGAGTACCGAGCCGAGCGGATTATTCTCTTTGGGTCGCTCGCCGAGGAAATGTCCGATGGCCTCGATCGTGTCCATCAGTGGAGCGATATTGACCTTGCGGTGATCAAAGCGACGCCCCACCGCTTTACCGATCGGATCGGTGACGTCCTTCGTCTGATTGAGCCACTGGTAGGCTTGAACGTGTTCGTCTATACCCCCGAGGAATTTGAGCGTGCTGAGCGGGGGAACGGCTTCTTCATCCGGGATGAAGTCGTAAGGCGAGGCCTGGTCCTCTTTCCGTGACAAGTGGGGAGGCGCAGCGGTGGCTTCAGTTCGCGGATGAGGATCTGGTCATGGCCGAGCTTGCCGTGTCTCGGTCGATCTGTCGACAGGCCTGCTTTCACGCTCAGCAGGCTGTGGAGAAGGCCTTGAAGGCGTTTCTCGTCGCGAGGGTGGGGACCCATCCGAAGAGCCATTCCCTGGAACAACTACTGCTCTTCGATCGGAGCGACGAGCTAAGGACGTGGAGGGCGCAGTGCAGGCGGCTTGATCAATACTATCTCCCGACGCGTTACGCAGATGCCGTGCCGGAATCGTCCGGGGCAGAGCCCGGGCCTGATGAGGCAGCGCAGGCAATTCAGGATGCGAAAGCGATCGTCACCGACATTCGGCGGCGCCTTCGAGCTGGGGGATGAGCGTAGCGGCGACGAGGACCGATTACGAAGTGGTCATCGGGCTCGAAGTCCACGCGCAGTTGCTCACCCGATCGAAGATGTTCTGCGGCTGTCCGACCACGTTCGGCGCGCCGCCCAACAGCCAGACGTGTCCGGTGTGTCAGGGCATGCCCGGCGTGCTGCCGGTGATCAACCGCCGCGCGGTGGAGTTCGGCACCCGGACCGCGCTCGCCCTGAACGCCCGCATCAACGCGGCCTGCCGCTTTGCCCGCAAGCACTACTACTACCCGGACATGCCCAAGAACTTCCAGATCAGCCAGTACGAGGAGCCGCTGGCCGAGGACGGCTGGCTGGAGATCGACCTCGCCGACGGCTCGACCAAGCGGGTGGCAATCCAACGCCTGCACCTGGAAGAGGACGTGGGCAAGCTCGTGCACGAGGGCACCCTGGAGACCGCCGCCACGAGCCTGGTCGATTTCAACCGGTCCGGGGTGCCTCTCATGGAGACGGTGACGAAGCCCGACTTGCGCTCGCCCGAGGAGGCCGCCGCCTGCCTGCGCGCCTTCCGCGCCGTTCTCGTCTACCTCGGCGTGTGCGACGGCAACATGGAGCAGGGCTCGCTGCGCTGCGACGCCAACATCTCCCTGCGCCCCGCGGGCGCCCAGCAGCTCGGGACGAAGGTCGAGATCAAGAACTTGAACTCGTTCCGCAACGTCCAGTACGCGCTGGGGTTCGAGGTCGAGCGCCAGGGCCGCGCGCTCGCGGCGGGCGAGCGCATCGTGCAGGAGACGCGCCTGTGGGAGGCCGATCAGGGCTACACCCGCTCGATGCGCTCCAAGGAATACGCGCAGGACTACCGGTACTTCCCGGAGCCCGACCTGACGCCCCTCCGGCTCGATCCGGCCTGGATCGACGGGATCCGGGCTTCCCTTCTCGAGCTACCCCGGACGCGCCGGCAGCGCTTCGTCGCCCAGTACGGCCTGACGCCCTACGACGCCGGCGTGCTCACGCAGAGCCGCGCGCTCGCCGAATACTTCGAGACAGCGGTGGCGGCAGTGCGACCGGCGCCGTCGGGCCCGGCGCCGATCTCTGACGCCTCCCGCGCTCGAGCCAAGACGGTGGCCAACTGGATCATGTCGGAGCTGCTCCGCGAGCTGCCCGGCGACGACGACCAGGCGATCGCCGCCTCGCCCATCCCTCCAGCGCGCCTGGCCGGCCTCCTGGGCCTCATCGAGGACGGCACCATCAGCGGCAAGATCGCCAAGGACGTCTTCGAGAGAATGTTTCGCTCCGGGGAGGATGCGGAGACCATCGTGCGGCGCGAGGGGCTCACCCAGGTCGCCGACACCGGTGAACTCGGCGCGATCATCGACCGGGTCATCGCCCAGAACCCGAAGCCGCTTCAAGATTGGAAGAAGGGTAAGAAAGAGGCGGCCAAGGCCTATGTCGGCTCCGTCATGAAGGCCACCCAGGGCAAAGCTAATCCCGAGCTGGTGAACCGGCTCCTCGAGGAGAAGCTCGCGAAACTCTGAGCGGGCGGCCATAGCGGCTATAATCGAAGCGCCCGCGATGATCGAGTTCCACCGGGTCTCCAAGGTCTACGACGTCGGGCCCGTGCGCGTTCCCGCCCTCACCGACGTGTCCTTCCGCGTGAGCAAAGGGGAGTTCGTCGTCCTCACCGGTCCCACTGGAGCCGGCAAGACCACGCTGCTCCGACTCCTCTACCGTGACGAGCGGCCGACGGAGGGTGAGATCGAGGTGCTCGGTCAGCCGCTCACCGCGTTGAGCCGATCCGGAGTTCAGAGGCTGCGCCGGTCCGTCGGCGTCGTCTTCGAGGACGCCAAGCTGCTGCCCGGCCGCACCGTCTACGAGAACATCGCCTTCGTGTTGCGGGTGACCGGCACGCCGCGCCGGAAGATCACCGCGCGCGCCTTCGAGGCGCTCCGCGCGGTGGGGCTGTCAGCCCGGGCCCAGGCCTATCCGACCCAGCTGAGCCGGGGCGAGGCCCAACGGGCCGCCCTGGCCCGCGCCGTGGTGAGGAAGCAGCCCCTGCTCATCGCCGACGAGCCGACCGGCACTCTCGACGACGCCATGGCCGCCGAGGTGCTGGGGATCATCAAGGACATCTGGGCCGGGGGCACCACGGTTGTGTTGGCCACGCACCAGTCGCGGCTCGCCGCCAGCCTCCGGCGGCGCACACTCGTACTGGAGGCGGGCCGTCTCGTCAAGGACGAGGGGTAGGTGCTCGGGTTCGTCTTCGGCGAAGCGATGCGGGATTTGCGCCGGGCCGGGCGGGTGGCCGTGAGCGCCGTCGTGCTGATCTCGCTCTCGCTGGTGGCGGCCGGGGCGTTCTGGCTACTGTCGACGAACCTCGGTCGTGCCGCTGCCGACTGGCGTGAGCGCGTGCGCATCATCGTGTATCTCAAGCGGGAGCCACCGGAACACGAGGTCTCCGCGCTGGTCGCACGCGTTCGGGAGCTGCCGGAGGTGGCCGACGCGCGATACGTGGGCAAGGCCGAAGCCCTCACCGCGCTCAAGCGAGTACTCGGCAAAGACGCCGCGGTCGCCGAGCAGCTGCCGTCGAACCCGCTGCCGGCGTCGATCCAGGTCACGCCCACGGCCGCTGCGGCCACCCCTGACGGGGCGCGTGGCCTGATCGAGCGGCTGGAGGGGTTGCCCGAAGCCGAGCAGGTGGAGGGCGGCGTGGAGTGGATCGAGCGCCTGGCGCACTGGCGCCGGCTGCTGGAGAGCATCGGCCTGGGCGTGGGCGCCGTGCTGGCCCTGGCCGCCATCCTGACCGTGACGACGTCGACGACCCTCGTGCTCCATGTGCGCCGCCACGAGACGGAGATCATGCGCCTGGTGGGGGCGTCGGAGGCCGCCATCCGGCTCCCGCTCCTCCTCCAGGGGCTCATTCAGGGGTTGCTGGGCGCGTGGTTCGCCCTTCTCGCGCTCTGGCTCGGCCACCACCTCGCGGCGCCATACCTCGAGCCACTGATGAGTCTGACCATCGGGCTACCGCGCCTGGAGTTTTTTCCTCCGATCGGAATGCTCACCCTGCTCGGGGCCGGCGCCGGGTTGGGCGCCATCGGGGGCTGGCTCGCCCGGGGCCGGAGGGGGGCGGTGTGACCCCGCTAAACCCCAGAAGGCGTAGGGGGTCCGTCCTGCTCGTGCTTCTGTTGGTGCTCGCGCCGACGGCGAGCGCCCAGCAGCCCCGCAAGGAGGATCCGCTGCAGGCCGAGCAACGCCGGCTTCAAGAGACCCAGCGCCAGCTCAAGCAGGAGCGCGAGGCGGCGGCCGAAGCCCGGCGGCGGGAGACCTCCATCCTGGCCGAGCTGGAGCAGGTGGAGCAGCGTCTCGCCGACGAGCAAAAGGAGGTGGTCAGGCTCGACGCCAGGATCCGCCGGGTGCAGGCCGAGATCGGCGCGTTGCGGGGCGACATCGACCGCCTCCAGGGCCGCCGCTCGGGTCAGGAGCAGGCCCTGGCCCAGCGGCTGCGCGTGATGTACCGGATCCACGCCCAGGGGGCGGCCCTGCCGCTCGTCCTGAGCGGCGAGGATCCCGTCGAGCGGATGACCGTCCTTCGCGCGCTCGCGAACCTCGCTGCCCTGGACGCCCGTGTTATTCAAGAGTATCGTGTAACTTCTGACAGGCTTGCGGATCGCAAAGAGAGAGAGGAAGCTCGTCAGGCTGAGCTGGCCAACCTTCGGGTCCAGGCCAAAGCCGAGCAGGCTGAGGTTGATCGGGAGGCGGCCAGGCGCCGAGTTCTGCTGGCCAAGGTCCGCGACGAGCGCGCCTATCACGAGCGCATGGTGGGCGAGCTCAGCGAGGCGGCGCGGCGCCTCGAGGCCTTCATCAAGGAGCTCGCGGCCAAGCAGCGTCGGATCGCCAAGGCACCGCCGCCGGCGCCGCGGGAGCTTCCTCGGAGCGGGTTCGGCGCGCTACGTGGGCGGCTGCCCTGGCCGACCGAGGGGCGCATCATCAGCGCGTTCGGTCCGCAAGTGCACCCGCGGTTCGGGACGCGGACGTTCCGGAACGGCGTAGATATCGAGGCCGGGGAAGGCACGGCAGTTGCCGCGGTCTTCGCCGGCCACGTGGTATATACAGGCTGGTTCAAGGGGTATGGGAATCTGATCATTCTGGACCACGGCAACGACTACTACACGCTCTACGCCCACGTCGCCGACATCCACGAGAAGGAGGGGGAAGACGTGCGGCAGGCGCAAAGGATCGGGACGGTGGGTGACACGGGGTCACTCGCCGGAACGCGTCTGTATTTCGAGGTACGCTACCAGGGGCGGCCGCTCGACCCAGCCGAGTGGCTGCGCCAACGAGGCTGAGGGGGACTCCATGAAGAAGGCGTTCGTGATCGGGTCACTGCTCGTCGTGTTGACGCTGTTGATCGGCGGTTCCGTGGCGAGCAAGAGTACGGAGAGCGGGGCGACCTACGAGCAGCTGCGGCTGTTCACCGAGGTCCTGTCGATCGTGCAGAACCAGTACGTCGACGAGGTGCCGCCCAAGGAGCTGATCTACAGCGCCATCAAGGGCACCCTCCGCGGACTCGATCCCCACAGCTCCTTCCTGGATCCCGAGAGCTATCGGGAGATGCAGGTCGAGACGTCGGGCAGCTTCGGCGGGCTTGGCATCGAGATCACCCTCCGGGACGACGTCCTCACCGTGGTGGCGCCCATCGAGGGCACGCCGGCCTACCGGGCGGGGCTCCTGTCGGGCGACCGCATCGTGAAGATCGATGGGATCGCCACCAAGGACATGCAGCTGGCCGACGCCGTGAAGCGGATGCGAGGCCGGCCGGGCACCAAGGTGACGATCAGCGTCGCCCGCGAAGGCTGGACCGAGCCGCACGACTTCGACATCGTCCGGGAGCAGATCCGGGTCCAGTCGGTGCGCACCCACGATTTGGGCTCGGGCATTGGCTATCTCCGGGTCCGCCAGTTCCAGGAGCAGACGGCCCACGACGTGGAGGGCGCCCTGGACAAGTTCGCCAAGGCCGGGGCCAAGGCGCTGGTGCTGGACTTGCGCAACAACCCCGGCGGCCTGCTCACCTCGGCCGTGGAGGTGTCGGAGAAGTTCCTGGACGACGGCAAGCTCGTCGTCTACACCGAGGGCCGTGTCCGCAACCAGAACATGCGGTTCTCGGCGCACGCCAAGAAGGCGTACAGCATCCCCATGGTCGTGCTCATCAACCAGGGCAGCGCCTCGGCCTCGGAGATCGTGGCCGGCGCCCTTCAAGATTACAACCGGGCGGTCCTGGTCGGAACTCAGACCTTCGGCAAGGGCTCGGTGCAGACCATCATCCCACTGTCCGACGGCTCCGGCCTGCGGCTGACTACGGCGAAGTACTTCACCCCGAAGGGGCGCTCCATCCACGGCAAGGGCATCGCGCCGGACATCGTCGTCGAGGTGCCCAAGGAGCCGGCGGGGGCGCCGCCGCGGGTGCCGGCGCTCGACCCGCTCGAGGAGCTCAAGAAGGACGTGCAGCTGCAGCGGGCGCTCGACGTGATCAAGACGATGCGGGTGCTCGAGAGGCAGCGCCCGGCGGGCTCTCAGGCCCAGGTTCAGTAGCGAGGTTGACGGCGGGGGGTGGGCAGTCCGAGCCGCCCCCCGCCGTCTTTTTTATGGCTCGGCAGGCATGATCGTCCTCGGCATCGAAACCTCATGTGACGAGACGGCGGCGGCGGTTCTCGCCGATGGGCAGCGCATCCTCTCCGATATCGTGGCATCGCAGGTCGCCCTGCACGCTCCCTGGGGCGGCGTCGTCCCCGAACTGGCTTCCCGGCGGCATCTCGAGGTCATCGTCCCGGTTGTGGAGCGGGCGCTCGGTGAGGCCGGCGTCACGCTTGCCCACCTCGACGGCATGGCGGTCACTCAGGGCCCGGGGTTGGTCGGCTCGCTCCTCATCGGTTGCTCGGTGGCGAAGGCCCTGGCCTGGGTGCACCGCAAGCCGCTGGTCGGTGTGAACCACCTGGAGGGTCATATCTACGCCGCCTTCCTGGCCGAGGAGCCACCGACGTTTCCCTTCCTGGCGCTCGTCGTCTCCGGCGGCCACACGGCTCTCTACCACGCCCGTGCTCCGCTTCAGTACGCCCTCGTCGGCCAGACGCGCGATGACGCCGCCGGCGAAGCCTTCGACAAGGTGGCCAAGCTGCTCGGTCTGGGCTTTCCCGGAGGCCCCGCGATTCAACAGGTCGCCGAGGAGGGGGACTCGCGGGCCATCGTCTTCCCGCTGGCCCAGATGACCGACGGCGCCAGGGATTTCTCCTTCAGCGGCATCAAGACGTCGGTCTCTCTCCACGTCAAGCGCCACCGTCCTCTGTCAGCCGGCCAGGTGGCCGACGTCGCTGCGTCGTTCCAGGCCGCCGTGGTCAAGATGCTGGTGCGGAAGACGATCAAGGCTTCCCTCCACCTGGGCGTCAAGCGCGTGGTCCTCACGGGCGGGGTCGCTGCCAACGGCCCGCTGCGCCAGGCGCTGCGCGCCGAGGCCGACGAGCACGGTGTGGCCCTGCACATCCCGCCACCCCGGCTATGCACCGACAATGCGGCCATGATCACCGCCGCGGGCACCGCGCGGCTCCGGGCCGGCGAGCGCGCGCCGCTCGGGATGAACGCGCGGCCCGATTGGGCGCTGGCGTGATCGTGGCGTTGAGGTGGGCGTCCGAGGCGGCCGTGGGTCAGCGCGGGGTGTCGGCGCTCGCCGCTGGGGGCCGAAGCGGGGTCCGCCGACCCGTTCGCGCCGACGATTACGGCGCGCGACGTACAGTGTGGATCGCCGTCGAGGGAGGAGGTGCGCCAGAGCGCGTGGTCGCCGGACCCCGCTCGGCCCCCCGCGGCGAGCGCCGCGCTCGCCGATGAACTACGCAGCGGTTCTGGCGGGTCTGCCTGATGCGGTGATCGCGGTCGACGCCGCGTTGCGCGTCGTTCTCTGGAACTCGGCGGCGGAAGAGCTGACGGGACGCTCGGCCCGGCGGGTCGAGGGCCGCCTGGTGAAGGAGGTGTTCCCCGCCGGCGCCTCGCTGGTGAGCCGCCTCGGCGAGACGCTGGCTACCGGGGAGAGCCGCTCGGAGGCCGACGGCACCGTCGAGACGGTCGAAGGGCGCCCCGTGCCCGTGAGCGTGGTGACCGCGCCGCTCTTCGCCCGCGACGGCACCGTGGAAGGCGCGGTCGCCGTGGTCCGCGACGTCTCGCGCATCCGGCAGCTCGAAGAGGAAGTGCGGCGGGGCGAGACCCTGGCCGCGGCCGGCCGCATGGCGGTGGGAGTGGCACACGAGATCCGTAACCCCCTGGGCGCCATCCGGGGCGCCGTGCAGCTCCTGGCCCGCGAAGTCGGGGCCGACGCGCGGTGGCGCAAGTACACCGAAGTCCTCGTGCGCGAGGTCGACCGGGTCAACCGCACCATCGAGGCGCTGCTCGACCTGGGGCGCCCGGTACAGCTCCAGCGCGTCCGCATGAATCTCCACCAGCTTCTCGAGCGCGTCGCGCTCCTGCAGGAGGAGGCGGCCCAGGCCCGCGGCGTCGCCTTCGTCCGGCGGTACGATCCGAGCCTGCCCCCGATCCTGGGGGACGAGGATCGCCTGGTCCAGGTCTTCCACAATCTCGTCGTGAACGCCCTGGACGCGATGAAGTCGGGCGGCCGCCTCACGCTGGCCACGCGGGTCAGCTTGAACTCGCTCTACGGCAAGATGGACGTCGGCGGCGGTCAGCGCACGATGGTCGAAGTCCAGGTCGCCGACGAGGGGGCGGGGATCCCCGCCGGAGTGCGGGGGAAGATCTTCGACCCCTTCTTCACCACCAAGGACCGCGGGCTCGGCCTGGGCCTGGCCCTGTGTCACCGCATCGTGGAGGAGCACCATGGGGCCATCCAGGTCGAGTCGGCCGAAGGCCGCGGCACCGTGGTGACCTGCTTCCTGCCGGTCGCTCGATGAGCCCGGCCCCGCGGATCCTCATCGCCGACGACGAGGACAGCCTGCGCTGGGTTCTCGAGAAGGGCCTGCGCCAGGTTGGCTACGACGTCACCGCGGTCGCCGACGGCGACGAGGCCATCCGCGCCTTCGAGCGCGATCCGTTCGACCTGGTGCTGCTCGATGTCCGCATGCCCGGCCTCGATGGCATCACCGCGCTCGAACGGATCCGAACCATCCGCCCGGACGCCTACGTCGTCGTGATCACCGCCCACGGGACCATGGACACGGCCATCAAGGCCATGCAGCGCGGAGCCTACGACTACATCGCCAAGCCCTTCGACCTCGATGAGGTCCTGCTCTTGACCGAGCGGGCGCTGGCCGCCGGCCGCCTCACCCAGGAGGTGGCCCGACTGCGTCGGGGGCTCGAGGAAGTGCGCGAGTTCAGCGCCCTCATCGGTCGCCATCCGCGCATGCAGGACGTGTACAAGACCATCGGGCGCATCGCCGCGACGGACGTGACGGTGCTGTTGCGGGGCGAGTCAGGGACCGGCAAGGAGCTGGTGGCGCGGGCCCTCCATCACTACAGCCGGCGGTCGGGACGGCCGTTCGTCGCCGTGTCCTGCGCCGCCATCCCGGCCACGCTGCTGGAGTCCGAGATGTTCGGCCACGAGCGAGGCGCCTTCACCGACGCCAAGGAGCGGCGGCTCGGCAAGTTCGAGCTGGCCCACGGCGGCACGCTCTACCTGGACGAGATTGGCGACATGCCGGTGGAGCTGCAATCCAAGCTGTTGCGCGCGCTCCAGGAGCGGACGATCGAGCGTCTCGGCGGTCAGGAACCCGTGGCCATCGACGTGCGCGTGCTGGCCGCCACCAACCGGGATCTCGAGACGCTCATGAAGGAAGCCCGCTTCCGGGAGGACCTCTTCTACCGCCTCAACGTCGTCGCGGTGAACCTGCCGCCGCTCCGCGAGCGACGGCGCGACATCCCCTTGCTCGTCGAGCACTTCCTGGTCAAGTACGCCGCGGAGCTGGGCGAGCGGGGGGTGGCCCCGGAGGCGCTGGATCGCCTGGTCGGCTACGGCTGGCCCGGCAACGTGCGCGAGCTGGAGAACGTCATCCAGCGGGCGATGGTCCTGGCCACGTCGGGGGTCATCCTGCCCGAGCACCTGCCCATCGGCCCCGTCTCGGCCGCCGCCTCGGCCGCCGTGGACGCCTCGCTGGAGGAGATCGTCGAGCGCAAGCTGCTGGAGTGCGTGCGGGGTCTGCGCGAGCATACCACCGCCAACCTTTACAATCTCGTGGTCGCGCTGGTGGAGAAGCCGCTGCTCCGCGCGGTGCTCCGCGAGACCGGGGGCAACCAGGTCCGCGCCGCGCAAATCCTCGGCATCAACCGCAATACCCTTCGCAAGAAGCTCACCGAGCACGGGATCGAGCCCGGCGGCTTCGAGGGCTGACCGCGGAGTCGCTCACCCCTGGGTGATTCTCCATCCGTGAGTTATCCTCGGCCTGTGGAGCGCAAGGCGACGCTCACTCCCGCCGAGGCGCGCCGGGCTGCCAGGCACGCCGCTGAACTGCTCGCGCGGGACCGACGGATCCTGCTCGTATACGTCTTCGGCTCGACGCTGGACACGCGCCGGGCCCGAGTGGGCGACGTGGATCTCGGCGTCCTCGCCGATCCGCCTCTGTCCCTCGACGAGCTGACGCGGCGGCAGGCCGATTTGCGGCAGGCCACGGGGGCGCCCATAGAGCTGATCTCTCTCGACGTCGTGCCGGTCGTCCTGGCCCACGAGGTCGTCGAGAGCGGCGCCTGTCTTTTCGCGCGCGATCCCGACGTCGAGACGGAGTTCGTCACCCGGACACGGACCCGCTGGTGGGACTTCAAGCCCCACCGCGAGACGCAGTGGCGGCTCGCGGGGGAGCGCCTCGCGGAGCGGTCGCCTGGTCCTTAGGCTCGAGGCGATCCGCCAGCGCCTCCTGCGGCTTGAGGAAGTGGTCTCGCGGCTCGAGGAGCTTCGCGCCCTCGACGCCAGGACGCTCGGCCGCAGCTTTCGGGACGCCTGGGTCGTCGAACGCGGGCTGCAGCTCGGCGCCGAGATCCTCTTCGACGTCGGCAACCATATCCTGAGCGCGCACTTCGGGGTCAGCGCCGCGGACTACGAGGACATTATCGCCCAGCTCGGCTCGCACGGTGTCATCGATACCTCGCTCCGGGAGGAGCTGAAGGGCCTCGGCGGCTTCCGCAACGTCCTGGTGCACGGCTATCTGCGCATCGACCCGGCGCGTGTCGCCGAGCACTTGGCGACGGCGCCGGGCCGGTTCTCACGGTTCGCGCGCGCCGTGCGCGACTGGCTGGCGCAGCACGCCGGCTGACCGCGCGGAGGTGGGTGCGCTGCTCGGCGCCCTCTACGCGGGTGTCCTGGAGAAGTCTCTCCCACCACCCGGGGTTCGGCTAGAATCCGGTCCTCCCTGAGCGGGCTGGCATCTGAGTGGGCCAAGCGGATCGAAAGGGGAAGAGTTATGAAACGTGCCGTGGTTTGCGGCGCTGGGGGGTTCATCGCGAGCCACCTGGTCAAGCGTCTCAAGGAGGAGGGATACTGGGTCCGCGGCGTCGACGTCAAGAAGCCCGAGTTCGCCCCCACCGCTGCCGACGAGTTCCTACTCCTCGATCTCCGCGACTTGGAGCAAGCGCGCCGCGCCGTCGCTCCCGCTCGCCCGGACAAGATCGCCGAGGTCTATCAGTTAGCGGCGGAAATGGGCGGGATGGGATTCATCAGCACCGCCGAGTGCGAAATCATGCGGAACAGCGCGCTGATCAACGTCAACATGCCCCAGGCGGCCGTGGACGCCGG